>Ga0187847_10002429_pt1 | contig 15038 bp, 13 predicted proteins | sample June2016WEW_4_10_FD_132458 | JGI IMG/M metagenome (GOLD analysis project Ga0187847, IMG submission 132458) | Peatland microbial communities from SPRUCE experiment site at the Marcell Experimental Forest, Minnesota, USA - June2016WEW_4_10 | ecosystem: Environmental > Terrestrial > Soil >...
TGCAGTCTGGGCTCAGCGACGCAGGATTGCGGTGAAGCTAACAGGAATCGATCTGAACCCTTATGCAACGCGTGCTGCCGCGGAATCCACGCCAAAGGAGCTCGGAATCGTATGGTTGACCGGGGATGCCTTGGAGTATCGACCGAAGAAGGCAATAGATATTGTCGTGAGCTCGCTGATGATGCACCATCTGGAGGATGAGGAGATCATCGCGCAGCTGCGGTGGATGGAAGCTACTGCGCAAGCAGGCTGGTTTATCAATGATTTGGAGCGGTCGGAATGGATCTGCACGGCGTTTGAGTTGGTGGCGGGACTGGTGCGATGGCACCGATTTGTACGTCATGATGGGTCAGTGTCCTTTCGGCGCGCCTTCCGGAAGGAGGACTGGGCGCGATTACTACCAATGGCCTGGATCCCCCAAGGAAGCTGTGACGGTCGAGCACTGGTGGCCGGGGCGGTTGTGCGTGGGGCGATGGAAGTGAGGCTGTGTATATCGTGAGCGGCAACGCAATAGGGTGCACTCGTTCGAGTGATTCACAGCTCAATGCCACATTAGCTCAATTCATCTCGTCTAATGATTTGAAAGGCGAACAATGGCAACTTCTACGCTAACAGCGCCCAAATCCACCGCCTCCAGGTTTAAGATTTTCGTCTGGGTATCGCTTGGTCTCACGACACTCTTTGTCTTCATTACCTCAGAGCTGCTCCTCATCACCGACTATCCGATGTACCATGCCTACCGTCTGCAGGTGATTGCCGACCGCCATCTTCTCATCCCGCACACACTCGCAGGAACGCTCGCCCTTTTGATCGGCCCCATCAATTTCTCCTCGCGAATCCGCCAGCGTCACCTCCGGCTTCATCGCATCCTTGGCTATATCTACTTCATCTCGGTTTTTGTCGGATCTTTCACTGGAATTGCTCTCGCAGCCGGCCGGCCAGGGCTTCCTGGAACCTCCATGCAGGCCGCTGCCTGGATGGTGTGCACCACCGTTGCACTCGTCACCGCACGTAACCGTCAGATCAAGGTACACCGGCAGTGGATGGCTCGATCCTACGCGGTCACGTTTACCTTCGTTTCCAGCCGCGTCCTGAACCTTGTGCCTGCCTACTGGAGTCACCTAGGCGATGTTCTCTCGGCAGTCGGCGTGATTGCCTTCACACTTGCCTCGCTCCTGATCGTGGACATCGGCCTCAACTGGCAGGAACTCACTACCCGTCGTGACTGATCAAAGACTATGGTTGCGCTCGCCGTATAGTGTCAAAGACCGGTTGAGCCTAAGGACACGCTCCGTTGGCGGACAGTTTTACGGCTCGCCAATAACCGACTCAATGATCTCGAACGGTGCTATGTGCCTTAAGCGCGTTTGCTGTTTCTAACAATCAGAAGGAGTATAGTGCCGAACATGCAGCGTGGTTTGAGGCGAAACTCTGTTCTTGTGGCAACACTGGCTGTCTTCTTCTGGTGGGCCTTCGAGTTTGCCAAACATGGCAGCATGCTTCGACATATTATCCCGTTTGGTGAAGACCCTTATGACGCGGTCAGTTCGTACGCAGTAATCGCCGCATTTCTGCTTTCCTTGATTTCGCTTCTTCGATCCTATTTGCCTCGAAGGCTGGGTGATCCTGAGCAACCCATTTATACACTCAGAGCGCAAGCTGCCGTTCCATTTTGCGTTTTTGTTACTGTTTCTGTTGAATTGGTGGCTATGGCACGGCATGCCCCGATGTGGCTCGGCGCCGCAGGGATGATTTCATTGCTGACCTTGGAGCTGAGCCTGATCCTATTCGCAGCGCTAGTACTGGCTTTCGCAAGGGAGAAAACGGTTCGAGGCTATTCTTCGTTTGTAGGAGCTGCTAGTGTTTGGTTGGGAATGTTGGCAGTGTTGGCCGTATACCCGGAACATCTTATCGTTGGATTGATTGGACACCTTCTCACTGTCCTGTGTGGGGCCATTTTCCTTTTTGCCCCCGTATCCGCTTTAGTGAAAGCATGGCTGCCCGAAGTTCGCTCATCAGCTGCGTCGATTCGGCCGAACCGGCCATTCCCTATGCGCTCTAAATACCTCCCACTTGCCTTGGCCGCCTCGACCGGGCTGGCGATTGGAGCTCTCGCCTATGTAGCTGAGGTGAACGAAGATTCTTCGGCGCCTTCACTTAGACAGATCTTGTTTGTTGGAGGAGTGTTCATCGGTCTTGGAGCATCTGGCTTGATCATCGGATTTAGTTTTCTGGGGCGGTTGCTTGGCTTTGTCGCCAGCACAAATGGAGACGTCATCGACGCTGATAGTCGTTCCTAATTAGTGGGATAAACGGGTTGACTGGCCGAATCCGTCGGTCATTGCCAGAGTACGACTATGTTTTAGTAACGTCTCGTCTCCTTCGTAAAGCTACTGTGATCCAGGATTGAGTTGCAAATGCTCGCTATTTGTCAAAACTGGCCCCGACCAGGTCCGCGCTGACTACAGGCCCGGAACCACCGAGTTGTCCAACAACTACGGCCACCGCAGGCTCATCACCCTCTAGTACCCACACCATCACGTCTTTTGGCTGAAGGCCGAGCAGCCGCGCAATCACGCTCACGATGCCGCCCAACTCCGGATGAACGCGAAACACTGTCGCCTTGACGGTCTGTCCGGCAAGGTGAACTGTCTGCTCCTCCTCCGGCGAGATCAGGAGCCGAATCAACCGCCCGCCGGCGACCGGCGTCAGCATCCCTACCCGAAAGGGCGTCGTATTGTGCGGCACGTTCAGCAGCAACGTCCCCACTATGCCATTCGCCAAGTCATCCGGTAGGTGCATATGCTTGCTCTCGACGTGTATCTTGCCATTCTTGTCTGTGCGGCTGGTCAACATATCGGTAGAGGCATCCACCGAAAAGTCAAGGGCTTCGAAAAAAACGGCCCTATCTGTACGTGATGATCGCGCACTAACCGAAACGTACCCTGCTGCATGTACGTCGTCTCTTCATCGTCGATTGAGCCATCAACAAACCGATAGATCACGTGCATCGTCACTTGATCACCCTGCACGGCCTGCGAAAACTCCACATCGGCGATGATTTGTCCAGACTCGGAGCGCGTTACCATAAACCGGTGCATTGGCAATTGGACATGCTTCACCGTGATTTGCTCTGCATGCGCTGCAGGGCGGCACAGCGCTATCGCCAACAAACTAGCCACAAGCCAATCGCTTCGCTCCATCCACTGCCTCGAATCTGAGTCTAGCTTTGTGCGATGTCAAAAGATGTACCTGGTCGGCTCCAAAATGACGTTTTGTTCAGAATGCCCCGCCAAACTGCCTTTTAGACGTCTACTAGAGAGAGGAGTCTCTCCAAAAGTTGGTTGAACATTTATTGAATTGGGAGCATTGCATTGCAAGACGAAGTTCTGATCATCGGTGGTGGAGTGGCAGGCTGCGCCGCGTCGATTGCGCTTGCGCGGAAGGGACGAGGCGTCACGCTGCTCGAACGCGAATCCACACCGCGCCATAAGGTCTGTGGCGAATTTCTAAGCGGTGAGGCCCTTGAGGATTTGCATGCGCTCGGTATCGACGTGACCTCCCTGGGCGCCGTGCCCATCGACTACGTTCGATTGGCCGCGGCAAGGCGCGCCGCGACGGCCCCCTTGCCATTTCCAGCAAAGTCGCTCACGCGCAAGGCGCTCGATACCGCGCTTATCGCCGAGGCCATCGCCGTTGGAGTCCGCGTTGAGCGCGGCCGCGGTGTGCAGTCGCTCAGCCGCACGGCAGCCAACATCTGGCAGGCTAAGCTCGACGACGGCGCCACCTACGAAGCTCCAACCGCCTTTCTCGCTACGGGTAAACACGATCTGCGTGGCCACGGTCGCCCAAAGGACGCTCACCAATGGATCGGCTTCAAGATGTATTACCGGATGTCTCCCGCCCAGACGGCTGACCTGGGGAACGCCTCCGAGTTGACGCTCTATTCCGGCGGCTACGGTGGTATCCAACCGGTGGAACACCACATCACGAATTTCTGTTGTGTAGTACAACGGCGGTATTTCGCACGTGCGGGTCTTCGCTGGGAGGGTCTTCTTGCAAAGATGCAGCAGGACTGTCCTCACCTCGCGATGCGGCTTGCCGGCGCGGAGCCGCTCCTCGACAAGCCGATCACCATCACTCATATCCCATACGGTTACCTCCGTCGCGCAACCGAGGATGGGCTCTACTGCATCGGCGATCAGGCAGCCGTAATCCCATCGTTCACGGGTGATGGCATTTCGATCGCCCTGCATACGGCCCGGCGTGCCGCCGCTGCTTATCTTGCCGGGGAGCCGGCACCGCTCTTTCAGCCAAGATTGCGCGCGGCGATGGTGCCACAGATGCGTCTCGCCGAAATCGCCGCCAATGGCTTGAGCAACGCACTCGCGCGCGCAGTATTGCCGTTCTGTCTCAGGGTTTGGCCCGGTGCGATGCGGGTAACGGCTCGGCTTACTCGTGTCACCCAGCCGCCCGCTGTCGCTCCGGCGGCGTTTGCCAGTTGACATCTAGTTACAACAAGAAAATCGTCGGTAGTCATACCTTCGCGGGGAGATGCAATGAAACTGTTCGCAAACTTGGCTTTCGCGGTCATTCTCGCTCCAGTCGCGCTTGCCCAGCATCAAACCTTCGATGTCAATTCCGATGCTAGCCAGGTCAAGATGACGCTCAACACGACTCACGAGGTCGTCAATGGCACGTTTCATATTCAATCTGGATCGGTCGGGTATGATCGCAGCAATTCTAAGATGTCGGGGTTGATAATTGTGCTGCCCGACAGTGGAAAGACCGGAAACAACAGCCGCGACAAGAAGATGCATAATGACATTCTGAAAGTGGATCAATTCACGACCATCACCTTCGCACCGAAAACCTACACGGGAACCATCGCATCCTCTGGTGACTCAACCATTCAGGTAAGCGGAGTGTTCACCTTACTCGGCAGTCCTCACGACTTGACGATTCCGATGCAGATACGCATCGAGGGATCCAAGACAACCGCAAGAGCGCACTTCGTCGTTCCCTATGTTCAGTGGGGTCTCAAGGACCCGAGCTTCATGTTCTGGAAAGCTGAGCATGACGTAGCGATTGATCTTGATCTCGTTGGCCAGCTTTCCAACTAACCTGACGTTATTTCGCCATTGCACTAAACTTTCGTTATGCGCTTGCTGCTTGTGGAAGACGAGGTCGAAATACAGGGATTCCTGCAGCGCTCTCTTGAAGAAGCGGGATATGAAGTGGAAGTTGCACCAAACGCACGAACTGCGGAGCAACTTGCGATCGGCAGTCAATTCGACATCCTCATTGTCGATCTCGGGTTACCGGATCGGGATGGAATAAGCCTGATACTGCAATTGCGCGACCTTGGAATGCGAGCGCCAGTATTGATTCTTTCGGCGCGCCGATCTGTGGATGATCGTGTACGCGGGCTGGAGCAGGGTGGCGACGACTACCTGACCAAGCCGTTTGCCTTGGCTGAGTTGCTGGCGAGATTGCGTAACTTGCTAAAACGCAATTCCCCTTCCCAAGGTGAAGCGACCCGACTGCATGTGCAGGATCTTGAACTCGATCTTTTGCGCAGAGAAGCCAGTCGCGGGGGACAGCTTCTGCAACTCACACAGCAGGAGTTCGTCCTGCTTGAGTATTTGTGCAGAAATGCAGGGCGTGTGGTCACACGATCGATGATTCTCGACAAAGTTTGGGGTATGCGCATCGTTCCTGATACGAATGTTGTGGACGTCCATATATACCGGCTTCGTGGAAAGGTGGATGGCGCAGGGCAGCACCCCCTCATCAAGACCATGCGAGGCATAGGATATGTCCTCAAAGACCGGTAAGTTACCAATGCACAGCGCAGCCTGGCGCATTTCGTTCTTGGCGACGATCGCATTCGCGTGCGGCACTCTGGTCATCTTCGTTTTCCTGCACCAATTCGTGTCAAGCGATATTCAACGCAGGACCGACGCATGGCTTTCCGGCGAAGTCGAGGTGCTTGGCGATGTTGCCGCACGGACTCCAAGAGATGCACTGTACGGTCGAGTCGTAGGCGAAGTCGCAGAACTCGCCGCGCGCGAGGTGCCAAACAAATCAACCTCTAAGGGCAGTGCCAATGATGCCGTATTCTTTTTGGAAACCAACGCCCAACGACAGTCGCAGCTCTGGGTGGGCGCCGGCGATGGACAATCTAACTTTGAAGCGATCAGGAGAACGAAATTCCGGCCAGACACTCCGACAGATGTGCAAGTATCGGGCTTTCCAGTCCCGTTTCGAGTCGCATGCCTGCAGTTGGGCGACGGCAGCCATGTTTATCTCGGACTTTCCGAGCGCGACGAGCTGAGGGTATTAAGGAAGCTCCAACTTCACTTCCTTTTTCTGTGGCTTCTAGTCGTATTCCTGGGGTTTGGCATTGTTTTCCTTGTCACAAAGCGCATGCTGAGCCATGTCCGCAAAATCACTGAAGCGGCTTCCAGAATCGGACATTCTGACCTGAGCGAGAGGGTGCCAGCAACACAACGTAACGATGAGGTAAGCCAGCTGGCTCACACTTTGAATGGAATGCTCGATCGGATTGAAAGCTCCATGCATCAACTGCACACGATCACTGACGCACTGGCGCATGATCTCCGGAGCCCATTGACTGCAATTCGCGGAAAACTTGAGATGTCCGTTTCTCATACCGAAAATGAGGAGCAAACAGAACCGATTGTGTCTGCAATTGAGGAGCTTGACCAACTCACGGACTTTCTCAACAAGTCACTGGATGTTGCGGAGGCTCGCGCCGACGCACTGCGCCTAACGCGTACAGAGATTGATCTGAGCCGGCTTGTGGAAACGATGGCGGATCTCTACGAGCCGTCCATGGCCGAACGCGGAATTCGAATTCGCGTGAGCGGTGAGAGCGGGGTCGCGGTGAACGGTGATGAGGGGCTCATCCATCGGATGATCGCCAACCTCTTGGATAACGAACTTAAACACCTCGCACCTGGCTCGAATGTCAGCATCACATTGCAATCTAGAGATGACATGGCAATCGTGAAAGTAGAGGACGACGGCAGAGGATTCGAACCAGAGATTCTGGAGCATCTGTTCCTGGGCCGAGTGAAAGGACGAACCTCCTCGGGGCATGGTCTCGGTTTGGCATTTGTCGATGCAGTGGTCCAGGCCCACGGGGGTATGGTTGAAGCTATAAATCGAGAAGTACGCGGTGCTCGAATTGTTGTAAGCCTCCCCTTGTTCCCCAAAGAAGCCCGCCACCCAGTGACTGCGGCGGTGCGAGCTGGCTGATCAGCATTCAGCGTAAAACTGACCGTGAACTTTGCGATGCTATGAACTCGCAATAATGTCTACGGACAACGTAGGAACCTGCCGTCCTTCGCTTTCCGGGAGAATCCAGAAGCGATCGGTGTCTTCGCGCCCCGCCAGCGCGCGACGTAAGCGATCTGGAGGATCGGCTCGGGAATCGTCTGCGAGTGCGAATGTACCGTAGTGGATGGCGAGGGCATAAGCGGCGCCGAGTTGGTTGCGAACTTCCACAACCCGTTCGGGAGTCATGTGCGCCGGCCCCATAAACCACTCCGGCTAATAAGCACCGATGGGCAATAGCGCGAGACGAATTGGGGAATAGCGGCGGCCGATCTCGGCGAAGAAATCGCCGAAGCCGGAGTCGCCGGCAACATACATCGGCGGGATTTTTTACGCACAATCAACGGCCGAACGGCCATTGATTGGCTGAACTCCAAAGTCGCAGGCCTTCAAAAATCCGTGGAACCCTTGAAATTAGGGCGTTCAGATCAAGGTTACAATTCAAAATGTTCTGTCCCGATTCTAGGTCCGCCTCGCGCATTGAAGACAAGATGGTGTAGGCAGGGGAGTCCCTCTCCGGCCTGCCAGAAAACCCGCTGGCCGCGTCGAACTCCATTTGCTAATCTTGGCGCAACATGACTCAACAGTCTGGCGCAGTCAGTGTAGCCTTGCTTCTGCTCTGCTCTCTTCCGTTGCTGGCGCAGAAACAAATTCCGCCCAAGGCGATCCGCTTTCAAGGCGCACCACAATATACGCAACAGGAGTTGCTCGTGGCTGCGGGCCTCAAGCCCGACGCACGCCTAAAATCTCGCGAGGTGAAAGCGCACGCCAAGCAGCTCAGTGATACGGGCCTCTTCAGGGAGATCAAGTTTACCTCCGACAGCAAGACATTGCTCTTCACTTTGACGCCTTCCAGCCAGCTTTTCCCCATGCATTTGGAGAATGTGCCCCTGACGCCGGGCAAAGAACTTGACGCCAAGCTTCACGAGCGGTTCCCGCTTTATCACGGCCTATTGCCTGCCAATGGCACCATGCTCGAAGGAATCCGCCAGACACTCGAAGAGATGCTGGCGGCCGAAAGCGTCAAGGCATCGGTGAAAGCCGCTCTCACCAGCGGCCTGGGCCCCCGGAAGCTCACGGCTATCAACTTCACAGTCGTCTCGCCGGCGGTGCATATCGGCCGCATCCAGCTGGCCGGCATCTCGTCCGCCATGCAAACCAAGGCCAACCTCCTGGCCAGCGGCCAAACCGGAAATAGCTTCGACACAGAGAACACAGCCGCAGGTCTTCAGCGAGCTTTCGAGGACCTCTACGAAGACCAAGGTTATGCGGCAGTGCACGTCGATGTTGCCGAGGTTGACCCTCCCGTGGTCTCGGATCAGTCCGTCGATATTCCCTATGCGGTAACGATCAAGGAAGGTGGGATCTACAAGCTTGGAACCATCGACTTTCCGGCCAACGCGCTGGTGACGCGCGCAGATGTTCAGAAAATCCTGTCCAAATACCCGGCGGGTTCTGGACGGCCGCTCGATCTGTTTCTCCTGGCCGTCCGCGACGCATACCATGCGAATGGCTATTTGGACTGCTCCATCGTTTCGCATCCTTCCTTTAATGAGGCTGCTCACATTGTGAATTACGGCCTCGAAATCACTCCGGGCTCGCAGTACCGGCTAGCCTCGGTCAAATTCGACGGAGCTCCCGACGTGATAGCCGCGAAGCTTAAGCTCGTCTGGAAGATGGCACCGGGCGACGTCTTTGACGAAAGCTACGTCTCAAATTTTGCGACGCTGGCACAAAAGAAAGGCAAGCCTATGGCGAAGTGGATGCAAACAGTCATCACCACCTATGACGTCAAGGCCGACCCTGCCACCCACGAGGTCAACTGCATCTTCCATTTCGCCAAACCCGCTCAGAGCCCGCGCTAGCTGCTTTCCGGTGCAAGAGTCGATTTGCAGATGAATCGAGGGAGCTGTGTTGAATCGACGGGGGAGCGCATCGGTCATGGAAATGCTTGAATGGCGTCGGAATCGCGGCTCTTCCACAATTCAAACACCAGTGCTCCCCGGGACTACACGATTCTGGAAGTTGTGCGTGCCGGATTCAGGTTCTCGAAGGAAATGAGATCGACGATTGGGAATTCTTTGACGGCGCGCAGGGCATCGCGTTCGATTTCGCGCGAGGCGCGGAGGCGCGTGCGTACCTTGTCCAAGTCGGCGTCATTGTAGCCGGGGTGCGTCACGAGTTCCCATATGCCTTGCGGGAGTTGTTGCAGGAGCGCGCGGACCGTGTCTGTGTTGACGACCCCGGTAGCGGCGACGGCGATGGTTCCATCCGTGGTGCGGAAGCCCTCCTCGGCGAGGATACGGCGAAAGTACGGTCCGAATCGGCGGAGTGCGAAGACTTCGGCGCTGCGGACAAGCGTGGCGCGGGGCGATGCGCGGACGGCCCATTCCGGTTCGAATGGGTTGCGTACAGCGTGGATGTCGGCCGCAGAGGCAGCGCGCAACACGGGCCGCAGAACCTGGGGAAACATGTGTGTGTGCTTATGGGTGTCGATGTGCGTCAGGTGTAAGCCGCGACTTTGCAGCAACGCGATTTGGGCGGCGGCTTCGGCCTCGATTTCGTCGGAGCGGACGCGGCCCGTGAAGAGGCGACGGAGAAACGTGGTCAGCCTGGGAGGGAAGAAGCCCGTGTGGGAGTCTATAAGGGTGGGAACTTGATGCGGCGGCAGGACCGGCTGGCCATCGACGAGCACCAGGTGACAGCCAACGCCTAACGTTGGGTTCGCTCGCGCGAGCGCGATGGCTTCGGCGGTGGCGGCCGCTTTTGCCATAAGAGTGGTGCTGGTGAGCACGCCAGCTTGATGCAACTCGACGATCGCCCGGTTCACGCCGGAGGTCAGGCCGAAATCATCGGCGTTTACAATGAGACTGCTCACCGGGCAAGTTTACCAATGCGGGGCGCGGCTCTGGAGCGCGACGCGCTGGAGTTAGACGCTGCTATCATGACAAGTAGACCGCGCGGTGACCCACCCAAGTGGGCGGTTAGCTCAGTTGGTTAGAGCGCCTGCCTTACAAGCAGGAAGTCGGGGGTTCGAGTCCCTCACTGCCCACCAAGTACCCTTCCAGATTCGTCCACTCACCGCCTATGCCATCCCATTCAGACAAGTAATGCTCACATCCATGATTACGGTCCCCGATGGTCCCTGGGATGGATACGATTTCGCTAGGTCTATATCTGCCATTTTTCCGTTGTGAAAGATCGCAGCACAGTGCAAACACGTTGGAATCGTGTTTCCCCGGAAATCCAATCGCTGGGGGCAATATAAACCTTTCTGATGAGAACCCAATGCAATTTTGCCTATTCCTATTTCTTGCCAACCCCCTGCCACACCGCTTCTATCTCCTCTAAGGAATGCCCTTTGGTCTCGGGGACAACGCGCCACATGAACAAGGCAGCGAGGATGCTCATCCCGCCGTAGATCCAGTAGGCGAACCCATGCTTGAAATGGTCGACCAAATAGGGATTTTTATCGAGAATAGGGAACGTCCAACTGACGAGATAATTTGCGATCCATTGCGCCGCTACGGCGACGGCCATGGCCTTGCCCCGAATCTGATTCGGGAAGATCTCGCTCAACAGCACCCAGGTGACCGGTCCCCAGGATACGGCGAACCCAGCGGTGTAGATCAACATCGAGGCGATCGCGACCGTGCCTGTACCGCCGAGCCAGAAATTGGTGCCCAAGGAAATCATGCTTACCGCCATCACCAGAGCTCCAACGATCTGGAGCGGTCTACGACCAAACTTATCCACGGCCAGAATCGCAACCACGGTGAACGTAAGGTTGACCGCGCCGACAATGATGGTTTGGAACAGTGAGGCGTTGGTGCTCAGGCCCATACCTCTAAAAATATCCGTCGCATAATAGAGCACCACGTTGATGCCGACGAATTGCTGGAAGACCGACAGTGTGATGCCGATGAGAATGAGACCCATACCGAAGGACAGCAATTTGCCGGAATGATGCACCTGGAGCGACCTGCGGATTTCGGCGAATTCCTTTTCGGCTTCCTCCGGCGTTACCAGTTTGGCCAGCACCGCGCGTGCGCCGGGCTCATTTCCCTTCAGCATCAGGTAACGCGGAGTCTCGGGCACGAGGAGAAGAAGCAGCAGGAAGAGACCGGCAGGAATGGTGCCGGAGAGGAACATGTAGCGCCAGCCGATGGTATTGAGCCAGGCATCGCCGCTCCCCGTTTTGGAGATTCCGAAGTTGACGAAGTAAATCACCAGCATGCCAAAGATGATGGCGAACTGGTTCCAAGCCACCAGATTCCCGCGAATCTTGGGCGGCGCGATTTCGGCGATGTACATCGGCGACAACATGGAAGCCAGTCCCACGCCGATGCCGCCAAGGATACGGTAAAGAACGAAATTCGCCATGTATCCCGATCCGCCATGGCCGATGGGAGCAAACGGAAACTCCGGCGCCGCAGCGCCCAGGGCCGACACCAGGAAGAGCACAGCCGCCATGACCAATCCGCGTTTGCGACCGAAGCGAGTGCTCACCCAGCCGCCAATGAGTCCCCCAACGATACAACCGATGAGAGCGCTGGAAACTAAAAAGCCAAGCAACGAATTCGCGGCGTTGGCCTGCGCGGGGTTGGTCAGATCGGTGAAGCGTGGATCGATAAAATACGCCTTCAGACTGTCCACCGCGCCGTTGATTACAGCGGTGTCATATCCAAAAAGCAATCCGCCCAACGTGGCGATGAGGGTCAGCAAAACGACATACGGATTTAATCGCGACATACCGTCCTTATGAATTACCGGTGGACTGAGGGTCAATTCTGCAGATCATTGCTGTCTTTGCACAAGGGTGAAGAACTGGGCGTCCTCCCTTTTTTGCGCAATGGTAGGATGGTGGAAGATTTTCTGTCGTCCTTTACGATCATGGAAGGTTTCGGAGACCTGTTTTTCGGAACCGATTCACGGCTTAGATCGGTCGGGACTGCCCACTTCCAGATTGTGCAAATACGGATCATCGAGATCATAGCCTATTCGATCGATGGTCAGACAGTGCTTACCCGACGACAGGCATTTCAACCGCATCGTGGCGATTCCTCTTTTGCGCACCGGGTGCGTGTGCGAGAAATGATCCTGGTCGCTGATGTTGCGGGTGAAGCACTACGAGCTTGCTGGCCGATGGATGAGGCTGGAGCGACCTATTTCACTTCTAACCCGGCAAATAGATCGGTGAGGTCTTTTGGAACGGTTTGCAGCGCTGGAACTGCTGTTCGTTGCGAGTCACATGCTACGGATGATCGACCGGTCGGTCTGGAAGGGTCTTCCGCCTCGGCGCATCTTAGGGGACCATTTGGGTTGGTTCGATTGCTGCCACTGTGTAGCGGCTGTGTCGAGTAGGTCCGGGCGAGATTGACGGCGGATTCCGGCAGTCCCATCCTTCAGCGATTGTTTGCGTTTTGCACGTTTTCCGCGCCCGCCATCGAACGCCGCCAGACGACGAGCGCAGCGAGGTTCGACGCTGGCGAGTGGACGCAGCGCGCTGCAATTCGAGAATCTCGCCTCGGACGGATTGAGCGCATCGGCGATTGCGCAAAAGACGCGACACTCCCATCACACTGTGCTGAGGTACCTGGCCCGACCCGAAGCCCAAAGGCGTGTGCGCTTACCTGCGAATCGAGCCTCCAGAGATGCCATGTCAGTTAGGACATGAGCTTGCCGAGGGCGTTCACAAAGCCGCGGATTATTTGCCAGTGGCTTCCAGATGGGCGGGGGACCTGTAGCCCGCTTCTTTCTCGGTCGGGAAGTGAGGGCGAATGCGCCTGGCGAGTGCCGATAGGCGCATAAGAATCAGCAGAAGGATCACGGCAATCGCCGCTAGCCAGAAGTCTGAAGGTGTCATCATGGTTTACCGATCATACCCCGCAAACGCCCATTCGGAACGCCTTGGAAAATCTAAGGTAATATTCCAAATCGTGCTCCTCACCCTGGCGGGATGCGGCGATCACCAGCCCGCCTGCCCCCATCGATCCCATGCAGACGAGACGCGAAATCGAACAAGGCTTCTCCCGCCGGAGACAACAACGGCAGGAGTTTTTTCCGAATGTACAAAAATGAACAGGCAGATTTTTTATGGCGCGCTATAGTTTTTCCCGTGTTCGCCCTGGGGAGCGCGAACATCCATCCGCTAAAAGACACGAGGTACGTCACGTCCCGCCGTTGCGCTCGGTCAATTTGGCTTTAGCTTTGCTTAAGGGCAACCGGCGTGACCAAGGGTGACTGTGGAAATCCAATTCGACGCGCGAGCGTATAGTTGTTTTCGCAGAAGGCTGACAGAAGTATCGGACCAGCGACGATGGATGGACTTTTTCCAGTGACCGGACGGAAACCGGAAGACGGCTTGGAATAAGTAAAACAGCACTGCAATCGCAACGAGATTCAGTATCAGGGCAAACTCGCCGCCATTTCCGGCTGGAGAATACTGCTGCGCCTGCGCTTCGAGACCAGCGTCAACGAATCTATCCTCGAAACATTCCGCCGAGGCCGGCGAATCGAAGTCTGGAGGGAAGGCATGAAGATCGCTCTGTTTCTCATGCTGGGTCTGCTATCGCTCGGGATCGTCTCGTTCGCAGTGAACGTTCCCGATACGGATGTTGCGATTCTGCTGGATCTGCTGGCCGTGCTGCTCTTGTTTCTGTCCCTTGGGCTGGCTCAGGATTACGGGACGTCTAAAACGAACTCTCAGTTTCGGCGCGAGACCACATCACAACCTCTAGCCTCTGTGGGCAACCGCAAGTCAGCCTAACGCAGGGCAAAGTAACCTGGCCTGTTGGGGCGTCCTCTGAGGCTCTTTTGTGGGAAAAATGTCGGAGGCAGACGGTACACGCTCGCACCCACCCCGGTCGAATGGGGGATGCCACCCTCTGCCAGATTGCTCTCTGAGTCCCCGCAGAATCCACCGCAATTTTGCCAGCACTGAGGCAACGCATAGAAAACGGAGGGAGAAAGTACCTGCGACTTCCTGCTGACTACGCCGAAAACCTACCATTTGAACGGGAATCGTCGGAGGAAAGAATGGACGGTCAGTTCCTAGGTAAGATGCTGGCCTACTCATGCACGCGGATATGCAAAGGGTTCCAGTTTGGATAAGACCGTGGGGAGATATTCCGCAACCGTAGGATGGGTGTGCATGGCGCGCTGGACGACCGTATACGGCGCTTTGGCATACATGACGTCCAGCAAGATTTGAACTACTTCGTCGCCGCCGGTTCCAAGAATCGCGGCGCCCAGGATCTGTTTTGTTTCCGCATCCACTGCGATTTTGATGAAACCTTGCGTCTCACTCTTCTCATACGCCCTGCTTACTCGACTCATCGGATATTTCGCAACGAGTGCGGCGCGCCCTGATTTCCGTATCTCGGCGTCCGTCATTCCGCATCGGCCCAGCGGTGGGTCTGTAAACAAAGCGTAAGTGTGGATTCGATCGGACACGCGCCGATGGTCTGCGTTGAGCAGATTATCGGCGACGATCTCATAGTCGTTGTAGGAAGTGTGGGTAAAGCCGCCGTGGCCATTGCAGTCCCCGAGCGCCCAGATGCCGGGAACGTTGGTTTGCAATTGATCGTCAACGATAATGTAGCCGTGTTCGTCCGTCGCAATCCCAGCCCGGTCCAGGCCCAGATCGTCCGTGTTAGGCGTACGTCCCACAGCCA
>Ga0187847_10002430_pt1 | contig 15035 bp, 8 predicted proteins | sample June2016WEW_4_10_FD_132458 | JGI IMG/M metagenome (GOLD analysis project Ga0187847, IMG submission 132458) | Peatland microbial communities from SPRUCE experiment site at the Marcell Experimental Forest, Minnesota, USA - June2016WEW_4_10 | ecosystem: Environmental > Terrestrial > Soil > Wetlands...
CATGAAATGATCTTGCTGGATCTTTACAGGGGACTTTGGGCGCTCGATTCGCTGACCGGACAAACGACTTCCGACGATGTGTTGAATTTGATTTTTTCGACCTTCTGCATCGGCAAGTAGCAGCGCTACCGAAGACGTGTTGGATACGAGTCGGCTGGGCTTTTGGCGATTGGCGAACGACACAAGTTAGATATGCGAGAGCATTGCGGCGTTGAATGGCTTTGAACCGCCGGTGCGCCGCTTCGATCAGGCCTGGATACCGTTAGATGTCGGTACGAAGGGAAACGCTGACACTGTCAAAGGCACCGTTGATGCCACCTGCCAGCGCTTTCATGCCAGTGGTAACGCCGAGGGCAATGAGAGCGACAACCAGGGCATATTCGACGAGATCCTGGCCTTCTTCGCGATTCTTCAGATCCTGGAACTTGAGATACAGATTGAGAAGCATGTTATTCATTTCAATTCTCTCCGTTGGTTGTATTTCCCAGGCTCCCTCGTTCGACTTCTCGGGATAGCGATATCTTCAAACCGATGAAGTTTGAAATCTGTTGACAAGGCATTCAGTTGAGTGCGAGTCACCAGGACAGCTTGCGAAATGCAGTTGTTCCAAAGTCGAAGCCGAACAGCCGTACGACTCTGGTTCGTGTCTGTATTTGGATTATGCGGGGGGCAACTTTCCAGCACCATACACCGAAAGCCACAATCCAAGCACACGAATGGGTCATGCGGCGTGTGACCCAACCCGCATGACAGCAACAAGATACGGAGGGACGGAAAGGCAATATTGTTTGCGAATTATTTCTCGCTGGTTAATTTGCGAATGACATCGAGTTCGCGCTGACGATACGGGGTACCGTCGGGGTGGAATATATCGTGCTGCCAGACCGCTGGCTGGTCGGAGACATAAGGGCGCTGCCAGGAATCCCAGGGGATCCACGTCTGGCTCTTGCCGGCGACGAGGCCCCAGTTGATGGCACCCACTCTATATTGATGGGCGATGGGGAGGATGGTGTCAAAGGTGCTGCCGATGTTGCGGGCCATGTATTCAGTGCAGATGAGGGGGCGGTGGAATTGCTGAAGGAGCTTGACGCTGTGCTCGAAATCTTCAGGCCATCCGTAGTTATGAAAGCTGATGATGTCGGACTGTTCGATCTGTATACGGGCGAGTGGGGGCATGGTGTTGAGGGATGTCCAATCGCCATGCCAGAGGCCGCTGGTAAGTGGCTGCGTGGGATGAACTGACCGGGTCCACGCGAAGACCTGGGGCAAGAGGCCGATGATGATCTCATTCTTGTTTTTGGGGTCGCCGTGGGCGTAGGAGCTGTCGTTGCCGTTGTCGGGCTCATTCCACAGGTCCCAGGCAAGGATGCGGGGATCATTGTAGAAGGCGCCGACGATGCCTTTGACGTAGCTCTCGAGACGCGGGTATTGCGCGGGATCGTTGAGAATTGCTGTGCCTGGAGCCTGGACCCAGCCGGAGTTGTGGACGCCGGGGATGGGTGGATGTTGGGGACCAAGTTTGGGGTTGGGGTCCCAGCAGGAGTCGAAGAGAACAAAGATGGGGCGGATGTGGTGGCGGGCGGCGATGGTGAGGAAGGCGTCGATGCGCTGCTTGAAGCCTTTGGGGTCTTGATCCCAGAGGAGGTTATGGAGGAAGACGCGCATGGTGTTCATACCGGTGGCCTGGGCCCAGCCGAGTTCGCGGTCGATGGTGGCGGGATCGAAGGAGTCGGCCTGCCACATTTCAAGCTCGTTGATGGCTGTGGAGGGCAGGAAGTCGGCGCCTACCGGCCATGGCTGCTCGGCGTACCAGGTGTTTGCCTGAGCCTCTGCCCACGGCTGCTGGGCGTGAAGTATTGGAGCGATAGCTAAGGCGAAGATGAGGACGAAAGACAGGTGGCAGGAGTTCTGGAGTCTCAGGTGCATGATGCTCCTTCAGGACATACGAAGGGACATTTTACTTCGAGGACGCGAGGGTCGTCGCTTTGGCGCGCTCGACGACGGCATCCTGGGTGCGGCCCTGACGGTCGTAGGCGATGGCGAGCTGGGAGTGGGGCTCGGCGAAGGTTGGATCCGCAGCGATAGATTCCTGGTAACGGGCAACGGCGTCGGCGATTTGACCGCGTAGAAGAAGCTGGTTGCCGGCATTGAGAGCGAAGGCAGCCTTCTGACGATTGACGGCGCTGCGGGCCAGATCCGCGCCCTGGCGACGATAGTCGGCGGCTTGAGCGCGCAGGTCTTTCACTTGAGCGCGAAGTTGATCGGCTTTGGACTGGTCGCCGGCTGCTTCTGCGGCATCAGCGGCCGCAGTTGCTGTGCCGGCCTGCTCGGCGAGGACGGCGGCTAGCGTAACGCGGGGGCCGGGTTGACCGGGAAGGAGCGGGATGGCTTTTTCAAGGGCGGCCCGCGCTTCGTCGAGGCGGGAGTCCTGCTTGAGCGTGCTGCCGAGGATGGACCAGGCGTCGCCACTGTCGGGACGCAAGGCAACTGCCTTCTTGAGCTCGGCGACCGCTTCATCGAGTTTGCCGATTTGCATATAAAGGATGCCGAGAGTGTATGGCGGATCTTGAAGCGTGGGATCCATCTGGCCCGCGCGTGTGAGTTCGGCGATGGCATCGTCGACACGGTCCTTCATCTTGTAGGCCATGCCAAGGTCGTAGTGGAGTTGAGGATCGTTGGGGTCGAGAGCTAACGCTGACTGAAAATCGGCGATGGCATCATCGAAGGCGGAGAGCTGCACGTGGGCTACGCCTTGATCCTTGTGGACCGTCGCATCGTTGGGTGCCAGCGTGAGGGCCTGCTGAAAGAGGATCAAGGCGTCTTTGGCCTGGCCGGTGAGAGTAAGCGCGAGGGCGAGATTCGTAAGGCTGCTGACATTATTCGGATCGCGCTGAATGGCCTGGCGGAACCATGGGATGGCTTCCTGCTGTCGGCCCTGGCGCTGGAGAGCCATGGCTAGCTCATTCTGAACACCGGGCAGGTTGGGGTTGAGGTCGACGGCCTGCTGGAGGTGAGGTGTCGCGGCATCATCTTGACTGGCGGCTTCGAGGGTTCGACCGAATTCGAATTGGGCTTGGGGGTTGGCGGGTTCCTGTTTGACGGCAGCCTCAAGGACCGTGATTGCGGATTGGTTGTCGTTTCGCTGGCGAAGGACGATGCCTAGATGGATGCGTGCCAGATTGAAGGAGCTGTCGAGGCTCAGAGCGTGTTCGAACTCGTGCTGTGCGTCGCTCCAGTTGCCTGATTGGGCATAGAGCGAGCCGATGGCATCGAAGATGTCTGCGCGGTCGCCGGTGCGTTCGATCACGGCGCGGAACATTTCGATAGCCTCGGATTGATTGCCTTGAGCGGCGAGGGCGCGCGCATAGGCCTCGCAGAAAGCTGCATCGACGGGCGGCTGGCCGGCTTGCAGCGAGATTTGATAGGCCGCGCTGAAGTGAGGGATCGCCTTGGCGGGTTGGTCGGCCTTGGCATAGGCGAGAGCTAGATTGGTTTCAAAGCCCGGGTCGCCGGGCTTGAGATTGAGCGCGGCTTCGAATTCTGGAATGGCCTCAGTCGGCTTTCCTAATTCAAAGAGGACCGTACCTAAGGCTTCGTGACCCTCGGGAATCTGTGGCGCGAGTATGACGGCCTCTGCAAACTTGGCGCGCGCCACTTCGAGATTGTTTGCGTGTTGGGCTGCAAAGCCTGCGTGGAAGGCGGCGTCGGCGCGTTTGAGATTCTCTGGCTCTTTCGGGGCGGTGGGCTGAGGCTTGGCTGGGTTTTGAGCCGCGATGAAGGCTGGCGGGGATGCGAGGACTCCGGTTAGGACTGCGAAAAGAAGGGCGCGATGCAGGAACATACTCTATTTTCCCGCAGGAGTGTTTGCAGTGGATTGCGGCCTGACGTTGTTCTGTATGTCGACAACCATTTGGAATTCGCGATTGGCCTCTGCGACCTGGCCCGTGGCTTTGTATGCCTGACCGAGCAGGTTGTGAGTGATGTAACTGGATGGGTCCATCTTGACGGCATGGTCGAGATAGTGGAGGGCCTGAATAGGCTGGTTGAGCTTGAGGAAGGTTTCACCGAGCAGGATGTAAGGAGCTGTAGCGCTGGGCTCAAGTAGGACTGCGCGATTCAGAGCTACCTGGGCCTCGGCATATTGACCTTTGCGAACATAGGCATCTCCGAGGCGGTCATAGAGGAGTCCGTTCAGCGGGTTGATTTTGCGTTCTGCCTCGAACTCCTGGATGGCGGCGGTTGAGTCACCTTTGGCGAGAGCGACTTCGCCCAGGAGTTGATGGGCGAGAGGCAGCGCGGGATTGATTTCGAGGGCCTTGTGGGTCTGGAGTGCGGCCTGGTCAACGAATTCGCGGCGTAGGAAGAGGCGCGCGGCAAGCAGATAGGCTTCAGCGGAATCGGGATCGAAACCGTATTGAGCGGCAAAGGCGTGGCGCGCATCGTCGTAGCGTTTGACATCGGTATAGCAAAGTCCGAGGACATATTGGGGATCGATGTTGGCTCGTTCGACGGCAGCGTTGGCTTTTTCAAGGAAGGGCAGAGCCTCAGGAGACTTCCCCATGCGAAAGAGGCTCACGCCGTGCATTTCGATAGACTCGCGATCGTTGGGGTTCTGCGCAGCGGCTTTGGTGAAGGCGTCGATGGCGTCTGAGAATTGCTCCTTTTGATAGAAGATCATCCCTCGCAGGCGCTCTACACCAGCGGGCTCGGGGCTTTGCGCCGCGAGCTGATCGAGCTGGGCCATCGCCTTGTCCAGACGGCCTCTGGCGGCGAGGTTCTGGGCCACTTCAAACGGGGTGGGCTCGGGTGCTTGCTGTTCGGAGGTGGGAGGTGTTGGGTTTTGTGGGGACTGGGCAGAGGTGGCAAGTGTGAGTAGGACAAGCAGAAGAGCGGTAATGAATGTGCGCGGCATTTCAGGAAACCTATCTGGAAGTTTAATCCCTGCATGGTGGTTCTGCGAGAAAGTGAAGAATGGGATATTGGGACACAAAAGGAAGAGGGGAGCCGAAGCTCCCCTCGAGGTTTGTTGCGGCTCCTCGCACGGAATTAGAACTGAACGTGGAGGGAAAATTCAAGCTGACGCGGTCCGCAATCGTTGCCTTGACCGCAGCCCCCACCCTCGCCACCGATGGAGCCCGGTGACTCGATATTGCCGCCGGGGTTCCCTGCAGTGATGTGGTTGAAAGCATTGAACGCGTCCATGCGGAATTTGGTTTCCACATGCTCCCAAACGGTGAAGGCTTTTGTGAGCGCCAAGTCGGTTGAGAAGAACCTCGGGCCACGATAGGTGTTGATACCGGAGTTGCCGAAGTTGTCCAAGCCTGGGTTGACGAATGTACTCTGCCCAGCCGCATCGATTGGATCTGTGAGCGAGCCAGCGGAGCCATAGGCACCGTTCTTGCAAACGGCCGTGTCCAAGCAGGGAATCTGTTGAGCGTAGTAGGTGCGGGAACCCGTGCCTGTGCCATTGGGTTTGTAGCCAGAGAGACTGGTCGCCATTTTCTTAGTTTGGCTCGGATCGCCAGGTCCCGTTTGAATGTTAGATCCGGACCCGCTGTAGCCGAGCGTGAATGGCAAGCCGCCGGACCAGTTCGAGACTTCGCTCAACTGCCAACCGCCAACGATAGCTTCCGTTACATGGTTGGTATCGGGCATATACATCTTGCCCTTGCCGAACGGCAAGTCGTAGCTGCCGTACCAGACGATCTGCTGGTCGCGGACGTTGCTGTCGCGCATGTGGGTGATGGAGTGGCTCCAAGTATAGTAGCCGCTTTGTTCGTCGAAGGCGCTGGCCCATTCGTAGTTGGCGGTCATAGTAAGGCCGTTCTTCATGTTTTTTGTAAGGTTGATTTGCAAGGCGTCGAATTCGGTGTTCTGGTCGTCGCCCCGATACGCGATGCTGTTATTCCATCCGCACATACCCGGTTGCACCAAGGGCTCCTTGGGTGTGACGTAGTTGGGATCGTGGCAAGCTGGCAGCGTGGCTGCGTAGTAGCGCTCCAGGAAGTTGCCAGTGGTCCCTCCGTTTGCAGCAATGGTGTTGGCTGGGACGGATGGATCGTAATGCAATGCCTGACCGGTGACGCTATTTGCGCCTGGCAGGAAGATGGCTCCTTCGTTCGGGTTGGTACCGTTGCTGTCTCCGTCACCCAGAGTGTGGGTTCCTTTATTGCCAACGTAGGCCACGGTCATCGACAGGGTTGGAGTGAGAGCGCGCTGTACGCTGAGGTTCCACGCATCGATGGTCGTCAGGTGGAGCGGATTGGGGCGGGCGCTTGAGCTGACTGTGGTCCCCGGGTTCGGCAACAATCCGTTGGGCGGAACCGTGGGGAAGACTTCCGGAGCTGGTCCGGTTGCGAGGGTAAACGCTGCGCCAACGTTGGTGGGTGAGTTGAGCTGCTGGTTGGCCAAAACCGGGAGGTTCTGAGTAATGGTATGGCCGAAGATGGAGCCAAATACGCCGGTGTCAAAGCTGCGTCCGTAGCCGGCGCGAATGACGGTCTTGGGATCGAACTGATAGGTAATGCCAAGACGTGGCGAAAACTGTTTCCAGATACTGGTAGTCCAACCAAGGTTAGAGGGAATGCCGCCAATGCCGGCCACATGGAGGTAGCCATCGGTGATATTCAGCAGAGCGCCATTACCCGGGCCGTTGGTCGACTCAGGGAAGTAAAGATCCCAGCGGAGGCCAAGGTTGAGGGTGAGGTCCTTGGTTACGCGCCAGGTGTCCTGAGCGTAGAAGAAAGTGCGTTTCTGGAACTCCTTGGCGTTGGTGGAAGTGGAGACGTAGCGGTTGAAGCTGGTCACGTCGCCTAACATGAAACTGCCAAATCCGAGACCGCCCGGGGTTGTCAGAGCTGGATTTTCGGTCGGGCCCGTGTTGAAGTTGAGCTGGCCAGCACGGTCGCTGTCAGACGGCACACGGAGGTTGCGACCGTAGCGAAGGTCTGCGCCCACCTTGAAGGTGTGGTTGCCAACGATACGAGTCCAGTTGTTGACGATCTGGAACTGGTCTTCGCGCTCAGTCAGTGGGCAGTTGCAGCGGTTGATGTTCAGACCGTCGCCGTAAACTGTCCCGTTGGTACCGCCGCCGCCGCTAGGCAGGTTGGTAATAACGAAGCCGGGTGAGCCGGAGGTGATGTTGCCGCCAATATTGATACCCGGAATTCCCAGGGTATTGGCGAATTCAGTGCCCTGGTCGTGCTTGGTGTCAATAACGTTGTAGCGGTAGTAGCCTAGACGGAAGTCGGTGAGCAGCTTGGGGCTGATCGCGATATCCATGCCAGAGGCCAAACTGTCATTGGCGCCGTTCGAGTTGCCGCCGTAATTGTTGATACCGAATCCCGGTCCGCCAGCCTGGCCAAACATGACTGCGCCGGACAGAGTGTCCCAGAAGCGAGAGAAGCGCTCGAAGGCGTGCATCTTCTCGTTGATGGTGTAGTCCACGCGCTCTGTCCACTGGTTGCTGTTGAAGAGCCCAGTTCCGCTCTGCTTATAGTTTTCGTCCAAGCCGTTGTCGCTGCCGTCAATTCCCTCGCTCAGACCGATGCCCTTGGTATTTGGTTCGAGAATCTTGAGGAGGGCCAGCGTCTGCGGTGAGAGCAGTGAGGTTGGAATCACGTTGCCCGGATATGGGGTCCCGATCGGAACGCCCGCGGCTGCAGCTTGGGCAGCGGTGGTCGGGTACAGGGTACCGGCAGCCCCGAGCTGCGTCAGGTATTCGCTGAAATCTGCACCCTTATAATGGGCTGCAATTTGGCCTGGGGTTGTCGTGTTGTTGCCCAATGCGGACTCTGTGAGGATGCTGGTTGGCAGAGTGTCGGTGGCCGAAGTACCGACCTTCTGGCGCTGCGCTTCGTAATTGGCGAAGAAGAACATCTTGTCTTTCCAAATGGGCCCACCGACTGATCCGCCGAAGCGGTTCTTCAGGCCAGGAGGCAATCCGCTTGGGTTGGTCAGGCTTATGGGGCCCGGCGTGACGCTGTACGGGTCGCGAGCGTAGTTGGCGTTGCCGGTGCGGAAGTCGTAGGCGCTGCCATGGAAGTTGTTGGTGCCTGAGCGGGTCTGTGCGGTGACTACTGCGGAAACTGCTTTGCCGAGCTCGGCGTCGAAGTTCTGCGTAGTGATCTTGGTTTCGGTAACCGCATCCATCGCGGGGTTGATGACGATGATGCCGAGAATTGGATCCTCGTTATCGGTTCCGTCCAGTTCGAAGGCGGTTCCACCAAAAGCCTGGCCGTCGACCTGAATCTGCTTGGAGCCCTGGGGGTTTTCATCGGCCGCGTGAGACCAGCCGAGAAGTTGGGCGCCGGGAAGCAGTAGCTGGAGGTTGGTGAAGTTCTGGTCACCCACAGGGAGACTGGAAACCTGCTGCTCGTCAAACACAGTTGAGACGTCGGTGCTTTCTGTCTTCAGGAGAGGCTGCGTATCTGCGCTCACTGTGATGGTGGTGTCGGCGCCGCCGACTTCAAGAGTGGGGTCGATACGCGGCGCGGTATCCGCTTCAACCGGGATGGCCGTGGCTACGAACGACTTGAAGCCCTTGGCGGTGACCTTGAGGTCGTATACGTCGGGGATAAGGTGGGGGACGCTATAGTCTCCCGAGGCGTTCGAGGTGACGGTCACCGAAGTGCCTTTGGCCTCATCTTTGACGGTTACGGTGGCCCCTGGAACGGCAGCTCCTGTCTTATCGGACACAGTACCGAAGATGGATCCGTAGACCGATTGGGCAGACGCAGGTGCTGTGAGAAGAAGACTCGCGCAGGCGAATAAAGCCAGCACAAGTGCTGTACGAAGGATCTTGTTCATGCGGTCTCCTGAAAAGTCTGTCTGTTTTATGTGTGAACTTGTGGTGTACCCACTTGCCCGGCGGAATGAGCCCCGCCTGTCGGCATAAAAGGCTCGCCTGTCGCGATGACAGATCGAGCTAAAATCCGGTGCTGCTTCTCCCAAGTCAAACAGGAGGGGAAGCAAAAAGGGCAAACTCCGGAGCAATCGAAACCATACTCAAGAGAAGTAAGCTCTGTCAACGGTCAAAATGGAAAAAAATGAGGGCTTTAGCGTAAATACGATATATCAATACATGGAAACCTTTACATTTTAGTGCCCGGGAGACCGTCTATGGCGAGAAACTGCTCAGCGTGATAGCTAACTCCTCAAAATAAAGCGATTTACTGAGTTGGCACGGATGCCGTGGGCGCTTTGGCTCAGCTTGAAATCTGAAGGTTGGAACGTATTGTTACCGTATGATCGAGACCCTTGCCCTCAACAAATCCACATAAAATGATATGACATTAAGCTGAGATTCAGTTCAGTCTCAGGAATGCATCCGTCCCGCGCGGCGGGCTCGGGACGAGGGTGAATCTCTACAACTAAGGATGTAGCGACGTATCGTACAAAAAGGGCTGATTTATCCGAGGTGATTGGATTTTCGGGAGAGGTGGCCTTGGCAATTTCGCAGTTCGATCTTCGGTACGGAAGAGACAGATTGATGAGCAAGGAAGGGGGAACACCTTAACCTGGTAAACAGTCAACCTGGGTAGAAGGCTATCCGGTATTCGGCATGACATTCAATCGTTAACCAAGTTGGGTGGTTTGCTTGAGCTGTTTGCTTGAATGGTTCATGAGGTAGCTGCATAGTTCTATTTGGTGCCACAGCTCTGCTTTCCGGAGCGGATTTCTGCCACCATAACCTGGGCTCGTCCATTGTCAGGCGAGAAGGTGAGGATGCGCTCGAGAGTTTCAAGGGCTGCCGTGCGTTGTCCAGCGCCGCACTCGACGACGGCGAGGTTCATGCCAGCACCCAACTGAACTGGATCGTGGCTGAAGACCTGGTCCCACAACCGAATTGCCTCAGAGTATCGGTGTTCCTGAGCTTGGATCAGAGCGAGATTTCCAGCCGCGAGTGAGTCGTAGGGGTCGGCCGCGATGGCCAGACGATATTCGTAGTCGGCCTCTTGCTGTGCATCCCCATTGAGCTGCTGAAGGAGGCCGAGTTGGGCGTGGAGCTCATGGTCGAGGGGCGCCCCTGAAGTCTGTTCTTCCGTGCGGCGAAGCAATTGAATAGCAGGGACAGTCGCCTGGCGGTCGCCACGAACGGCCATTTGGGCATAGGCGAGGCCAAGGTCTCGATCACCGGCGGTGAAGCCACCAACCACCTGGAGCTGCCCTGTTGTCGGCAATGGAAGCCGCTCCTGCGTGATGCGCTTTTTGATCCAGTGATCGGTAACCTGCTCGTGAGCGATGTCGTTGGAGGGAGGGCGGGCCATGTGGCATGCGGTGCAGTCTTGATTTTCCGGATGATGATTTTGCTGGAAGACCGGTTGATTGTGGCATTGAAGACACCGCTGGCGGTAAAAAGCGACACGTTCGGAAGTGGAGGGTGAACCATGTGGATCGTGACAGGTGGTGCACGTTAGCTTGTCGCCGGATTGCTGCTTGCATGCACTTTTCAATAGCGCTTCCCATTGACTGGTGGCACGGCCGCCGGACCCAGTCTCAGAGCCGTAGACGAAGAACAGTGCATAGTCGAAGAGGTTGTCGCCGGGAGTGAAGTTCTGGAGTTGCTTACCCTGACGGATCACGGCGGCCTGGCCCTCGAGGTGACAATTGAGGCACACAGAATCGCGCCGAATCGGTTGCATGGAATCGATGTTCGGCAGGGATGTCTTACCGCCGGACGCAATATGGGATGTTGCGTCGCCGTGGCAGGCGGAGCACGTGATTCCGCCGTAGGCAAAAGGTGCGCGAGCGTAGTGATTGCGCGCGTCTGGAAGGGCAGTCGCCACTACCGATGCATGGCAATGCAGACAGCCTGGATCGACCGCGAGGGTGAGTGGCATTTCCCGGGTGGAAAGGTAGTTGGGAGGCATATCCCAGAGCTGCTTTTTTGCGTACCAATTGATTGGGGCCTCGAACCAGTAGCCTTGCTGCTGGAAAAGGTAGGTTCGCCCGCGCCTGCCGGAGCCCAGGAAGTAAAGCAACTGCTGGCGCCCGTCGAGTTCGTTGCCGGATGGGTTGCCCGCTTCGCGCTGATAGCTGAGCCAAACCTGGCCCGACTGTTCGAAGACTTTGTAGTGGACACCCGAAGCCTGGTGGCGAAAGTCGGCAGTGATCAGGCCTTCGGCAGCGGGACCACTGGCATTCGCCATTGGAGTCGTGCGGTAGTGGTCGTAGATTTCCCTGTGGCACGGAGCGCATGTTGAGTTGGGGTTATCGCTCGCTGACGGGCTGGCCGAGACGGCCGTTGCTGGCTTGGTTGCAGCCGTTGCGGCAAAAACGCAAAGAAGAATGAGCACGAAGCGGCGGGAATGATTCTGAGGCAACACCCCAACAGCATACGCTGCCAAAGGGGAAGCGATTCTTGGGCCGAGAATCCGTGTATGGACGAAGAACACACCGAATCCGGGAAGAAGTTTGTTGACAAGAATTTGATACCAGTTTACTCTATGCCTGAAGTAAAATGGCCTATGACAAAACCTGCTCCACGTGATTTGTTCCCCGGTGCGCTCGAGATGATGATCCTCGAGTCGCTTCGCCGGCAACCTGCCCACGGATATGCGCTGGTGCAGCATATTCAGCAACGAAGCAACAACCTGCTACAGGTGGAAGAGGGCTCACTTTATCCAGCGCTGCAACGGCTGCTGAAGGCAAAGCTGGTAAAGGCGGAGTGGGGCGTTTCCTCAACGAACCGGCGAGTGAGGACTTACGAGATTACTGCTTTGGGCATTCGGCATCTGGAGAAAGAGATCTCCAGCTTCGAACAGATGTTCGAAGGTATCGCACTCGTTTTGAATCCGGGTAAAGCTACGACAAGCTGAAGGGACCAGCCAAGAGGAGGCTCTCATGAACTGGATACCGGCTATCTTCCGCCGCGGCGAGCTCTATAACGATTTGTCAGAAGAGATGCGGCTGCATATTGAGGAGCGCGCAGAGCAGTTGATGCGCGAGGGATTGAGCCGGGAAGAAGCTGAACGGAAGGCACGGGTTGCCTTTGGCAGCAGAACGGTGCTTGAAGAGCGTAGCCGCGAAGTGTGGCAATGGCCCACCATGGAATCGATCTGGGCCGATGCGAGACTCGCCTTGCGGCAACTGCGGCGCTCTCCGGGGTTCACGTTTGCTGCGATTGCGACCCTGGCGTTGGCAATCGGCGCCAACGCCGTGGTGTTCAGCGTGATGAATGCGTTCCTCCTACGGCCGTTGAATGTTCCCCAGCCGGATAGCCTGTATGCACTTCAGCATGGAGACCAGGCCACAGGAAGTGAGTCGTATCCCAACTACATCGACCTGCGCGATCGCAACCACAGCTTCGATGCGCTGATCGCGTATGACGTTTCTTCGGCTGGGTTGGATACAGGCGGCAATCCGTCGAGTGTCTGGGTAGAAGCAATCAGTGGGAACTATTTCGACGCGCTGGGCCTGCGTCCGTATCTCGGCCATTTCTTCCACGCGGCGGATGAGCATGGGGCCAACAGCGCGCCCTATATCGTGCTTACCCACGCGTACTGGCACGCCCATTTTCAGGACGATCGCGGTGTAGTGGGGCGTGTGGTGCGGGTGAACGGTCATCCCTTCACAATTCTCGGCGTTGGTCCGCCTGAGTTTCACGGAACGCTGATGTTTTTCAATCCGGATTTCTTTGTGCCGCTGGTAGAAGACCAGATGCTGAGTGCGGCCGACCTGAACGCGCGGGGGCCTGAAGTCATTTTTGAAGTCATGGGCCATCTCAAGCCGGGCGTTACTCCAGCGCAGGCGGTTGCCGATTTGAACTCGATCGGGATGTATCTGCAAAAGACTTATCCCAAAGACGTGAGCAAGATGACGTTCGTGCTGCGGCGCCCAAGTCTCTACGGCGATTTTCTTGGGCAGCCGGTGCGCGCATTCATGGCGGGGTTGATGCTGCTGACGGGGCTGATCCTGCTGGCCGCCTGCGCCAACCTGGGCAGCCTGTTTGCGGCGAGGGCAGCGGACCGGTCGCGGGAAGTGGCTCTGCGGCTGGCCCTGGGGTCGAGCCGCAAACGGATTCTGCGCGGGCTGTTCACAGAAGCGATCATGATCTCAATGGTCGGAGGCGGGGTGGGGTTATTGGGCAGCGTGGTGTTACTGCGTGCACTGAGCACGTGGCAGCCCTTCCCCGGTTTTCCCATCCATCTGGCGGTGGATCCGGACGTAAAGGTGTATGGGGTCGCGGTGCTGCTGGCTCTGGTGAGCGGAATTCTGTTTGGCGCGGTGCCTGTGAGGCAAGTACTGGGTACGAACACATACGAGGTGGTGAAGGCGGGAACCGGGCGGATCGCCGGGAAGCGGATGAGCGCACGCGATGTTCTGCTGGTTGTGCAGATTGCTATCTGCGCGGTTCTGGTGACTTCGTCGCTGGTGGCAGTGAGGGGACTGGTGCGCTCGCTGCACGCTCATTTCGGTTTCGATACCGAAAACGTCATGCTGGCATCGACGGACCTGAGCATGTCGGGGTACAGCGAAGATCGTGTTCCAGCGATGCAGAGGCGGATGATCGAGGCGCTGAAGGCGCTGCCAGGAGTGGAGTCAGTGGGACTGACCGACTCGTTGCCGTTAGGAGTGGCCGGCTCAAGCTCGCTCGTGTTCAGCGACAACACAGCGGACTTGCGGCCATCCAATGCCTCGGCCCAGCCAATGACTTACAACATCTCTCCCGAGTACTTTCACGCGGCGGGTACAACGCTGCTTTCCGGAAGAACTTTCACGTGGCAGGATGACAAGAATACTCCGCGGGTGGCGGTGGTGAATCGCGAGTTTGCACGCAAGCTGTTCGGTTCCGCAGGCAATGCGATCGGACGTTTATACAAGATGAAGGACGGAACGCGGATTGAAGTCGTAGGAATTGTGGAGGACGGGAAATATGGCAGTCTGACCGAAGATACGACGCCGGCCATGTTTCTTCCCATTCTGCAATCGCCCTCCACATCGACCATCCTGCTGGTGCGCTCGCGCCCCGGTTCGGGCAACGCGTCGTACTTGCTGGGCGGAGCTCTGAGGAGCACATTGCAACAGCTTGATGCGGGAATGCCGTTGGAGATAGAAACGCGGGACAAGCCAATGGCCGTGCAACTGTTTGGGCCGCGCATGGCGACGGTGTCGCTGGGTGTTCTGGGGTTCATGGGAGCGATGCTGTCGATCACAGGCATTTTCGGCATGGCTGCGTATTCGGTAAGCAAGCGGATGCGGGAGTTGGGAATTCGGGTGGCGCTCGGGGCGAAGCGGAAGGAAGTGCTTCAAGCGGCTTTGGGACGGCCTTTGAGGCTGCTGGCGTTCGGGTCGGTGGCGGGTTTGGTTTTGGGAGTGTTGGCTAGCCGGGTGCTGGCATTCGTTGTGTATCAGGCCACGCCACGTGATCCTTTGGTTCTGGCTGGCGTTGTTATTGCGATGTTGCTGCTGGGGTTGGTGGCCACTTGGATTCCAGCGCAACGAGCACTCTCGGTCAATCCACTGATCTTGCTGCGCGAAGATTAGAGCGCCTGGATCTTCAGACCGGATCAGGCTTTCTTTCTCGACTGCGAGAAGGTGTCGGTCTTGAGGATCTTGCCGCCTTCCTCAATGACATAGAGGCGATTTACGTCGAGGTCTTTGAGGGTGTCCACGACGCCGGAGGGCCAGCGGATCTCAAGGAGATCGACCTTCTTTGCTTCTCCCAGGCCGAAGTGAATGCGGAGGTCGCTCGCTGAGTAATAGCCGTTTGAGGAGCGGACTTCTTCGATTTGGGTAAGCGGCGTCCCGGGCTTGGCATTCAGCAAAGGTGTATTGGTCTGCGCTACCACTTTGAGGCGAGCGCCAATGCCGGTTCGATTGGATTTGACGCCAACGATGCGAATCTTGATCCAGTTGCGATTCTGCGTTGACGCGCAGTGGAGCAGTTGCGGGGGTGCGTTGACGCAGTTGACGATGGCATCGAGATTGCCGTCGTTGTCGTAATCGCCGACTGCAAAGCCACGGGCGGGGACTGCGGCTGTGATTCCGGCGCCGCCGGTGAGGCTGACATCTTCAAATTGGCCGTTGCGCAG
>Ga0187847_10002431_pt1 | contig 15034 bp, 8 predicted proteins | sample June2016WEW_4_10_FD_132458 | JGI IMG/M metagenome (GOLD analysis project Ga0187847, IMG submission 132458) | Peatland microbial communities from SPRUCE experiment site at the Marcell Experimental Forest, Minnesota, USA - June2016WEW_4_10 | ecosystem: Environmental > Terrestrial > Soil > Wetlands...
CGGCGTGGGACGTTTCTGCTGATGCTGCGCCGCAACTGGAGTCGGCGGTCAAATGGGCCGGAGGCGAATGTCAATTTCGAGCGGTTGACGTCACCAACGCCAAAGCGGTGGAAGCCGCGGCCGAGGCGATTGTGGAGAGGTGGGGCCGCATCGACGTTCTCATCAACAACGCCGGCATCGTTCGCGACGCGCAGCTGGTGAAGTGGAACGGCGGCAGCCCCGAGTCCATCATGAGCGAAGACACTTGGGACTCGGTGATCGGGGTGAACCTGAAAGGCGTCTTCCTGGTGACGCGCGCGATTGTGCCTTACATGATCAAGGGCGGAGGCGGAGTAATTCTTTCCGCGGCCTCGGTTGTGGGACTTCTGGGCAACTTCGGGCAGACGAATTACGTGGCCTCCAAGGCGGGCGTCATCGGTATGACGCGCACCTGGGCGCGGGAATTGGGTAAGCACAAAATCCGCGTCAATGCTGTAGCTCCGGGATTCATTGCGACGGACATGGTAAGGGCCATGCCGCCGAAGATACTGGAAGCTATGGTGGCAAGGACCCCGCTGGGACGGGCAGGGACTCCAGAAGACGTGGCCAACACATACTTCTGGCTCGCGTCGGACCAGGCAAGCTTCATCCATGGAACTGTGATTTCCGTGGACGGCGGCGTGGTGATTGGAACCTAGAGCGGAAGAAGCGTGAGCCTACGCATACCGATGTTTCAGCGTTCAGCGACAAGTTGCTGGTTCTGGGAAACGGTGGCCGCGGCAACTGGCAGCTGGTTTGGGTTGATCGCAGCAGAAAACAGATCAGCACTGTCGCCGACAATCTTACGAATTTGCAAAGAGCTGTCCTCTCTCCGCACAGCGATCGCGTTGCTCTGGAAATCGACAACGGCCAAAGCTAGATCTGGGTGCTGGATCTGGCACGGGGAGTGCGCACCGGGCTGACGTTCGGGCCGAGCGAACGAATTCCCGCTTTGGTCGCCCGATGGCAAGTGGATCGCCTACACCTCCGATCGCAACGGCCACGCCAACCTCAGCCGCAAACCCGCCGACGGAAGCGGATCCGAAGAGCTTTTGCTCAGCCAGGAGCGCGATGGCGAAGAACTCTATTACATGGCCCGAGACTCAATCTGTTTGCCTTGCCGTACCGGTGAAGGAAATTGGGGTGCGCGCTCCAATTCGGTTCGCCTGAGCCCCTGGTCACCAACTGGTCATCGCCGCAGTTTTTCTTTGATGTCATCCCCGATGGAAAGAAAATCCTTCTCGACTGTATTTCGGCAGCAGGCCGGCCAATCGGTGACGGTGGTTACGAACGTCGCAGCCGGATTAAAAAGGAAGTAAGGTGCGACCATCATTAGAAACCCACCCTTCGAATCAATCGAAGGGTGGGTCGCAGTGTGGCGAAGGTCGCTACTGCCCAAGCGCCGAACCAGCTTGGTGACTCAGTCTTGCTGCGATTTCGCCTGTAGTCATCACTTGCACTTTCCGGCCGAGCCGGCTTGATAGAGCGCCTGCACTTCGGTCGCGTTCAGCGCCCGGTTGAAGATTTCCAGCTCATCCAGACCGCCCTTGAAAAATTCCCCGCTTCCCAAGCTTGCGTCCTGCGCTCCGATCCGAAGTGGGATTCCGGGGGAATCCAAGGTAAGATTGTCGTAGCTGGAGGGATCGAAGGTCCCTACGGCTTTCCCATCCAAATACCAGGTTCCACAGGTGCTCCCGCAAGAGGACGAGTGTCTATCCGCCGTGACTGCTACCAGGTGCCATTTATTGTCGGCGGGGACGGCTTTCGTCGAAACGTAGTTGGTGTAGTTGTCGTTATTGCCCACCTGAAGTCCCAGCAGATCGTTGTACAGGAAGAACTGATATCCCTGAATCGGGGTGTCCTGACGCTTATCAACCAGCGAGACTACGCCATTGTTCTGGCTACTGATTTTCACCCAGACGTCGATGGACAAATCCTGATTTGCGCCGATATTCAGGTAAGTTTGGTCGGGGGCTTCCAGGTAGTCGTTGGTCCCATTGAAGGACAAGGCACCCGATACTTCTCCGGCAATGCTCACAGCCCGAGGCGTCCCGTAGGATGTGGCAGGATTGTAGGACGCGGGAGGATTGTTGTGGATTAGATCCGGCTGGGTAATGTTGATGGCATTAGCGAGTACATCCAGGGGATACCATGCAACCATGTCGCTTGGTGGGGCGAGACACGCCGAAAGGAAAGCGAAGCCGCCCGCGCCATAGGTGCTATTCCCATCAATGCCGTCGAAATCGATCTCAAAGGGTAACCCTCCAACTTCCGTCGCGTTGCCGGTGGTGAAATCAAATTTCGCGAAGCCCGCGTCATCGCTGCTGGATTGATGGTCATAGACAACGTAAAGGTTACCTGACGGATCAAATCCGATTTCCTGGAAGTTGTTGATGCCGCCGGTGTGGTTGTACGGGAAAGTGACACTTCCGTTTTGGGTGCTAAGGATCACGATGTTATCGATGCCGCGGTCGCTCCCATAAAGGACGCCGCTGGCAGAATAAGCTACGCCCAAGATCTGTTCTCCATACTGCTGCCCGTTGTATGTGTAAGTGGTGTGGCCCACCAGGGTCTGCGTCGGCACTAGAGGGTTGTCGACGTTGATGAGGATCAGCTCGTTATTCCCATAAGCGTTTACGGCGTAGAAATTGTTCTGCCCATCGGCAGCCAGGCCGCTCCATTCGTTCTGGTCGGAGCCTTGGGGCCAATACGGCAGGGTGAGCAGCGGAGTAAATACGCCACTACTCTCGTTCACGCTTCCGAAAATACCCTGCGCCGTGATCCCCCACAAAATATTGTTGTAGTTGTCAAAGGCCAGTCCGCGGATCTCGGAGTTATATTCAGGCGATCCTATTGACCCCGCGGTGAATTGCCCACCAACGGCGGGGAATGTGAACGACATCAGCGTGTTTTTGTCGCATGCCGGGTCGGTTTGACAGCTATTGTCTTGCTGCATCATGTAAACCGTCTGCGCCCGCGCCGACAGCGCCATTGTTATGACCATGGCTACCAATGCCAGCTTGAGTGCGGTGGAGCTCTGCCTTTTCATGCGGTCCTCTTTCCGGAACGTGGTTTGGGGGTGAACTGCGACTGCGTTGGTGTGCTGTTTGCTAGTCTGCGTTTTCATGTGACCTCCTTAGGGTCATGGTTGTGGCGGCGATGTTGGTTGAAGAAGGAACAACTCCACCGCGCAGGTGCTCCTTACCTGAGGTTGTTTGGCTTCCTAAATCCTTCTCACTGCTAGTTCCGGCGGGGCCTCAGGTTGGCTGCTTCCCGCCGTCAAGATCAGCATCAAGATCGGTCCCAGTCGCAGCGGCCGCCGAGCCAGCTCGGCCCCGCGGAATGCTTCTTCCTGCGCCGCCAGGGGCGTGTAGTCCGGAGTGGAACCTTCGGCTGACACCGTGCAGAGAATTTCGCTACCCGCTCTGTCCCGCCCCGGCGACGACAGCAGAATCAGGGTCAGGATTGGCCCTATCGCTTTTGCCCTGGTGAAAGTCGTTTGCGATTGCATAGTGGCTTCCTCTTTCGTTGTGACCTTGGCTACGGCTGTCGATTTCCCCGTCTTCTAAGACCGCTTTGTCCGGCATTGCTTCCCGGGAGCGGGATGGTTGCCCCGCCCTCGGGATCCCCCTTACGAAAGTGGCCGGCCTGTTGTGCCTTTTCCCGCTTTCGTGAGCGCAGAATGCGCCCGATCGCACCGGCGATCAATACTTGCAACGTCATTTGGAGGTCAGTTCCGGGTAAGTTTCAGGTCAGCGGCTAAGTATCTGATGGCAAATAAGTTAGCAAGAGATGTCAGTGAAAAAAATCATGCCCCAAACAGCAACACCGTTATATAATCCGGCTCAACCAACAAGGAGATGTTTGTTTGGGCGCCACGCAGAAGCTTCTTCGCTTCGGAGCCTTCGGGCTAAATCTCGATACGGAAGAGCTGCGCAAGGATGGGACCCTCATCCGACTTGCGCCCCAGCCGTTTCGGCTGCTGGCCTTGCTCGCCAGTCATGCCGGCCAAGTCGTAACCCGGGAGGAAATCCAAAAGCAGATCTGGGGCGATGACACGTTCGTGGACTTTGAACACGGGATGAACCAATGCATCAACCAGATAAGGAGTGTGCTGAACGACAGTGCAGAGCGGCCTGTTTACGTGGAGACTATACCTCGGCACGGCTATCGCTTTCTCGCACCTGTAGTCTCGAAAACGATCGCAGTAGCGGCAGCGGTGGTCGAATCCGCTACGAGTATCGAGGTGCAACCAGTTGTGCCCGTCAGCAAGTCCGTGCCCAGCGGCAGATCGGAAGCGCTGCTGACAGCCGCTCCGCACCCGGTAGCGGTTCCACCCACGAGGGTTGCGGGGATGGGCGCCGCACCGGTGTTGGAGAGTGCTCCCATCCCCGGCGTTGGCCGCCGCATGTTGTTGCTCCGCGTGGCCTTAGTCGCAGTTGTTTGCGTCCCTATTATCGTTGCCGGCGTGTACTGGAGCACCCGCAGAGTTTCTGCGCTCAATGAGAAAGATACGATCGTACTGGCCGACTTCAGTAACCACACCGGCGATAAGAGATTCGACGACACCCTGAAGACTGCTCTCTCATTCCAGCTGGAGCAATCTACTTTCCTGAATGTGCTTTCCGATCAGCGCGCAGCCGGCGCTCTACGGTTGATGGCCCGTCCGGCGAACCAGCAGGTGACGGGGGATATCGCACGCGAGCTTTGCCTGCGCACCAATAGTAAGGCGGTCGTGGAAGGCTCAATCGCAGCTCTGGGAGAGCACTACCTTATCGGGCTGAAGGCTACAAACTGCCAGACTGGAGACACGCTGGTGAGTGCCGAGGCAGAGGCCGAGAGCCTGAACAAGGTGCTGCCGGCTCTGCAGCAGGCTGGCAATAAGTTGCGGACGAGTCTAGGGGAATCGCTGGCTTCGGTGAGGAAATTCGATCAGCCTTTGGAGGAAGCGACGACCTCGTCACTAGATGCGTTGCAATCGCTCACCCAGGGACGAACGATTCAACTCCAAGGGGGAGGGCTTGCTGCTATTCCTTACTTTGAGCGTGCCATAGAACTTGATCCCGATTTTGCTATGGCATACCTCTATCTTGGGATCGCCTATTCCAACCTGAACGAAACCAAGCTGGCGTCTCAAAACCTCCAGAAGGCGTACGAACTACGGAGCCGGCCTACGCAGCGGGAACGGCTGGTCATCGAGGCCCACTACTATTTGCTAACGACGGGTGATTTGGGAAAGGCGTTTCAGAGTGCCACCGAATGGGCACAAAGCTCCCCCGGAGATTATCAGCCTTACTCCCAGCTGGGCTATGTCAATGTACGGTTCGGTCAATACGAAAAGGCAGCGGCTGAAATGCGCGAATCCCTTCGTCTGGCACCCAGCGACGTTGATTTCTCCAATCTCATAGGTATTTACATCGCGCTAGATCAACTTGACACAGCCGAGGCCGTCCTCAAGCAATTGCGGGCTCGCAAGAAAGACGGGCCTTATCTGCCTTATGAAGACTGGTACACGCTCGCATTCTTGAAGCATGATGACACTACCATGGCGCAACAGTTGACCTGGGCAATCGGCAAGCCGGAGGCCGAGTCCAGGATGTTTTCCGACCAGTCCGACACCGAGGCGTATCGGGGGCACTTCGTAGCGGCCCGCGACTTTTCCCGGCGTGCCGTGGAATCGGCGAAGCGTGCTGGCGCGGCGGAAATGGCCGCCGGATGGAGAGCGAACGAGGCGCTGCGCGAAGCCGAGATCGGTGATTTTGCTCGCGCACGACAGCAAGCCGCAGACGCGTTGGCTTTGAGCGATGGACGGTCCGTCAGAATTCTGGCTGCACTCGCCCTGGCGCGCGCTGGAGAATCTATGCAAGCACAGAAGCTATCCGAACAACTCGATCACGAGGCTCCAGAGGACACCATCGTCCAAGGCTATTGGTTGCCGTCGATTCGAGCTGCAACCGAACTGAGCAAGAATAGCCCGGAGCAAGCGATCACTGCGCTTGAGCCAGCCAACACCTATGAACTCGGCACTCAGCCGCCGTTTAGACTGGGACCGATGTACCCCGTATATTTGCGTGGGCTGGCGTTCCTACAGGTGGGAAAGGCTCAGGCAGCTGCTGTGGAACTTCAGAAATTGATTGACCACCCAGGAATTGCCGGCAACTTCGTACTGGCTCCGCTGGCTCATTTGCAATTGGGACGGGCTCTGGCGATGACGGGCGACAAGGTCGCCGCACGCCAGGCATATCAGGATTTCTTTAACTTGTGGAAAGACGCTAATGCCGACGTTCCCATTTTCGCTCAAGCCAAAGCTGAGTACGCCAAGCTGCAGTAGCTGCCGCAGGGATGGCAAAACTCGGTCGTAAACTAAGAGCGGAACCAGGATAGCTTGAAGTGTATAGCTCGGAACCTACTGAAATGGAGACATGGAGGCCCTGGGCAGAGTCGAACTGCCGACCAACGGTTTAGGAAACCGCTGCTCTATCCATCTGAGCTACAGGGCCATCTAACGGTAAGCCGCCAGAAATGAAAGGTTTGTTAGCTTGCGATACCTGCGCGGACAATTGCTCAACCTCACAGAACCCCGCACGTCCCTTCAAGATCATTCTAACAAGTTTGCCGATTGATTCGCGTTGGGCTTGCGTCTGTGCATTGCCGTGGCGCTCCGTCGTTCTTAGTTTCCCAATCGCGACTTAACTTTCTAGAGCTGATTGACACATCGTCGTCCTGAGGCCACAATCCAGCCGTCAGGCCCAGACCAATCTTGATCCCAACTCAGCCACGAGAGGAGACTCTATGTCCCGAATCAGCTTCGCTGTTGCCCTGATAGTTCTGTTGCTGGTTTCTGTCGTCGGCGCCCAGCAGACCAGCCCCAACGCACCGGCCAACTCACGACAAAGCGGCTCTCCAACACCTCCGCCCGGTCCCATCCTCGGTGGCGACGGAACGCCGAACTACCTGGCAATCTGGGCGAGGACAAATTACCTGCTGGATTCAGTCGTCTACCAGAACGGCTCGAAGATCGGTATTGGTACCACGACTCCTGTCGCAACGTTGGATGTCTTCGGAGGCATTAATGCGGTGAGCTACGAATGGGAAGGCGGCACAATCTTAAGTGAGCCCAACAGCAATCTCCTGGTTGGGCTGGGCGCCGGGGCTGCCGGTGGCGGAAGCAATGGGGGAAGCACATTTGTGGGGATCGATGCGGGCGCCAACAGCATCGGTTACGACAATACCTTTATCGGTTTTGAAGCCGGCGGCAATACAACGGGTGGTGACTTTAACACCATGCTTGGCTGGCGAGCCGGCTGGTTCAACGTAAGCGGTAGTGCGAACACATTCTTTGGCTACATGGCCGGCTACGACAACACCGGTTCTGAAAATAGCTTTTTTGGTACCAATGCGGGTGAATCCAATTCGGTCGGCGTCGACAATGCCTTTTTCGGCTACAACGCAGGCAGCCAGAGCACGCAGGGCTCGAGCAACGCTTTCTTCGGGGAGTATGCAGGCGGTCAGACCTCCACGGGCGGCGGCAATACCTTTCTTGGGCAGGCCGCTGGCGATGCCAACACAACCGGCAATGACAATATCTATATCAACAACTCCGGTCCGGCTGGGGGAAACGAATCCTTTGCCATCCGAATCGGTGCTGAGGGGATCCAATCATCCGCATTCATTGCGGGCATCTACGGCACAATTAATAATGGCGTCCCTGTCTATGTCAATTCCAGCGGTCAGTTGGGAACCTCGCCTTCCTCGGTGCGTTTCAAGGAGCAGATCGCCGACATGGGCGACAGCACCAGCGCCCTGATGAAACTGCGGCCGGTTACGTTCCTCTACAAGCCGGAGTACGACAAAAGCGAACGAACGTTGCAGTACGGCCTGATTGCGGAGGAAGTCGCCAAGGTTTACCCGGAACTGGTCGCCTACGACAATGCGGGCCAACCCTACTCAGTGCGCTACCAGTATCTGAGCACCATGCTGCTGAACGAAGTGCAGAAACAGTACCGCCGGGCAGAAGGTGAGGCGAAGATCATTACAACTCAGCAGGACCAGATTCAGGCCTTGCAGGAAGAGAACAGGGAATTTCAAGAGCGCCTGTTGCGGCTGGAGAGGCTCGTTCCGCAGACCGCAGCTCAGAAGTAGCGGGGTGGTGTCTTTAGCTTGCTTGCTGCGAGTAAACCGGGAGTGTCCCTGCCATTGGTGCTCGTCGATTAGGGGATTTCTGCTGCTCTGTCTATTTTATGCCGATGCCGCGACCACGATCGGGGCGCGGAGCTGTCTGGCTCCGGATCGCTCTATCAGCATCTGATGTATAGCTCGACGAATTTGGTCGTAGGCGGGCCGGCGGTACTTCCATCGCGCATCCGGTTCCGGCGGGTTCACTACCATGGTCGCGTTGGCTTCGAACAGCAGGACCTCTCCTTGTGCGCTCAAGCCAAAGTCAACGCCGGCATAGTCCAGAGCGAGAGTCGACTGAATTTGTTGTAGCGCCCTCATCGCCATCGGGCCGAGCACTCCAGCCATGTCTTCCAGAAACGCAGCGTCTTCGGCGCGATGCTGGGGATTGTCGGCCATCTCGGCGGTAAAGTAGTGGATTTTCCAGTGGCTGGAAATCGCAACATGCAGGGGATAGAGCTGACCGTCGACGAACATGGCACGGTACTTACGCGTCTTGCCATCGGGTCCGCGCGAGTCAAGATACTGCATGACGATGAGTTCCTGGCCAGGAAGCTCGGCCAGCGCCGCCGGCAGACCCTCGAAGTTGTCAACCCGCAGAAAATGCAGCCCGGTATGAAAGCCGGGCGCTCGCAGAAGAAGAGGAAAGACGAAGCCGTGGGCAGCTAATGTGGACGCGGCGTCCGCATCGCAGAGGCGTCCGCGAGGCAGAGTGACGGTGGTGGGCGTGACCACTCCCGGCAGAAGGGAGAGCCGCTCTGCGTTGTTACTCCGGGTGGTCGCCAACACGGAAGCGGGCGGATTCACGACCGGCGCCGTGGTCAGCGCGAGCAGAGACTGTGCAGCGGTGAGCGCGCCCGCCGACATTTCGGCATCTCCGATGCCGTTCACCACCATTTGGTGAGGCGGCAAGGGAGTGTTGACATTGTAGAATTCCGGAAGCACCACGAAGGTTTGGAAGACCTGATCGTTCAGAAATTTTTGCAAGTGCACATTGCCGCCGGTGGTTGAACTCAGCATCAGCACCGGAACCGGCGGGCGGGCACCGCGATACGGCAGGGGGATGATGTAGCGATTCTGGAATGCCTGGCGACGGTGCCATGCAGCCTTTTCACCTTCGCCCAAATGTCCCAGCACGTAAGACAGCCCTTCGTGTGCCTTTTCGTAGTCTGCTTTCAAACCCAGGGCGTGTTCGAAATGGCCGCGGGCTTCGCGGATGAGTTGCTGCGCTTCCGTGGTCTTCTCCTGGGCCTCCAGCATTTCGCTTTCTTCAAACAGGCTCATGCCCAGGTTGATGCGGCTGGGAAGATCGCTGGGATGCCGGGCGACAGCCTCTTTGTAGGCGAGGCGCGCCGCGCTGCGATGTCCGGTGGCAACCAGCGTCCTGCCCAGATTGTTCAATGCCGCGACGTGATAGGGCTGGCGCTCCAGTGCCTGAAGCACTTGGATGTAATCGTTTCGGGCAGCGACCGGGCGGCCCAACTCCAATAGCAGAAACGCTCGCCTAAAGTGCAAATCAACGGAATCAGGATCGGATTCTAGTTGGCTCTCCAGCTGGTGCAACTCCGTTTCCCACCTCACGCGCGGCGTGGTAACGGCGGCGATGGGCTGAGCCGGACGGACCGCAACGTTAGAGTTGGTCAGGTTGCGGCCGAGAGCCAGCGCCATGTCCACCAGTTGATCGATTTCGCGCTGACTAGTGCGATGATTCACGATGGCTGCCCGGATCGCCAAGCGGCCGTCGATGATGGTCGTTGAGGGTGCGACCCTTCCCGAATCTTGCAGCTCGACTACAATCCGGCCATTCACGCGATCGGCGTCGTCTGTGCGATAGCGAAAGCAAACGATGTTCAGCTCAACTGGGGCCAGCAGTTCCAGTTCCGGCGTGCTGATGATGCGGTGTTCCAGATAGCGAGCCAGAGCGCACGTCCGCGAGATCACCGCACCAAGCGCATCCGTGCCGTAAACCTTCAGCGTGAACCACGTCTTCAAGGCACGGAAGCCACGCGAGAGATCGGGACCGTAATCGCAAGGCCAGGGCGATCCGGCGGCCAGACCGCGGGTTTCGCGTCTTAAGTAGAATGCCGAGGCGGCAAATGCATTCCGCTGTAGAGCACCGTCGCGAACCAGCAGAAAACCCGCATCGTATGGGACCTGGCCCCACTTGTGAAAATCGAAGGCCAGCGAATCGGCGCGCTCGATGCCGCGCAGCCTGGGCGCAAGGTCGGAAGCCAGCATGGCCAGTGCGCCAAAAGCGCCGTCAACGTGAAACCACAACTTTTCGCGATGCGCAAGATCGGCGAGAGCGGCAAGATCGTCGATCGCGCCCGTGTCCACGGTCCCGGCGGTCCCGACAATCAGAAAAGGATGGAAGCCGGCTTCGCGGTCTTTCCTGATTTCATTTTGCAGCGCGATCAGGTTGATGCGGCGACGGCTGTCGGTGGAAACCAGACGGAGTGCGTCGCTGCCGAGACCGCAAAGATCCATGGCCTTGGCGATGCAGCTATGTACCGCCGCTGAGGCGTAGGCCGTCAGCCGCTTGGCTTTTGCGTTTGCAGCGACGCCTTCACGGCGTGCGTCGCAGCCAAGTTCGGCATCGCGAGCCACCACCACGGCGATGAAATTCGCCATCGACGTTCCGGTAACAAACAGTCCGGCCGCAGTTTCCGGAAAGCCGAAGATCGCTTGCATCCAGCGCGCGATCTGGCGTTCGACCTCGATGGGGATTTGATCGCGGCCGCCGAGATTAGAGTTCAGTCCTGCCGCCAGCATTTCCGCCAACATGCCAACGGGAGTGCCGCCGCCGTGGACCCAGCCCATGAAGCCAGGATGAGCGTTGCCCGCCGCGAACGGCAGGATGTACTGCATGAACTCCTGATGGACATCGGCAAGCGGAGAAGCCTGGAGCGGAATCGCGGCGTGAAATCGCTGGCGAACTTCGTCTGCAATCGGCTGCCATACAGGACGCTGGCGAATGTTCTTCGTGTAATCGAGAATGTCGTCGAGCATCCGGTGAGCCTGGATCCGAAAATCTTTCCAATCGGCGGGGTCGAGCGTCGGAGCTTCCTGCCCGAAGAGGCCCTGCGGCGACCTTTCGTTGTTGCCCCTCAGAATTTCAGGCATCGGGTTTGCTTGACCGCCCATTTTGGCTTGCCCTTCTTTATGCAATTTGGCGGCCACGCAAACCTGCAGGAAATTGGGCTGCATTAGGATTTCTAAAGGAATCCTGATCAAGTTACGGCGAAGTCCCTCAGCGGCTGAAGCCGCCTCAAGATCGCTGCATTAACGGACGGCCTGAAGTGTCTGCGCGAGAACCGTGTTGCCGCGCCTCGGCTCGGCTCAATTTCCCACTCCACCCGGCGCTTACGCGCTGGGCTAACTTCATGCCGCCGCTGCGCGACTGGATTGCAGCCAGTTTCGATACCTCACGTTCCACCGCAATCTGACACGTCGAGTTCTCACGCAGACACTGAAGGCCGTCCCCTTCGAGGAACCCGGACTTAGTCAGAGATTCCTTAACAATTGCGGAGTGAGAGTGGGGCGCCAGCCCGTTTCCGCGGAAAGCGTTAAGATGAGTTTTCTCCAGGAGCCTGCCAATGGGCCGTCAACCGTTTTCGTCTCTCTCCCGCAGATCGTTCCTGCAAGCCTCTACCGCAGCGTCGGCGGCACTGGCCTTGCGCATGGTGACCGAACCCATGCTCGCCTATACCGCGCTGCCCGATCACCCTCCGAGTCATCCCAAGGATGCGGTGCTGATCAACGCCAACGAGAACCCGCTGGGCCCATGTGCTGCGGCCCGCGAGGCGATAGCCGCAGTCACTCCGCAAAGCGGTCGCTATCTGATGGAGTCGGCCGGCGAATTGACGACGCTGTTTGCCCAGAGCGTTGGCGTCGCCGGCGAGCAAGTCTCAATTTTCGCGGGATCAACTGAGCCGTTGACCTTCACGGTGCGGGCCTTCTGCTCGCCACACGCCAGCTACGTAACTGCCGATCCCGGCTTCGAAGGCGGGCTGTTTGCCGCCGACCGGGCGGGCGCGCGCGTGGTTAAAGTGCCGCTCACCAAGACCTACGCCCACGACGTGAAGGCCATGCTGGCAGCGGCTCCCGATGCCGGCGTGTTCTACATCTGCCAGCCCAATAATCCAACCGGGACGCTGACCAGCCGCGCCGATATCGAGTACCTGGTGGAGAACAAGCCGAAGGGATCCGTGGTGCTGGTGGACGAGGCTTACATCCACTTCAGCGATGCGCCGTCGGCCGTTGAGATGGTGAAGGCCGGCAAAGACGTCATCGTGCTGCGCACGTTTTCCAAGATCTACGGGATGGCCGGCCTGCGCTGCGGGTTTGCCATAGCCAGGCCGGAGCTGCTGGACAAGCTCCATAATTATGGCGGCTACAATTTCATGCCGGTAACCGCCGTGGCCGCGGCTTCGGCCAGCCTGAAGGACCCGACCTTGATTGCGGAGCGTAAGCGGACCAACGAGCAGGTTCGCGCCGCGACTTTCCAGTGGCTCGATCGCAACGGGTATTCCTACATTCCCTCCGTCTCGAACTTCTTTCTGCTCGATACCAAACACCCGGCAAAGGAAGTGATCGCCGCCATGGCGCGGCAGAACGTCATCATCGGGCGAGTGTGGCCGGCGATGCCAAGCTATTCGCGTATCACGGTGGGGACCAGCGCCGAGATGGAGCAATTCCAGGCGGCGTGGCAGAAGGTGATGAAGGGCTGATAGTGAGTGGCGGCCCACTCATTCGAAAATCGCGAATGAGTGGGGGCGCCCCGGCTTTGTCACCAGAAAACTCCAGTCGTTGTTGCGGCACAGTTTCTTTGGCCCCTGTGCCAAGAGGAGCAATCCGTCCGGGCGAGCAATTGTGCTCAGATTAAGCGGCAGCGGGAGCCGTACCATGGTCTCTGATCAACGCAATGAAGGAGAATCAATGAACTTTAAGAGACTACTTGCTGTCGTTCTGGGGTCGCTCGTCGTGCTCGCCCTGTCCCTGCCGGTAATGGCACAGAGCACTACCCAATCCAGCACCACAACGACGCAGAATCAACCTGCCGCCCAGACGCAGAGCACTACCACGACTTCGCAGGATGAGGCGGCGCCGGCGACCCAGACTACCAACACCAAGACCAAGTACAAACATAACAAGGTGAAGCAGACCGACACGACCACCACAACCACGCCGCCAGGTGACCAGATGAACCGGACGGACACCACAACAACCACCACCACACCGCCGCCGCAGCAGGTGCAGAAGAGCACCACGACGACTACTGCCACACCGCAGTAATGGCTGGCGGTAATCCGTCTTGATGTTTCAAGAGGGTAAATTCAGCATTTCCATTCACGAAGAAGACCCAACGAAGGTAAGGATCCAGCCCCTCCCACCCTGTCGCCAGAACCCGGGCGACAAGGGTGGAGCACCCTCGAGGAGTCGCCTAGGGCTCGAACAGCGCGACACCTAGGGCACCAAGCACCCAGCCTGCCACAATAAAAGCTTGGTCGATGATCCCCCTGCAAAAGATCCCCATAAGCAAAACCGGCCTATGCAGGTCACCCGCATGGTACGAACGGCGACGTCCCGTGCAAGGTTTTTTGCAATGACATCCAGGCTTAACTCCTGGTTTTTGAGCGGCTTAGCCGCTGACTTGGAACTTACCACCAAATGACCTCCTCAGTATTGATCGCGCCGGCGAACGGGCGCATTGTGCGGTCATGAAAGCGAGGTTATCTCAATGAAAACTGACTTACGGAAAACGTACCAAACCGCGCCGAGCGTAATCCAAATGGCGGGCACGATTCTCTGGGCCTGTTTCGGCATCGGACTCCTTAACACCTTCTTCGTGGTACCCCACCCCAACCCCGTACTCCCGGGCACTTATGTGATGGGGTTCTTAATCTTCGGATTGGAGGCCCTGGTCATCGCGGCGATTGGCCGAGGCCGAAATTGGGCACGAATCATGTTCCTTATGTTTTGTGTGAGGGGCTTCGTTTCAGTGATCCTGATGATGCACATATTGATCCGACTCAATGGGGAGCTTCCAGTCTTGATCGTGTTGGCTGAGGACATTCTCCAGGCGGTTGCTCTGCTTCTCCTGTTCCAGCGGGAAGCGTCAGAGTGGTTTCGAGGCGGTCGGCCCTCGGAACTCACTCCCCGGGAACGCATGCGAGCGCGGACGCCCTACTCATGCGCGAGGTACCAATGAATGGGCGAGTCAGTGCGCAAGCCGCTGGTTCATCCCATCACAGAGGGACCAGCTTCCAATCGCCAACCTCGATTCGCGACCGGGCTTATGCTGGCATGGAAGAGATGGAAGAGTATGGCGCACCAGTGAACTGCCAGGAATGGCCGCTGACCCATCGGTTATTCCCCGGCGCACGCCCACTCATTCGAAACTCGCGAATGAGTGGGGCAGCCAGCGACCAATGCCGGTTTTCTTCATCCAACTGTTTGCTAATGCTTGTTTGTCAACCTGGAGATGAATCATGAAAGCGATTGTTGTGCACCAATATGGCGGTCCTGAAGTACTCAAGTTCGAGGAATACCCTGATCCGGTTGCGGGTCCCGGCGAGGTGCTGGTGCGGGTCGCCGCCGCGAGCGTGAATCCAATCGACTACAAACGACGTGCCGGGTTAACCAAGGATTTTTATCCCATGCAGTTCCCGAGCCTCATAGGAGTCGATATGGCGGGGACGGTGGCCAAGGTTGGGCCCGGGGTGGAAGACTTTTCGGTCGGCGACCAGGTGTTCGCGATGGCGGACAATACTTACGCCGAACTTTGTGTGGTGAAAGCCGCAGTTCTGGCGAAAGTTCCCAAGGGGCTCGATTTGATCGA
>Ga0187847_10002434_pt1 | contig 15024 bp, 12 predicted proteins | sample June2016WEW_4_10_FD_132458 | JGI IMG/M metagenome (GOLD analysis project Ga0187847, IMG submission 132458) | Peatland microbial communities from SPRUCE experiment site at the Marcell Experimental Forest, Minnesota, USA - June2016WEW_4_10 | ecosystem: Environmental > Terrestrial > Soil >...
ACGAATCGAGAAGGGGATCACGACCGAGGTGACGTACAACTGGCGCAATTGTTATGATATGTTGCACGTTGAGAAATTCTCGAATGGACACGCAGGGGGAAAAAATGATTTCGAATAAAGTGAGACGTATTGCAACATCTGCAATCGCTCTCGTGCTCATGGGCACAATGGGAGTGGCGGTAGGTGCGACATCGGCGTCGAGCGCAACCAAGGTGAAGACGATTTCGGTCGCCGACATCAACAGTTCATACTCGGCGATGAAGTTGCTGAAGCCGATTACGGCTGAAGGCAAGGGTGGCATTACGGTGATCCTGCCGGACGAGGTCTCGTCGAACCGTTGGGTGGACTTCGACGCACCGGACCTCAAGAAGGCCCTCCTAGACGCAGGCATGAAGGCTTCGCAGATCACGATCGAGAACTCGCAGGGAAATGACGCAACGGCCATCAGCATGGCGCAGGCGGCAATCCTCAAGGGCGACAAGGTCATCATCTACTGCGCCCTCGACTCTGCTACTGGTGCCACCATCGAAGCGGATGCCCACAAGGCTGGCGTCAAGGTCATTGACTACGACCGCCTCGTTCTTGGTGGTTCCGACCGGTACTACGTGAGCTTCAACAACGTGACGGTCGGCACCCTGCTGGGCAACGGCCTCGTGTCGTGCATCAGCGCGTGGAAGATCACGTCGCCCAAGGTCATCGTGGGTGTTGGTTCACCGACGGACAACAACGCGACGTTGTTTGCCGATGGTTACGACGCGGTGCTGAACCCATTGTTCACCGCCGGGACGTACAAGTTGGAGGCGACCCTCGCCGGAACGTGGACGCCGTCACAGGCTCTGACTGAGTTCCAGCAGGCGTACACCGCCAACCCGACGACCAACGCACTGTTGAGCCCGAACGACGAGAACGCTGCGCCGATCATCACGTACTTGCAGACGCTGGGTGTCAAGCCCTACACCTTCCCGGTCACGGGTCAGGACGCCACGGCCACCGGTCTTCAGAACATCGTTGCCGGCTACCAGTGCGGTACCGTCTACAAGCCAGTTCCGTTGGAGGCTCAGGGAGCCGTAGCGCTCGCGATGTACGCTCGCGCGAACAAGAAGGTTCCCGCCTCGTTGGACAACTCGAAGACGTTGGACTCCACCAGTGGAAAAGAAGTTCCGTCGCTCCTCCTGCCTCCGCAGTGGGTGACCGCTTCGACCATCGAGAAGACGGTTGTCGCTGACGGATTCGTCCCCGCTTCGCAGATCTGCACCACCGCGGCTCTGCAGGCCGACTGCACCACCTACGGAATCCACTAGGTTCAAACAGCTAGAAGTTTGAGCGAAAAGAAGCATGGAACCTACCTTCCAGGCGTCGCCCTCCACTGCCACGAATGTGGCAGTGGAGGGCGGTGTTGCAACCGCATCGAGAAATAACGATCAACCGCTGCTGAGCCTGCGCGGCATCTCCAAGAATTTTGGTGCCGTCCAGGCTCTCGTCGACGTCGACCTCGACATTTCACTCGGTCAGGTGACCGCGCTCATCGGCGACAACGGCGCGGGGAAGTCGACCCTCATCAAGACGATCTCGGGAATCTGGAGCCCTTCGGAGGGCAGCATCTTCTGGAACGGCGAACAGGTGACGCTCAAGACTCCTCGAGACGCCGACGCGCTCGGAATCGCGACCGTGTATCAGGACCTCGCGCTCTGTGACAATCTCGACATCGTCGCCAACATGTTTCTGGGCCACGAGACGATGCGACGCGGGTTGCTCGATGAGAACGCCATGGAGTCCGCCGCCAAGACGACGCTTAACGGCCTCTCCGTGACGACGGTGAAATCGGTCCGTCAACTGGTGGAGTCACTGTCTGGAGGACAGCGCCAGTCGGTGGCCGTCGCACGTGCCGTCATGCGCGACGCCAAACTAGTCATCCTGGACGAGCCGACGGCGGCGCTCGGCGTGTCGCAGACGGCCCAGGTGCTGTCGCTCATCCGACGTCTCGCGGACCGCGGCATCGCGGTTCTCCTCATTTCTCACAACCTCAATGACGTCTTCTCCGTGGCGGACCGGTTGGCCGTGCTGCACCTCGGTCGAATGGTGCACAGTGGGCCGGCCTCTGACTACACTCCTCAGACGGCAGTTGAGATCATCACGACCGGCAGTTTCGTGAAGGCCGGCACCGGCGCCGGGTCAACGCCGTCGAGCGCCTCAGGGGAGCCAGCATGACCGAAGAGGAGCGTGGTGTGACGGACCAGTCGGGAACGGTCGGTACTGATGCCGCACCACCTCTCACTGGTGACGTCGTGGTTGAAGGCGAGGACCTCGCCCCCGCGATCGTCGAGGTCCCCGAATCCTCCGGACGATCCGTTAGCGGCGTCCTCAAGGGCGCGCTCGAGAAGGTCCGCTCGGGCCAGAGCGGGTTGGTCCCGATACTGCTGGGCCTCGTGGCCCTGGTCATCTTCTTCCAGACCAAGAACTCGCTGTTTCTCTCCGTGGGGAACCTCTCGAATCTCCTCACCCAGGCCTCCTATCTCGTGACGTTTGGTTTCGCCGAGATCTGGGTCCTCTTGCTCGGTGAGATCGACCTCTCGGCCGGCTATAACGGCGCGATCGCCGGGGCGGTGGTCGCGGTCCTCGCCGGCATCTACCATCGCTACCCCTGGTGGCTGGCCATCATCTGCGGCCTCGCCGTGTCGACCTGCATCGGCGCCCTGGTCGGTACGCTCGTCATTCGTTTGCGGATCCCCTCGTTCATCGTCTCCCTGGCCTTCCTGCTCGGACTGCAGGGTGTCCTGCTCAAGATCCTTAACTTCGACAACTATCAAGGGAGCGTCTCCACGTCCAGCGGGCCGCTCCTGGACCTGGTGAACGGGAATCTCAGCCCGGCGGCGGGATGGATACTCGTCGCGATCGGCGTGGGCGGGTTCGCCATCCTCACGGTACTGAGCGACGCCCGGCGACGGCGAAGCGGTTCCGAAGGCGTACCGTTCGGCGTCACCCTGTTCAAGGTGTTGGCCGTAGCCGCCGGTGGCGTCGCACTCGCGTTGGTATGTAACGCCAACCGCGGCGTCATCGTGCACCTCTCGGGAATACCGTTCTGTGTCCCGATCGTTCTGGGCATCCTCATCCTGTGGCAGTTCTTGCTGAAGCGGACTCGATTCGGACGAAACATCTACGCCATTGGCGGCAACGCGGAAGCGGCCCGTCGGGCCGGCGTCAACAACGGGATGAACCGCCTGGCCGCGTTCGCGCTCACGGGCTTCACCGCCGGCGCCGCGGGGATCCTCTACACCTCTCGCCTCGGTGGTAGCTCGACGTCGGTTGACGGCGGTCAGCTCGTGCTGTTGGCCGTAGCGGCCGCCGTGATCGGCGGCGTCAGCCTGTTCGGCGGTCGGGGCAAGATGGTCCACGCCCTCGTCGGCGGCATGATCATCGCCATCATCTACAACGGCATGGGCCTGATCGGGCTCGATGCGGCCACGCAGGACATCGTCATCGGCCTGGTGTTGCTGGCGGCCGTCAGCGTCGAAGCGATCTCGCGCCGTAGTGCGGTGCGCGCCTGATCGCAAGGTGCCGCGGCGACACCTCGTGAGTCGGGGACCCGTTCGCAGAACCTGGAGGTGTAGCACCCCTGTCGTCCACGCGAACGAACGGACGTCGTTCCTAGGGGCGTATCCCTAAGGTGCGGGTGAGGTAGCCGTTTCGAAACTGGCCGTCGGGGTCCAGTTCCTGCACGAGTTCTTCGAAGTCGTTCAGTCGCGGGTAGAGAGCGGGGATCTCTGGTGCGGCCATGGTGAACCACTTGGCCCAGTGGGGACGGGCCTCGAACGGCCGCAGCGCGTCCTCGATCGCCGGCAGGAGACGCTGTACCTCGCTCGGCCTGTTCTTCCACGTGAAGTGGATGGTGAGCGAATCGCGTCCGTGGGCCGGACTGAGCCAGAGTTCGTCGCCGGCCACGGTGCGCACTTCGCCGATCAGCAGGTGCGGCGAGAAGGCACTCGCCAGCGGTTCGAGGGCTCGAAGGGCCGACCGGCCGTCCTGGCGCGCGACGAAGTACTCACTCTGTATCTCGTCGCCGTTGCTCGGCGTCTCGTCGAAGCGAAAGTGCGGCAGACGTTCGTTCCACGGGCCCGGCACGCCTCCCTGCACCGTCGTGTTGTCGCGGCCGTCGTCGGCCGGCGACATCACCTGGTGGCCGGCCGGCTCGGCGTAGTCGACCGCCGGCCTCCGCCCGCCATCCTGCGCTCCCACGCGGGATTTGATCCAGACCTGGTCCACGAGGCCGTTCCAACGGCTGAAGAGACTGACGCTGTAGCCGCTCTCCATGATCGGATCGAGCCGCCCGAGCTCGCGCCAGGGCATGTTGACGAAGACGTCCTGGCGCACGTCGTAGGTCGGCTCGATGCGCAGCGTCACGGCCGTCACGATGCCGAGGGCGCCGAGGGACACGACGGCGCCCGCCAGACGTGGATCGTGCTCGTCCAGTACGAGCCGTCGACCCCGCCCGGCGACGAGCTCGAGACCGCAGACGGCGCCGGCCAGGCATTGATTGGACGCTCCCGATCCGTGGGTCGCGGTGGCGCAGGCGCCCGCGACGGAGATGTGCGGGAGCGAGCCCATGTTGTGCAACGACCAGCCGCGCCGATTGAGAAAGGTCCCGAGTTCGCCGTAGGTCATCCCCGGCGCCACCGTGACGCGCCGGGTCGACTCGTCGATGCGTGGCTCGAAGCGCAGCGAGTTCATGTCGAGCAGCGTTCCCGCGGTGTCGGCCAGGTCGTTGAAGGAGTGCCGGGTGCCCAGCGCCCGCACGGGGCCACCTCGCGCGACGAGCGTCTCGACCTCGTCGAGCGAACGAACGGCGATGATGTCGCGCGCGCGGTAGCGGTGCGTGCCCGCCCAGTTCATCCTCTCGCCGCGAGGCTCGGCGGGGTTGGTCATCCAGGTTCGGGTGCTCGACGCACTAGCCGGTGGCCGCAACTCGGTGTCGGGCGTACTGCTGGCGTATCCGGGGCTGGGGATCTCGAGGGGGGCGCGACGCAACGGCCAGCGGCCACGCCACTGGCTGTCCGAGCATCGTCCAGGCGGCCTGGCGCGCCGCGCCGTTCGCGACGTACTCGCCTTTCTCGGGCACCGTGATCGCCACGTCGAAGACCTGCGCGGCGACCTCGCTCACCGCGGTCTCGGCCGCCGCGCCGCCGATGAGCAGCAGTCGCGTGGGCGTGACCCCGCTCGATTGCAAAGCGTCGAGCCCGTCGGCGAGACCGCACAGCAACCCCTCGATGGCCGCTCGCGCGAGATTGGGTCGCGTCCACGTCGCGAGCGTCATGCCGAAGAGCGTCGCCGTGGCGTTGGGAAGATTGGGCGTGCGCTCGCCCTCGAAATAGGGCTGCAGGACGAGGCCGCCCGAGCCGGGCGCCGCCGTTCGGGCCAGGCGACCGAACTCCGAACTGTCGACACCCAGCAACGCCGCCGTGCAGTCGAGGACGCGTGCGGCGTTGAGGGTGGCCACGAGCGGTAGGTAGGCCCCCGTGGCGTCGGCGAAGCCGGCGATCGTGCCCGTCGGGTCGGCGGTCGCGACGTCGGTCACGGCAAAGACGGTGCCACTGGTGCCGATGGAGACGATGACGTCGCCCACCGTGGCCCCGAGACCGAGCGCCGCCGCGGCGTTGTCCCCGGCTCCGGGGCCGACGAGGATCCCCGCCGGTACGACGTCATCCACTTCGGGCGTCGTCACGCCCGCCCGTGCTCCCGGTTCGAGGACGCGGGGCAGCGCCGGAAGGTGTCCGAGGGCCCAGCGCACGATGTCGTCGTCGTAGGTGTTCGTACGGGGATTCCAGTAGCAGGTCCCACTCGCGTCGGAGCGATCGGTGACCAGTGCGCGCAAGTCGGGGCCGAGGGGCGAACCGGCCACCGGTCCGTACCCGAGGAGGCGCCAGGTGAGCCAGTCGTGGGGCAGTGCGACGGCGGCCACGCGATCGGCGTTGGCGGGCTCGGCCTGGCGAAGCCAACGCAGCTTGGTCGCGGTGAAGGAGGCCACGGGCACCGAGCCGGTCCGCTCGGCCAGGGCCGGGCGTCCAAACTCCTCGATCAGTTCACGCGCGGCGAGCGCGGAGCGGGTGTCGTTCCAGAGCAGGGCCGGGCGGATGACCTCGCCGGTCCCGTCGAGGACGACCATGCCGTGCTGTTGCGCCGCGACCGACAGTGCGGCGACGTCGGCGAGGCCACCCGCGTCATCGAGCGCCTCGAGCAGTGCCCGCCACCAGGCCTCGGGATCGACCTCGGTGCCGACGGGGTGGGGCGCTCGACCCTCGCGCACCAGGGCGCCGGTCTCGAGTTCGCGGATGACGACCTTGCAACTCTGCGTCGACGAGTCAACTCCCGCGACGAGAGTCATGTCTCAACGCGCGCCGAGGAGGTGTTCCGTGGCGAGTTGCTGGAGACGAACGAAGCCAAAGCCGTGGCCGTCGAAGTAGGCCTCGGTATCGAAATCCTCCCAGGCCGAGCGATCGGCCACCAGCGACTCGACCGTCTCGCCCGGGTTCAGCGTGGGATGCTCCAGTTCGAAGACCTTGGCCGCGGCCAGCGCGCTCTGCACAGCGGGGTCGGCGCGGAATGACGCGGCCCGCTCCTTGAGCATCAGGTAGTTGCTCATGTTGGCCTTGGCGGAGTCCCACACGCCGGACTCGTCCTCGGTTCGACTGGGCTTGTAGTCGAAGTGACGTGGCCCGTGATAGGTCGGACCGCCGTTCGGACCGCCGTTCTCGAGCAGGTCGACGAGGGCGAAGGCGTTGTGCAGGTCACCGTGGCCGAATACGAGGTCCTGGTCGTACTTAATGCCGCGCTGGCCGTTGAGGTCGATGTGGAACAACTTGTCGTGGTAGAGCGCCTGCGCGATGCCGGCCGCGAAGTTGAGGCCGGCCATCTGCTCGTGGCCCACCTCGGGGTTGAGTCCCACGAGTTCGGGGTGCTCCAGTGAGGTGATGAAGGCGAGGGCGTGGCCCACGGTGGGCAGCAGGATGTCACCGCGTGGCTCGTTGGGCTTGGGCTCGATGGCGAATCGGATGTCCCAGCCCTTGGAGAGCACGTGGTCGCCGAGGAAGTTGATCGCTTCGCGGTAGCGCTCGAGGGCGACGCGCACGTTCTTGGCCGAATCGTATTCGGCCCCCTCGCGGCCACCCCACATGACGAAGGTCTTGGCGCCCAATTCGACGCCCAGTTCGAGTTGGCGAAGGACCTTGCGAAGGGCGTAGCGGCGCACGGAGCGATCGTTGGAGGTGAAGCCCCCGTCCTTGAACACCGGCGCGGTGAACAGGTTGGTGGTGACCATGGGCACGATGAGGCCCGTGTCGGCCAGGGCCTTCTTGAGCCGGTCGATCTGGGTGTCGCGTTCGGCGTCGGCGCTGCCGAAGGCGAAGAGGTCGTCGTCGTGGAAGGAGAGTCCGTAGGCCCCGATCTCGCTCAACTTCTCGACCACGTGCACGACGTCGAGCGGGGATCGGGTGGGCCGTCCGAAGGGATCGATGCCGCTGTAGCCGATCGTCCAGAGGCCGAAGGAGAATTTGTCCTGTGGTGTGGGCTTGTTCGTCATTGCGACTCCTCGCTGGCCATCCCCGTGATGAACGCGTAATTAGTTGTTGTGGCCAACATATCATGAACGTCCGAGATGTGACCGGCGACGACGTTCGAGGTGCTCGTCGAACCGTGACCCCATCGCGCCCGTCGCCGAGAAGCGAGGACCGACGTTCAACGTGCCGAGCGAACGGCGTCGACGCGACCGCATCGCGCGGCCAGCGAGGACCGCGACACGTCGATGAGTCGGTGTCACGTTCACTGTCGATACGGGCGGTGAACACGTGACCGGGGCGCGCGTGCGAGCCGTCGCACCCTCACTCGCGACGTCGCCCAGCGCGCGACGCCCATCGGGAGTAATTTGTTGTGGACGTAGAAAAATGTAGGCTGCGCACTAAGTCAACGAGGACGTCCATTGTGCAGGAATACGGTTTCTCAGATCGCTTGGTCGGTACGGGCGGGAATATGGGCGACCAAGTGCGTCGCCGGAACCTCGCCGACGTGCTGGCACTGGTGCACGAGGGTGGTCCGCACACCCGCGCAGAACTGACCCGGCGTTCGGGCCTGAACCGCTCCACGATCGCGAGGCTGGTCGCGGAGTTGGAGGACCTCGAACTCGTGCGAGAGTCCGAACCGCGCGACACCGGGGTCGTCGGCCGTCCGAGCCCGATCGTGCACGCCAACGACGAGATAGTGGCGGTCTGCGTTAACCCTGATGTCGACGCAATTACGTTGGGCCTGGTGGGCTTGGGCGGAAAGATCCAATTTCGCGTGCGCCATCCGACGAAGGGCGTGCCGACGGTCAAGGAGATGATTTCGGTCGTCGCCAAGATCGTGCGAACCTCCCTCGCCGAGAGTGAGGAGGACCTGCGGATCGTCGCGATCGGGATCGCGGTGCCCGGCATCGTCCGCGTCGACCAGGGGTTCGTGGAGTTCGCGCCGCACCTGGACTGGAACGACGAGCCGGTGGCCCAGCTGATGAGCCAGGGGCTCGGCTACCCGGCCTTCGCGGCGAACGACGCCAACCTCGGGACCATCGCCGAGCGGCTCTACGGCACGGCGATCGGCATGACGGACGTCATCTACCTCAACGGCTCGCGCAGCGGCATCGGCGGCGGCGTCATCGTGAACGATCGCCCCCTGAGCGGCGTGCACGGCTTTGGTGCAGAACTCGGCCATACCTCGGTCACGCCCGATGGCCTGCACTGCTACTGCGGTCGCCGCGGATGCCTCGAGACCGAAGTGAGTCTCTCTCGCCTGCTCGCGCTGGTGGGCGAGACGAGCATCGACCCCGACGACCTGGGCCAGGTGATCGCGGCTTCGAACGACCGCCAGTTGTGGCGCGAGGTCAACCGCCAACTCGATGTCCTCGCCGTATCGATATCCAACTTCATCAGCATCTTCAATCCCGAGATCGTGGTGCTCGCCGGGTTCCTCGGCGAGCTCTTGGACGCCAACCCGTCCCGGCTCCAGGAGCGGGTGGCGGCCAACTCCTTTCGACGCCTGAGCGTCGACGTTCGCCTGGTGCGGGCGCAGCTGCGCTCCCAGCACCTGCTCGTCGGGGCGGCGGAACTGGCCTTCTCATCGATCCTGAGCGATCCCAGCTCGTTGGAGCGCGCGGCCTCGTAGGGATTTAACGTCGCCACGCTCGCCGCGTTGCCTTGCAGCGCATCAGAAGAGGTGGGTCAAGTCGCTGCGCTTGATCTTGCCGTTGCTGGTGCGCGGGATGGCGGTGACGTAACGGATCTCCTTGGGCTTGGCCCACGGTCCAATCCGTTCGCTGGCCCGCTCGACGATGGCCTCGTCGAGAGAGCGGCCGTCGCCGACGACGAGGGCGACGACGCGTTGACCCCACTCGGGGTCGTCCACGCCGGTGACCGCCACGTCGCGCACCCCTTCGAGCGTCGCGAGCACCGACTCGAGGTCCTCGGGCCAGAGTTTCTCTCCACCGGTGTTGATGACGTAGCCGAGGCGGCCCCGAACACTGACGCGGCCGTGGGCCACGGTGCCGGCGTCACCCGTGGGGAACCAGTCGTCGCGACCGTCGGGACCGCTCGCGCGGGGGCGGTCACCGTCGCGATAGCAAGAGAACAGCGTCGGCGATCGTACGACGAGTTCGCCGCGCACCTCGGCGACGTCGACACCCGGGAGCGCAAAGCCGTCATAGACGATACCGGAGCCGGTCTCGGTCATGCCCCACGTCGTCACTACGTTCTCACCAACGTACGAGGGTGGACGGGCGCCGCCGAGCAGCACGGTCTCGAAGCGACTGAGGTCGTGACGGACCAGTTGAGCCCGTACGACGGCCACGTGGGTGGCCCCCCGGGTCGGCGCGCTTTCAATACGTGCGGCGTCGTCCCAGAGCAGCGCCGCGTCGCCCATGACAGCGCGCAGCAGTACCGCGAGACCGCCGATGTGGCTCGCGGACAGGCAGGGGAACCAGACCGGCGCGCCACTGCCGTGCAGCGCCGCCCCGGTCATGTCAGCACTGGCCTGCAGGGCCGTCCACGACAGCTGCACCGCCTTGGGATCGCCGCTCGAACCCGAGGTCAGCATGACCAGGCCGATCCGGTCCTCGACCTCCCGTCCGGACCTTCGTCGATGAGATCCGTTCGAATCGACGACCGAAGTGGCGCCCAGCAGGTCGAGCGATTCGCTTTGGCGACGGGGGGAGAGCCGTTGGTCTAACACGCAGAAGGCCACGTGGTCGTTCACGCAGGTGCGGATGGCCTGTTCGAGTTCGGGTCCGAGGGGCAAGTCGAGGGCGAGCAACGGGCGCACTCCGTGAGACTAGGTCCGGTCGCGCAGTACGGCGTCCGAACGACGCATCGTGGCGACCACCGGACGCCGGTTCACACCCTCGGGACGGAACGGTAGCGTTGGCGCTATGCCGGAGACTGTCATACAGGGCCCACCCATCGATCCGCTGGACCAATTTCGTTCGGCCCCGCTGCCGCAGTGGCGACAGCCGTACGAGTTCCGCGACATCATCTACGAAGTCGGTGACGGGATCGCCCGCATCACCATTAACCGGCCCGAGAAGCGCAACGCCTTTCGCCCCCAGACTCTGTTAGAACTGGCCACCGCCTTCGAGCACGCCCGTGACGACATCACGGTGGGGGCGATCATCCTGACCGGCGCCGGTCCCGACGCCTTCTGCTCCGGTGGTGACCAGAGCATTCGCGGCGACGACGGCTACCTGGGCGACGACGAGGTGGCCCGCCAGGGCGTGGGCCGCCTGAACGTGCTCGACCTCCAGGTCCAGATCCGGCGCCTGCCCAAACCGGTCGTGGCGTCGATCGCCGGTTACGCCATCGGTGGGGGGCACATCCTGCACCTGGTCTGCGACCTCTCCCTCGCGGCCGACAACGCCCGTTTCGGCCAGACCGGTCCCAAGGTCGGATCCTTCGACGGCGGGTACGGGTCGTCGTTGCTCGCGCGCACCATCGGGGCCAAGCGGGCGAAGGAGGTGTGGTTCCTCTGCCGCCAGTACGACGCGGCGACGGCCCTCGAGTGGGGCCTCGTCAACGCGGTCGTCCCCCTGGCGCAGCTGGAAGTCGAGACGATCGCGTGGTGCCGGCAGATGCTGACGCTCTCGCCGATCGCGTTGCGCATGGTGAAGGCCGGCTTCAACGCCGCCGACGACGGGCTCGCGGGCGTGCAGCAGCTGGCCGGCGACGCGACGATGCTCTTCTACATGTCCGAGGAGGGTCAGGAGGGTCGCAACGCCTTCGTCGAACATCGACCGCCCGATTTCTCGAAGTTCCCCAAGCGTCCGTGAGCGAGGCACCCGGATCGGTACGCCGGTGGGTCCTGGCCGCGCGTCCCAGGACCTTGCCGGCGGCGATGGTGCCGGTCGCGGTCGGTGCCTCCCTCGTGCGCCCGGCGACGCTCGACTGGACCAACACCGTGCTGTGCGCCGTGATCGCGCTCGCGCTGCAGATCGGCACGAACTACGCCAACGACTACTCCGATTTCCTGCGGGGCACCGACGACGAGCGGGTGGGCCCCTTCCGCCTGGCGGCCTCGCGACTCGTCGCCCCGGGGCGCGTGCGCGCGGCCGCCTTCTCCTGGTTCTTCCTCGCCGGCGTGGCCGGACTGTGGCTGGCGTCGCGTACCACGTGGTGGCTCATCCTGGTGGGGCTCAGCGCCGTGCTCGCCGGTTGGTTCTACACCGGCGGTCCCAAGCCGTACGGCTACTTCGGCTTCGGCGAACTCTTCGTGATGCTCTACTTCGGCTTCGTCGCCACGGTGGGGACCAGCTACGTCCAGCACATGTCGATCCCGTCATCGGCGTGGTGGTTCGGGCTGGCCGACGGGGCGATGGCCTGCGCACTCTTAGAGGCGAACAACCTGCGTGACGTCGAGGGCGACCGCGCGGTCGGCAAGAGGACGCTCGCGGCGCGGTTGGGACGGGCCCGCGGGGCGTGGCTCTACGTGGGCTTCGTGGTCCTGGTCGTCGCGGGCATCGCGTCGGGCGGCGAGGCGTTGGCGGCCGCGGTGGCCCTGGCGCTGTACCTGCGTGAAGTGAAGATGGCCTTCTCCCGGCGAACGGGCCGCGAACTGCTGCCCCTGCTCGCGAACTCGGCGAAGAGCCAACTGGTCGTCGGCGCCTTCCTCACCGTCACCTTCTTCGTGACCCGCTAGTTAGCGAGGAAGGACGAGATCGCTTGCGCGCTCGCCTCAGGCGCCTCGAGATGGGCGGCGTGGTTCGCGTGGGCGATTCCCTCGTAGCGGCCTCGGGCGACACGGTCGGCGATGGCCCTCGCCTCCAGTGTGAACTTCTCGTCGTGCGCCCCGGCGAGCGCGAGGGTCGCCACCTCGATCGACGACAGACGGGGCTCGAGCCACTCCTGGGTCCCGGTTCCCGAGCGGCGCAGCGAGTTCGCCAGTCCCGGACCGTCGCTGCTGCGAGCGAGCCGTTCCACGGGGTCGACGGGCAACGCCGCGAACATCGCCTGGGCCAGCCACTCGTCGAGGAAGGCCGAGGTGCCGATCACCTCGATGCGTGCGGCCAGGGTCTCATCGCGTTCACGTCGCGCGCGACGCTGTTGGGGGTCTTCGATGCCGCGCGTGGCGCCGAGCAGCACCAGGCGACTCACTCGATCGGGGTGGCGCAGCGCGACGTGCAGCGCGACACGGGCGCCCAGGGAGTACCCGCCGAGCGCGACCGGGTCGTCGTCGAGGGCGTCGACGACCAGGTCGGCCGTCTCCTCCAGCGAGGCCGCCAGCGCCGCCGACGTGCCGTGTCCGGGCAGGTCGAACGTCAGGAGTTCGTGGTCACCTGCCAGAATGGAGCGGAACCGGTGTGCCGAGGCCCTCGTGTGGGTGAAGCCGTGGAGCCAGACGAAGGGTGGACCGGACCCTTCGCGCTGAACGCTGAGGAGTGACATTGCAACGTAGCGTACCGAGCCCGAGCGCCGTGCAGGCGACGTACGCGGCGACGTTGTTCGACGAATGGTGTCGGGCCGGGCTGCGCGACGTGGTCATCTGCCCGGGGTCGCGCTCGACGCCGCTCGCCCTAGCCGGGGCCGACCGGGGCGAGCTCACGGTGCACGTGCGCCTCGACGAGCGAAGCGCGGGCTTCTTCGCGCTCGGCCGGTCCCTCGTCAGCGAACGCCCCGTGGCGATCGTCGTGACCAGCGGCACCGCCGCCGCGGAGTTGCACGCCGTGGTCGCCGAGGCCGATCTGGCGAACGTGGCGCTGCTCGTGTTGACGGCCGACCGGCCCGACGAACTCCATGGGGTCGGCGCCCCCCAGACGATCGAGCAGGATCATCTCTTTGGCGGCATGGTGCGCCGCTTCGAAGATCCCGGGGTGGCCCGGCTCGAGGACGCTTCGACGTGGCGCGACCTCGCGCGTCGGCTCTGGTCGAGCGCCAGTGGCGCCGTCGGTCCCCGTGGACCGGTGCACCTGAACGCCGCCTTTCGTGAGCCGCTGGTCGCCGAGGCCGTCGAGCTGCCGGGGGTGCTCGACGGGCCGGTGGCGATGCCGGTACCCCGCGTCGACGTGGCCCGCGTCGACGTCGATGGTCGGCGCACGCTGTGCGTCGTCGGCCCCGGGGTCGGACCCGACACGGTGGCCCACGCCACCGCGCTCGACTGGGTCGTGCTCGGCGACGCCACGGCCCGTGAGGCTCTCGCGTACTTCGACCCGCTGCTGCGCATCGAGCAGTTCGTCGAGGTGGCCCGACCCGACCTGGTGGTGCGCCTGGGCGGCCAGCCGGCCTCGAAGGTGTTGCACGAGCAGTTGAAGCGGTGGCGCGCGCGCACGGTGGCGATGGACGGCGCCGGGTCGGTGGCCGACCCGGACCGCCTGGTCACCGAGACGGTGTCGGGTCTGCCCCACGCTGACGCGCCCGAGCTTCGCGGGGACGCCGCCTACGCCCAGCTCTGGCGCGACGCGTCCAAGCGGGTGGGCGAGTGGCTGGGTGCCGACGAGGTGGACGACGCCGCGCTGGACGAGCCGGGACTGGCGCGGGCGATGGTGCAGGCGAGCACCGACCTGCGCGTGCCCCTCGTCGTCGGGTCGTCGATGCCGGTGCGCGACGTCGAGTGGTTCGCCGCCCCGCGTCGAAGCCCGACCTACGCCAACCGTGGTGCCAACGGCATCGACGGGGTCGTCTCGACGGTGCTCGGGGTGGGCGCCGGGGCCCAGGTCCTCGCTCTGGTGGGCGACCTCACCTTGCTGCACGACGTCTCGGCCCTGGTAGAGGGGCTCGGCGCCGCCGGCGGTAGCTGCGTGCTGGTCGTGGCCGACAACCACGGCGGCGGGATCTTCTCCTTCCTGCCCCAGGCGACGGCGCTGGCGCCGTCGCGCTTCGAGCAGCTCTTCGCCACGCCCCGGCCCCATAACCTGGCCGCGGTCGCCGAGGCCTTCGGCCACGCGAGCGTCACCGTGCGCACCTTCGCCCAACTGCGCGCCGTCATCGAGACCGGCCTCGAACGTGACGGCCTGACCGTGGTGGTCGCCCAGGTGCCGTCGCGCGCCGACAACGTCCGTCGCCACCAGGAACTGAACCGGTCCCTGGCCGAGCGTTGGCGCGCGGGTGACGTGTGATCGCGACGCTGCCCAGTTCGCTGCTGGTCGACCTGCCCCTGGCCTTCGCCGCCGGGTTCGTCTCGTTCGCCTCACCCTGCGTGCTCCCGCTGCTGCCGGGCTACGTGGCCTTCCTGGGTGGGGCCGCCGGCCGCTTAGAGGGCGCCACCGGACGCGGACGGGCCTTCGTGGGATCGCTGGCCTTCGTCCTGGGGTTCGCGATCGTCTTCGTGAGTTTCGGCGCGCTGTTTGGCGAATTGGGTAGCAAGCTGGTCGCGCACCAGCGCCCGATCGAGGTCGTCTTCGGCGTCGTCACGATACTGCTGGGACTCTTCTTCGCCGGCTGGTGGCCGTCGTCGTGGTTGGCGCGCGACCGCCGGGTGCACCGGGTGCCGCGCGTCTCGGTGCTCGGCGCCGCGCTGCTCGGCGTGACC
>Ga0187847_10002435_pt1 | contig 15022 bp, 14 predicted proteins | sample June2016WEW_4_10_FD_132458 | JGI IMG/M metagenome (GOLD analysis project Ga0187847, IMG submission 132458) | Peatland microbial communities from SPRUCE experiment site at the Marcell Experimental Forest, Minnesota, USA - June2016WEW_4_10 | ecosystem: Environmental > Terrestrial > Soil >...
CTCTTCCAGTTGCCGCATCGCCGGCGTGCGCTTGCGCCCCGAGGGCCTCGACCGCATTCCCCGCGAACGCGCCTGCATCTTCATGTCGAATCACGTCTCCAATCTCGATCCGCCCGCGCTCATCTCCCTCATTCCCGGCCGCACCTCGGCCTTCATGAAGCGCTCGCTCATGAATCTTCCCATCCTCGGCACCGGCTTTCGCCAGGGCGAGTTCATCGCCGTCGACCGCAGCGGCAACCCCTCCGATGCGCAACGCAGTGTAGCCGATGCGCAACGCGTGCTCGCCAAAGGTATACACATCACAACGTTCGTCGAAGGCACGCGCTCGCCCGACGGCCGCATGCTGCCCTTCAAGAAGGGGCCGTTCTTTCTCGCCAAGGCCTCCGGCGCGCTCTGTATCCCGGTCTCGATTTACGGGACAGAAACCATGCTTCGCAAGGGCAGCCTGCGCATGCATCCCGGCGTCGCCCACGTCATCTTTCACGATCCCGTCGATCCCGCCAACTACGCCACACGTGAAGAACTCACGCAAGCCGTCCGCGCCGCCATCGCCTCCGGCCTGCCCGAGTGGATGCGCACGTAGCTTAACATCCAATCCTGCACGCCATTTGGGTGCCCCACTCTCGCGACGTTTTTGTTTTTGTCGCTAGAGTGGGATCGTGCCAGCCCCGCTAACTCGCCGACTCGCTGACTTGCAGACTCCAGTGCGATACTCTCCATGGACCCCCTGGCATACGCCTCATGATCGTCTCACTCCTCGTCTTCGTTACCATCGTCGTACTCGCGCTTCCCGCGGCGCTCATTCTCATTCCCTTCACACTTCTCAGCGGTAATGTAAAGCCGCTTTACTTCACCGGCTGCTGGATCGCCCGCACCGCGATCCGCATCGCCGGCATTCGAATTCAAGTCCAGGGCCAGGAAAACATTCCCGTTGGCCGCGCCTGCATCTTCATGGCCAACCACGTCTCCAATCTCGATGCGCCCGCGCTCATTCCCAATCTCCCCGGCCGCACCTCAGTCTTCCTCAAGCGCTCGCTCATGAAGCTGCCCATCCTCGGCTACGCATTCAAGCTGGGCGAGTTCATCCCCGTCGACCGCGACGGCAGCCTCGAAAGCGCGCAGCTCGCCGTCGCCGACGCCCTGCGCGTGCTCTCGAACGGCCTGCACATCACGACATTTGTCGAGGGCAAGCGCTCGCTTGACGGCCGCATGCTGCCTTTCAAGAAGGGCACGTTCTACTTAGCGAAGGACTCGGGCGCGCCATGCGTTCCCGTCTCGATTTATGGAACGGAAAAAATCATTCCTCAGGGGAGCTCACGCATTCACCCCGGCACGGCGCACGTCGTCTTCCACTTGGCCCTGGACCCCGCCGATTACGACACACGCGACGACTTATCCGAAGCGGTCCGCACCGCGATCGCCTCCGCCCTGCCCGTGTGGATGCGGGGTTAGCAGAGCTTTGTCATCCTAAGCGACCAAAAGCCGGATATCATCCTGAGCGAGTCTCGGCGTGCCGAGACGAGTCGAAGGCTCTGCGGTTGTTCTTGGGAACTCTTGTGAAAGATGAACCCGCTCGTTCTCTAGCTTCGCCAGGGCCACCAACTTCACGGTGACTACACTGTCGTCAACCCCGCACGAACACCCTGATCCTTGCCTTTACGGCTGCACCAGCGCGTTATACCCATCCCCGAGCAGCTTGTCGCGCCAGTGGTTCGCCTCGTCGCGGCTGGTAAAGGGTCCAATACGCACATGGATCAGCCCATCGGCCGGTTCGCGCGTTGTCGTTACTGCGTAGCCGTGCCTGCGCAGCGCCGTCTCCAGCACATCTGCGTCATCGGCATTCCTCACCGCGGCAATCTGTACCATCAGTTGCACCTGAGGTGGCAAAGCCGACTGTGCATTAGGCGCTGCTCCGCCCTGCGCAGAAGGAGCCGCATCGCCGGCGTCCGGCAACACAGGCTGCACCTCGGCCGAAGTGATTCCTGCCTTCGCTCCCGGCGCCGATCCGCTAGTGGTTGGATTCGTGCCATCGTCTTCCGCCGGCGTTCCAGAAACGTCGCCCGTCTGTGGCGCCGTCTGCTCCGCGGCCGAAGGCTTAGGGAGAGCATTATTGCCCTGCAACGGCTCCTGGTCGGGAGCGGGCGTGGGCGCGTTGGCCGTCGCGGAGCGCGCAGAAGCGTGATGCCCCGTCGCATACCCCACTCCGAAACACAATCCGCAGACCAGCACCAGCCCAAAGACAAGGCCGAGCAGCCCACCCGCTCCGAGTCTTAACTCGCGATCGCGCCGCGGCTGCTCAGCCTCCGGTTCGTCTACGTCGAAATATCCGTGCATAAAAGTGGCTCTTGGCTTTCAGCCCTCAGCTGTCAGTCATTTCGTGCCAGCCTGTCATGGCTGGCTTCCGCAATCAGAAGCTGAGATCTGAAAGTTGGTTCTCAGTTCTTCGCCAGCCCATCCGGCTTTCCCGTGCCAGCCACCTTGTTCAAAAGTGTCGTGAGCTCCAGCGGCAGCGGGAAAACGATCGTGGTATTCTTCTCCACTCCGATGTCGGCCAGGGTTTGCAGGTAGCGCAACTGCAGCGTCATGGGTTGCGTGGCCATCAGCGTGGCCGCATCCACCAGCCTTTGCGCGGCGGCAAACTCGCCCTCCGCGTGAATGATCTTCGAACGCTTCTCGCGCTCCGCCTCGGCCTGTTTGGCAATGGCGCGCAACATCTGCTCGGGCAGATCCACCTGCTTCACTTCCACGCTGACCACCTTCACGCCGAAGGGCTCCGTGCGCTGGTCAATGATCGATTGAATGCGCAGATTGAGCTTGTCGCGGTGGGCCAGCAGTTCGTCCAACTCCACCTCGCCCAGCACCGAGCGCAACGTGGTCTGCGCAAACTGCGAGGTTTGGTAGACGTAGTTGGCCACCTTGATGGCGGCGTCGTTGGGATTGACCACGTAGAGCGTTACCACCGCGTTCACCTTAAGGGTGACGTTGTCCCGGGTGATGATGTCCTGGGGCGGCACCTCCAGAACTTCCTGGCGCAGCGAGATACGGACCATCTGATCGATGGGCCGGAAGACCAGGATGATGCCGGGGCCCTTCGGCGATCCCAGAACGCGGCCCAGCCTGAAGATGACGCCGCGCTCGTACTCGCGCAGGATCTTGATCGAGTTCAGCAGGTAGAGCACGATAATCACGAAGCCAATCACAAAAGGCAGAGAAAGATCACCAATGGACATAAAACGTTCCTTTCCACTCAGCAGGAATTCTACTCCAACGCCGCGCAGATGCAGGCAAAGTCGCGGAAAATCCGGTTACTAACGCGCCTTGGAGCCCCCCAAAGCGGCGGACCAACTCGCTGACTCGCTAACTCGCCGACTTGCTGACCTGCTGCCTCTCCGGTTCCACCTGCAGCACCATCTGCTCGTGTCCCACCACGCGTAGCGCCGCGCCCTCGGCAACCGGCGCACTTGCCACCGCCCGCCAGATCTCGCCCTCCACCAGCACATGTCCCTGCGGAGCAAGTGCTTCCATCGCCGTTGCCGTAGAGCCCACCATGGCATCCGCGCCGATGCGCGTTTTGCGCCTGCGTGCCCGCACCGCCAGCCGCAGCAAAAATACTGTAATCGCGCCAAACCCCGCGCTCACCGCGATCGCCACCCAAAGGCTAACGCGCAACTCCGGCACCGGCGCAGCCACCAGCGTCAGTGTGCCGAAGGTCAGGCACACGATGCCGGCAATCGCCAGCGCCCCGTGCCCGCCGAACTTCGCCTCCAGAATCAGCAGCACCATCGCGGCGATCAGCAGCAGCACGGCCGTGTAGCGAATCGGCAGCAGGTCGAGAGCGAATATGGCCAGTAGCACCATCAACGTGCCCAGCGCTCCCGGCACAATCGTTCCCGGCGAATTGAATTCGAGATAAATCAGCAGCGCTCCGCCCACCAGGAACAGCAGTGCAATATTGGGATTTACCAGCCATCCTAGCAGCTCATCGCGCAGCGTGGGCAGAATAGGCACAATGCGCGCGCCCGCCACACGGAGTGTCAGAGTAGTCCCGTCCATGCGGGTCACAACGCGCCCGTCAATCGCCTTCAGCAGCTCGGCATCGCTGTTCGCAATCAAGTCGATCAGGTGCTGGTTCAGCGCTTCTTCCGGAGTGTAGGAGTGCGACGATTTTTCCGCTTCCTGCGCCGCGTCCGCACTGCGCCCGCGCTTGGTCACGTACGACCGCATAAAGGCTTCGGCGTCGTTCTCCACCTTCTGCATCTCAATATCGTCGGGCTTGCCGCCCTCGAACACCACGTGCGCCGCGCCGGCCTCTGTGCCGGGCGCCATCGCCGCCACATCGGCCGACTCAAGAATGAAGAATCCCGCCGAGCCGGCGCGCGATCCCGTCGGCGCCACGTACACGATCACCGGCACGCGTGAGCGCAAAATCGCTCCCACCATGGTGCGCATGGAGTCGAGTAATCCTCCCGGCGTATCCATTTCGATCAGCAGCGCCTGCGCACCATCGGAGTTGGCGCGGTTCAGGGCCCGCGTTACCTCGTCGGCGGTTACCGGCTGAATCGTGTCGTGCAGAAACAACTTGTCGACAATGGGCTGCTGGGCGCAAGCCGAAATCGCCAGACCCATTGTGACAACCAAACCAACCAATACGGAAAGACTGCGGCTACGGTACATCATGGCGTGCTCCTCTGGCGGCGAGCAAAATCCCGCTCCGCTTGGCTGCTGGATGATTCGTCTTGAGATTGCTGACTGTCAGATTCGTTCATCACGCCTCCCGAAGGGTTTCTTTCGACCTCCAAGAATAACGGCTAACGATGAGCCTGCAAAAAATCTACTGCTGCTTCTGTCTTTCCCGGGTTTCGATCTGCCGACTCAACTCCGCCGCCGCATTGTTCGCCGGCTCCAGCTTTAGCGCCTCGCCAGCCTCTTTGCGGGCCTCGCTCACATGCCCCTCGGTCAGATCCAGTTGCGCCAGCACCAGGTACGCATTTGCTGAAGGCTCCAGTTGCAGCGAAGCCTGAGCCTCCCTGCGTGCCGCATCGCTGTCGCCGCTGCGCGCGTGCACCTCGGCCAGGCCGGCGAGCGCCTCGGCACTCCCGCCGTTCGCAGCCACCGCCGCCTGATACAGCCTCTCCGCCTCGAGAAGCAACCCGCGATCGAGATAACCCTTCGCCTGCGTGCACAGCACCCGCGCCCGATCCCGCGGAGCTAGGGCCGCAAGCCGTCCGGTATCCATCTGGTCCATCACCGCGGCCGCTTGTTTAAACGCCGTTGCGTCGAAGCTGCGGACAATCCGCTCCAGCGGGTCAGCACTGGCTGCAGCATCCGCCCCGCTTCCGGTTCCAGGCCCGGCTTGCCCCTTCCACGCCGCCTCCAGCGTTTGCGCTTCGCTATCCGTGGGCCGCAGCTTCAGGCATTGCGACATCTCATTCATTGCCCCTGCCACATTCCCGTGCCGGTTCAGGCTCACCGCCAGATTGAAGTGGTAATCCGCCGCATTGGGGTCGGCCGACGCCGCCTGAATAAACAGCGATGTGCCGTCCTTCCCCTGCCGGCTCACGGCCACGCCCTCGTTGTTTACCACCTCAGCCAGCGGCAACACCCGTGCCACGTCGGCAAAGGCCTGCGCGGCTGGCGCGTAATTGCCGGAGAAAAGTAGCGAAAGGCCCCCGTAGAATCCTGCTTCCAACCCATCGGCGCCGTTGCGATCCACCTTTGCAAAGGCCTCGGCCGCCTCCGCATACTGCTGCTGGTTGTAATCTTCGCGGCCCAGTGCCATCCACGCCACACTAAACTCCGGGCTCAGCTTCACCGCCTGCTCCAGGTGCCGCTGCCGTTCCGCCTGATCCGGCTCTGAGATGCCGCGGATGTATTGCTCGAACGCATCCAGCCGGATCGCTCTGCCCGCCGCGACAAACGTCTCCTCGGTCCCGCCGAACGTGGGATCGAGCTCCCGCGTCAGCCTCCACGCCAACGCGCTAAAGACGCCCATCAGGTCGCGCATCTCGCCGCGCACACTCACCGCCGGCAACATGCGCAGCCCCGGCACATCCACCAGCGACGCCTCAGCCGTAATGCTGGTCCCGTCGGTCGAGTAGCTGCCCACCACAATCGAATCCGCGTCCAGCGTCTGCGCCAGCTTAAGTGCGCTGGCACGCGACGGCTGAAAACCCTGCGGCAAACCCAGATGGTCCAGCGCGTACACGCGGTCGGCACGGCTCGTGGGCTGGAACCCCGCCGACGCAAAGCGCGTGCTCAAAATCTCCGCTGCCGCCTCGCGCATCCATTCAAGACTCGGCTGCCCCGTCCGGTTGTCGAACGGCAGCACCAGCAGCACGCGCCCGCCTGCGGCAGCCCGCACCTCTGGGCCGTCATCCGCGGCTGTTCCCGGCTGAGCCTTTGCCACAGCAACCAGCGCGCACAAAAACGCCAACGACGCACCGGCCGTAAGCCACCGCAACTGCCTCACTCGCACTAGGATTTCCGCAATCACAACAGGTCGATTATAGGCTCTGGCACTGGTACCGCTGGTCTCCTGACCCGCACATACGCGCCAGCTAAACAGCCGCCTGTGCCCCATCCATTCTGTCATTCTGAGCGAGCGGAGCGAGTCGAAGAACCTGCTTCTTGAAACTTTGGGGCGAATGGCTGGGACAGCACGAACCCAAACAGTCCCTTCTCAACCCAGCACGAAAATGGGGTGCCCTGGGTCCCGGTTTTAGGACCCGGGATAGCACGAACCGCAACAGACCACGGATCGTAGCCCACACGCCCGATTTCGCTTGGACCCCTCGCATCTTCGCCGCTATCATCGCCACATGTCGCTACTCACGCCACCATCGCGCCTCAAGCCCCTGTGGCGAGTCGTCATCGAAGTCGCCTTTATCGTCTTCCTTTTTTATTCCAACCTGCTCATGGGCGAGTTCACCCGCGTCAATGGCCAGGGCAAAACCCTCGCCTTCGCGCTCCAAGACATCCTCACGCCGACAAACTTCCTCATCGCCCTCGTAAGCGCCCTTATTGGCTACGTGGTCTTCGAGTTCCTGCGCCACAAATTGTAAGGAATACGGAATAGGGAGTACGAAACGGCGAACAAAGGTAATGGCGGCCATCAGCCGCCATCATCTAATCACTAACCACTAACCACTGTGACGAGCGCATTACGAACTAAGAACCGTAACCTGCGCTTCTTCCACCTTCGCCGTCTCAATCAGCCGCTCCGGGTAGTACGCATTGCGCACGTACTGCCTCACCATGCGATTGGTATTGAAGAACGACCCGTTGAATGCCAAAGTCGTCTTCATCAGCCGCGCCCATTTCTCCTGCGCGTCGCGATAGAGCGGAACCACCGCCGTCTCGAGCTTCGTATAGAGCGAGTCCGCCTCAGCGGCATCGTCGGCGCCGTCCTCAATCGCCCATCCTGTAAAGCCCTCAACGCAGCCCTCGATCCACCATCCATCCAGAATCGACAAGCTTGGTACGCCGTTCAAAGCCGCCTTCATGCCGCTCGTTCCCGACGCCTCGTAGGGCCGCTTCGGCGTATTCACCCACACATCCACGCCCGCCGTCAGCTGTGCGCCCAGGTCCCACGCGTAGTTTTCGAGATAGACAATCCGCAGCGTGTCGTTTGAGAGCTTCGCTGCCTCCTCCACCACCTGCTGGATCAGCGCCTTTCCCGGCCCGTCCTGTGGATGCGCCTTGCCGGCATAGAGAATCTGCAATCCGCCCGCCCGGGCCGCAATCTCCTTTAGCCGCTCGGGATCGCTGAACAGCAATGTGGCCCGCTTGTACGTGGCCGCGCGCCGCGCAAAGCCCAGGGTCAGCACCTTGGGATCCATCACCAACCCCGTGCGCGATCCAACTTCGGCCAGCAGTTCTTCTTTGGCGCTCGCATGCGCCGCCAGCATCGCCGCCTCAGGCACGTCGATGGTGTTGCGCAGATACAGGTTGTCGCGCCGCCACTCGGCAACATGCTCGTCGAGCATGCGCTGTACCGGCTCGCTGATCCATGTCGGCGCGTGCACGCCGTTGGTGATCTCGCCGATGTGGAACTCCGGAAACATCGCCCGAGAAACCTTGCCATGCTGCATGGCCACGCCGTTTGCGTAACGCGAAAACTTCAACGCCAGCAGCGTCACGTTCAGCAGTCCGTCGCTGAAGCACCCTAGGTTTTCCAGGCGCGCCGTCCTGTCGCCGCCCAGAATGCGAATTGTCTGCTCCGTTGAAAAACGGTCGTGCCCGGCCGGCACCGGCGTGTGCGTCGTAAACACGCATTTGCGCCGCACCTGTTCGATGTCCGCATCGGTGGCTCCGTTCTGCGGCCCGCCGCCCAGTTGGCTTTCCAGCAGCGCCAGCGTCAGCAGCGCCGCGTGCCCTTCGTTCATGTGGTAGACGTTTACCCGCAGGCCCAGCGCATTGGCCATGCGCGCGCCGCCCATCCCCAGCACAATCTCCTGCTGCAAGCGGTAGTTCGTGTCGCCGCCATACAGGTGGTCCGTCAATCCGCGATCCCATCCAGAATTCCCATCGAGATCGGTGTCCAGCAAATAGATCGGCACCACGTGCCCCGAATGCCCCTTCAGGTTGTAGCGCCACGCCCGCACCACGACCACACGCCCCTCAACCTGGACCGTGACCCGCGCCGTCTCCTCCGTGCAAAAGTCCGCCGGATTCCATGGCTGCACTTCCTCGGTTTGCACGCCCGCCGCACTCAGTTGTTGCTGGAAATACCCTTTGCGGTGCAGCAGCGTAAATGCCACCAGCGGCACGCCCAGGTCGGCCGCCGAGCGCAGCGTATCCCCAGCCAGCACGCCCAGGCCGCCTGAGTAGGTCGGCATTGATGGCTCAATCGCGATCTCCATCGAAAAATAGGCCACGTGGCCAGTGCCCGGTAGGATTTCGCAGGAAAATGGTGTCGAGGTGGATGATTCCATATAAATTTTCTTTTCCGTGATGCTTCAGCCCCCAAAGCCTTCGACTCATCTGACTTCCACTCACGGTCCCCGCGGCGTTCATCGGGGCAAATACCTCCCAAGTTTAGCAAGGAATCCGCTTCCGGCAAGTATCCCATCCGCGCGGCGAGTAGCCATTTCGTGGGACAGACAATTTCCATCGCCCTTTAAAACTCATCGCAGAGCCGACGTCGAGTCAGGCGAACTCGCTAACCTGCTGGGTGCCCCACCCTCGCGACGTTTTTGCTTTTGTCGCTAGGGTGGGATACTGCTGACTCGCCAACTCCCTCACACGTGAATCGTCTCTTCCCCCTTGTGCCAGTTGCAGGGGCACAACGCCTCGGTCTGCAATGCGTCCAGCACCCGCAAAACCTCCTGTGGATTGCGGCCCACCGACAAATCGTTCACGGAAACAAAACGTATCACTCCCTCCGGATCGACGATGAACGTGGCTCGCAGGCACACTCCCTCGTTCAAATCCAGAATACCCAGCTGCTCCGAGAGATCGCGCTTGATGTCGGAGAGCATGGGAAACGGCAAATGCCTCAGGGCCACGTGTTGGTTGCGCCAGGCCAGGTGGGCAAACTCGGAATCCGTGCTGCAGCCGAGAATCTGCACCCCGCGCTCCGCGAACTCCATATTCATGTTGCCGAATGCCGCAATCTCCGTCGGGCAAACAAACGTAAAGTCCTTCGGCCAGAAGAAGAACACCTTCCACTTGTCGGGATAGCTCTCGTCCGTCACCGTTTCAAACGCCTTGTGCACGTCCAGGGCGACCGTCGCGGTCAACTCGAACGCCGGAAATTTCTCTCCAACCGTCAGCATAATCAATGACTCCTTCAAACACCTGTGATCTCAACCACTGTCTCGACACACTTCCATCTGCGCCCGCCGCAAGGAAAGCGGAATTTCACGTGCAGCTGCGCTTGAGCCGTTGTGTGCAGGTATCGTCAGATTGCCATCAGGAGCGCCGAAAGTCCAAATGCGCGGAGGAAAAATCCCCGGGCCGCGGCAGCATCCAGCCCAAAAACGGACTCGTCCCGCGCCGCCGGGCCGCAAGGTCAAAAGAAATATCAACCGAACTCGCGAATGTGCCGTTCGCAGCAACGCGGGGTGCCTCGCCCAAGTTCGGCTTGCGCACGCAACCGAGCTAACCCGGCTAGCGTCCTGAGTCTAAAGTTCGCACCACAACAAAATTGTCATCCTGAGCGGAGCGCGTTCGGGGCCCCATGATTGCCACGCAAGCATGGGGTAGCGGCTTGCTGCTGGGGGGAGCCGAAGGATCTGAGGTTGTCTTTCAATCACCCCAAATTCAACTCAAAAGCAAGACTTGGTCCCATGGGTATATGTCGATACAGCCTAGCTCCGCTAACCCCGCCAACTCCGCTGCCCTATTCCAGCCGATGCGCCCCTCCCGAGGCATGGCACACGTGAATCTGCGGCGCAATCCCCGTCTTCTCCGCATACCGCGCGCCCAGCGCCTTCGCAAACCCCGTAGCCTCAGTCTGTTCCACGAGATTAATGGTGCAGCCGCCAAATCCGCCGCCCGTCAGCCGCGCCCCGATCAGCCCCGGCAAATCCTGCGCCAGCGCCACCATGGCGTCGGCTTCCACGCAACTGCCTTCAAAGTCCTGGCTGTAGCTGCGGTGCGCCTCGGCCATCAGCCGCCCCAACTCCTTCATATTGCCTTTGAGCAGTGCCTCGCAGGCCGCCACCGTGCGCAGATCCTCGCTGATCACGTGTTTAGCCCGCAGGTAGCTCTTGGGCTCCATCTCCGAGCCCCACTTTTCCAAATCTTCGAGCGTCGCATCGCGCAGAAACGGCACGCCCGCCCGATGGCTCGCGATCACCGCGCATGCCGCCTCTGACTCGCGCCGCCGCGTCGGATAGTCGCCGCCCGCCACCGAGTGCTTCACCATCGTATTCGCGATCACCAGCGCCACGTGATCGGGAATCGGCGCCAGCTTAAAGCTCAAATCCCTGCAATCGAGCAGCAGTGCATGATCTTTCTGGGCATTCAGGCTGATGAACTGATCCATGATCCCGCAGTTCGAGCCCACAAATTCGTTCTCCGCCCGCTGGCAAAGCCGCGCCAATTTCGGCCCCGGGTAACCGGCCCCCACCAGCGACAGCACCGCCAGCGCCGTCGCCACTTCGAGCGCCGCCGAGCTCGACAGCCCCGACGACAACGGCACATCGCTCCATATGCTCAAACTGAACCCGGGAATCTTATGCCCCTCGCCGGCCAGAATCGCCGTCACACCCATCGGGTAGTCGGTCCAGTGCTGGATGCGCTTGACCTGCACCCCATCATCAAAAACCCGCTCCTCGCCCTGGTTTTCGGAGTAGATGGCGATCTTCCCATCCGTGCGCGGCGAAATCCCCGCCAGCGTCGAAAAGTTGATCGCCGCCGGCATCACAAAGCCCTCGGCGTAATCGGTGTGTTCGCCAATCAGGTTCACGCGCCCCGGCCCCACAAAAATCGCCGGCTCCGCCCCGAACCGCTCCTTGTGCATCGAACGAAAAACCTTTGCATCATGCATATGAGTTCACAACCTATCTGGATTGAAAACCAAAATCATCGTGCTGAAGTCGGATCGACCACAATATTCAACGGGTGCCTAATCCTCGCCAGCTCCGCATACCCGATGTCCATTGATAACGTTTTCTTTCGCTTCGAATTGTACATCGACCTATGCAGGTCGTGCGCTGCAACAAACGCGCAAATAACTCTATTCGCATTGTGATCCTGAGCAACCAGCAACGGTCTGTCATCCTCAGCGATCAAAAATCGGAGATCATTCTTCGACTCGTCCCGGCATGCCGGGTGCCCCACCCTCGGCGCGTCTTTGTTTTTGCGCCTAGGGTGGGATTCTGTTCCCTAATCCCTGTTCCCTGTTCCCTCATCGCACGCCGCGCTCAACCGCTCCCAGATCTCGTCCATCCACGCCTCGTGCTCCGGTTTCATCAGCACCGAGCGTAGACAGGTAATCGAATCGCCATCATTTTCCGCGTCGCCCCGCGCGCCAAACCACGATCCCGGCAATTGCACTAAAGCCAGATGCAATCCCCGCCGAGCGCAGGCGTCGAACACTTTGCGCGCCTGCTCTGAAGCCGTCCGAAAGTCTGCCGCACGCAGTGCCTCAGATGCCTTCCGAGGGTCTGCCGCATGTAATGTTGCCCACACCACAATGTCCAGATCCGGCGGGTGCCCCGCGTTCCCACTTTTGGACTCAGGAGGATGAGGGTGCCCCCGGTCCCTCGCATTTGGGGAGCGGGGAACGTACGCCGGATCAGTCGAGTCAGAAGAATTTGGATGCCCCGGATCTCGCTTCTGAGATCCGGGAACGCACGAACCCAACCCAATAAACCGACCGTCGGAACGCACCCTCCGGTCCAGCTCCAGCGCCGCCCGCCGCCCCTTCCGCAGCCCCTCGGCAAACGCCCCATCCGTGGTCAGCGGCAACAACCGTTGCGTAGCCCACAACGCCACCGCCGCCGCCCCCGCACGCGAGCACTCCAAACTGATCTCGCCAAGATGTAATTGCTTTGAAGTGAAGTACGTGTACGGCGAATCGTGCTTATAGAACCGCCCCACCGCCGGATCGCGGAACAGCACGCACCCACACCCATACGGTTGCAGCCCATGCTTGTGCGGATCGATCACAATCGAGTCGGCCGCGCCCATCACCGCATACGCCCGCCGCACCGGCTCCTCCAGCACATCGGCAATCAATCCAAAATATCCGCCATACGCCGCATCCACATGCACGCGCGCCCCGTACCGGCCGGCCAGCGCCAGAATCTCATCCAGCGGATCGACCGCTCCCATAGCCGTCGTGCCCAGCGTCGCCACCACCGTGCCTACATCGCCCTTGCGGAGCTCGTCTTCCAGCGCATCCAGCCGCATCCGCCCGCACCCGTCCGCCGCCACGCTCGCAAACTCAATCTTCAGAACCCCGCTGATCCGCTGGTGCGTGTAATGCGCCTGCGAAGATCCAACAATCCTCTTTCGTACCCGAGTCCCCAGTCCCTTAGCCCCGAGTACCTTAGCCCCAAGCCCCTTAGCCCCAAGCCCCTTAGTCCCTTGCCCTTCGCCCACCTGCCCCGCCATCCACAGCGCTTCCAAATTCGCAAACGTCCCGCTCGACGTCAGGTGGCCCAGATACTCCTTCCACCCGAACATCGCGGCAATCTCCCGCACCGCCTCCACTTCCATCGCCGAGCTTGCCCGCCCGCCATCGAGCGCATGATTGTTCGGATTGAGCTTCATCGCCAGGGCATACGCCGCCCGCGCCACCGGATGCGGCGGCTTCAGCATCTGCCCTGCATATAAAGGATGGAAATAAGGATAGTTGTCGCCCAGCCGATGCGCTGTCTCTTCGAGCACCTGCGCCATCGCCTCCGATCCAACGCCAAGCTCGGCTGCAAACGCCGGCAGATCACCAAACTCCGCCTCCAGGACCTCGGCAGCGTGGGCCAATAACTCGATAACAGGATCGTGCGGCATCGCGACCCCTCACCTTATCACAGGTCGCTCGGTGTGCTCGATCACAGGTAGTGTCCTATTGATGTTTTGCTGGGTTATTAGCGTCTGTGCTTCTCAAGGGCCGTTGATTTTTCAACGCGCTCTTTTCTCTGCTCTATTTTTGCGAAGACAAACACACCAGCGAGAGTGGCTAGACTCCCAATGACCGCAGAGATGCCATAAATATTCTTTCCCATTCCAATTAGTACGAATCCCCCGACGATAGTGACCAGACAGATGATGAACGCATAGTGCGATCCACGCGCTTGGCCCGCAACATTGCTCGCTACTACTTGAGCTTCCAAGATTTCGCGGTGTTTGCTCTGTCTCTCGGCCATCGCGAGAATTCGCTCTGCTCCATCAGGTATCGCTTCGTTGTATTTGGCTAGTAGGCTAGGAGGAGGAAGGGGTCCAGAAAAGAACTCCGCTTGAACTCTTGTTTGTTGAATGGAGGCGGATGGGGGCCTTGGGCGGCTAAAGGATCCCCCTGCCTAGAGGGGATTATTTTGTTCTTTTTGTAGCGTCTTCCACTCACAGAACCCTAAACTGCATTGCATTCGGATTCATGCTGCTCAATCGCGTCCGCTATATCCTGCCCGACGATCATCCAATCGGAAGCGATAGCCTTAGCATCTGCTTCTGCGGGCGTCTCGCTTCTATTGTATTCGTCGAATTGACCAAACAGATCGAATACACGAGCAGCACCTGAGGCAAAAGACGGCTGCGCAAATAGAAAGTCTGATTTTATTTTGTTTCCCATTGTCTCCTCAGCTCTTAGATCGGCTGAATGCGTCCATCCGTTTAGATGGGGTTGAGCACAAAAAGTTTCCTCGCAAATGCTCGAATGGCCGGAACCAATTTGATTCGACGGCTCACGACGCCCTCAGTATTTAACATCTATTGAGGAAAAGTCTACCAGAATAGTGAAGAATTACACGCAATCGTGTCAAATCTGGTCTAAGGCGGGCGGCCCCGATCCCACGAAGAATCCTATCAAGTTGAGGGTGCCCCGGTCCCTCGCCTTCGGGGACCGGGGAGGTCGAAAAGCCAGACCCCAAACCGTTGACCGCGCATCCACGCGGGCACGTGCCAGCCTCTACCGCGCGCCGTCGACTCATCTGCAAGAAACGCGAACTAAACCATTATGGTTCAATAGTTTCATAACGGAAACGTTAACTCACACCTAAGTGGCACATTTCCCCCATGTCTTTTTTGACGAAAATGGTACACTACTGGCAGCGTTAGAAGACCGGGCGTGAGCAGTACTCGCCCAAAGCAAGATTCTGCCAGTGTTCGCTCCGTTTCCTCCAGCGCAATTCAATACCAGGAAATTCTCACCAGTATGGAACAAGGTACAGTGAAGTGGTTCAATGACGCGAAAGGCTTCGGCTTCATTTCGCGCCAGAACGGCGAAGATGTGTTCGTGCACTACTCTGCAATCAACAGCAGTGGCTTCAAGAGTTTGCAAGAAGGTCAAGCCGTGCAGTTTAACGTCGTAAAGGGTCCCAAGGGCTGGCAGGCTGCCGACGTTCAGCCTCTCTAA
>Ga0187847_10002437_pt1 | contig 15000 bp, 11 predicted proteins | sample June2016WEW_4_10_FD_132458 | JGI IMG/M metagenome (GOLD analysis project Ga0187847, IMG submission 132458) | Peatland microbial communities from SPRUCE experiment site at the Marcell Experimental Forest, Minnesota, USA - June2016WEW_4_10 | ecosystem: Environmental > Terrestrial > Soil >...
AAAGTGCACGAAGTGCTCGGCCATTTTTCTCCGCTCGTCGAAATGGCTTCGGTGGATGAGGCCTACCTCGACATGACCGGAACCGAGCGCCTGCACGGTCGTCCGCTGCATTCCGCGCACCGCCTGCACGACGCCATGAAGTCGGCGACGCAACTCAACTGCTCGATAGGAATCGGTACTTCGCGACTGATCGCAAAAGTTTCCTCTGCCAAAGCCAAGCCGAATGGCATGCTCTGGATCCTCCCCGGCCAGGAAGCGAAGTTTCTGGCTCCTCTCGCCGTCGGCGACATCCCCGGTGTCGGCAAAGTGATGGAGCAGAAGCTGCACGCTATCGGCATTCAGAAAGTTGGCGATCTGGCCACCCTAGACGACCGCGATCTCGAACACCGCTTCGGAAAATGGGGCCTCGCGCTGGCAGGGAAGTCGCGCGGCGAAGATGCCGGTGGATGGTTCGACAACGACGTCGGAGAAAATGTCGACCCGAAATCCATCAGTCACGAGCACACCTTCGACGAAGACACGGGCGACGCCGAGCGCCTCCAGTCCACGCTCATGCGTCTCAGCGAGATGGTAGGCCGCCGCTTGCGCGAGGGCGGATACTTCGCGCGCACCCTGCAATTGAAATTGCGCTACAAAGATTTCACCACCATCACGCGAGCCCATTCGCTCGAGCAGCCGACGCAAATGGATAACCAGATTTTCGAGCAAACGCGGCGGCTGTTCTTCGCGAACTGGAAACCCGGTGCGCCAGTGCGCTTGCTGGGAGTGCAAGCGTCAAACTTCGATTCGGGTCCCGCACAACTCGATCTCCTGGAGCCCTCACGCGACCAGCGCTGGCAGAAGGCGCTAGCCGCGGCGGATCATCTGCGTGACAAATTTGGCGAATCAACGATTGGCCTAGCCCGAGGCATGAAAGGCGGATTCCGCGAGCGAGTGCACGAGAATCCGGCGGCGCTGCCGGGCAAGAGTAGTCAAAAGAAAAGCGCAAAGCGCGAGGGCTCCGCCTTTACTGAAGACTGACAACTGAAAACTGACAACTGCCCCGCTACGAAATATATTCGCGAATATACTCGTCGCGCGAGGTGGCAAGCTGGTGAGCGTCGCCATCGAAGATGACTTTGGCGTCGCGCAAAATCAGAAAGCTCATGGGTACGTCGCAATGCTTGCCCTTGGGCAGAGCGATCATCTGATTGGTGGCCTTATCAAACTGGTGAGTCGCCATGGTGAACGCATCCTGCAGGCGATGAGTCACCAGGAGCGCGCTGGTTTTGTAGACATCGCGCTGTTTCACGATGAGCTCGACGATGGTGTTCGAAGTCACGGGATCGAGTCCACCGGTAGGCGAGTCGTAGAGCAGCACCTCGGGCTCGGTAATGATGGCGCGAGCAATCGCCACGCGCCGCCGCATGCCACCCGACAGTTCGGATGGACGCATGTCGTAGGTTCGTTCCAACTCCACAAAGCGCAGCACTTGGCGCACTCGCTGCTCGGTTTCATCGGCGGGAAATCCTTCTTCCATCAAGCGGAACGCGACGTTTTCGTACACTTTGAGCGAGTCGAAAAGCGCGCTTTCCTGGAACACGATCCCCACCCGCCGCCGCAGTTCGAACAGTTCCGGTTCCGACATGCGCGTGACTTCTTCGCCGAGCACGAAGATGCGCCCGCTGTCGGGCCGCAACAATCCGATGGCGAGTTTGAGCAAAGTGCTCTTGCCCGACCCGGCGACGCCAAACACCGCTTTGGTCTCTCCATGCGCCAGCCGAAACGAAATGCCATTGAGCACAACGTTCTCGTCGAACGCGATGGAAACGTTGTCGAACTCGATGGCATAGTCGGAGGGATTCACCACCGAAGCTGCCGGATTTTCGCTGGGCAGAGTGGGAGCCGGCATCGTTTACCTGTAACCAAAAATTGCGAAGATCAATTTCGTAACGAAGAAGTCCGTCACCAGAATCAGCACTGAAGAAGCGACTACGGCCTGAGTCGTCGAACGTCCAACCCCTTGTGTGCCGCCCCGCGTGGACATTCCGTAATAGCAGCCCACGGTGGCAATGATGAACCCGAACAACACGGGCTTGATGAGGCCGGTGAAGACGTCGCGAAAGACCAGGTTCTGCCAGACGGAGGTCCAATACTGCTGCGTGTCGACCCCGAACAGCAGATGCGCGACGGCGTAGCCGCCGATCAGGCCGAGCAGATCGGCAATGATGGTCAGGAAAAACAGCATGAAAGCGGTGGCCCCGATTCGGGGCGTAATTAGCTTCTTAGTGGGATCGGTGCCCAGGGCGCGCATGGCATCGATCTGCTCGGTTACGATCATCGATCCCAGTTCGCTGGCCATACCGGAGGCGTTGCGCCCAGCCACCATCAGTCCGGTGATGAGAGGGCCCAGTTCGGTGACCATGCCGATCGAGACGAGCCGGCCGATGAGAGTGATCCCGCCGAATTGTTCCAAGGTGCTGGCTGCGTTCAGGGCCAAAAGGGCGCCGACCGAGAGTCCAGTCAGAACCACGATCGGCAGGGAGCCGACCCCGATCAGGTCCGCCTGCTGCAGCATCTCGCCCATGTACAGGGGGCGGCGGAAGAAGTTTGCGAGCGATTGCGCCGAGAGCAGGGTGTATTCCTGAACGGCCAGGGCAACATCTTTGGCAACTTCAGTCGGCGAAAACAGTTCGAGTTCGAGCGCCATGTCGGGTCGGCAGAATTTCTGCTCAGGGAACTATATCAGAGCGTAAAAGGGGTTGGAGCGGCAAAGATCGCGAGGCGTCTACTCCCGGTTCTTCTTCTTGATCTCGATGGCCAGCCGTTTTATTTTCTGGTTCAGGGTGGAGAGCGGGACGTGGAAGCGTTCCGCGGCTTCGGTCTGGTTCCAGCCGCATTTCTCCAGCATGTCGATGATGATCCGCCGCTCACAGTCCTCCATGATACTGAACAGCGTGGCCCCGGCGCTTGCTTCTATGGCCGGAATCGAAGCACCTCGGCCTATGATGTGGTCAGGCAGAAGATCAGGCCCGATATCGTTGTCGGAAGACAGAACTACGGCGCGCTCGATCGTGTTCTCCAATTCGCGGACATTGCCCGGCCACGCGTAGCTCACCAGCGGGCGCAATGCCTCGGTAGTAAGGCGGCGCTTCGGCATCTCGTTCTCCGTCGAGTACTTCTGCAGGAAGTGCTGCACCAGCAGCGGTATATCTTCGCGGCGCTGTCGCAGCGGTGGCAGATCAAGGCTGATGACGTTCAGGCGGTAGAACAAATCTTCGCGGAACTTGCCTTCGCTGACCAGTTGCCGGAGATCGACGTTCGTGGCGGCGATAATGCGTACGTCCACTTGAATTTCCTGAACGCCGCCCAGATGCATGAACTTCCGGTCTTGCAGCACGCGCAGAATCTTACTCTGCGTGTCCATGCTCATGGTACCGATCTCGTCGAGGAAAAGCGTTCCCCGATCCGCCACTTCGAACAGCCCCTTCTTCGACGCTACCGCGCTGGTAAACGCGCCTTTGACGTGCCCGAACAGCGTGGATTCGAGCAGGTCGGGCGGCGTCGAGCCGGAGTTGACGGGTACGAACGGCCGGTCGCGCCGCGTGGAATTCAGATGAATCGCCTTGGCGATCAGTTCCTTGCCCGTTCCGCTTTCGCCTTGCAGCAGTACCGTTGAGCGGCTGGGCGCTACCTGCGCGACCAGATCGAAAATCTTCAGCATGGGCTCGCTCTTGCCCACGATATGTTCAAAGTTGTAGCGCTGTTTGAGTGCGCGCTTCAGTTGAATATTTTCTTCTTCCGCCTTCTGCCGCGCGACGGCGGCACGCACGTCGGCCAGTAACTTCTCGTTGTCCCACGGTTTCTGTATGAAGTTGGTGGCGCCCGATTGCATGGCGCGGACCGCGTTTTCCACCGTCCCGTACGCCGTGATCATGATGACTGCTTGCTGCGGATGCAGCAGTCGAATTTCCGAGAGCACTTCCATCCCGTTCTTGTCGGGCAGCGCTAGGTCGAGCATCACCACATCAAAAGTACGCTCTCCAATCTGCGCCATACCTTCTCGGCCGCTGGCCGCAGAAACGACAGTGTAGCCCTCGAGTTGAAGCAGCGTCTCCAGCGATTCCCGGATTTCCGCCTCATCGTCGATAATCAGAATCCTGCCCGCGCTCGGCGGCGCGTTGTCTGGCGTACCTCGCCGCGAGGTTGCCGTTACTTCTGACATGGCAACTTCAGACATTGATTGCCTTCCTGGTGGATGTCGCTGTCGTTATCAATGGAAAATCCAGAGTAAAGGTCGTGCCTTCGCCGGGACGGCTCTCTACGCGGATATGGCCCGCGTGTTCCTGAATGATGCCGTAGGTCACCGAAAGTCCAAGACCGGTGCCGCGATTCTGGCCCTCCGCGGGCGCCGTCTTAGTGGTGAAAAACGGATCGTAGATGCGCTGAATATTTTCTTGCGCAATGCCTGAGCCCGTGTCAGAGACGCGCACGCTGACGAATTCGCCATTCATCGTTGCTACGTTCAGCACGCCGCCGCCGGTCATCGCATCCTTGGCATTCAGAAACAAATTCAGAAAAACCTGCTGTAAACGTCCGGCGTTGCCCTGAATCAGTGGCAGGTTTTCATGGAGTTCGGATTGCACCTGAATCTGCGCCACCTTAAATTGGTGATCAAGCAATGCCAGCGTGTCCGCAATCACTTTGTTCAAACTGATTTCCGTCAATTCCGTTCCTGTGGTGCGCGAGAAGTTCAGAAGGTTGTTGACGATTTCCGAAGCGCGGAATGTCTGCTTGGTGATCTTGTCGAGCACCGCCGCCTTCTGCGGATCCGACTGTAACTGCTTCGCCAGCATCTGGGTGTATGACGAGATCACCGCCAATGGAGTATTCACTTCGTGCGCCACGCCTGCGGCCAGCAGTCCGATCGAGGAAAGCTTGTCAGCCTGGGTGAGCTGGACTTCAAGATCGATCCTCTCCGTGATGTCGTCCATGATCACAAGCCGTCCCACCACATTGAACTTGCGGGTTACAAGCGGTGCCATCGCCACATTTACGACGCGCGATTCGCCTGTAGGAGTAACCAGCCGGAACTTGTAAAGATTGCGAATGCCCGGATTCTGCCGTACGCGGTAGAACTCCTCGACGAACGCCGCCGGCATAACCTCGCTCAGAAGGCGCCCCACCACCTGCCAGCGCGGCTGCGCATACATCACTTCCATCTGCGAGTTCCACGACTCGATGCGGTCTTGGAGATCCACGGCCATTACGCCGACGTTGATGGACTCCACAATGTTTTCGTTGAAGTCCTTGAGCCGCTCGTACTCGCTGACTTTTTGTTCGAGGGAGGCATACAGCCGCCCGTTCTGGATCGCGATGCCGATGTATCCCGCCAGGGCTTCGAGCAACTCCACGTCTTCGCTGGAAAGGAAGTCGCCTTGCATCGTCTTACCTAGCCCGAGGAAGGCAACGGCCTTCTGCCGTGCGTAACAGGGAATGTAGTAGTTCAGATCCAGCCGCCCAATGGCTTCTTGCGCAGCGGCATCCTCGCGCGGCAACTGGTGCGTGTTTTCGAAAAAAATGTGTCCGGCGGCATCCTCGATCCGCGTTTTTGCGAGAAACGCTAGATCGAGAGCGGTCACATGCGCAATCCCAAACGACTTCGACAATTCAAAACGCGAAGAATCGCCGTTGCCGAGGAAGATCGCGATTCGGTCCACCAACAACGTGCGTGCCAGCCGGTCGACCAGCGAAGAAAGCATTTTGTCGAGGTCGGTCTCTGAACTCAATTCGCGTCCAAACTCGATCAGCGTGCGCCGGTAATCGTAGCCCGTGCGGAAGAAGAACTGGTCAAGCTTCTCCTGAATCCATTTCCTCACTGGATCAAATAGCAGCGCCGTGACCACGACGGCGATCATCAGCCCGTAAGGTCCGGAACTGGGCACGCGCGTGTGCACTAACTCGGCAATCGCAGCCACGCCGGCGAAATATACGCCCACGATTGCCGCTGCCGCCAGCGTATATGCCATGCCGCGTTTGAAGATCAGATCCACGTCCATCAACCGGTAGCGGAAGATGGCGTATCCAAACGTCAGCGGAAGCAATCCCAGCGACAACACTGACACCTTCATGGTGAGCGAAGGCATCACTCCTAACACATATGGCCCAACATAAAACAGGGTGAACGGGACGATAGCGAGAATCGTGCCGCGCGTAATCCACTTCAGTTGCTGACGCAGAATCGGAGTGGCAGCCCGGCGGTAGTTGTTCCACAGCACCGCCGCTGCCGAGAAAAAGAAGATCGTCAGATACGCCCAATGCACCCGGTTCAGATTAAAGAGCAGGGAATTGCTGGCTTTGAGGAACTGAATCGCCAGAATCTGTACGCCCAGCAGCACCGTACCCGGCAAGTAGAGCAGCGGAGCCGACCAGCGATGCCTTTCCACAAACGCCCGACGTTCCGGAAAGGTCAACACGAAGTGCAGAAACAGCGCAGGCTGCAGAAGCCACGCGATCTCATTCGCCCACAGAACGCACCAGTCAAAAGCGTTCAGTTTGCCCGTGTAGTGCAGAGAGTAGAAAACAAACGAGACCAGGCAGAAAATGTAAAAGTGCGTCGAACCAACGGCGGTCCAGCGACGCATCAGTACATAAAGCCCTATGCCCAGGTAGATGAGTGCGATCAGCCGCAGCCAATCGTTCATCGACCGCTCGGCCGGAACCACCACCACTTCCACGTCCAGGGGAACCGACCCGCGGATCAGCGAGTAGGTCGCCTTTGACCAGACGCCGGAATCGTATAGGCGGTGCGTGACCGCCGCTGCCGTCTCCACAGCGCGGCCGTTGATGCTGACAATCTCATCCCCGCGCCGGATTCCAGCTCGCTCCGCCGGACCGTTCGGCTCCAGTCGATCCGCGACGAGGTGGCCACTCCGCTCCATCCACCACGCGCCATCGTCGGGAACCGCAGTCTGGTGCTCGCTTTTGTAGTTGAAGCCGGCGAACGAGACCGCCGCCACTGTGAGCAGAGTCAACAGGATGGCGGTAAACCGAGCCTCAAATTCGCGGTTCATGGGCTGGGACACCTGCGCGCCGTGGCTAGACAAACGACGCCTTTGAGGTATCAGCAACTTCACTGCCACCCTCCAATCCCGCCCAGTGTTCGTAAGTCTCTGCCCGAGAGCAACTTCCGCAATTATAGAGACGATTCTGGATACTGGCTATGGTTTTTGGAAGGTAGCTTCTGCTTTTCGGGATGCTCAATTTGGAGTGAGATGCGAATTACCACGCCTCCGGAGCAGATTGCTTCGGTAGTGGGAAGAGGGTCTGGGAGCTGGGTAAGCTTGAGGAGACTGGCGGATGTGGTGGATGGCTTGTGTCTGCGGTGAAGATAGGTGACGTGCCCAAACCCTTCTTGGTGTTTGGGGGGCCCGAGAACCTTCCCCGTTTCCCGAACCCCTCACTTACTGGGCCCACCTGACTCGCCTAGCTTCATTTGCTTGGGAGGAGGTGAGCAAATCCCGCAAGTGAGTGTGATATTGCGCCTGCTTCCTGGAAACGTCCATGGAGCCAGTCTGAAGCCGTCTGAATTGATCTGAAGAAATTTACCGTCGCGCGCTTGACAGGGCCAGTCCCGCAGAACAGAATTTCTGACGCGATATTTGAAATGCGGATTCAGCGTTGCAGTGTTCGGGGAGAGACGTGCGTCTTCGCCCGCCCAAGCCGAGCGGAGCTTGCCACCCGCCGCTGACCTCAGCAACGGATATGCAGCGAGTCGCGGAGGAGCTTAGCCGGTGCCAGATAAGAAAGTACGATTCGACGACTTCGAACTCGATTACGGCCGATTCACGCTCTCCCGTAACGGCCGCTCGGTCAAGCTGGAGGGCCTGCCCCTGCAGTTGCTTATGTTCGTAGTTGAAAAACGAGGCCAACTGGTAACGCGCGAGCAGATCTCCAGCGAACTGTGGGGCAAGGACGTGTTCGTCGACGTCGAGCAGGGAATCAATACCGCGATCCGCAAAGTCCGCCGGGCCCTGGGGGATGACGTAGACGAGCCCCAATATCTGAAGACCGTGGTCGGACGCGGCTACCGTTTCGTGGCGCCCACAATCGAAGAGGATGGCTCGCCGTCGGCCGCGGGATTGACGGTTTCCGCGGAAGAACTGGGACGGGCGATTATGACCGCCGCTGGACTTGACCCGGACAATCCCAAGGGAACTCCCAAGCCCCCGGATCAATCCTGAACTTTACCCTTGCGCGTTAGTTCCAAGCCTGGCAGTCACTGCCGAGCCACGGAAAACGTTGTCCAGGGATAAGCGTCCATATCCCGCAATAACCCTTGCTCCCAGCCAAACTCCGGATGCTCCCGCAGATGCTCTTGCGCCTTGAAGTCTTTCCCGCAGGCATGGCCGGCCGCCGCCGCGAATGACATTTGGGTCACCATGGCCGCGTCGGCTGCCTTGTTCTGCACCGCGCCAGCGATCCCGAAAGGGGGTTGCCAAGGCTGCGAACCCCGCACTGAAAGATCGATATGCCCGTCGAGTGTGCGCTCGTCGGCCTCTTCTTTCTTCGAAAACGTGTCGTAATGATCCGCTAGGAAACGCTCGGCGGCAGCCACGTCAATCTTTCCCTTGTACTCCGCCATCAGCTGTTCCCACCGGACGTGACGGGCGTTAGCACTGTTGCTCATGTCTTTCGGGTTGAAGTTCGTCTCTTCCCGGATGAGTTTTTCGTTAACCGGAAAGTTGGAGCCGACAAAGTATCCGTCTTTCTTCCGTTCCAGCGTCACGTTTTTCAAACCCAGTTCGAGACTGGCAATCTCGTTGTTCTTCACGTCCGCCACCAGCCAGTTGTTGGCATAGCCTCCATTGTTGCCCTCTTTCATGATGCGGGCGAAGTCGTCGATCGATTTGGAATACTGTGCCGCCTTGCGCGCGCGCACAAACTCCGGAATCCCCGCCGGATCGTATCCGGAGAAGTGACTGATCGTTGTCTCGGTGATCGCGATTCCGTCCGCATTAATGACGAAGTCATCCGCGCTGTGGATCACCCCCGGAAGCCCGTCCATCAGCATGCGGCTGCCCTTCCCGGGAACAATATCGAAAATAATCGTCCAGCGCTGCCCATCCAGATAGCTGGTCCAGTTGTTGTGCGCGATCACGATCTTGCCGTCCTTGGTATAACTGCCGGTCGCCACAAACGCGCTGCAATGTTCCGGCGCCACCAGGGACGCCGCCGATTGTATGCCGTGTTCCTGGTCGTATTGCTTGACGTAGTATTCCCACTCCTCAGCGCCGTTGAGAGCGACCACGTCCCAAATATCCAGTTTCACTCCCTTAGCGTTGGCGCCCTCCACAATCCCTTGCATCTCTTCTCGATATTCCTGATCAATCCGCGGCCACATCATGGTGCGAGCCGCGTCGCGAAAAAACTGCCAGTCTTTCTGGTCGTCGTGCGTTTCCTCGAGCTTGGTCACACGTAACATGTCGTCGATTTCCGCGGCCAGCAGATAGCCATTCTGGAAGCCGATGTCGGCGGGCTGTCCTTCCAGATGAACGAAGGTCCACCCATTCTTTTGCGGCAAGCGGAAGCTGTGTCTCAGCCGGGCATCGTTCGCGGCCGTCTGCGCCAACGCGGGCAGCGCAATTGCCACCAGCAACCATACGATTCGAGCAATGTTTCGGAACATGGATCCCCCACAAGAATGACGAAATTGTAGCAGAGGCTGCACCAGACTCCGACACGCGCCAGGAGTTCAGACACCGCAGCGGGTGCACGCATCGCGTCTTCGTCGCCGTCGTTCTAAAATCAAAGTATGCCTCGTCTGGATCAAATCGTCGATCTCGAAAAGCGCTTTCTTCTTCCCACCTACAATCGCTATCCCGTAGCTTTCGAACGTGGAAAAGGTGTCTTCCTCTACGACTTCGAAGGCAAAAAATATCTCGACTTTGTGGCCGGGCTGGGAGTGAACGCCCTCGGTCATGCCCATCCCCGCATCGTGAAAGCGATCCGCGAGCAGGCCGCCCGCGTCATCCACATTTCGAATCTCTATTACAACGAATATCAGGGGAAACTAGCGGAGCGTCTCTGTCAGCTTTCAGGCCTTGACCGCGTTTTCTTCTCAAACAGCGGCACCGAGGCGATGGAAGGAGCCATCAAACTCAGCCGGCTCGCCGGTCACAAAGCCGGAGGCGAGGCCAAATCGCAACTCGTGGCGCTGCAAGGTTCATATCACGGCCGAACCTTTGGCGCCATGTCCCTGACCGGCCAGGACAAATATCGCAGGGGTTTCGAGCCGTTGCTCGAAAACGTGACGTTCGTGGAGCAGAACAACGTCGAAGCGCTCCACGCTGCCGTCAATGCCAACACCTGCGCCATTGTGCTGGAGCCCATCTTTGGCGAAGGCGGAATCCTCGAATGTTCCGAAGAATTCCTGCGTGCCTGCCGCACACTGGCCGATCAGCATCACGCCGCGCTAATCTTCGACGAGATTCAGTGTGGTCTGGGCCGCACCGGCAAGATCTTCGCCTTTCAGAGTTTTGGTGTTACGCCCGACATCGTCACCATCGCCAAGCCGATCGCCGCCGGAGTTCCTCTAGGCGCGTTCCTCTCGAAGCAACTCTTCGCAGACGCCATTTCTCCCGGACAACATGGCACCACGTTTGGTGGAGGTCCTATGGCATGTCGCGTCGGCCTCGAATATTTGGCAATTCTCGAAGACGAGCACCTGCTGGAAAATGTCGTGAAAGTCGGCGGCTACCTGCATCAGCAACTCCAGGGCTTGGTCGACAAGTACTCCGCAACCCGCGAGGTCCGCGGACGAGGATTTATTCAGGGCCTCGTGCTCGACATCCCCGCGCGCCCATTGGTCGAGCAGGGATTGACGGAAGGCGTGCTCCTCAACGCGACTCAAGATACGGTCCTGCGCTTCCTGCCACCGTTCCTGCTCGAAGAAAAGCATGTGGATAAAGGCATCCGTGTGCTGAAGAAACTGCTGGGCAAGAAACGGAAGAAAGTGAATACGGAGACACGGCTTGCGCCTTCTGCCGCGAACTGAAAAAAGTACGAACTGAAAAAATAGGGGAGCCTTTAGCTCCCCCCAAGCATAGAGGCGATATCAATTAGTAAGAACCTGTCTGCGAGGATTTCGTTGCCCAAAGAAACACAATATCCCGAAGAAAAATTCATTCCTGTCGGCGCCAGCAACCCGAGTCGAAACGCGCTGGCGAATGGAGTTGCCCGGGCGTCGCAAATCCGGGTTGAGGAGCACTGGCTCGATCTCCCTGACGGGCGCATGCGCTACCTCAAGTCCGGGTCCGGCCCAGCGCTCATTCTGGTGCATGGCCTGATGGGCTATTCGTTTTCGTGGAGATTCACCATTCCCGCGCTGGCGCCCCATGCGACCGTGTATGCCATCGACAATCTAGGCGCCGGTTTCTCTACCGCGACCGAAGACATGGACTGCACCGTCCGCGCCACGGCCGAGCGCGTCCTGCAGTTCGTGGATGCTCTCGGCATTCGAGATTTCGGCCTGCTGGGAACTTCCCACGGCGGTGGCGTCACCATTATGGTGGCTGCCATCTCTGCGGAGCGAAAGGATCCACGGTTGCGCCGCCTAGTGCTCGTCGCGCCCGTCAATCCGTGGTCGCCGCATGGAAAGCGTCTAGCCCCGTTTCTCGGAACTCCTCTAGGTGGTCTTTTCTTCCGCAACACGATCGAGCGCTGGCGTTCTTTCGACTACTTGTGGCTGCGCCGCCTGTTTGGAGACGGGACAAAAATTCCGCCCGATTCGCTCGCCGGCTATCGCCTGCCGGTCATCAAGAATCACGCATTCCGTCATGCTTCGCGCATTGTGAAAAACTGGACCGCGGACCTCGCGGAACTGGCAACCGCGCTCCCCAAAATTCGCGATTACCCCACGTTGCTCATCTGGGGAACGAAAGACCGCGCGGTTGATTTTCGATCCGCCGAGCCGCTCCGCCAGAATTTTCGCGACGCCCGTCTGATCGCATTCGAGGGCGTAGGCCACCTCCCCTACGAAGAGGTGCCAGTGGATTTCAATTGCGCACTCGTTGATTTTCTAAAGTCAGCGACCTGATCCCCATCCATGCACATTTCCCATCTCCTCCGCGAATTCATCGGCAACTACGGTTACTGGGCCGTGGCTCTGGCCCTACTCGCGGAAAGCGCTGGCGTTCCCGTTCCCGGCGAGATCACGCTTCTACTAGCCAGTTTCCTGGCCTATTCTGAACACCGGCTCCATATCGGCTGGATCATCGTGGTCGGCACCGGTGCCGCCACGCTTGGCGGCAATCTGGGTTACGCCCTTGGTCAGTATGGAGGCCGTCCGCTCCTCGACCGTTATCAACAGATCTTTCGCATTCGGCCAGCCACGCTCGAACGCGGCGAGAAAATATTTGAACGCTACGGGTCCGTCGCCATTTTCCTGTCCCGCTTCATCTTTGGCATGCGCGTTTTTGCCGGACCGCTCGCCGGCGTCCTGCGCATGCGCTGGCGAGCTTTCACTCTTTTCAACTTTCTGGGTGCGGCTGCCTGGGTCACACTCATGGCCGGAGTCGGCTATCTGTTCGGACAACACTGGCGCAACCTGATGCGGGCCATGCAGCGCTTCAATATCGCGGTCCTAATTGTGGCCGCTGTCGTGATCCTCATTCTATGGTGGAGATATCGCCGCCAGCGGACGCCAGAGCCCACTCCAGAGAACTGATGGCGGTCGCATGAGCCGAATTACTGCTCGAATCTCCGTCACCCGAACCAACATGTGGGGGTAATTTGGCACGGCGGCATTGCGTTTGCCGGTCCAACGATCTTCCGTCACTTCCACTCCCGCCTTCGCCGTCATATCCTGACAGAAGCGTCCTTTGCGCCGGAGAGCCCGTGATTCCCGAACGCACGCCGACCAGCCCGCAATCCACCGCCGCGTCCCGCTTTCCGCGGCTGCGACTTTCGCAGGTCTGGGTGCGATTCCTTTTGGCAATCGTCGGCTTGATGCTGGCCTTTGCGACCGCGCTTTTTTCTACAGTAGCCCGTGAGTCGGGCAGCGTATGGGGAACTGTCATCCTCGCGTCGGCGGCACTCTTGCTTGCCACTTTCGTCGGCCTGACCACAGTGCCTTATCTGGCGCGGCGGGTGGTTGCGACCCGCATGCGCGAAGCGATGGATTACGACGTCACGCGCGCGGGCATGATCTACATCCTGATCAGCGTCGTGATTGGAATCGCCGCCATCAATACCGGCAATAACCTTCTTTACGTCGTTGTCGCCGCGCTACTCTCTGCCATTCTGGTTTCCGGCGTCGCCTCGGCGCTGGTGCTCCGCAGTCTCGCGCTCGATGTCCATTTACCTGAACACGCCTTTGCCGGCCGGCCGATGCTGGCACGCCTGCTCCTGCGCAATGATAGTTCGTGGCTGCCGTCGTTTTCTGTACGCGTGGTTCCCGCCAAGCGCAAATCCAAATCTTCCACCCACTGGCGTTGGGAAGCCTCGACTTTCGGTTGGCCACGACATCGCGCCCCTCAGAACCAGTGGTTCCAGTTGCCGGATCGCCGTCTGCGGCGTGTGCCCGACGCAGCAGAGAAGCCCATTCTGCAAGAATCCGTTTATTTTCCTTTTCTCGCGGCTGGAGAGGAGCTTCGTGCCGACCTCGAAATGAGCTTCCCCTCCCGCGGGCGCTATTCGGAAAAAAACTTTGGTCTGGCGACGCGCTTCCCCTTCGCCTTTCTGATGAAAACCCGGCGCATTAACCTGGCTCGCGAACTGATTGTCTATCCCGAAGTCGAGTCCACCGAACAGTTCCTGGAAGTTCTTCCCATGGTCACCGGCGAGTTCGAAACTTTTGTCCGTGGCCGCGGCCACGATCTCTACCTCATCCGCGAGTACATGCCCGACGACTCCGCCCGCCATGTGGACTGGAAAGCCACGGCCCGCACCGGTGCCCTCAAAGTACGCGAGTTCAGCCGCGAAGACGAGCGCAAGCTTCGCATCGTGTTCGACAACCCCGCGCCCGGAGTCCTTTCTCCCCCCGTGTATGAGCGAGCAGTGCGTTTGGCAGCCTCGCTCGGATGGCACTTCCATCACGAGGATGTCGAGGTTTCCTTCGTTGCGCCGGGCCTAGAGCCCACCGAAGATATCTTTGCCTTCCTGCGCTATCTGGCGCTGGTTGAACCGCAGGAGGCCACCCCGGTCTTCAGTCGCCTTCGGGCCAGCGATGATTACAATCTCATTGTCACGGCTCGCGGCGCTGCCGGAATCCCCGCCGCCTTGGCCGCCAGATCCTATGTCATCTCGCCCGGTGCAGAGCGAAGAACATAGTTTCTGTGAGGAGGAGCCTTTGCCCCGCTGTCGCGCAACGGATTTTTTTTCTTTCACCCAGGCGATTTTCGACATATACTCCACCGGGCAGACATCCAACGGTTTTGCTTCCTTCGTCTAGTACGAATCTGACGCTGTTTGCCGGGTACGCCGCTTTCCGGCACAAGCTCCCAGGAGGTGCAAATGTTGATTTCTGATCTGCTCAAGAATCAAGTTCCCATATCCGTTCAGGTCGACCAGACCGTGCTCGAAGTCGCACGCCTGATGGTGGAGCACAACATTGGCGCCGTGCCGGTTCTGCAACATGGCGAACTCACCGGCATTTTCTCCGAGCGCGATCTTATGACCCGCGTTGTGGCTGATGGCAAGGATCCTGCCCACACTGCGGTGAAAGAGGTCATGACCGAGGATCCTCTGACCGTCGCGCCAAACGATTCTCTGGAAACTTGCATGACTCTGATGAAGCGCCATAGCTTCCGCCATCTGCCCGTTTGCGCGGGACGCGAAGTCAAAGGCGTGATCTCCTTACGCGACATCCTCCTCCATAACCTCGACGAGAAGGACGATGAAGTGCGAATGATGCGCGCCTACCTCCACTCCACGCCAGACGCAGGATAGCTGTGTTCTCCACGCCCGCCTTTCAGCCGGCGGGCGCGAATCTCCAGTCCCTGAGAGACGACGGCATGTCCT
>Ga0187847_10002440_pt1 | contig 14996 bp, 9 predicted proteins | sample June2016WEW_4_10_FD_132458 | JGI IMG/M metagenome (GOLD analysis project Ga0187847, IMG submission 132458) | Peatland microbial communities from SPRUCE experiment site at the Marcell Experimental Forest, Minnesota, USA - June2016WEW_4_10 | ecosystem: Environmental > Terrestrial > Soil > Wetlands...
CACCAGCCACACAAGGTCCGGAACGTTTTTTATTCGCAGGGAATGGCGGACGCGGATTGCATGCGCTGCCATGGCGATGCCAATCTGAAGGCACGCGACGGGCGGCCGATGCTGGTGCATATCCAGGAGGTCGCGGGGTCGCGGCACGCCAAGGTTGCGTGCAGCCAATGCCACTCGGAGGTGAACGCGTCGCGCGTGCGACCATGCGAGACGATTACGCATCCGGTGGAGTGCAGCAAGTGCCATGAAGAAGTTGGCAATCAATATGCGCGCAGCCGGCACGGACAACTACAGGCGGCCGGCGACCATAACGCTCCGATCTGCAAGGACTGCCATGGCACGCATCACATCCTGGGCAAGCACGATCCTGAGTCGATGAGTTTTCCAACCAATGTGCCCACGCTCTGCGGCGGATGCCACCGCGAAGGGCAAAAGGCGGCGGTGCGCTATACAGGACGGCAGCACGAGATTATTCAGCACTACACGGAGAGCATCCACGGACAGGGTCTGACGAAGAGCGGGTTGACGGTGACGGCGACCTGCACGAGTTGCCATACGGCGCATTTGATTTTGCCGCGCACGGATCCGGATTCGACGGTGAATCCGAAGAATGTGCCGGCGACCTGCGGTGCCTGCCACCACGGGATTCAGGAGCAGTTTGTGCAGAGCGTGCACTCCGCGTCGGTAACGAAGACGGATAAAGAGTTGCCGGTTTGCAGCGATTGCCACACGGCGCACTCGATCCGGCGCACCGATGAGGCCGGATTCAAGCTCGACATCATGAACACGTGCGGGCGCTGCCATGGCGAGATCGCGAAAACTTATTTCGAGACTTACCACGGCAAGGTGTCGCGGCTGGGATACACGAACACCGCCAAGTGCTACGACTGCCATGGATCGCATGACATTCTGCGGGTAGCCGATCCGCGATCGCATTTGAGCCGGGCGAATGTGGTGGCGACCTGCCAGAAATGTCACGTGACCGCGACTCGCCGGTTTGCCGGCTATCTGACGCACGCCACGCACCATGATCCCAAGAAATATCCCTTCCTGTTCTGGACGTTCTGGGGAATGACGGCGCTTCTGCTTTCGACTTTTGTGTTTGGAGGAGTTCACACCTTGCTGTGGCTGCCGAAAGCTCTGGAGATGCGGCGGGAACTACGCGCCGAAGAGGCGCAGGCGGAACGGGACGCGGAGCGCGCCAAGGGCGGCGTTGATGAGGATGGAAACCATGCCAACTGAACTGGAACTTTCGCACCAGCGCGCAGACCTTTCGGCGCAGACGCATGCGCCGGCGCCTCCCCGCGCCGACCGCGAGTTTGTGCGCTTCGCCCGCCACCAGCGCGCACTGCATGCGTGCATGATCGTGAGCTTCATCAGCCTGGCGACGACGGGGATGACGCTCAAGTTCTCCTACACCCGATGGGCGGTGGCGGTGTCGCGTTTCTTCGGAGGCTTCCAGACGGCCGGGTACATTCATCGCTCGGCTGCCGTGCTGATGTTCGGCGTGTTCATGACCCATCTATACAGCCTGGTGCAGTTGAAGAAGACGGAAAAGAAAACCTGGCTGCAACTGATCTTCGGGGCCGATTCGATGATGCTGAACCGGCAGGATCTCGACCAGTTCATCGCCACCATGAAGTGGTTTCTGAACAAGGGGCCGCGGCCGGAATACGGGCGCTGGACCTATTGGGAAAAATTTGATTACTTCGCCGTGTTCTGGGGGATTGCGGTCATCGGCTCGACGGGCCTGACATTGTGGTTCCCGGTTTTCTTCACGCGCTTCCTGCCGGGATCGTTCATCAATATCGCAACCATCATCCACAGTGACGAAGCGCTGCTGGCGACCGGATTCATCTTCACGGTGCATTTCTTCAACACGCACCTGCGGCCGGAAAAGTTTCCCATGGATACGACGATCTTCACCGGACACATGCCTTTGTCGGAGTTGAAGCGCGACAAGCCGCTGGAATACAACGCGCTGGTGGCGAGCGGACAACTGGAAGAGCACATGGAGGAGCCGCAACCGGAAATTGTAGTGCGGACGATCCGCGCATTTGCCTGGACCGCTCTCAGCATCGGGTTCTTTGTGGTGGTGTGGATCATCTACGCCATGCTGTTTGCGTATCGCTAAAAGGAGATTGCATGACGGGCGCAAGACAATTCGGATGGCTACCGCGGCTGGCGCTGGGTTGCGCGCTGCTGTGGGCTTTGCCGGCCATGGCCGCGGATCAGGAATGCCTGGCTTGCCATGGCGATCCGGGAATGAAATCCGACACGGGCAAGAGTCTGCATGTGGACGCGGCGAAACATAAGAGCAGCGTTCACGGTGATCTGGGATGCACGACCTGCCACGTGGGAGTGAAGGAATACCCGCACCCCAAGCCGATGCGGATGCCGACGTGCGGGAGTTGCCACTCCGATGAGGTCGCGCAGGTACCGCAGAGCGCGCACTCGATACTGGGCAAAGAGGCGTGCGCGAGTTGCCACGGCAAAACACACGAAGTGCAGCACGCGGATAAGCTCGTGCCCGAGCAATGCGCGACCTGCCACGAAGACAGCGTTAAAGGTTTTCAACTCGGAGTGCATGCGATTGCGCGCAAGGGCGGCGACATGAAGACGCCCACCTGCCTGAGTTGCCACGGCAGCCCGCACCAGATACTGGCGGCCGACGATCCGAAGTCGCCAGTGCATCACAACAACATTCCGGCGACCTGCGCGACGTGCCACTCCAAGAAACCGATCATGGAAAGCGCGGGCGAAGCGACCCAGCAGTTCTACTCCTACGAGCAGAGCGTGCACGGACAGGCGGTGGCGAACGGGTCCACCAAGGCGGCGGTTTGCACGGACTGCCACGGCGTGCATGAAATTCGGCGGGCGAGCGACGAGAAGTCGTCGATCTTCAAGTTCAATGTTCCGCAAACGTGCGCGAAATGCCATGCGCCAGTGGCAGCGGAATTCATGCAGAGCATTCACGGACAGGCGATCGCGCGGGGAAATTCGCAGGCTCCGGTCTGCACCGACTGTCACGGCATTCACTCCATCAAGTCGCATCTCGATCCGAATTCGCCGGTGAACGCGCAGAATCTTGCGAAGGTAACTTGCGCGCGCTGCCATGAAGGCGTGCGGCTGTCGCAGGAACTAGGAGTCGAGGGATCGCGCGCATCGACTTACCTGGCGAGCTATCACGGGCTGGCATCGAAGCGCGGCTCGCAGATCGTAGCCAACTGCGCGAGTTGCCACGGCGTGCATAATATTTTGCCGTCGAGCGATCCGCGGTCGACGATTAATGCCGCAAACCTGGTGAGGACGTGCGGACAATGCCATCCGGGCGCATCGGAAAAATTCACGCTGGGGAAGATTCACGTGGATGCGCCGCTCTCCGCCGACATTGGCAGCAAAGCGGTGCGCTGGATCCGCAGCTTTTATCTGCTGATGATTTTTGCGGTGATCGGCGGGATGGTGCTGCACAACCTGATCATCTGGCGGCGCAAGGCGATCATGCGGCGCGACGCGTACCCGCGCACGGTGACGCGCATGAATCCCAACCAGCGCTGGCAACATCTCACGCTGCTGCTCTCGTTCTTCACGCTGGTCATTACCGGGTTCGCGCTCAAGTATCCGGATTCTTTCCTGTCGTTGATTCCGGGGATGGGCGAGCGGGTGCGGGGGATCATTCACCGGATCGCGGGCGTCGTCATGATCGGGGCGGGCGTTTATCACATGGTCTACCTGGCGCTCACGCGCGATGGCCGCAGGCTGGTGCTGGATTTGCTGCCCGAGCCGAAAGACGCCACCGACGTGGTGGGAGTGATGCGCTACTACCTTGGACTCGGCGGCAAGAAGCCGGAGTTCAAGCGTTTCACATATGCGGAGAAGGCGGAGTACTGGGCGCTGGTCTGGGGCGTGTTTGTGATGGCGGCGACCGGCATCGCGCTCTGGGCAAAGGTTATCGTCAGCCATCTGGCGCCGCGCTGGTGGCTCGATGTGGCGACCGCCGTACACTTTTACGAAGCGATTCTGGCGACGCTGGCGATTATCGTGTGGCACTTTTACCAGATTTTCCTGGATCCCGACGTCTATCCGATGAACTGGGCGTGGTGGGATGGCAAAGTTTCGGCGCATCACTATGAGGAAGAGCACGGGCTGGATAGCGCGACGCTGCTGGCGGCGGCGCAGGCGGAAGCGGCCGGTGGCGGGAACGACCATGGCTCCGGGAAGGGCGCTCGGAACGAAGATGAGGAAGCCGAGCCGATCAAACGTCACTAAGCGCCGCAAAAGGAATTCAGTTTTCACGACGGCATTAGCAGTAGACTGCAAATACAGAACATATATATGTGCATTGCTGCAAAGACTAGAGGTGGAGGTCTGTCCTGATCATGGCTGAATCCAATCCGAGTCCGGCTCCGCAGAGTTCGGGACTCGCCCGCATCCGCGAATTGATCCGCAATCCCATCTCAATTATCGGGCTGGCGCTGGCGGTGGTTGCGCTCGGGAACATACTGTTTCTCTTCTTCATCGACCTCACTTCCGCTCATTCCAGTCCGTACGTGGGCATTCTTGCGTACATGATAGCGCCGGGGTTTCTGATTGCCGGGTTGGCACTGGCGGTGTTCGGGGCTCTGTACACACGGCGCAAGCGGCTTGCGTCGGCGGGGTCGACTCCTTATCTGCGGCTCGATTTTTCAGACCCGGCGCAGCGCGGCGCGGTGGCGTTTTTTCTGGCCTTCGTGGTGGTGTTCGTGGGACTAAGCGTGGTGGGCAGTTACAAGGCCTACACATTTACCGACTCGGTCGGCTTTTGCGGACAGCTTTGCCACTCGGTGATGGCGCCCGAGTTCACCGCCTACCAGCAATCGCCCCACGCGCGCGTGGCCTGCGTGGATTGCCACGTGGGAGCGGGGGCCACCTGGTACGTGAAATCGAAACTGTCGGGCGCGCGGCAGGTTTTCAAGACGGCGCTCAACACGTTTCCGCGGCCGATTCCGACTCCAGTGCATAACCTGCGCCCGGCGGCCGATACGTGCGAGACCTGCCACTGGCCCAAGAAGTTTTATGGCGCGCAGCTCAAGGTGTTCAACCACTTTGCCAGCGACGAAAAGAATACGCCGCGCCAGATCCGGCTGCTGATCAGCACCGGCGGCGGCGATCCGGCAACGGGCGAACCGGAAGGCATTCACTGGCACATGAACATTTCGAATGAAATCCGGTATATCGCAACCGACGAGGAGCGCCAGACCATCGCCTACATTTATGCGAAGGACCTGCAAGGGCGGGTCACGGAATACTACGCGAAGGATTCCAAGCTGACCAAGGAGCAGATCGCGAGCACACCGAAGCGGCGCATGGATTGCATCGACTGCCACAACCGGCCGACGCATATTTATGTGCCGCCGGATACGTCGGTGGATCGTTCGTTCGCCGCGCACCGCCTGGATATCAGCCTGCCCTTCCTGAAACAGCAGTCGGTGGTCGCGCTTACGGGTAACTACACGAACACCGGCGCCGCCATGCAGGGCATCGCGAAGACGATCGAAGATTTTTACGCGAGCAAGTATCCGGATCTCGCCAAGAGCAAGCAGCCGGAGATTCGGGGAGCGATCGACGAACTGCAGCGCATCTACAAGCTGACGTTCTTTCCGGAGATGAAGGTGGACTGGAGAACGCATCCCAACAACATCGGACATTTTTATTTCAGCGGGTGCTTTCGGTGCCACGACGGCAATCACGTCAGTCCCGAGGGCAAGGTCATTCCCAAAGGATGCAATACCTGCCATACGGTGCTCAGCCAGCACGAGGGTACAGTGGCGATCGCATCCGCGCCGGGGGCGGAGTTCAAGCATCCGGTCGATCTGGGAGACCTGACGGCGGTGAACTGCAGCGATTGCCACAGCGGGGGCGTTGGACCCTAAACCGTGCGCGACCCACAATCCGGTGTTCCAAAATAAAAAGGGCCGGCAGCATTAGCTGCCGGCCCTTTTGTTGATCTACGGTTGATCAACCAAAAGTTACATTAGCGGCGTCCGCCGTGACCTCCGCCGCTGTGGCCGCCTCCGCCATGGAAGCTGCCACCGTGGCTCTCACCGCCGCGCACTGCGCCGCCGTGGAAGCCTTCTCCGCCGCGAGCTACGTAACCGTGGCCGCCGACGTAGCCGTGGCCGTAGCCTTCACGACCGTAGAAGCCGCGTCCGTAATAGGCGTGGCCCCAGCCACCGCCCCATCCGTGGTACCACGGGCCGGCACCGATAAAGATGCCATTGGCGAACCAGCTTGGTCCGTAGTAGCCATAAGGCGCACACGCATAGGGATAGTACGAGTAATATCCATAGTCGCAAACCGGAGGGCCGGCGACGTAACCCGGGCCGACTCCGATACCGATTCCGACGCCTACCTGGGCCTGTGCGAAAGCCAATGGAACCATCAGCACGGCCAGCATCGCTACATATTTCAAGTACTTCATGGTGAACCCCTTCCTCAGAATCCGCCGTTTGCCAGTTGAGCAATCCCGGGGTTCTGAGCGCTTCAGCTTTTTTGCTTCTTCCTGAAGTGCTACCTGTTTGAACTCGGAAGTGGGAGAAAAGTTGCGGGGATCAGAGCGGCTGATTTCGGCCATCGTGGTTGATTTCAACCAGTTGCGGGAAAGCGGACTCTCGGCTTTAGGCTTTGGGCTTTAAGCTCCAGCTTTCGGCTCTGGCTTTGGGCTTTCGTATGGGCTCTGGAACACCCGACCGGACGTTATGGTTTGGAACACAGAGCCCAAAGCCGAAAGCCGAGAGCCGAAGTCACACTTGGTGTACACTGCCGTGACTGGCAACAATGCAGGAAGGGACTTATGCAATTGCGTCTGGAGAGCCGTCCGGTGGGCGATGTACTGATTGTTCAGTGTCACGGGCGGATTGTCGCCGGAAACGAAGTCTCCACGCTGCACGCGCAGGTGGGGGACTCGATCGTCAAGTATGGCGACGTCGTGCTGCAGCTCGACCTAGTCGACTTTGTCGACTCGAGCGGGTTGGGGGCGCTGGTGCGGCTGATGCAAGCGGCGCGCGCCAAAGGTGGAGACCTGAAGCTCAGCGGAGTATCCGAGCGAACGCGCAAGACGCTCGAGATGACGGGCTTGGTGAAGCAGTTCGAAATCTACGACGCGGTGGAAGAGGCGATTACGGCGGCGTATCTCGGGTCGCGATATTCGCGGGGGCTGGCGGGGGATACGCGGCCGAGGATCCTGTGCGTTTACGAGTCGAACGATGTGTGCACGTTTCTGCGCGAAGTGCTGTGCAGCGCGGGCTATAACGCGCTCACGACGATGAGCATTGACGATGCCCGCATTCTGCTCAAGGCTACTAAGGCGAAGCAGGTTGTGCTCTCAGCCAGGATGCAGACGGCCTATGGCAAACCTACGCGCAAGATGCTGGAAGAGATCGATCCGGCAATCAAGATTCTGGTGCTCGACGATAGCTTCGCGGCTCAGGAACCGGGCGAAGCTGCCGAGAAGATGCTGGAGCAGATAAACGGGCTTTCCGCGCAGTAGGCGGCGGTGGTGCGGCCGCGCTCGCGGCCTTTTCCCGTTTGCGCTTTTCGTCTCTCCCGCCCCTTGCATCATTTTCGCGCGGCGGCTTCTCTACACGTTGACTCTTGCCGGATGCGAATTCAGGGCTCCCGTGTTTGACCTTGCCGATTCCCGCAATGCACAATGGCGAATCGAGTGGGCATGGGGCCCTACGAGGATGCGCATGAGATTTCCTGTTTCTGCTACTTCCGCTTCCATTGTTATTGCTATCGCCGCCGCTATTTCTCTCGGCGCACAGACTTCCACGAATTCGGCCCGGCGTCCAATTACCGATAAGGATATTTTTGATTTCGTGTGGGTTACGAATCCGCAACTCTCGCCCGACGGGTCGCACGTGGCTTTTACGCGCGTTGTGGTGGACGAGAAACGCACCGGGTATGAGACCTCCATCTGGATGGTGGCCACTTCGGGTGGCGAGCCGCCGGTGCGCCTGACCAATGGCAAGCATGACGCGCAACCGCGCTGGGCACCGGATGGAAGGCGGCTGGCATTTGTGCGGGGCGGAGAAAAAGATGATACGGGCAAGCCCGGCCCGGCGCAGATTGCGATTCTTTCTCTGGCTGGAGGCGAGGCGCGGGTGGTCACCGAGCTGCCGAAGGGCGCGGGCAGTCCAACGTGGTCTCCGGATGGAAAGCGTATCGCGTTTCTGAGTTCCTCTTCGCCGGAAGATTTTGAAAAGGCCGCGCGCAAGAAAGCCGGGGAAAAGGACTCGGCGAGCGAGCATGAATCCGATGTTCACCTCATCAGCCGGGCCGTGTACCGGTCGAACGACGAAGGGTTTCTCGATCCCAAGCATCACGATCACATCTGGGTGTTGGAGGCGCCGACGAATTTCGAGGAGTCGCCGAAGCCTTTGCAACTGACGCGCGGCGACTACAGCGAGCGGACGATTCGCTGGACGGGCGATGGCGCGCGGATTTACTTCCTGACTACGCGCGTCGACGAACCTTATTACGAGCAACCTACCACCGATATCTATTCGGTTCCGTCGCGCGGGGGAGCGACCGAGAAGCTGGCCACGATTCCGATGGGGATTGGGGATCTTGCGATCAGCCCGGATGGACGGCGGGTCGCATTTCATGGGGGAGTGACGCATCCAGTGCGATCTTATACGCAGCCCGACCTCTGGGTGATGGAGATGACTCCCAACGCGCGGCCGCGCAATCTGACGGCAGACTATGACTACGACGTGGGAGATGGCGTGTTCGGGGACAACGCGGCTCCGCGGGGCGGGGGTGGCGCTACGCTGCACTGGTCGCCGGACGGGCGGTCGTTGTATGACATCGTCGCGAAACAGGGGCGTACGCCGATCATTCGCGTTGATGCCGCATCGGGAGCGGTTACCGAGATCACGCATGGCGATCAGGCGGTGATGGATTTTTCTGTTACAGACGATGCGCGGGCGATGGTTGCGCTGATTTCGACTCCGGTGATGATCGGCGATCTTTTTTCTATCTCGGCCGACGGCGCGCAAACCCGGCTTACAGATTTCAATCGCAAGCTGTGGTCGCAACTGAATCTTACTTTGCCGGATGAGATCAATTACAAGAGCTTCGATGGCCGCGATATTCAGGGATGGATACAGAAGCCGCCCGATTTTGACGCGCACAAGAAATATCCGATGATTCTGGATATTCATGGCGGCCCGCATGCGGCGTACGGCTGGGTGTTTGACCATGAATTTCAGTGGATGGCGGCAAAGGGATATGTGGTGCTGTATGTGAATCCGCGCGGCTCGACGAGTTACGGTCAGGATTTCGGAAATGTCATTCAGTATCACTATCCGGGCGACGATTATCGCGACTTAATGGCAGGCGTCGACGAGTTACTGAAGCGCGGGTATGTGAACGAGAAGAAGCTGGGCGTGACCGGAGGCAGCGGAGGCGGCGTGCTGACGGATTGGGCGGTCACGCAGACCGACCGCTTTGCGGCAGCGGTTTCGCAGCGCGATATCTCAAACTGGGCTTCGTGGTGGTACACGGCGGATTTCACACTTTTCCAGCCACGCTGGTTCAAGGCGCCTCCGTTTCAGGATCCGCAGGATTACGCGAACCGGTCGGCGATCACCTTCGTCGAGAAGATTCACACGCCGATTCTGTTTGTGCTGGGGGAGTCGGACTCGCGGACGCCTCCGGATTCAGGCGGGGAGCAGCTATTTCGCGCGTTAAAGTATCTGAAACGGCCGACGGCGATGGTGATGTTTCCGCGGGAGACGCATGAGCTTTCGCGTTCCGGCGAGCCGTGGCACCGGGTGGAGCGACTGGATTACATTGTGGGATGGTTCGATAAGTGGATGATGGGAGTGGCGCATCCGGAGTTCGATGTGCGGGCCGGGGCGGAAGCGAGCGAGGATGGGAGTTATTGAGACGATTGCACCAATTGCTTCCTCCGGGTTAGTCCAGATGGGGAGTTTGTTACAGAGCTTAATTAGGGTTACAGTGCCAACTGATCTGTAGTTCTTGTAACAACATCCCCGGGGTGTCACAAACAACCAGTACGATTTGAATAAGGAGATCTCCTTATGAACCGTCTTCCGCTGGTGGTTTCGATTCTACTGTTTTCCGTCGCGGCATTCGCGCAGAACCTGGCGTTTCAGGGTTTTGAAGTGAACACGGGAGATTGGGACCCGACGATCCCTTCGCAACCTCCTTACACTCCGGTTAACACTACGTTCCGCGTGCCATCCGGCGGCGGGGTGTTGCACCTGACGGCCGCCGCGGGACTCTACTATGCAGAGGTCCACAACATCGATAACGACTATATTCCCGGCTATTATGGCGACAGCGGCTACAGCGAGTTTGGATTTGCCACGCCACCCGCCTATCCGGGGGATTTCAGCCAATCGATCGAGATGTACATTGACGTGACCTGGCCGCTCGCGCTCTATGGCATGGCGGGCGTGTGGATCGACGAGTCGCCGGGGAATTATTACACGGGCAACTATGGTGGAGAACATAACTTCCGAATTACTCCAACCGGAACGGGGACGGTATACATCTACGTGGACGGGCTGCCCAGCATCGCGACGATCACTACCTCGGGTTGGTACAACTTTGAGATGACCTTTCAAAAAGGGGCGACTCCTGCCTCGTTGGTGAACACTGTCATGAGCGTATTCAACTCCAGTGGGCACCTGGTGGGATCGACGACGGTCCTCTCCAATTCACCGGGCGGGCCGCTGCTTAGCCAGGATCTGATGGGGCCGGGCTATGTGTGGATCACGGTGTGGCCCAATGGCTGGGCCAACGATGTGCTTGCGATTGACAATGTGCGCGCGGACCTACTGGCCGCCAGCCCCAGTTACTTTGTCAGTTACTATTCGGACGCAAACACCACGGGCGCACCGGATGCAACGGTGCGTGCCGTCAACGACGGCGATTCAGCCGGCGACCTGTACGCGGCCATCTACGTGTTCGACGACAGCGAGGAATTACAGGAATGCTGCGCCTGTAAGGTAACGCAAAACGGACTGCTCTCGGAATCCGTCGACAAAGACCTCACGGCCACCCCGCTGACCGGCATCAAGCCGGCACGGGGCGTGATTAAGGTAATCTCGTCCGCGACCTCCGACCCGACCAATCTTGTGCCGTCGGCTGGATTGCGGGCATGGGCGACCCACATCCAGAAGGCCAGTACCAACACCTACGCGCTTACGGAAGCGCCCTTTGCCACCTCGAACCTTTCCAGTACAGAGGCGACGCTGTTGCAGAACCTTTGTTACTACGATGGGCAGTTGAGCGGAGCGGCTTGCACCTGCACGCCGGAGGATTCCGACTTTTAGATTAAGTGCCATTCAATCAGCTGAAGGTGAAACATGGTCTAGCTGGATGTTCTCGTCATTTGGTGGGCCCACTCCATGGCCTCGATGTAGGCCCGGTTCACGAATTGGAGCGAGAGGTTGAGGTTAGTCGCGCAGGTATTTACCCGCGTCCAATCCCCTTTTTCCCGGGCCACCGTGAGGTCGCAAATTGGGGAAAGACGGGTGCCGCCGCCGCTGTGCATCGCCAGGAGCGCTTCCTTTGCATTGCTCTCGAAAGCGAGGCCGTCCATGAGGATGGCAACGGGCGTTTCCAGGATGACGTCCATGAGGGAGAACATTCCGAGGAGAAACAGGTCGGCATCTCCGTGAGCCACTTTAGGGGAGATGAGTTCGCAGAAACGCGCTCGAATCAGGGACGCGAGCATCAAGTCCGAATTTTTGTTTTGACCCATGCTCAGGGCGGTTGCGGTGCGAACCCAGCGGGTCAGGGCCTGCACTCCCAGCAGATTTATGGCCTGGCGCACAGTTTGAACCGGGGCCGTCAGACCCAGCAAGGGTGAATTCAAATAGCGCATCAGCCGGTAGCACAAGGATGCGTCGTGCCGGATCAATTCCTCGACGAGCTCGAGATCAATCTCAGGCGCGGAGACAGCCTGGAGCAGCCGCAACTTCGAGGTCTGTCCGGCCGGGATTTGCCGAACCCGCATCTTTTCCGGGTGGTGGAAGAAGTATCCCTCAAACAGGGTAAAGCCGGTTTTTTCCGCGGTCCTGTAGTCCGAGCGGGAATCGACGTTTTGCGCTACCAGCTTATACGGCTTGCCAGCGTGCGCGGCCGCGATCTGCGCGCAATCGCCAGTTCCACGTTGGCTCCAATCGATCTTCACGAAATCGGCGAAGCGAAGGAGTTGTTCTCTGTCTTCGCCACTCCGGTAGTTACCGATTGCGATTTTGTAGCCTTTTTTCCGAAGCCGCTCGCAGGCTTCCATCACCGAAGGACTGGCCGGAATATCCGGCTGAATCTGTGCGACGACCTTGTCGTCGGGGAGGTCGAACAGGGCATCCTGTAAAAGCGTTACTTCCGCACAAGGAATGAACGCGAAGTGGCCGCTGGAGACCACGTCGAAACCAATGGCCTTTACGGTATCAACGATGCCGCAAGGCGCATGGTCGGAACTTGATGTGGATTCAGGGCCCTCGGGCAGCTCGCGAAACAAGACTTCATAGCCCATTATCTTCTCATCTTTGGTGAGAATGGGTTGGCGCGCGAGGCAGGGCGCGGGCTTTTCGGCGGAAACAGCATGCGCAGTCATAGTCATAGGAATTCGCCCACCCTTATCGGCATTCGAAGTGGCGAACTTTAACGCGCGGGCGTGTGCCGAAACATCGGTCACTCTGAAAACCGGCCCGTTGGTGACTTATTTTTCGAAAACAGCGATCGCGCTCACCTTTGGATCAACGATGGACCGCGCGAAACCGCGGCCAATTGTCAGGAGGCGAGTTTGTCTCAGTGACCGGAACTATTACGGCGGTACAGCACCTCGTGCGTGGAGTGCGGAACGTGGATCATTGCCGGAATCCAGCGTTCGAGCTCATTGCGGGTGTGTTTGCGGAATAAACAGGATCATTTCCGGCAAAAGCCGAAAACACCGTTGTGCTAACCATGCGAAACCGTGGCCAATCCCGGCTCTGTCGTGTTACATCCGACCGAATATTCTGAATGGAAATGTAACTATGTAGATTGTCTCGAGACGGGCGCGCAATAGTTAAGAGCGCCGCGTTGGATATTCGATTGACAGGGAGTGCATGTAAGTCGAGAATACGACAGCTTGTATCGTGTTGCGCACCGCCCATCACGGTCCCCTACAAAGCGAAGACATTCAAAGCCACCCCTATAAAGACTGAGGAGATCCATGAAACGAATCATGTTGCTATCGATCACGGGCGCAGTGTTTTTGTGCGCTGCGTCCATAGCCGGAACCGCGCAGGAAACCAGCAAGCCCGCCCTGAAGGGCTATTTCACCGTGAAGCCACATTCCAACCCTGACCACAGCAAGGTTCTCGAGCAAGCTATCGCCGGCACGGGGCTGCCGATGTGGAGCTATTCGACGACGTCGAATCGCGACGGCAATCACTACTCCGGTGAAATGGTGGGCGCGAGTCCTTACACGAGCAATGCCACCACTACTATCACGGCACAGATTATTCCTGTTGTGTTCAAGATTGGCACCACCGTTTTTGATCCGACCAAGGCGGACCATACTTGCGAAGGCGGGAAGGTTCCACTGACGCTGTACAAGCAGTCTCCTATTTTAACGGCTGCCGACTTTACTCTGAACGGCGTCGACGTTGGCAAGGGGCAGTATGTGGACGACTTCCAGCGCGCGAATTTCTGGGGCGCGGTCAACGGCAATGGCGGAAAGTACCACACCACGCTGAAACCGGTGACGCTGGCCAAGATCACGGTGAATCCCGGATCGAACGGGGCCATCGTTTATCCGTACGGATGCGAAGTTCTGGGCGGAGTCGACGTCAACTGGTGGGACAGCTATGTGACGGGCACGCTGATTCCGTCACTGGCTTCGAAGGGCGTAGGGCCGACCACGTTTCCGATTTTCGTGATGTACAACGTGGTGATGTATGAAGGCAATCCTGACAATTGCTGCATCCTGGGTTACCACGGAGCCTATGGGAGTCCGGTGCAGACTTACTCTCCATTGGAGTTTGACAGTACGGGAGCGTTTGGGCCCGGGTTCACCGATACTTATGTGTCCGGGCATGAAGTGGCGGAGTGGATGAACGATCCGCTGGGCACGAACCCGACTCCGGCGTGGGGGAATATCGGGCAGGTTTCGCAATGCCAGAACAACCTGGAAGTCGGCGATCCGCTTACCGGGACCAACGCGGTAACAAAACTGATGCCCAATGGGTTTACCTATCACATGCAGGAGCTGGCGTTTTTCTCGTGGTTCTACGACTCGACGTCAAGCAGCGCGGGTGGATTGTTCTCAGACAACGGGACGTTCACATCCGATGCGGGGCCGGTTTGCCACTGAGGGTCGGTTGGAGGTTCGTAAGGTAATTGGTTCGAAGGGCCGCTCGGTTGTGGGCGGCCTTTTTTGCTCTTCTTTTGGTCGTTCGATAGGCTCGCGAACGTAAGTCTATTTCTCCTACGTGTCCAGCCAACTTACCCCAAGGCCCAGGGAAAGGCGCGGGGACGCCACGTCAGACCTGGGCTTTCGTTTCCCGCCGGCGCCTCATTTGCAGATGAGTACTATTGTGGAGGGCCGCCTTCTCTGGATCTCCCCCCGGCTGGCGGTACAAGGTTGCCAGCCAGCGGTGAGCGGCCATCAGGCCGGGCAGCATGGTCAACGAGGTCTCGAATGCCAATGCGGCGCGTTCCCGATGGCCGAGGCGCGCCAAGGCCACTCCCAGATAAAAGTGGCCCTGGGGAAGGAAATGCTGCAGGCCGACGGCATGGAGAGCCTGCTCGGCAGCTTGCTCATTGCGCTGTTTTCTTAAGTGGACCCTGGCCAGTCCAAGGTGAGCGGCCGGGCTGTCGCTGTCGATTTCGAGCGCGCGCCCGAAGACTCGCTCGGCGTCATCGACTCTTTTCTGCCGGAGATAGACGCTGCCAATGCGGAGATGTAAATCGGGCAAACGTGGATCCGA
>Ga0187847_10002441_pt1 | contig 14995 bp, 10 predicted proteins | sample June2016WEW_4_10_FD_132458 | JGI IMG/M metagenome (GOLD analysis project Ga0187847, IMG submission 132458) | Peatland microbial communities from SPRUCE experiment site at the Marcell Experimental Forest, Minnesota, USA - June2016WEW_4_10 | ecosystem: Environmental > Terrestrial > Soil >...
GTTCCACTCAGCCCCGGAGAAAAGGTTAATGTTCAGTTCACCTTGCCGGGTCACGACGCTCCGTATTTGGCAGAATCGACGATCTGCTGGTGGAGAACAGGCAATCTCGGAATTCGCTTCGCCTCCCTTTCGCAAGAACACAAATCCGAGCTCCAGAGCTGGCTATCACGAAGGCTGGAAGAGATGTTGCCGGAGTTGGTTGCACGACAGTTTCAGAAAGAAGAGATCTCTTCCACGACGAACTTGTCCGATAGAAAATAGGACGAACAGGGATGAACAATGTATGCGGCGCAGACCTAACTCGCGCTAACGTTCGCTCCGACTCCCTGAGGGACTGAGTCTTGGGCTTGCTGAGCGGCGTCCAGGAAGGCTTCAAGTGTTTTCCGGTCCTCGGGGAGCATCTTGACGAACCTGATTCCGTTTCCGACTTGGGGATCACAGGTGATTACGGTGGCAGCGGCCAAAACGGTGGTTTCGAGGGAGAGCTGCAGCCCCAAATTAGTGCCGATTGGAAATGGGAAGATTGTCTCGATGTAGCAGCCGCTCAAGCTTATATCGGTAGTAGCGCCACGAATCGGGCTGCCGCCCATATCAGTCTCGATTTCGACTGGCACGCTCACTTTTACGCGAGGGTACTGGCGACGGCAAATCACTTCGGTTTCGCTCATGTCCATAGCCTTTGCGCAGGGAGCATCCAACCCCGACATGCTTGTTTTATGTTCGTGCGACCGAGGGAGCGTCCTTTGCCAAAGTCCTCCCTATTCTGCGGCACTTTATGGTCCATGTTGTTCGCAGTGTAAGTTACTGACACTTCACACAGTTGGACCATAATACCGACGCAGGGATGTCTGGTCATTGGACGGTTGTGCAGAAATTGAACAGCAAGGCGCAGGTATTAGCGCGGCAATTTAGTAGGAATGCGTGAATTGCTGTGCTTGGATAAGATGGCCACTTCTCTCTAACCGCCCATGGATGCGACACGGGCGCGGGAGTTGCCTGCCAATAGTTTCATCATAGCTTGCTCGTCAGCAGGCCGGGAGTAAAAGTATCCCTGCGCCATCTCGCAATTGAGCTGTTTGAGTAAATCGACTTGTGCTTGTGTCTCGACGCCCTCGGCGACGACCTTCAGGCCGAGATTGTGGGCAAGCATGATGATGATCCGTACGATCTCGCGGCTTTCTGGATCGCTGTCCATGTGCGAAATAAAGGCGCGGTCGATTTTCAAAGTGTCTACCGGAATTCGGCGCAAGCGGCTCAGTGACGAGTAGCCGGTGCCAAAGTCATCGATGCTCAAGCGAACCCCGAGTGCCTTCAGTTGTGCCAGAACGTGGCCAGATTTCTCCGCGTCACCCATGGCGATGGTTTCAATGATTTCGAGTTGCAGGCAACTTGGGTCCACTCCGGTCTGCGTCACGCATTTGGTGATCTCCTTGGCTAAATCGGGGTGGGCGAACTCCTTGGGAGTGATGTTCACACTCATCGTCAGTGGCGGGTTGGAAGGAAATTCGGACTGCCACTTTCTGAGGTGTTGGCAGGCTTCACGTCGCAGTTGCTGATTCATGGGGATGATCAGGCCGATCTCCTCGGCAACGCCGATGAACTCGATCGGCGGAAGAAAGCCTTCCGGACGTCGCCACCTTGTCAGGGCTTCAAAACCGACGATCTGGCCGGTCTGCAACAAGACAATCGGCTGGTAGTGAACCCAGAACTCTCCCTGTTCGAGAGCCTTGCGCAGGTCCGTTTCCAGGCGCAGGCGCTTCACCGCGTTCGCATGCATGGCCGTGTCCGAGACCTCACAGCGGGCTTTTCCCGACCGCTTAGCGCGGTACATGGCTATATCCGCATCGCGCACCAGATCCTCAGCCTGGGTGTGGTGACTGATGCTGGATGCTATTCCGATGCTTGCCGAAACTACAATTTCCTGCTTGTTTACCACAAAGGGGATCGTCAGTTCCGCTTGCACACGTTCCGCAACGCGCACCGCTTCGATTGGGTCTCGGATGTCGTCCAGGAGGATTATGAATTCATCGCCGCCGAGCCTGGCCAAGGTAGCATCGTTGGTCGGCCTGTCAGGCGCTTCGCCTACGCGCGGGCGCGAAACCGTGTCGAGTCGCCGTACGGAGTGCTTCAATCTCTGGCCAATTTGAATTAACAGCTCATCGCCCGCCGTGTGCCCCAGGCTGTCGTTGACGATTTTGAATTCGTCTACGTCAATGAGCAATACCGCGAATTTATAGTTCGAGTGTTTTTTGGATAGAGTCAGCGCATGTTGCAACCGGTCCAGAAATAAGGCGCGGTTCGGCAGGTTCGTGAGCCCGTCGTGAAACGCATTGTGTACCAGCATCTCCTCGGCCCGCTTCCGCTCGGTGATGTCGCGGTTCACGATCACCAGTTTGTCGGTCTCTCCTTTGCCATTTCGAATGGCGCAAGCGGTCGACTCCAGTGTCCGCCAGGATCCGTCTTTGTGGTGGATCCGGTACTCCACCCGTTCTCCTTGGCCGCTAAGGCGGGCCTTCTCTGCTGCTTGCAATACTCGCGGACGATCGTCGGGATGAATTTGCTCCATCGACGAGGTGGCACTGAGTTCCTCTGGAGAATATCCGAGGATCTTCTGATAAGAGGGGCTGTTGTAGAGCCGGCGGCCGTCGCCATCGACCAGCGCAATCATGTCAGCGGCATTTTCGCTAATAAGTTGAAACAACTGATCGCGTTCCGCAAGTTGGCGTCGAATGCGGTGAAGCAGCAGGTTCTGATAAATTACGTAAAAGTCGAAAAGTAATACGAGCGCGGCCAGCCCCCGCACCCATTCCCTTAGATCAAACCAATAGGAAGCTTCAGACTCGCGATGAAACCAGGGGAACGTAAACGAAACGATTCCGAAGGTTAGTGCGAGAGTGACGGCAACGGCAAACCCCCATAACCACCACTCCCGACCTTCGATGCGATTCAGCGCAATCGGACGCGCATCGGGACTCTTTCGACCAACTTTTTGGACTGATTCCTGACTCATGCTACCCGACTAATCTCCTGCAAGCTCTATCGATCCTAGCCCATGGAGAAGCATTGCAAGCGTTACGAAAGCAGCGTTGTCAGCGATGTACCAGCGCGGCGAGAAGATTCTCTTCATACAATTTTGTTTCCGGACGAACGCGACACGGCGCTTGAGGCGAGTGTCCGCATCGCATACTGTCACTAAGTGACTAACTTACTTACTGCTGTACCGTAACCTGCATCTGCACCGAGTGAGATGTACCACTCCACGGGGTCGCCGTGACCGTGATCGGATAAGTCTGGCTAGACTTCTTGGTGGTTGCCGGCGCAAGGCCCTGACACCCGGCCAATAGAATCAAACTCGCAAAAAGAGTAAGTAGTGCTGCTTTGTTTATAGATCGGGGCCGTCGCCAAAAAAACACTCCGCCCAGCATTGGAATCATTGCCAGAGCCATGAACTCTCGTCCATGACCGAACACCTTGGCGTTCGATTGGGATGCGGTGATGGTCAGTTGTGAAGAAACCGCTGTTCCCTGTACCACGTGTAGAACGCTTGGCGCAAAGGCACAGGTCAAGCCGCTCGGTAGGTTCTCGCACTGGAGCTGAACCGAACCGATGAAGCCATTGATCGATGACAATGTGACCGCAGCCGTCACGGTTCCACCCTGATTTACCTGTACGGCTGCCGGGTTCGCTGCCACCGTAAAACCTGGCGCTGGTTGCGAGGCCGTAGTGTTGTACAAAACTGAGACCCCACTGAAATGAGAGTCGGCGGTGACCACATCGGGCCACCCGTTGTTTTTAAGGTCAGCAATTGCCAATGCCAACGCGCCGCCGCCTGCGGGGTATTCAGTAGGTCCGTAAAAATTCCCCTCGCTGCTACCCAGTAAAACTCCGAGCGAACTATAGCCGGAATTGACATAAACGATATCTAGATAGCCATCCTCGTTCACATCGGACAGGGCTACCTCTCCAGGGGAGGGGTTCAATAGGGACGGCAACGAACTCGCAGGATAGAAGCTCGGCGAACTGAAGGTGCCGTCTCCATTTCCCATCGCGATCGCGATGTTACCGGTGCTGGGAGAAGTGACGACGAGATCTATGTTCCCATCGCTGTTAAGGTCGCCAGCCGCGATCCCGTAGACTCCGACCATGGTTGTGTCGTAATCGGGCGCCGCCGTGAATGCTCCCTTCCCGTTACCCAGAAGTACGGCAACCCGGGAGGTGCTCGTCATGGTGATACAGAGATCAAGATTTCCATCATTATTTACGTCAACGGCTACCAGTTCATAACCGGTCGCTGAAATCGGGTAAGTTCCCGCGAGGGCCAGCGTACCCTTGCCATTGTTGAGCAGGATATAAACCACCGAATTTCCGAGTACAGCGACGTCCGGCCATCCGTCTCCGTTCAGATCCGCCACGACGAGGCCGTTGGTGATACTGGGAAGAGTTATGGACGTGGGTGTTTGAAACGTGCCGTCGCCATTGCCGCGCAAGACTTCAAGGGCACCAGCGGCCCAGTTCGAGGCCACGATATCGGTTTTACCGTCCTGGTATAAGTCTCCCACAGCGACATAGCTGAGCGCGTCGTTTGGAGCGTAAACGACCGCCTTGCCGAGACTTCCATTACTCTGCGTCAGGTACACGAGAAGTCCGAAGCCGGGCGAAGTGGAGCTTTGCCCAACGACAAAGTCAGGAATGCCGTCGCCATTAAAATCAGCCGAAGCAATGCTCAGTGCGCCCCCTGACTTGCTGGACCCCGGAGGCATCACGATGTTCGTTACGGGCGCTGCCTGGAAGGTGCCATCTCCGTTGCCCTGTGCCAAAACTACCGATGACTCGTTGTCGGAAACGACAACGTCAATATCGCCATCGCCGATGAAGTCCGCCAGCACCGGCCTGGCGGTTGGCGACCCTCCGACGGCAAACTCTGCGGTCGGAGCAACGAACGTGCCGTTGCCCTTACCGAGGAAAACAGAGAAGTCCGATTCCGCTGCGTTGGTGACAACTAAATCAAGTTTGCCATCCCAGTTCACATCTGCCATGGCTAGCGAGATGGGATCGTTTCCGCTCCAGAGGGAAGCACCATTTTGAACCAACTTTCTGCCCCCCTGGTTGAGGAAGACACTAACGGTATTCCAGTTTCCATTTGCAGTAACGACATCGAGGAAACCGTCTCCGTTGACGTCGCCCACCGCGATGGAGTTGGAAGTCGTTGCCCCGGCATTTTGTCCATCAGTGCTTTGAAAAGGAATGCCAGTCAGGAATCCCCCGGCACCGTTTCCCGGATAGAGTGTGTTGTTCGTTACCAGATCGAGGTTGCCGTCCGCGTCTACGTCTGCCAGCACGGCGATCGATGCTTTTCCGGGAAACGGAGTCATTTGGGGAGATCCGAAAGCACCCTGTCCATTCCCAACCAGGTAAGCAGCTTGTTCTGACTGACTGTCAACAACTACGACGTCCAGTGTCTTGTTATGGGCAACGCTCCAAAGGCTTGCCGCGACGGGAGCATTGATTCCCGTTGTGTAGGTCTGTGGCGCCGCAAAATTCCCACCTCCGGTCGAGATCAGCACAACGATCGAGTTCGGATAGACGAGGACGACATCATCTTTCCCGTCGTTGTTTACGTCTCCAACCAAAATGAAATTCCCGGTTGCGAATGTCACGGGAGTCAAGACCGGGCCGCCGAACGATCCATTCGACATATTCAGCAGAACAGCAAGATAAGTGCCTGTAGGCGATGCTGCGTCTTGGAAAAGCGTAACGATGTCGGGCAACGCGTCGCCGTTAAAGTTACCGCTGACCACTGGATAGATCGCTCCGCCGATCGATTCTATCTGCGTAGCGGAAAGAAAGGTGGCTGCCGGCGGCGGCAGCGCGAAGTCAGGATGGGCGCTGCGCTTGCTCTTATAACTCCTCGTGCCCTTCGAGGATCGCAAGCTACTGCTTCGTGACAGTCCATCGACCTGCCGGGACAACCTTGAGGAAGTGTCTTGCCCCGGTGATGGGGTCTGCCCGATAAGGGCCTGAATTGAACCAAGTACAAGCAACAAGAGTGAAACACCAACAGAAGCTGTTGTTTTCATCCTTCTCCTCGCCATCAGGGGCTATGTACTCAATACGAGTCCGCAGACTGTCTAGTAATCTGTATGGCTGTCATGGGTACACTTGAAACAAGAACAATTGAAGCGAATACAGTAACTAGAGCAATTGCCGCGCCTTAACGGTGCGGCTTGTCGATCTCTATCAAAGTTAAGTGCTTATCGCCCTCAACCCGGACGAGTGGGCAGGAGGTTACTGAACAACTGCTGGAAAGGTGTACAAAATCCGGACGGCAGCCGGGAGTGTGCTCACTGTAAACAGTAGTCCGGAAATCGCACGCGCTCTTCGAGTCCGCGGGAATGCACCAATAGCCGCCAAGTGCTACATACCTCTCAGTTTGGTGGCTCCCGATCGGTTTGGACTAAGACGTGCCTTGCTAATCAGGGGCACTTCGTGAAAGAGCAAGTTCAACTCGACGGTCTGCTGTTCAGCAGCGATGGGCTGGTTCTGGAGGTTATGAATCAGATACTGAACAACTTCGCCATCCATACCGAGGTTTGCACGGAAATTGAATTAGCCGTCGAAGCGGTAACTCACAGAAGACTTGACTCGTTGATTGTAGATTGGAACCTTGCAAACGATCCGACTCGTATCGTGCGTAGTGCCCGGAAGTCTTCGCCTAATCGCAACTCGACGATCGTCGCAATGGTCGACCCCGGCTCGGATACGCACGCTCTTCTGGTCGGAGCCAATTTTATGATTTACAAGCCTGTGGACCTCGACGGAGCCAGCCGGTGCCTACGTGCGGCCTATGGAACCATGCTTCAAGAGCGTCGCCGTGCCGCTCGGATCTCAGTGGATATTCCGGTAATTGTAAGAGTCTCTGAAATTGGAACACTTGAGGCTCGAATCAGTGATCTCAGCGTTGGGGGGATAGCGCTACAGTGCGGACAACCGTTGCAAGTCGATCGCTACGTTTCTCTGATGTTCTCGCTCCCCGGCACCAACAGCTTGGTTCGCATAACAGGCAAGGTCGTAAACGGGAATGCGACAGGACGGGCTGGCGTTCGGTTTGCTTTTATTCCCGAGGAAGATCTCAGTTTGCTCGAAAATTGGCTGGCAACAGAGTTGGCCAAGTTGGAGAATGCAGAGATGCCGATCGGCCAAGGGAAGTGCCTGGATCTTCAAGCCGTGTGCGACCCTCGATTGGGGGGAGAATTACCCGCGGTATGAGCTCTTGAGGATCTACCCGTGCGACCCGTGACATTGTGCGACCGCGGATTCCGAATTACAACGGATTAGCCTTGCGTGCCAGTGGCGTCCTGCCCCATCTGGAGCGTATCTTCCACTTTGCGCACGAGGTCTGAAGGCAAGAAGGGCTTTTCCAGGGTGGTTGCCCCATATTTCATCCGTTCATGCAATGGAAATTCATTACCAAATCCTGTTATAAACAGAAACTTCATCTCGGGACGATCCGCGAGAATTCGATCCGCGAGTTCAATTCCGTTGAGTCCAGTCATGACGATATCACTTACCACAAGGTCGACTGCGTGATGCTCCTGTGCGTACAAGCGCAGGGCATCCGTGCCATCAGTGGCAGAAAAGACAGAAAACCCAGCCCCTTCAAGCGTTCGGTGCAGAAGCTTTCGAAGGCTGGCGTTGTCTTCGACGAGCAGGATCGTGGCGGAAGACTGGCGCGTGGGCGCCAGGTGAAGACCAGAGTCGACGGATTGACCTTCCGCGGTGCGTCGTAGTTCCAATTCGCGCATCACTCGTCGAGCGAGTATCCGGAGGGAATCGCTTTGTTCTGTCGTCATGAGGTGTGGCACTCGGTCCATTACCGCTAACGTACCGAGGGCGAGGCCGTCGTCGGTCATTAGCGATATGGCTGCGTAGAATCGAATTCCGACTTGGTTCACCAACATACTGCTCATGAATCTCTCGTCAGAAGACGGATCGGAGACGATCAAGACATCGGATTGCAAGATCGCATAGGTACAGCACGCTCCCTCTCTCGGAATATCATTCAGTTCAAGGCCAACTTTCGCCTTGAACCACACCCTTTGCTCGTCGACGAAGGCGACTATGGCGACTGGAACGTCGCAGATAAGAGAGGCTAGATGAGCAATATCGTCGTACACTTGCTCGCTGGATGTGTTCAGGATTCGATAGCTGCGAAGACTATCGAGACGGGAGCTTTCGTTTTGTGGTTGCGGAGTTTGCACTGTCGACTCCCAACCAATCGTCAGAGGCGGTCCCCTCAAAACCGCCAGACACGATCGTAGACTTTTGTGCCGCGCTCTCTGAAAGCAATAGCCGCACGTTGGAATCAGTCACGCACTGTCTGCTGCTACTACAATGGAAACTTGGAGACGCACTCAACAATGCGCGTATTTCCAATGCAAATCTCCAAGCATGTCGTGGCCCCCACCTAATGGCCATAGACCACTGTACGGTGAAGTACTATCTTGGTCATAACGCTAACGCGAATTGTTGTCAAGTCAATTCAAGACTGATATCAGGAGATTTCTTGGGGACAATACCTTGGGATCTCTAGGTTGACTGTCCCGCAAAGGTGTCAGTCAGAAACACGATTCGAATCAGATCGGGGTCAAATGACTAGGGTGCGAAAATATGGCGGAGCAGGGAATTGCGTTTGATTCCGGGTATCTTTCCGATCTGACAGTTGGTCAATATCGCAACCTGCTTGATCTGGCCCAGTTGGCAGTCAGCCATCCGACAACAGACGTTCTTCTCTCCACCTTGACGCTTCGCCTGCAGCGTTTGTTGAATTTTGACTTTGTTGCATTGGATCTTTACGACGCGACCACGGAAAGCATCCGGCGGGAAACCTGGAAGGCTGGCGAGTCGCAGAAGAAGTGTGAATTTATTCCAGTTCAGACTTGTGCGAGCGGTCGGGTTTGGAAGACTCAAAGGTCCGTACTGGTCCAGGACCTGGACACCGAACCTATGTTGCCCGTCTTCTTACAGTCGCTTCGGCAACTCGGCGTTCACACTTATTATGTTTTTCCCTTGACCACAAGTCGTCGTCAACTGGGAGCAATCGGATTTGGCAGTTCGCAGGTCATTCCCAGAACCAAGGGTACCCTCGAATTGTTGCGAAGTGCTGGTGCAATGATCGCCCAGTTCATGGATACCGTTGTTCCGTCGGACGAGGGAATCGGGCAATCGAATTGCGTCCAACCCGTTTCAGTCGAGACGCCGGGGAATGCTCTGTCAGTCCAAGATTTCGATCTGGCCGACCATGCGATCCCAGACGAGGCGTTCCCCGAGTTCGTGGGGAATAGTATCCCTCTTCAAGAACTGCTGAGGCAGGTGACGACGGTAGCCGCCACCAACGCTACGGTACTACTGCTGGGAGAGACGGGTACAGGCAAGGAACTGGTGGCACATGCAATTCATCGACTCAGCCCGCGGGCTAGTAGCAGATTTATTACCGTCAACTGTACTGCGATTCCAACAGAACTCCTGGAGAGCGAGCTATTTGGGCACGAAAAGGGGGCATTCACCGGGGCGATCAATAGCCACGTTGGGCGCTTGGAACTGGCCAACCGAGGAACTCTGCTATTGGATGAGGTGGGGGATGTTCCGAGCGCCGTTCAGCCGAAGTTATTACGGATCCTGCAAGATCAGGAATTTGAAAGGCTCGGCAGTAACCGGACGATCAAGGTCGACGTACGTGTGATTGCGGCCACCAATCAGGACTTGCACCGGAGCGTCGCCGAAGGCCGTTTCCGCGAGGACCTGTTTTATCGAGTCAATGTCTTCCCCATTTACGTTCCTCCTCTCCGGGAGAGAAAAAGTGACATACCTGCTCTGGTGCGTTATTTCGTGTCCAAGTACGCGAGAGAGGCGAAGAAGACGATTACGACAGTTCCTGCCGACGCGATGGATGCCTTCCTCAATTGGAGTTGGCCGGGGAACATTAGAGAACTGCAAAACCAGATTCATCGCTGCGTGATTTTGACGAACTCGTCGGTGCTCCAGGTTCCCTTTGACCAGCTAAAAAGGAGCACAAGATCCTCGGGTAAGATCTCGCCAGAGGCCGAGCGCGAGATGATCCTTCAAGCCCTGGAAGAAGCCGGCGGAGTGATTGGCGGGGATGCGGGTGCAGCGCAGAGACTGGGCATGAAGCGTCCAACGCTTTATTCGAAAATGAAAAAGCTGAACATTAGTCCTGTTGACCGTCGGGACTAAGTGTCGGCTGCCTATGTCGAACATGGTACGGCATCCGTGGATGAGCACTTCTGCATTGATCGAAAGGGGCGACAGTCATCGAATGCCCCTCCGCGGGATCACTGCATACCAAGCCTACCTTCTATAGCTCCAACATCAATGGTGTGCCATTTCCAGGTAACGCCGGAGGCACGGAGTATGGGAGTTGGCACATCGGAAGACGTCCTGTTGGGGCACGGGAGTCAGTCGGATTTCTGTTCTCGTTAAGACCGAAAGTGTCGAACCTTCTCCTTTCGTCTGTCTCTCGACAGTCCTGACACTTTGAGTCTTAAATCTCAGGGCGTGTTTTCTACGGCTTACCGCTTTCCCGAGATGGATACGTACATGCAATGCTCAAGCGGCAACAACAAGCTAGGGAGTGACTGGCCGACTCTTGACGCGCATTAACGCAAACTCGTCGCACAGGTCTCAGTTGATCCGGGCGACGCCCTCCCCCGACGCTCAAGACGGATTGTCGAATCCTCACGCCTTTTCCTTGGGAACTCTTCGAGCGTCCGGTGATCTGCCTGTGCTCCTCCTGGAGACAGATTGCCGGACGTTGGAAGAGGAGTTCGACGACGCAACGACCAAAGTTGCGCCTTATCTCGAAGCGCTCTATGACGCATATCTCGAAGCACTCTGTGAAGGAGTCTCTATGTTTGCTCGTATCGTGGAATGCCAATCCAAAGCTGGCCAAAGTGAACAGGCCAGCAACAAGCTGAAAAACGACGTACTGCCGATTCTGCAAAAGCAGCCGGGTTTTGTTGACTTTCTAACGCTCACCGACAGGATAGATACCGAACGGCTGGTATGCATCAGTTTCTGGACCTCGCAAGAGGACGCCGACAAATCTCACCGGCAACACTATGACACGATCAATGCGGCATTGAGGTCGGTCTTGGAGTCTCCTCCGACTCTGGAGACCTTTGCCGTAGACGTATCGACGGCGCATCGCATCGCGGCGGACAGAGCCGCTTGAGGGGGCAGCCCTGATCGCCCCGGCACGTTCGAGATTGCCTTCGTGCCGGGGCGATTGAAAAATGCGCAATCAATGGGTCCACGGCCCGGGGTTTCGCTTGGAACCGCATGATGGGCCGGGATGTCTCTGGCATCGTCTGCTCGGACTTCACTGCAAACATGTTGTTAGGGAACCGTTTCGAACTGGTCAGAGTACATGATCTCGGTGCAGCTTTATCGCGCCAGCGGAGGGTAAGGAAACTGTGACGGTCTGAGGAGAGGATGAGGGTCCTCCCTCGCTGCGAACAAAATTAGGACGTCCGGTTTCCCCCTCCGGGTTTCCCAACCTACACGATCTACTAAATGTTCTTCACTCGCCTGCTCCCTCGAGGCAGGGGATTCTGACTGGACAGTTGCTGGCATTTGCCCGGAGCGAAGTCGTGCAACCCGAAAAGATTGATCTCAATAGCTCGATCACAGAAATTCTTGCTTTGCTGCGAAGCGGGGTTGGCGCGGGTATTGAGTTGGAGAGCGCTCTGGACCCTCAGCTTCACGCGATAGAGGCTGACCTCACTCAGATCGGACAAGTGATCATGAATCTGAGCATTAACGCCAGGGATGCGATGCCACGAGGCGGCCGCCTAACCATTCGCACCAGGAATGTTGTACTTAACGAAGAGTTCTGCCGTCGCCACTCTCGGGGAAGACCGGGCGAATATGCTGTACTTGAGATCTGCGATAACGGAATCGGAATGGACGCGGCAACCCTGGAACACATTTTCGAGCCCCTCTTTACAACCAAGGGGCCAGGGGAGGGAACGGGACTCGGATTAGCGATCGTATACGGGGTTGTGAGACAGCACAACGGATTCATAGAAGTGCGCAGCGAACCAGGCGAGGGAAGTACCTTTCAGGTTTATTTTCCGGCAGCGACGGGAGTCCCCGCCGAGCGGAGCGCTCTTAAACCTCAGATATCTGTGGCCGGGAGGGAAATCATACTCGTAGCAGAGGATCACGAGGACTTGCGTGAAATAATCGATACGGTACTGAACGCCCACGGATACAAGACCATCGTTGCCGATAATGGCGAACATGCGCTCCGACTTTTCAGAGAGAACGTTGAGCAAATCGACCTTGTCATACTGGATGTCACCATGCCGCTCCTTACCGGGCCTGACGCCTATGACAAAATGAGCGCGATCAGGTCAGGCGTCCCGGTTATTTTCACAACCGGACATACCCAAGAGATGGCCGATTTGAATTCGAGAGTGGAGGCGGGAGCCGTTTTCCTTTCAAAACCCTTCGCACCGCAGACCTTAACTCAGGTCGTGCGGAGTACGTTGGATCGGGAGCGGCAGCGAAACTCATCCGGGGACTCTCCTAGATCCAGACCGGGCGACTATCGCTTCTTGACGGGAACGTAAGACTGCCTTACTTGCTTAAGCAATTTCGTTCAAGCAGTCAGCCGTCGCCGTTGACCATTCACTCTTTCACTTGGCCAATGATCATCCTACCGCAGTAACTCTTGAACAAGCGCAATCAACGCCCCGAGGCCAACTCCCGGCACATCAGGCACTCCAACCCCGGCTTGCCAACACGAAACGCGACAAGAAGGCAGGTGATCGCCGTCACCAGGATCAGTATCGAGGAATACTTTCTGGTGATGGGGGTAGAGCTATCGTAAGGATGACCACGATAGAGGATAAAGTGTCGAATCGAAAGCCGAGTACATATTTTACGAATCCAAACCGAATCGGACCCCAGCAACCAACTCAGAGTTCCTTCGAGCAGGTCGTGCAGTCTTTGCGCTTGATCCCAGAGCAATACGCCGCGTCTGCCGAACTAAGAGCCTGGGTCAGGCGAAACAAGACTTTCAAGTATGTTCCTCCCGATCTTCTCTTGGTATTTGGATTCAAGGCGGGCGCTGAAGTTTAACTTCTACCCTTTGAAAACGTGAAGTGATTCGGGGCGTAGCAGGAGGTGCTAACCCTGCCACACATGCTTACCGCAGGTGCAGCGCACGGTGTCGGTAGGGTGGCGCTTCGTGAGTTGCTGTTTGCAGACCGGGCAAGGTTTGGTCATCACGTAGGTCATAGTTTCGGTTCCATGGGACTTGGCTCTCTTGAGACCAAATCAATTCGAGGGCAAACGGACTAGCGAATTCGCCACCGCGTGTACCGACAGCTCGATGCGATTGTGCACACCTACTTTGCGCATCATTTTCGCTATGTGGGCTTTGACTGTGCGTTCCACAATCCCGAGCGGCGCTCCGATTTCCTTATTAGACAGTCCTGTCACCAACATTTTTAAAACCTGTTTTTCGCGATCGGTGAGAGCTCCGTCAGATCCCGGCCGCATTCTTTTCCGTTGTGTGACGGCAAGTTCGACGAATCTCGAAAGCACGCGACGCGGAGCCCACACTGAGCCTTCATTTACCACGCGAATCGCGCGGGCAAATTCGCTGGGAGATGCGCCCTCAAACACATAGCCTTTTGCTCCGGCTACAATCGCATTGAGGATGATCTCTTCATTTGTACTCGGTCCGATCACGAGGACGGGTAAGTTAGGACACGTCACTTTCAGGTTCACCATCGTGTCGAACAAGTTACGATCCGGGCGATCACCCAACAGAACCATGTCAATCTTCCCCTGATGCGCGATTTCCGGGATCGAGGTAGAAATCAGTTCTAAGTCCGATTCCGATTCCAAAACGGCGTGGAAACCTACTAAGCGTAGAGGATCGCTTTCGACGAGAGCAATACGAAGTGTCAGGTTCTTGGTTGTCAAGGTTCTCATGCGACTTGTACTGCAATCCGCGATCCTTCTAACACGTGGGCGACAGTACTTTAGTGTTTGCGGTTTGTCTGTATGATCAAGCGATGTGGACGTGCGCTTCACTGAGTTAGTAGTGAGCACGTGTACAGAATCCGGACATTAGCGAACACATTCGACACGCGTGGCTATCACGAGAACGGCTAGACCGGCGCAGCCACCCGCAGATCCATTTCAGCTGTAGCGGATTTTGACGCTGGCTAAGTGTAAAAATAGCGCTGGCGAAGCGCAAAAACACACTGCGAGCCGCCCGTTGTTACAGGCAGAACATCACAGTTTGTCGATGGCTTCTTTTAGTTGTTCCGTCAAAGTCTTCGTGACTTGGCGAAGCTGAACCAGGCTGCCGCGTTGAAATTCAACGTCGGTTCTCTTCAGGTCATCAGAGAGAGCTTGGCAAAGCTGGAATGCGGCACGAATGCGTTCTCCGGCGAGCAGCGAAAGCAAACTTGTCGATTCCTGATTGGTTTCCTTGCGGACAATATATTGCTGGGCAGCCCAGGCTGTATTCCTGATTCGATTTAAAGCGTCCCGGAAATCCGCCAGAACATCCGGGTCTACTTCGTTGGAGAGCAATAATGTTTGGAGCCCCTGAAGCTCCGATATACCCTTTTCCAGGTGTGACCGAACGTTCGGATTACCAGTGCTTGGTGGTGTTCCCGCGTGCGGGCTTGGTGGCACAGCCGCACTCTGTTCCTTTTTCGGTTTCCGAGCAGGTGTCGCCCTGCGTCCTGCAATTCGGTCGGGCATAGCATTCTCCTCGCGTGGGAATACATATCATTAGCCTACGGTAGCACCCGAATGCCCTCACGGCGAACCAACCGCTCAATCGACTTGTGACGGTCGAGGAACGAGTCGCTGATGGACATCCCGCACACCATCACAACGACCGGCTCGGGAGAATCTGCGTGGTTCGTCGATTTACTTGCGGCTGACCAAA
>Ga0187847_10002443_pt1 | contig 14994 bp, 15 predicted proteins | sample June2016WEW_4_10_FD_132458 | JGI IMG/M metagenome (GOLD analysis project Ga0187847, IMG submission 132458) | Peatland microbial communities from SPRUCE experiment site at the Marcell Experimental Forest, Minnesota, USA - June2016WEW_4_10 | ecosystem: Environmental > Terrestrial > Soil >...
CGGTTTGGCTACCGGCGTAAGCCTCACCCGCGTCCTTGCCAAACAACACTTCCCGTCAGACGTGATTGTCGGTAGCGCCGTAGGCTGGATGATTGGGCGCTACGTCTTCCACAAGCATCAGAAATACGAGTAGCAGCGCCACCCGCTCCTCACACCGGCAACGGATTTCGTTCGGGGAAATTGCGCTGGTGCCAGTAGGGATAAATCGGCTGCACCGCGCTAGCCTCATCCAATACCGCCACCTGTGCCGGGGTAAGATTCCATCCCTCGGCAGCGAGATTCTGCCGCAACTGCTCCTCGTTCCGCGCGCCCAGAATAATCGACGAAACGGTCGGCCTCTGCAGCAACCAGTTTAGCGCCACCTGCGGAACCGACTTTCCCGTCTCCCCGGCTACTTTATCCAACGCATCCACAACTTTGTGGAGATATTCATCTGCAATCTGCGGTCCGGCGTCTGCAGTTTTGTGCAGCCTGCTCACCTCCGGCACTGGCTGTCCGCGCCGAATCTTGCCCGTCAGCCGTCCCCAGCCCAGCGGACTCCAAACCAGCGCACCGACTTTTTGATCCATCCCCAGCGGCATCAGCTCCCACTCGTACTCGCGCCCAACCAGCGAGTAGTAGACCTGGTGCGCGACAAACCGCGTCCACCCGTACCGGTCCGCCACAGCCAGCGACTTCATCAGGTGCCAGCCCGAGAAATTCGAAGCTGCAATGTAGCGCACTTTGCCCTCGCGCACAAACTTGTTCAGAGTGTCCTGCACCTCGTCGATCGGCGTGAGCGCATCGAAGCCGTGCATGTGGTAGATGTCCACGTAGTCGGTGTTGAGACGCCGCAAGCTCGCTTCCAGAGCGCGGCGCAGATGGTAGCGCGAGCTACCGCGATCATTCGGACCGTCCCCGGTCGGGAAGTAGGCTTTGGTGGAGATCAGCGCGCGGTCGCGCTTGCCTTCGAGCGCATTGCCCAGGATCGTTTCAGATAGGCCATTCGAATAGCCGTCGGCCGTGTCGAACAGGTTCACCCCAGCCTCGAAACAGACATCGATCAGACGGGTAGCCTCGGCAACATCTGAGCTACCCCAGGCTTTGAAGAAATCGGTGCCACCGCCAAACGTGCCAGTGCCAAAACTAAGCGCAGAAACCTTGAGGCCAGAGCCTCCAAGAAGACGATATTCCATGCCCGTTAGATGAAGATCGCTGCGCGGGGATGCACACTCAAGAAGCTGCGGTTTTCACAGTCTGCTTCGTCCTGCTTTTTCCATCCTTGACGTGGTGCGCCCGCCAGAACGACTCAGCCGCTACCCGTCCAAAGTCAAAAGCCGCTGTGTGAGCTTCCTTATGAAAAACATGACCGTAGAGCGGCGGCCCCAGCAAGAGCGCCATCGCCGTGTCCATATCGAGCGTCGCCGGCAAAAGCCCGCGTTTGATGCCTCGCCGCAGAATCCGCTTCAGGCACACCCGAGAGGGCTCCATCACCCGATGCCGCCAAGCCTCGCCAAACTCGCGATGTACTGCCGAGTACGCAATCATGGCCGGCATCATTCGATCGCGCGCCGCGTCGAAGGCGTCGGGCGGCCTCCGGGTCAGCACCGTGGCAAGGTCCTTGCATAGGTCGCCCGAGTCTACGTCCTCCGGATCACGGTCCAGCCCGTTCACCATCAGCATGACGTCAATAAGCAAAGCCTCTTTGTTGGGCCAGTGGTTGTAGACGGTTGCCTTGCTGACTCCGGCACTCTGTGTGATAGCGTCCATGCTGGTGCCGTCGATGCCGCGCCCGGCGAAGAGGTCGAGCGCGGCCTGCAGTACACGTTCGTGCGCTTCCTGACTGCGTTGCCGGGCCATCGCTATATCTCGATCTTCGAGAAACGCCATGCCCCGAAGACCATGAGGATTGCTGCGAGTGCAATCAGCACCACAAAATCAGTGAACTGGCCGTAGAACGAGGTGCCGAGAAGTGCAGACCGCAGGCCGTCGATTCCGTACGAAAGCGGATCGATGCCGGTTGCGATTCGTAAAGGCAGCTTTTGATCGGCGAGCGGAAACATGGCCCCTGAAAGAAAGAAGATGGGCATCACGAGAAAGTTCATGATGAGCTGGAACCCCTGCATGTCTTGCAGGCCCGACCCGATGGCGACGCCGACCGCCGCAAACACCAGGGCGATGAGCAGCATGAAGCAAAGCGCGATGGGAATGGCCAGGTAGTTCGACGGTCGGAAGCCTGCAATTACACTGATTGCAGTGACGAGCAGGCCCTGGATAATGGCGACTGTACATCCGCCGAGCGTGCGGCCGATCATGATTTGAATGCGTGGTACAGGCGCGACCAATGTCTCCTTCAGGAACCCGAACTGGCGATCCCAAAGCAGACCCAGCCCGGAAAAGATAGAAGAGAACAACACCGACATGCTGATGACGCCCGGAGCCACAAACTGGAAGTAATTTCCGTTGCCCGCGCGCGCAAAAACCGGGCCGAGACCAAAGCCAAGCACCAGCAGGTAGAGCATGGGTTGGCCGAGCGATGCGACAATCTGCGCGCGTGAACGCGTGTATCGCTTCAGTTCCCTGAGCCAGAGGATATAAATCGCACTCATCGCTTGCCTCCCTGCCACATCTTGGCAAATTGCCGCAATTGGTCTGCCGATCCGGCGCTTTCGTCGCGAATGGTTGAGCCCGTCAACGCCAGAAAAGCGTCTTCCAGGCTCTCTGTTTTGGTCTGGTCTTTGATCTGCTGTGGAGTTCCCTGGGCCACCAATTTGCCGTGGTCGATCACGCCCACGCGGTGCGCCACGCGATCCGCCTCGTCCATATAGTGCGTGGTCAGCATCACGGTCACCTTCTCCGCCTCGTTCACCTTCTTCACATGCGACCAAAGCTGGTTGCGGCTCTGAGGATCGAGCCCTAGCGTCGGCTCATCCAGAAACAGAATCTTCGGCGTATGCAAGAATCCGCGCGCAATCTCGAGACGCCTCTTCATGCCGCCAGAGAACTTCTTCACCTGGTCTTTGCGCCGCTCCCAAAGTTCAAACTGCTTCAGCAACTCTTCTGTCCGGTGCCGGCGTACCTTGTGCGGCACGTGGTACAGCACGCCATGGATCTCCATGTTCTCTTCCGCCGTCAAATCCCCATCCAGGCTCGGGTCCTGAAACACGATCCCGAATAGCCGTCGCACCTCGTTCTGCTTGGTTTCAGGGTTCAGCCCGTCCAGCTCAATTGACCCGCTGGTCGGCTTCAGCAGGGTCGTCAACATCTTGATCGTGGTCGTCTTGCCCGCTCCGTTCGGCCCCAGGAACGCGAAGATCTCCCCCTCCGCCACCTCGAACGAAACATCGTTCACGGCTGTGAACGTTCCAAACGTCTTCACCAGGTTCTGCACGCGAATCATCCCGACCTCCAGAGTATCTAATACTGAACGGTACAGTTTAGTTTGTCAACGGCAGATTCTTAACTTGGATAGATCCATGGGATTTGTCCAAATTGACGGCTAGCTCATATCAAGGCAAGCTGACGATCTTCCTCAGCGGGAGGGGCGGAGGGTGCAACCGAAGGCGCAGAAATGTCGGAGAGGAGATCTCCCATCTTGGCCCGACCGGACAAACGGCCCTTGAATACCCGCTTGCCTCCGAGCTGCAGCAGCTTCTCATTTCCCGGGGCTTGGTCTGGCATGTTCTCGTACACGGCGACATATAAAGGCTTACCCGCCTTCAACGTAGAGAGCCCCGCGCTGACCGTCCCGCCCGACTCGCCAGCCTCGACCACGATCATCGCCCTGCTTAATGCAATGATCAGACGGTTCCGGTCCATTGCGCGGAAGACGCTCCAAGGAGCGTCGGGCTCGAATTGGCTGACCACCAAGACCCGATTCCAGTCCCAAACGTCCCGAAGGTCCTTCCGCACGCGGAAATGATGAATGCCCTCTGGAAGAACTAAAATCGTGTTTCCCCCGGCCTCAAGAGCCGCCCGATGTGCCGCAACGTCAATCCCGGCAGCATTCCCAGAGACAACGGGTCCACCTTGCCTTGCAATCTGGTCCGCGCAATCTCGGACCGTCTCGATTCCCTTGTCGCTTGATTTACGCGAACCGCAAACTCCCACTCCCATTTGGCTTAGAAGAGCCAAATTGCCTGAAAAATAGAGAGTCGGCGGTTGTTTGGGAGCGAAAACCACACTCACTGATGAAGGGTATTCGGGGTCGTTGGGACCGACGGCCCGGAGGTTGGGCAGGCTCTCACCGCGAATCCTGGGTGTGGGCATGATCATCCCCTTTTCTCTTTATGATGCATTATCGGTGTCTCGAAGCGTCTTGACCAGTGAAATCCCGAAAATATATCGGGCACCTGCCTCCTGCAATTTCATCGCCACGAACTGCATGGTCGTACCAGACTGGTATTTGTCGTCGATCAGAATTACATCAGAATCCTTAGGTAATTTGGCGTTCAAACGGATCCCAGTTTTTTCCAACAGATTCCACTTGTGATCAATTTGCGCCTCTTTGAGAGGCATCGACTTGGTAACGTCGCACCCAAACCTGTGGGTCAAGTCTGGCTTTCCAAGGGCCCTTCCTACATTGGACGCGATTTGAGTGGGAAGGTCGAAGGTTTTCTTGGACATGTCAGGAACGGACGTGACGTACCCGGCGTCTCGATAGAAGGGCATCGATCCAATCGCTTCAAGACATGCGTTAGAAAGATAGTCGACCGCCTTTGGGTCGCCACTCTCTTTGGCCCGATGCTCAAGCGCACCTAATTCTGTGTAGATTCCGCTCCTATTGTCGGTCAGGTTGTAATCTAGCGCCACGGATAGGTCTAAAGTGTTTCTAAGGAACACCCGCGACCCCTGAGCCTTAACCCAGCCCTGAATTGCAAGAAACTCATCCTCGTCTCGGATGGAGTACCAGAAGTTTCCATATTGCGGGCTTTGACGAAGAGAGATACCAGTCCCCGCCTCAAAAAGTGGCCTAATTGTCTCGGCAAACGGAAAACCTATACTTCCAACAATCTCTGGCCTGTCGGCGACCGACGCTCTCTTGGGAAGCCCAGAGTGAGTTCGCAGGAAGTCAATCCGTCTTGGCTCCTTTTCGCGGTACTCAGCAACGCGCGCCAGTGTAACTGGAGCACGCGAAAAGGTAGGTGGCCACTTGATTAGCATTGGTAGCAGGATAGTCAAACTCAACAGCTAGAGCTAGCTCGAGTCGAGATGCAATCAAAAACGACGCGTGAAACAAGATTGGGGATTTATTGAGGAGGGTTTGCGCGTCAGCCTGGCGGTTTAAACTTAAGCAGTTATGACCACCTTGAAAGCCGTTCGCGGCACCCGTGATCTTTTGCCGCCGGAAACGGCCCTCTGGAACCACATCGAAAAGACGGCGCGCCAGGTCTTCACCCGTTACAACTTCGGCGAAATCCGCACGCCTGTCTTCGAAGACACGTCCCTCTTCGCTCGCGGCGTCGGCGAAGAAACCGACATTGTTTCGAAAGAAATGTACACGTGGGAAGACAAGGCGCGCGCGCAATCAGAAAAGACGGTGTCGCTTACCCTCCGCCCCGAAAACACCGCTGGCGTGGTCCGCGCTTACATCGAGCACCAACTCGGCGAATCCGGTCAACTCCAAAAGCTCTACTACGTCGGCCCGCAGTTCCGCCGCGAACGTCCGCAGAAGGGCCGTTATCGCCAGTTCTCGCAGATCGGCGCGGAAGTCATCGGACCGCCCTCCGCTGGCAGCGAAAGCCCTCTCCGCGATGCAGAAGTCCTGGAAATGCTCGCTACGCTGCTCGACGAGCTAGGCATCACCGGCTGGACGCTGGAGCTGAATTCTGTGGGCTCCCCGGCCGATCGCGCGCGCTACAACGAAGTGCTACGCGCCGCCCTCGTCCCGTTGGCTCCCCAGATGTGCGTCGATTGTCGGCGCCGCGCCGTGACCAACCCGCTCCGGGTTCTGGACTGCAAGGTTCCTGAGGATCAGCCGATCATCGAGACGCTGCCTAAGATCGTTGACTCACTCGACGAAGCCTCCAAGACCCACTTCGCCGCGGTTCTGTCTGCTCTCGATACTGCCGGCGTGCCTTACACACGCAATCACCGGCTGGTCCGCGGCCTCGACTACTACACCCGCACCACCTTCGAGTTCACGCACGGCGGCCTCGGTGCGCAAAACGCGCTGCTTGGCGGTGGCCGTTACGACGGCCTCAGCGAAGCCATCGGCGGACCCAAAGCGCCGGGCATCGGCTTTGCCATGGGCGAGGATCGGCTGGTGCTCACGCTCCAGGCCCTTGAAGCCGCCAAAGTGGTAGAGAAGGCGGACGCCTTCATTGCGCCGCTCGGCGAAAGCATGAACCCGGCGGCGCTGGCGCTGGCCCGCGAACTGCGCCGCCAGGGCCTTCGCATTGAGCTGGGCGACGGCAGTTTTCGCTTGAAAAAGTCTTTCGAAATCGCTGACGAGGCCGCGCGTCGCATCGTCATCCTCGGCGAGGATGAGCTTCAATCCGGTATCCTGACGGTGAAGACATTCTCCACCGGCATGCAAACCAAGGTCTCCCGCGCGGAGTTGGCGGCTTATCTCTCCACGACGGCAGGCGAATAAAGGACACGAGTAGTGCTCGATTTTCTCGGAAGCCTCGAACGAACGCATCTCTGTGGCGATCTGCGCGCCGCCAACGCTGGCCAGGACGTGGTGTTGATGGGCTGGGTCAACCGCCGCCGCGACCACGGCAACCTGATCTTTCTCGACCTGCGCGACCGCTCCGGCATTGCTCAGATCGTGCTGGACAAGGAGCTCACCCCGGACGGCCACTTGAAAGGTGAGCAGATCCGGCCCGAGTATGTGGTGGCGGCGGTCGGCAAGGTGTGCCTGCGCGACAAGGACGCCATCAACCCCAAAATGCCCACCGGCGAAATCGAGATTGAGGCCACGCAGCTACTGGTTTTGAACGACACACGGCTGGCCCCGTTCTCGCCTTCTGAAGAAGCCATTCAGAATGAAGAAACGCGCCTCAAATATCGCTACATCGACCTGCGGCGCCCGGAGATGCAACGCAATTTCTGGCTGCGCCATGAAATCACGCTCGCCATACGCGAGAGCCTCAGCAAGCAGGGTTTCCTTGAGATTGAAACGCCCATCCTGACCAAGTCCACGCCTGAAGGTGCGCGCGATTTTCTCGTCCCCAGCCGCGTTCATCCGGGCGAGTTCTACGCCCTGCCGCAGTCGCCGCAGATCTTCAAGCAGATCCTCATGATCTCCGGCTTCGACCGCTATTTTCAGATCGCCCGTTGCTTCCGCGACGAGGATCTTCGCGCCGATCGTCAGCTTGAGTTCACGCAGGTCGATCTTGAGATGAGCTTCCCGCACCAGGAGACGGTTTTCGCTGTCGTCGAAGGCTTTCTCTCGGCTGCATTTGCCGCCGCTGGTGTCACGCTGCCCACGCCCTTCCCGCGCATCAGCTACGACGACTCACTGCGGCAGTTCGGCAGCGACAAGCCCGATCTGCGCCTGCCCGGACTCACCGACGTGCGCTCCGCCTTCACAGATGAGGCGCTGGCCTCGCTGCAAATTGATCCGGCCCTGCCGGTTGTCGCCCTGCGCATTCCCAAAGTCGGCGAACTGAGCCGCAAGGAACGCGAAGACAACCACCCCATGTTCGATCAGAAAAAGGGCGCCAAGTTCATTGACGATTTCAAGCGCCTGGCGAAGAGCTTCCCTGAGTCCGCTGTGAAGGTGCGGGAACTGACTGGCGCTGCGGACGCCGACTTCGTCATAGTTGTCGCTGGCGACCCGGCACATCCCGTCAAGGCCAGCGACACCAAGTTCGAAGGCCGTCTCTCTGAGCGCGAGATCAACGTCTACTCCGCCGCCGGAAACTTCCGCTCAGAGCTGGCCAAGAAATACGCAGACAAGCATGGCGCGTTTGTCGTTACGGAGAAAGCTGTGCAGGAAGCAGACCCGCGCAGCGGTACACAAGTCGACGGCGCTGCCGCCTTCAACCCAATCTGGATTGTCGACTTCCCCATGTTCGAATACGAAGTTGCGACCGCGAAGTGGATGCCCGCGCATCACCCCTTCACCGCGCCGCATGAGCGCGACATGGCCAACCTGCTTACCGATCCGGCCAGTGTCCGCGCCAACTGCTACGATCTCGCCATGAACGGACTGGAGCTTGGCTCAGGCTCCATCCGTATCCATCGCAAAGACGTGCAACAGCAGATCTTCCAGTCCCTCGGCATCAGCGACGAAGAAGCGAAGGCGCGCTTCGGCTTCTTCCTTGACGCGCTGGAGTATGGCACTCCGCCCCACGGCGGCATTGCGCTGGGCTTGGACCGCATCGTCATGCTGCTCACCGGCGCGCCCAGTCTGCGCGAAGTGATTGCGTTCCCAAAGACCGCGAAGGCGATCGACCTGATGGCCGACGCGCCAACAACTGTGGCGGAACAGCAGTTGAAAGAACTGCATATTCGCGTGGCGCTGAAGAGCTGAGCTCCGGAATTGGATTCGCCCTTGGATGTCTCCTGTTCGTGCGCCGTTATTCAGGGGGCCTATGTGAAACGTGTCGCACTCCCGAAATTACGAGGAACAGTCCTGCGGCCAGGAAGACGCTCGTTGCTAGAAAGTATCCGACCCACTGGGTCTCATTGCTAGGCATCGCTTGCGGCGAGACGCCTCTAAAATCGAGATTCTTGAGCCCGGCCAGCAAAACGATGATACCGAGACCTAGCCGCCACCAGGAGATTCTGCGCGGTTTGGGCGGGCTCACTCGATCATCCATTTTCGATGCCCGAAAAACATTGATCAGCGACCTGCAGCATCTGAGGTTCAGTCGCAATGAGGCTTTGCCAACCACTCATCTCGTCAGTAGATTTCGGCTCGGCTAATTCTATTCCGTGTCCGCGTTGACGTCGTCCTTCTCCTCACCCTCGACCGAGATGCGCAGCCGGCGCAGGAAGTGGAGATCGTTCGGTGTGAACGCCGTTCCAGCGGCGCCGCCTTCAGCGTTTGCGTCGGCCTCTTCGGTCTCCTTCGCGGTAACCTCGTTCAGGCCGATCGTAGCTTCCAGCATTAACAGCACATCAAACCCGTGCTTGCGAATATCCTGAACCACCCCAGCGATTTGCTCGCTCTCAATGACCGACTCATGGATGGCTTCGCCTAGTTGTTGAATCAGTTCGCGCATACGGGATGTCACGGATACCTCCGGGAGCGGCAGTCTGCGCGAAAGGAAGGCGCGGGTTGCGGCGTGAGATTTATCTACCTTACTTCCGTCTCTGGCTGCGAGCAACTGCGAAACGGTAACAACCCTCAAAATTGGAGCGCCAAGGGTCGCTGCTACCATCATAAATGGAATGAAACCTCACTCCATCGGCCGCACTTTGGGCATCGGCATGCGCATCGCCGGGCGCATCGCGGGTCAGCGCGTAGCCGCCGGCGCTGAAGCCGCCAATGCGCCAAGGGACCCTCAGGCTGCAGCCGCCGCTGCTGCTCAAAACCGCGCTGCCGGTCAGGCTGCCGGAAAGATCACTCGCGGCGTTGCCCGTGGCGTGGGAGGCTTTTTGCGCCCCTTCGGACGAGTAGGCGGCATCCTCTGGCTTGAAGTCACCGGCGTCTTCTTTTTCCTGCCGGTTCTGGTCTTTGCACCCACGCTTTGGCGCACCAGGGCAAGCTTTGCGCAGGGTCCCGATCACAGAACATTCCTGGTCTCCGCGGCCATCATTGTGGTGTTTTTTTATTTGAGCGTCAGTTCCTTCTGGCGGGCGCGCAGGAAGTAAGTTACGAGCCCTATTTTTCTATGGCTTAGTTGATTCTGAACGCGACGGACGCGAGAGCGCCCAGACAATAAGCCCGATGATCCCCAGCAGGATAAAGAACTCCAACATTCCCCCACTCCTGCCAAAACCAAAGCCCAAGCGCATCAATCCCAGTGCGTTTGTTGCTGAAACCAACATGATTTTCCTCCGCGGGGCACATTTTTCCCCAATCGCGTAAGGGTAGAGACACGGACCGAGGTGGCAAGTTGCTCGTGACCAGCTCCGACAATTCAGCCTGCGGCAATCGGTTTCAGCGCCGTTTCCGCCACCATGGCCGCGGCGCCAGCGCAAAATTCAACTGCACCAGCACGATCACCCCAATACTGACCCATGTATTGATTATGCAGAGCGCCGCGCCGCAGGCATAGAGCGACTGCGCAGTCAAGATGCGCCGGCAGATGCTTGCGCGCACCTCCTGCGGAGCATCGTCCTCGATCAGGTTTGCGTGGGTGGCATGGGCCCAGCTCCAATAAAGCATCGTCCCCATCGCTAGGATGTTGACCCAATAAATCAGCAGAGCCGAGCGGTAGGTAATGAACTCTGCCAGAAGCCGCGTGGAGAGCGGCAACAGCGTCACAGCAAATAGAAATCCCAGGTGAATCCAGGTCAGATCGCGCGTGCCTTCGCTGATATAGTTGAGCTGCGTTTGCTGCCCGGCCCAGAAAATGCCCAACGTCAAAAAACTCATTCCATACGCCAGCCATTGCGGACCCATGGCGCAAAGCGCAGCCAGCAATTGGCCCTCACCGTGCACCTGTGCGGCCGTAGGAATGTGCAGGTCCAGCACCAGCAGCGTCATGGCCACGGCAAAGATGCCGTCGCTTAATGCGGCAAGCCGTTCCAGGCTGCGCCCCTGCACGCGGTTGTAGAGATTGACGCGGTTGAAGAGGTTGGGCATCGTTTCTCCAGCTTATCCGCGCGGCCGCGGCAGCCGGGCTTGGGGCGCGCTGCGCGTCAGGTGCCAGATAGCCAAACCGAGAGCCGCCACGCCCAGTCCATACCCAAGCAGCGACGTAGCCCCGCTGTGAATCTTCCAGCCTTTGTAGAAAGCGAAGACTGAGGCCACCACCATCAGCAGTCCGCGGAAATGATTCATGACATCAAGCTCTCTCTCCGAACGAGTCGTATCCGCCCTATCCTAGCCAGGAACGCCCCGTGTCCCATCCTTGCGCGTACTTCCGGCGCAAGGGTGACAAGCAGCCCAGCACGTGCGAGCGAATAGCGAGCGTCTGCCCCTCCGCAGGTGGTTGACCACGCTGCGGCCCAATCCCTATCGTGAAAAGAGTACAGGAACGCCGAGAGGAATCCCATGACCGACGCAGTCGCACCAGCTCTCAAGAAGACCGCTCTGAACGCCACGCACCGCGCCCTCAAGGCCAAAATGGTCGACTTTGGGGGATGGGATATGCCGGTCGAGTACCCCGGCCCCGGTGGCGGCCTTATTGCCGAGCATCTTGCCGTTCGCACCGGCGTGGGCCTCTTCGACGTCAGCCACATGGGCGAAATTCAGTTTCGCGGTCCCGGCGCACTTGCCGCCGTGCAGCACATCAGCATGAACGACACCTCGCGCCTCAAAGACGGCCAAGCGCACTACTCCGCTCTGCTCACACCTGAGGGCACATTCGTCGACGACATTCTCGTCCATTGCCTCAGTCCAAACGACTACATGCTGGTCGTCAACGCCGGCACAACCGAGAAGGACTACGCCTGGATTCGCCAGCAGGCCAGTAAATTCCCCTCCATCCACATCAGCGATTACTCGTCCTACTACTCGCAGCTCGCACTGCAGGGCCCACGCTCACTTGAGACGTTGCAAAAGCTGACCAAGGTCGATCTGGCCGCGATCAAAAATTACTGGTTCACCTGGGGTACGGTGGCCGGCATTCCCAACGTGCTCATTGCCCGCACCGGCTACTCCGGCGAAGATGGATTCGAAGTGTACCTGCCTGCGGACGAACCGACCACGATAAAGATGTGGGACGCGCTGATGAACGCCGGTGGGGAATTTGCCATTCGTCCCTGCGGCCTGGGCGCGCGCAACACGCTCCGCCTTGAAGCCGGCATGAGCCTCTACGGCCACGAAATCTCCGAGGAGATCAACGTCCTTGAAGCCGGCTTAGACCGCTGGCTCAAGCTGGAGAAAGGCCCGTTCATCGGCCGCGATGCATTGCTCGCCGTGCAAGCCGCCGGCGGACCGAAACGCAAAATCATCGGACTCGAAATGGTAGACCGCGGCATCGCCCGCGACGGCTACTCCGTCCATAAACTCGATGGAACCCAGGTCGGCGTTGTCACCTCGGGCAGCCCCGCACCCTATCTCAAAACCAACATCGCAATGGCGCTCGTGCCTGTCGAGGTGGCTGTCGGCGGCGAAGACGTTCTGGTGCTGTGCCGCGCCAATTCAGTGCGCGCGAAGCAGGTATCGTTGCCGTTCTATAAACGGGCGAAAAAGTAGAGGATTGATTGCTAGGCAGCTAAATTCATTAGACCGGCGTCACACCTGCATCACTTCAATTTCCTTCTTCGCGGAGAGATCTTCCATGCGCCGGATCTCCTCGTCGGTCATCTTCTGGATTTCTTCTAGAGCGCGCTTTTCGTCGTCTTCGCTGATCTTCTTTTCCTTCGCAAGCTTCTTCAAGGCGTCGTTGCCGTCGCGCCGTACGTTGCGGATCGCCGTCCGATGCTCTTCAAGCACTTTCTTCAGATGCTTCACCACGTCGCGCCGGCGCTCCTCGGTCATCGGCGGTATCGGCACGCGGATCACCTTGCCGTCCGATTGTGGATTCAAGCCGAGATCGGCGCCGCTCAGGGCCTTCTCAATCTCCTTCACCACCGTCGGGTCATAGGGCGCAATCAGAATCAGTTGCGCTTCGGGCGTGGAGACCTGCGCCAGTTGATTGATGGGCATTTGCGTGCCGTAGTAGTCCACCTTCACCTGGTCGAGCATGTGTACGCTGGCGCGACCGGTGCGCGTGGAGGCCAGGCTGGCCTGAAAAGTAGCGACCGCCTGATCCATACGCCGTTTCAGGTCGCCGGAGAGTCCTTTAAGTGCTGGGTTGCCGTCCATAAACGATGCCATTGCGTGTCCCTCGGTTTTGTTGCAACTGCCAACGGCTATTCTACAACCCGAGAGGACTTGCAAGAGAGATTCAGAACGACTTACGCCACAGCCAGACCTGACTTACGCCACAGCCAATCCAGTGGACGCCGCCTGCTCATGCGCATGGTAGCTCGACCGCACCAGCGGACCGGACTCCACGTGGCGGAAGCCCATCTTCAGCGCCTCGGTCTTCAACTCGGAAAACTCACGCGGTGTGTAGAGCCGCGCCATGGGCAGGTGGTCGCGCGTGGGCCGCAGATACTGCCCGATGGTGAGTATGTCGCAATGCACGGCTGCCAGGTCGCGAAAGACTTGGAGCAATTCGCTGGTCTCTTCACCCAGGCCCACCATCACGCCGGACTTGGTGATCCCTCCGGGCCGCAGTTCTTTTGCGTAGCGCAGCAGTTCGAGTGTCCGCTGATAGCGCGCGCCGGAGCGCACCACACGATAGAGCCGCGGGACCGATTCCGTGTTGTGGTTCAGCACCTCGGGCCGCGCCTCGACCACAATCCGAATTGCCTCTTCATTTCCCTGGAAGTCGGGAATGAGCACCTCAACGCGGCAGCCGGGGGCCTGGCGGCGAATCTCTTCAATGACCACCGCAAACGCGCGCGCTCCGCCCACGAGGTCGTCGTCGCGATTCACGCTGGTGATGACGGCATGTTGCAAACCAAGCGCAGCCACGGCCTCAGCAACCCGCCGCGGCTCGTCAAAGTCGATGGGTTCAGGACGGCCTTTGGGCACAGCACAGAATCCGCAGCGCCGCGTGCACAGGTTGCCGAGCATCATGAAGGTCGCGGTCTTCTGGTGCCAGCACTCGCCAATATTTGGGCAGTGCGCGCTCTCGCATACGGTGTGCAAGTTCAGCGAACGCGCCAGTCGTTTCAGGTCGTGGTAGTTCTCGCCCACGGGCGCGCGCGCCTTCAGCCATTCGGGTTTGGGCGCAGGAGCCTTGCTGAGCGGTTTAATCTGCACAAGTTCCATCACGCTTTTATTGTACCGGCAGCGCGGCCCAACCCATTCCAAGTAGCCTCTTGAGCGAACCGCAGATCGCCTGCTTCCAGCATGCATGCTGGTTCAAGTGACTATTGCCGATCGGCTGTGTCACACTTGATAAGTGACTCGCAACGATTCGAAAACGCCGCTCATTCGTCGTGGAGACTTCTCCCACGACGATATTGCTTACAATTAAATTCAGTAGATCAGGGCCTGTAGCTCAACGGTTAGAGCAGGGGACTCATAATCCCTTGGTTGGGGGTTCGAATCCCTCCGGGCCCACCATTCAGCAATTCTTTCCAGCATCTACGTTTGAGAACTCGCTCCGCTACAGCCATCTCTTCGCTGCCGGAGCTACAATGAGCTGTGCGAAAAGTCATTCTTGCCGTCATCGTGATTGCCTTGCTGCTGGCGGTTGCCGTTCCATTGTTTCGATCAGCAACGCCCGTGTTGGACTTGGCCTTTCCAGTTGCTTCCATCGGGCAACGGACACCCATTACAGTGCACGTAAGCGACCCACGCGGCGTCCGTAAAGCCGCAGCGTTTGTTGAACAGAATGGCGCCCGATTTCAAGTCTGGGAGCAGACGCAACCTTCACGCTCGACGGACAGCACGTGGAACTTTGTTGTTGGCGCAAAGACCGCGCCGCAACTGAAAGATGGCAAGGCGAAGTTGATCGTTGAAGCTACTTCGAACGATCTGCTTGGGAAGACCGCGCACCTGGAGCGTGATGTCACCGTCGTGACACAACCTCCAACCGTGAGTGTCGATTCAGAGCAGCACTACCTCTACCTCGGCATGGCCGATCTCGTCACATTTAATGTGTCCGGGAGTTGGACCGCCGCCGGTGTGCGCGTTGGCGATCAAACGTATCGGGCCTGGCCTATGCCGGGCGGCAAGCCTGGTGTGTTTTCGCTCTTCGCTTTTGCATGGAATATGCCCGCAGGCACCATTCCGCAAGTCTTCGCGGCCAACGGCGCAGGCAACGACGCGACCAGCCCGATCACGGTCGTCTTTCCGAAGAAAGAGCAACCGAAGTATACGATTCATGACCTGCAGGTCAGCGATGCCTTCATGCAGAAGGTCGTCGGCGAGCTTGATCCGAACGGTTC
>Ga0187847_10002447_pt1 | contig 14983 bp, 12 predicted proteins | sample June2016WEW_4_10_FD_132458 | JGI IMG/M metagenome (GOLD analysis project Ga0187847, IMG submission 132458) | Peatland microbial communities from SPRUCE experiment site at the Marcell Experimental Forest, Minnesota, USA - June2016WEW_4_10 | ecosystem: Environmental > Terrestrial > Soil >...
TCAACGTCGGCATCCCGGTTCCGCTCGGCGTCTTCGGTTTCACCGGACACAAGCAGTCGTTCTTTGGCGATCTACACTGCATGGGGCGTGACGGCTTCATCTTCTACACGGAAACCAAGAACGTAACCTCGACCTGGTTCACCGGCAAGGAGATTCCTAAGAAGGTGAGCACCTGGGACGGAACCATGACTCGCGGATAGTAATCCGTGGACAACTGCCTGCGGGCAATTTCAGGCGTAACTGGCGGGCGTTAGTGTGGGCATGAGTTGCCTGCATTAGCGCCCACAGCCATTCCTGTTCAGCTTCTTACCTGATTCTGAAGAGTTAATTGTTGTGGACATACGGAATGCGATGGGGTATTAACATAAGTTCGTTCATAAGAGAGTCGAAGGAGATTTATGGGTACTCTAACTTTGGATCATGTCATGCAGATGGAAAGCCTCACCCTTGAGTTCGCCCAGAAGTTGATTGCACGAGCAATCGCGAAAGCGGACGCCGAGTTTCATCGGCCAATCTGCGTTTCAGTTTGCGACCAGAATGGGTTCCTGATTGCCTTCGTACGCATGGAGGGAGCGCCGATACGGAGCATCCTGATCTCGCAAAACAAAGCGTTTACTGCGGTCCGCATGGGCGTGCCAACCGACAAGTTCGCCGACCGGCTCCAGAAGGACCACCTGGAAGCCAGCTATTTTGGGCAGGACCTGGTTCCACTACCCGGTGGAAACCTGTTGAAAGATCCGAATGGCAAAGTGCTCGGAGCGATAGGAGTCAGTGGCCTGGCTCTGAACGAGGACCAGTCCATTACCGAGGCGGTCGCGGAACTGGCAAATTCAGGAGCGCTGTAACAGAGCCCGGATTCATTGGCCCTGGCAATCAGGCGAGCAGATCACAGATATCCGCCCTTTTCGCGAGGCGACTGCGTCTTGAAGCGGGGCGGGTATCTTTGCGTCAGGCGGCATCCCACAAACTCGTAAGGCTCAAATCATGAAGAGGCTTTTGCTGATTGTGACCCTCTGCTGCTGCGCCGCCCTGGCCGGTGCGCAGGAAATCGTCATCGCTGCTGCCGCCGATCTGTCCTCCGTCTTTCCAGAGGTCGCTGCCAGATTCGAAAAACAGACAGGCCGGAAAGTAAAGATCAACTTCGGCTCCTCCGGCCAGTTCCTTTCGCAGATCGAAAACGGTGCGCCCTTCGATGTCTTCTTCTCCGCCGACGTGCAGTATCCTCAGAGACTCGAAACGGAAGGCCTCACGGAACCTGGCAGCATCTACAAGTACGCCATCGGAAAACTTGTCCTCTACGTTCCTAACAACTCGCCGCTGAATCTCTCGCAGGGCTTGCGCGCGCTGCAATCGCCGGAGGTGAAGCGGATCGCAATCGCCAATCCCCAGCACGCTCCCTATGGCCGCGCCGCCGTTGAGTCTCTCAAGAAAGAGGGACTCTACGATTCGCTCCAGAGCAAGTTCGTTATGGGAGAGAACATTTCGCAGACAGCGCAATTCGTGCAATCCGGCAATGCCGACGCAGGTATTCTCGCGCTCTCGCTCGTCCTCAGCCCCCAAATGAAAAATGCCGGACACTTTGTCGAGATCCCCGATTCCGACCACGAACCTATGGAACAGGCTGCTGTCATTCTGAAAAGCTCAAAGGACAAAGTCACCGCCGCGCTTTTCCTCGAGTTCATCCGTAAGCCGGAGATCATCAGCCTGCTGGCACAGTACGGATTCACAGTGCCCGCCGCAGGCAGTAAATCCAAGTAGCAGAGCTGATACTGGGAGGACCCAATGCAGCGAATGGCGAAGTGCCTGTTAATCACGGCTGTGGTGCTGTCGAGCGTTATGGTGATGGCGCAGATTGAACTGGAAGTTGAGGGCGGCGCGCGGAAGTTGATCTCACAGTCCGAATTCCAAAAGATGCCACATCAAACTTTGACTGTCACAAATCCACATACCAAGCAACAGGAGAAGTACGAGGGCGTGCCGTTACGTGCCCTGCTGGATCAGGTTGCCGTCCCTGCCGGCGAGAAGCTGCGCGGCCCGGAAATGCGCAACTACATCGTCGTCAGCGCAAAGGATGGATACAAAGTCGTGTTGGCTCTCGTGGAGATCGATCCGATGTTCCAGCAGAACCAGGTTCTGGTCGCCGACACGCTGGATGGCAAGCCACTCGACGACAAGCACGGCCCACTGCAACTGGTCGTACCAGAGGATCAACGTCCCGCACGATGGGTACGAATGATAAGCAAGATCAGTGTGCGTCAAACACCTTGACCAGCCTGAATGTGTACAAAGGAGTTGGTTGCAGCTTCACAGAAGTCGGTTGAAAATGGTCCGCTACTCCACACACTCTTTGGGCAAGAGATTCCGTAGTTTACCCAGGAATCCTTCCGCGGCGAACGGTGCGGCAATGAAATCACTAACCCGGTGGAGTTGACCATCATAGAACGCGGCATCTTCCGCATAACCGCTCACGTAGAGCGTTCTAATTTCGGGGCGGTCGGAAGCGATGCACTCGCCTAGTTCAATGCCGCTCATTCCCGGCAGAATGAGATCGGCGACTGCCAACTGAATTGTCCCCTGAAAACTCTTGGCCACCTCGATTGCTTCTTCCCCCGAGCTGGCGCTGAGCGTCTTGTAGCCGTCGTTGTGCAGGAATTCACACATTAGTCCCAGCAGCGCATCGCAGCTCTCGACGACGAGTACGGTTACGTCCTGGCTACTCGCTGCCCATGATGGAGTTGCTTCGTTGTCCTTCTTCCTGTCAATTGCGAGCGGAAGGTAGATCGATGCGGTCGTTCCTGTGTTGGGCTCACTCTCCAGTGAAATGTACCCACCATTCTGCTTCACGATTCCATACACAACCGTCAACCCAAGTCCCCTGTCCTTAAGCTGTTCGGTTGCGTTAACAAAGGGGTCCAGAATGCGTCTTTGCTCTTCGGGACCCATCCCCACCCCTGAGTCGCGTGTGGTCAGGCAAACGTATTCGCCTTTTCGCGCGCCTGGATGAGACCGGCAGAATTCCGCATCCATTACAAAGCTGCTTGTCCGCAAGAGCAGGTCGCCTCCCTCGGGCATTGCCCCGTGCGCAATGGCCGCAAGATTCATAACCATCTGCTCCATCTGGCCTTTATCCACATAGATAAGGTCCGACTCTGTCGCGTATTGAATCGCAAGTGTAATCTGAGGACCGGTAAGCCGATGGAGCATCATCTCCATTCCAGCCAAAATCTTATTCAGTCCGACGACCTTTCTCTCGATCGCCTGCTTGCGGCTGAACGCCAATAACTGCCCTGTCAGAGAGATGGCGCGGGCCGCGGCCTTGTCAATCTCCAAAACCTTCGGCTGCAGCTCCGGGCTATCGCGGACACTCTCAAGAACAATCTCGGTATAGCACTTGATGATGGTAAGCACGTTGTTAAAATCATGCACCACACCAGCCGTTAGCCGACCCATGCTGGTTAGCTGTTCTTTCTCTAAGAACTGGTCGCGTGCCGCCGAGGCTAAATTTCCGGCGCCGCCAGTTGCCTTGTCCTTGCTCAATTCGCCGTCAGCCCGCTCCAGTAGCTCCTCAGCGCTCTCTCCCCAAACGTACTCAGCCCATCCGGCAGCGAAGCACACCTCGATATTGGCGCCACAATGCTCTACCGAATGGTTGCTCAAACGCCCCAGCACAGATGGCAAGTCGGCGGAATCACAGTCGGGAAGGATCAACATAAACTCATCGCTTCCGATTCGCGCTGCCACATCGGAATTTCTCACTGCCTTGCGAAGAGCGGCCGCGATCTCCTGCAAAACCTTATCTCCGGCTGGATGGCCGTACCGGTCATTCGTGAGTTTCAAGCCATTCAGATCGAGCAGCATGACTGTAAGTTTCGCGTTGTGACGCTCCGCGCGATTCACCTCGGTGCGCAGCCTCTCCATGGCGGACCGGCGGTTACAAAGGTTGGTGAGCGGATCGAGGATGGCGCGGCCTTGCAGCATCTCTGAGCGTAGTTGCAGCGCCGCGGTCATTTTCGATTGCGCCGCCAATTGATCACTCAATTTGCTGATTACATGCCCACGCCGAATAGCCAGGATGCTGAACAGCAATACGACAGCTAGCAGTTCGTAAATCGCGGCCTGCGGACCGTTCCACCACTGGTCTTCCCGATGTCCCGCTAAAGCGAAGGAATAGATTGCGGAGGTGAGCAACAGCATCACTGCGGTGACGATCATCAGAGGAAGGTAATCGCGTCCTGCAAAGCGACTTAGCCCCTCGGACACACCGGTCACCGGGATGGCTCGTAGAGTCGGATTGGGTGAGTGCTGCGGCGGAGTCTGCATCAATTCAGTTATTCGCGATGGCGTAATCAGCAGTGTAGAACCAATCCAGCGTTTAGTCGGCATGCAAAGTGCAGCCATCGAAACACGGCTGGATGCACTTTGGTAACTGCCCACGAGCGGACGCGATCACACGTTCAGATGGAGGCCGCGTCGCCGTCATTCTCCACCTCCACACGATTCCGCCCGTTGTGCTTAGCTCGATACATTGCGACATCAGCACGCCGGAGGAGGTCACGGAGGTCGTCGCCGGCGTGCCACTCCGATACGCCGATGCTGGCAGCAATTCTTACCTGTGTAGTACCAATCATGATCCGTTCGTTGCTGATATACTCGCGAACCCGATCGGCCACTTCCCGCGCTGCTTCGGCGGTGCAGTTGGGCAGCACCACAAGGAACTCATCTCCTCCGTATCTGCCCACGTGGTCGTACTCGCGCACCGCGCTCGACATTATTTCGGCTGCGCTGCAGAGCACTAAGTCACCAACCAAATGTCCATAATTGTCGTTGACGCACTTGAAGGAATCCATATCGGCGAAGAATACACAGAGCGGTGTCTTTAGCCGCTTTGCCCGGCTCAGTTCCGTGCCCAACAATTCGATGATCGATGTGCGATTCCAAAGTCGCAGTAGCGGGTCATGGGAAGCCGCAAATCGCAAAGCCTCACGCGCCTCAACCAACTCCTCGTGGCTGCGGACGATCCGTTCACCGACTCTAAGCCGTGCCTTCAGTTCGAGGTCGTCAAAAGGCTTGCGCAGATAATCATCTGCCCCCAACTCGAACCCCTTCAGGAGATCCGTTCGCTGGTCGGCCACGCTTAACAGAATTGTGTACACATAGCCTTGTTCACGCGCGCGGATTATCTCGCAGAGTTCGAGCCCGCCCAGTCCCGGCATAAAGCAATCCAGAACGGCCAACCGGGGCGCGTCTTCGCTGTCCAGAATGTGCCGCGCTTCGTAGCCATTGGCGGCCAGCACAACGTCGTAGCCCCACCCCTCGATCAGGCGCTTTAACACCGTCCGGTAAAGCCCTGAGTCATCTGCGACGAGAAGTTTCATGGATAATTATCAAAACGCGAAGGTTACCTAGAGTTGGCAACAAGTTCAATGTACTAAGGTAACCACCTTGCAGCACCAGTGAAACTCTCTTGAGCTTCGGTCAGATTGGTCATTGAAATCGGCACTCGCCGCCGCCCCGCGCGCAGCGGTTGTCGAGGGAAAAAAGACACCGAACGGATTACGCAGCCCAGAAGTGCGAAGATCGCCTATGCTTGAGATTGGAAGCACGGCGGATGCCGCATACGTTTGGTGACGAAGACGACATGGCAAGATCGTTTTGCATCACCGAACAGGATGTATTACCGCAGCTCGATCGACAATTGGCTGTTGTCCGCTTGAAGGGAACATTTTTGGCATGGCTGTCGAATCCAACCTGCGCGGCATGCAAGAGAAGGACCGAAACCTCGCCGGGGCCCCGGTATTTGGAATTCTGTTTGCCATTGGTCTGTCTCACCTTCTGAACGACATCATCGGGGGATTGGTGCCGGCAGTTTATCCCCTGCTGAAGAGCTCTTATCATTTGAGCTTTTCGCAGGTCGGCCTGATTACCCTTACTTATCAGACCACCTCGTCGCTCCTGCAGCCCTTAATCGGCCACTACACAGACCGGCGTCCCCGGCCGTTTTCATTGATGGCCGGCATGGCTTGCACGCTCGTGGGAGTCATCATGCTCTCCCGTGCGGCGAGTTTTCCCGCCATTCTGATCGCGGCAACCGCGGTCGGCATTGGCTCCTCGGTATTTCATCCAGAATCTTCCCGCATAGCGCGGTTGGCCTCGGGCGGCCAGCACGGTTTGGCGCAATCCATTTTCCAGGTGGGCGGCAACTTCGGATTCTCCCTGGGACCTCTGTTCGCCGCGCTTGTGGTCTTCCGGCACGGTCAGCCCAGCATTGCCTGGTTCTCGCTCTCCGCGCTACTGGCCATGATCGTGCTATCCCAAGTGGGCCGCTGGTATAAGAGAGAAAACTTGAAGAGGTCGCAAGCTAAGGCCAAGAGCGCTCTGCCAATATCGGCCGTGCCTCCAGGCAAAGTGGCCAGAGCCATGACGATTTTGCTTGTACTCATTTTCTCGAAATACATTTACATGGCCAGCATCACGACCTATTTCACGTTTTACCTGATAAGCAGATTCCACATTTCGGTGCAAAGCGCTCAGATGCATCTCTTTTACTTTCTGGGCGCCAGTGCCGCCGGAATTCTGATCGGCGGGCCGGTCGGCGATCGCATTGGCCGCAAATACGTCATCTGGTGCTCGATTCTCGGGGTGTTGCCCTTCACCCTGATGCTGCCGTACGTCAATCTTTTCTGGACCGGCGTTCTGAGTGTGGCGATCGGCATGATCCTGTCTTCCGCTTTCTCGGCAATCCTGGTGTTCGCCCACGAACTGATCCCCGGCAAGGTGGGTATGATTTCGGGCCTGTTCTTTGGCTTCGCGTTTGGAGTCGCGGGGGTGGGTGCCGCGGTGCTGGGCAAGGTCGCCGATTGGACCAGCATCGGTTTTGTGTACCACCTCTGTTCGTTCCTTCCGGTCATCGGCATTCTCGCTTACTTCTTGCCAGACGTAGAGACCCCGGCTTCCGCCAAAGCGAAGCAACGGGTAGCCATAGAGATGGCCTGAAGGAAATTGGCGGCAAGCACAGGCGCCCCTCTGGAATACATGCGCGCCCCAATCGTGTGAGTTATACTGCGAGGCGATTCGCTCAAAAGGAGGGGATATGGCAACACCATCTGATCACAACGAGAACTTTCGGCAGAGTCATCCAGATGTATGGAAAGCATTTGCGAACCTGGCCGATCAATGCCACGCGGCAGGACCGCTCGATGACAAGAACCGCAAACTGATCAAGGTAGCGCTGGCCATCGGTGCAGGCCTCGAAGGAGCTACACACTCGGCAATACGGCACGCCCTGGATGCAGGTGTGACCCCAGAGGAGTTGGACCACGTAGCGGTGTTGGCGATCACTACCCTGGGCTATCCTTCAGCCATGCGCGCGCTCTCGTGGATTCACGATCAGCCCATGGTGGGCAGCATTGCGGGCTCAAACGTCTGATCGCCAAACAGCGCCTCAACCGCCTATCTGGCTCATTGCCGATTCGCTGTCCATTTTCCCGGGGAAATGTTTGGCGGCGATAAACGCATGAAACGCTTCCGCCACAGCCTCGTCTCCTTCGCTTCGTCCTTCGTGTCGTGATTCGTATCCCAAGGCCCGCCTCGAACTCGCCAGATCAAAGGTTTCCGAATCCATCAGGCAGCGCCTGACCCGGCCCCGCGAATCCATACGCAGACGTTCGCACGAAGCGCAGAAGGGGCGGGAGCGCGGAGCAATCCAGCCAACCTTCAGAAGCGCGCCTTTCCACTGCATGGCCGTTTGGCGCGCCGGCAGCGCGACTGGAGTATCGAGTGCGACGGCGGTGGATTCCAACGCCAGCCGTGCCATCACTTCTCTGACGGAGACGAACTCGGAATCACACCATGCGCGCTCTGTACCCGTACGCATCAGTTCAATGAAGCGAATCTCCAATCCAAGCTCGGCCGCCAAGTCGAGCAGCCGTGGAACATCAAGCCTCCAGGTGGAGCGTTGCAGCACCGCATTCACCTTGAGGGGAACCAGGCCAGCGGCAATGGCGCCGTCGATGCCCTCAAGCGTGTCCTCCAGACGTCCACCACGTGAGAGTTCCGCAAAGCGCTGCGGATCCAGTGAATCCAGCGACACGTTTACCCTTGCCAGCCCTGCGGTCTTCAGCGCCTCTGCCATGCGCGCCAGCCGCGATCCATTGGTGGTCATGGAAACCTCGCGGATACTGGGAATGCGTGTCAGCCGAGAGACTAGATCGGCGAGGCCGGGGCGGACCAAGGGCTCGCCTCCCGTGAGCTTCACCCTCTCGATGGGAGCGTGTTGCACGAGCCAGTTCACGTTGGCAATCAGTTCTTCAAAGGAAAGCAGGGGAAGCGATTCGCCGGTCGCCGACGGAGGGACGCCCTCGGCAGGCATACAGTAACGGCAGCGAAAGTTGCAGCAATCGGTTACGGACAGACGCAACAGACGGGCCGCAGGCATGGGATGCCACGACGCCCGAGGCGCACACTCCGGCCTCAGTTGTACAAACGATCCAGACACTCAGTCCCCTTTCCAAGTCGGGAGGCAGCGCCGTTTCCTGCGCGACCCTTGGACCCGCCCCATTCCGCGGAGCAGGACGCCGCCGGAGCACTCATAGGCGCATTGCACCCTTAGCGCGCACCGGTCAGAGACGATTCAGTGTTCAATAATTACCTGCGCTTTGCAACTTCTTTTCTGTGCTCACTCCCAAATGGACAAAGAGTCTCAAATTGAGATCAGTATTGACAAACCTTGCCGTGAGTATGCAGTAGTAGCTTGTCGCGACCGGAGTTACGCTGCTTTACTCGCTCCGTCCACCTTCTGCTCCAACGCGGTCCACTCGCCTGCATCCAGCTTCACCCCTGCCGCGCCGACATTTTCCTCCAGGTGCCGAACCGACGAGGTGCCAGGGATTGGCAAGATCACCTTGGAGTGGTGGAGCAGCCAGGCCAGCGCCAGTTGCGCGACCGTGGCGTTGTGCTTCCTGGCGATCTCGTCCAGCACGCCGCCGGGCTTCGCCAGTTTGCCCGCCGCCACAGGAAACCAGGGAATGAACGCGAGGTTGTTTTTCTCGCAATAATGCAGGGTATCCTCATGGCCGCGGTCGCCAATGTTGTACATGTTTTGAACGCTGACAACGGAGATCGTTTTACGCGCATTGTCGATCTCGGCCGGCTTTACCTCCGAGAGTCCGATGTGGCGGATCTTGCCTTCCTGCTGAAGTTTCTTCAGTTCGCCAAACTGCTCTTCGGCTGGAACCTTAGGATCGATGCGATGCAACTGATAGAGATCGATTCGATGTAGTTTCAAACGGCGCAGGCTCATCTCTAAGCACTGACGCAAATACTCTGGCCTGCCCAGCGGCTGCCACTGGTTAGGTCCCGACCGCGTCAGCCCGCCTTTGGTGGCGATCACGAGACCCTCGGCATAAGGAGAAAGGGTTTCGCCAATCAGCCGCTCGCTCACTTCCGGACCGTACGAATCGGCGGTATCGATGAAGTTGACGCCCAACTCCACGGCGCGTCGCAGCACACGCCTGGCTTCTGCCGGGTCCTTCGGTTCCCCCCAGATGCCTTCGCCGGTAAGGCGCATCGCGCCGTACCCCAAACGATTGACGGTCAAATCTCCCCCAATCGCAAACGTACCACTCTCGTTAGTTGTATGTGCCATGTCGATTAAGATTCATGCGATGCCTGAGAGGATGAATTAACTCGAGAGCGGGACTGAGCAGATGGCTTAGAGGGCTCCTCGCATTGGGAGACTGATGGATGTGTCAGCTCGTCGTGATGCCATATTGCTTGAGTTTCACATAGAGCGTACTGCGCGGAATTCCCAGTATGGCGGCAGCCCGGTCAACTTTTCCGTTCTCGTTGTGGAGCACAAAGCTGATGTGTTTCCGCTCCAGTTCCTCCAGGGTCATCTCCGAATCCGCATAGGCACCTGGAACTTGCTTAGCGCTGGTTTTGGTTAGTTGGAAATGCAGATGCTCTCTTCGTATCACTCCATCCTTACTAAGCAAAGCCGCACGTTCTAACACATTGCGCAGTTCGCGGATGTTTCCCGGCCAGTTATAGCCTTCCAGTGCCGCCATCACGTCACTGCCAAATTTCAGTTGCCCGCGATTCAAGTCCTCCCTCAACCGATCCAAAAGCCACTCTGTCAACACGGGAATATCGCTGATTCTTTCGCGAAGAGGGGGAATTACGATCGGGATCGTACTGATCCGGAAATAGAGATCGCTGCGAAACCTTCCGCTATCCACCAGAGAGCCCATGTCCTGATGTGTGGCACCGATCAAGTGAACGTCCACCGTGCGGTCCGCCACCCCACCGACTCTTCGGAAACGCTTGTCATCGAGCGCCTTCAGGAGTTTCCCTTGGATGGAGAGATCCATGTCGCCAATTTCATCGAGGAACAAGGTTCCCCGATGCGCGACTTCCAGCAGCCCTATCTTCTGGGTGATTGCGCCGGTGAAGGCTCCTTTCTCATGACCAAACAGGTCGCTCTCCAGTAGTTCGCGGTTCAAGCCCGCGCAGTTCAGATCGACGAAAGGCTCTTTGGAGCGCGGGCCTTGCTTGGTGAGCCATTCGGCCAGCACGCCCTTTCCGGTGCCGGTTTCACCCTGAATCAAGATAGGGAGCGAGGTGCCAAGAATACTCCGCACCGATGATTCCAAACGGCGAATGCTCTCGGATGCTCCCAGGAACGGGTCGCGCCGGAAACGCACCACGCGATTCTTTTCCGCGAGGTCTCGGCGAATGATGCGGTTGCTTTCAAAGACTTTCTCAAGAAGCCTTAACAGAACAGATGATTCAAAAGGCTTCGGCACGAACTGGTCGGCACCCTCTTTCATAGCCTGTACGGCGAGGTCGATGGTCGCAAACTCAGTCATGATAAGGACTGGGATCAAGGGGTCAATGACGTGTATCTCGCGAAGAAGCTGGAGCCCGTTTGTATCGGGAAGGGAGGAGTCCATCACCACCGCGTCGGGATGGTTCCGCTCCAGTAATTCGCGGCACATTTTGCCGGTATAGGCTTCCGCGACAGAATAACCCTCCAACTCCAAGTAGGAATGAACCACACGGCGCAATGCTGTGTCGTCATCCACCAGTAGGATTTTATAGTTGGTCATTCTGTCTTTAACATCTGTGGCCTGCACCTTGTCACGTTCCTATTCCTAGGTCAATCAGAATTGATATCGGATCGTCTGGATTCTGTACTCTCCTGCATTGATTGGGTTATTTGGCAGACAAAATGCCCATCGAGTCTAAGGGTTACGTTTCAGCTAAGTAGCACAAATCAGACAACTTAAATATCATATTTGAGATGGAACTCGTTTTGGCGTTTACTCCGCCAAGTCACAACCCCGTCCATCCAGCAAAGGAGAACTCACCATGCGAAAGATAATCGCCATACCCATGTCACGCTCGACGGCATCATGCAGTCGCCCGGCGGTCCGGAGGAGGACCCGAGCGGAGGCTTCACGCAAAGGGGGCTGGGCCACGCCCTTCAGGGACGAGACGCAAGGCGTTGGGCGAGATCATGTCCGGTGAGTTCGACATGCTCCCGGCGCCGCACCTACGAAATTTTCGCGGAGCACTGGCCCTATGCCGGCGATAATCCCATCGCGAACGCCTTCAGGAAAAGTGCGGAAAAGCTCGGAAGATTCTCAAGTGATTTGGCGTCCCCGGCGGGATTCGAACCCGCGTTATCGCCGTGAAAGAGGCATAGCACTGTGATTCCAAGTCGTGTATATAATTCCAATAACTCTACAAACTATGCATGTTTATTGACGCTTTCACATTATCCATTCGCCATCCTTCGTCAGAATTCGCTTGCAATCATGCCCGATTATTGGATATATTTTGGATATGGCAAGACAAACGAAATCCGCACAGCTTAATAGCCGTAATTCCAGGCGCACACTCAAACACCGCCCAAAACCCTATTCAGTGAAGCTTTTCAATGGGCTGTTTCTTGACTACTACAAAGGCCGTAAAGACAGCACATGGTACGGACGCCGGTACATTGGCAATGCGGAGTATGAACGCGGTCAACTTGGAATTGCTGATGATCTTGTAGATAGCGATGGAATCCGCGTTCTGTCATTCGACCAAGCGCAAGCAAAGGCGCGTGAATGGGCAACGCTCAAAGTTCAAGAGGATACCGGCGAAGTTCAATCTGGTGCATTTACTGTGGAACAGGCCATGAACGAGTACATCGCACATCTTACGAAGGCTAAGCGCAAACCCCAATACCGCACAGCAGCTATTGCAAAAGCCCATATCCTGCCCACATTAGGCAAGATTGAACTGTCCAAGCTGACACACGGCAAAGTGAAGGCGTGGCGTGACGCGCTCGCAGAGACAGCGCCTAGGCTTCGCACTCGAAAAGGCAAGGAACAAGCATATCGCACCATTGATCCTAACGATCCTTCGCAAGCCCGAAAGCGTCAAGCGACTGCAAATCGTATTTTGACCGTGCTCAAGGCTGCATTGAACTACGCTAAAGGTGAATCCAGGCGGATTGCGACAGATGCAGCTTGGGTGGATGTGAAGCCTTTTAACAAGGTGGATGTACCAAAGGTGCGCTTTTTGTCGAATAAGGAAGTGACCGCTGTAGTCGCCAAGTGTGAACCAGATTTTCAATCATTGATTAAAGGTGCGTTGCTCACAGGATGCCGTTACGGTGAACTTACCGCGCTAACCGTTGCAGACTTCAATCCCAAAGATGGACAAATCTACATTGCACAGAGCAAGAATGGTGAATCACGCTACGTCGATTTAAACGATGCAGGCATTGAGTTTTTCAAGCAGCTTACCGACAAACGCAAGCTTGAAGAAATTCTATTTCTGCGCTCAAACGGCAAATCGTGGAAAACGTCAGAACAGTTCAGGCCCATGAATGCAGCGTGTGATGCTGCGAAGGTTGAAGACGTTACATTTCACATCCTTCGCCATTCGTATGCCAGCCATGCTCTCATGGCCGGTATGACCATCGAAGTTTTAGCTCAGCAATTGGGCCATAAGGATACGCGCATCACAATGCGCCATTATGCTCACCTTTGCCCAACATTCAAGCGAGAGTCCGTCAGGCAGAACGCACCGTCGTTCGGATTCCAGAGCGCAGCGCCTCGCCCTGTTCTAGTCAAGAGAAAGAGCCAGAGCGCTTAGGCTTCCCATCCGGTGAGCTGCGGTCGGCTGCATTCGATCCAGGATGCAGCCTTTTCTTTTAGCTGTGGCGTTGCGCCGATGGTGAGTGGTTTCCTGCCTATCCGTCATTTTCGCAGCTTCGCGACTTTCGCTTATTTCGCTATTTCGCTTACTGTCTCTCCCTGAATCCCTGCTTCAGAATAAATAGTCGATAAGTCTACTGTTACTTACAATATTTATGTTATTGGGGTATAGCCTAATTTCTTTACAGAGAAAAAACACCCTTTGCGAACAAGCGAATTAAGCGAATTTGCGCGGCAAGAGTTTTCATCTTACTAAGTTACGGCGTACACCTAACATCTGTACGGCATACGTCAGCAATACGCATCAGAGCCACATCTCACTCCTGTTAAGCTCTCACCATGACATCAAAACGATTGCGGATTAGCTTACCTCTTGCTCATTTTCAGCTTCTCAAACAGCTTACAAACAAGCTGGCACTAGACAAAACCAACACGATGCGATATTGCATAACTCGCATTGCAGAACAGGAAGGCGTTTTCATGATTGGATTCCCTGAAGTGTACGCAGCACTAGCAGCGGGCAAGCGCGTTAGGCGCAAACGATGGGAACGTGACAGCATTCTCTTTATCCATAATGAACAGCTAATGCGGGAATGCCACGGCAAGTTAACAGCTCATCAACTCGATTGGGAAGATATGAGTGCAAAGGATTGGAAGGTGCTCCCAGAGACAACGGCGAATGCTACGGTGTAATGCCTCAATGACAGGCTGGTGAAGGCATTACGCCAAGCCTTCACCAGCCGCTCAACAAGCAAACCACACATCAGCCGCACGCCCACCAGTCTTACGCGACTCAGTGCGAGCCTTGCCGGACTCTTTCAATGTATTGAGGGCGCGTTGCAATTCGTCACTCTTCTTATGCCTTCCAAAGTAGCTGGATATTTGAGTGAGGGACGCGCCTTCCGGCATACCTAATAGATACGCATGAATCCTTTCTGTTGTCGTATTTGCCATAGTTCCACCGAAGCAGTAATCAACGCTGTCTTGGCAGTAGCGCCACACTTCAAGAGCGGCTCGCAGATGCCGAATACCAACGTTGTTGCAACCGTCCAGAATCGCATAGATTAGGGCGACGCGAAGCGTCTGAGCCTCTGCCCTGGCGCTCATGGCACCAGCTAGCCCCGGACGGCCTGCGCTTAGTCGGCTGTACTCTTTGGCCCACATAGAGGCCGCATCGGGCACCCATCCACATTGACCGTAGTATGTAGAGCTGTTGATTACATGGGAAGCTTTCGCAGCGAGCGCCTGCAATGCAGCCTCATCTACGTTTCCACCCCACGGTAGTTCCTGCGAGCGTTTCGCGCACACCCATAGAAACCTGTTACCGAATCCGTTTGTTCTGTCCGTCGAAGTGAGCAGCCGTTGCAATTCGTCAAGAGTGATGTTTCCAAAGATCGAAATATGAGGCTCACGGCAGACGTTCTTATTGCTCCGTGCGAGTGTGCGCAGTTCGTCACCATCCCATGACATTCTCAGAACAGCACTCAAGGTGTTCCCTTCGCGTCCAGCGGCCTGTAGAGCCTGCCCCATTTCCGACTCGCAAACGAGCAAGCGTTTATCAGCAACGCCGTTGTCAATCACCTTAGCAAGTGGCAACTTGCCTTGCTCTGTCTGCGTATCATCGAAGCGGGCATCTCTCACCGCTTCAATTAAACCTTCGCCGGACGACAGCCCGCCGAGCATTCGCGCAGAGATCGTAGGATCAATCATCGCAGCGAAACGCTTAGCCTCTGCCATGACTGTGCCTTTGCGCCCCTTGCTGGTTTCAGCAATGA
>Ga0187847_10002451_pt1 | contig 14962 bp, 15 predicted proteins | sample June2016WEW_4_10_FD_132458 | JGI IMG/M metagenome (GOLD analysis project Ga0187847, IMG submission 132458) | Peatland microbial communities from SPRUCE experiment site at the Marcell Experimental Forest, Minnesota, USA - June2016WEW_4_10 | ecosystem: Environmental > Terrestrial > Soil >...
AGACGTTGATCCCCGCTCGAGAGCGCGTCCAGCAGCTCGCCCGTGCCGTCGGTGCTGCCGTCGTTGACCGCAATGACCTCGAAATTCGGGTAGTCGATTGCGAAATAGGAATGGCAGCAAGTTACCCATGTGACCGCGCCGCTCCCATTGCTGATCGGGCGCGGGCAACGGCTCGCCGTTGACCACGCCAATCATACGGTCGACGCCTGCCTCGACGCCGCCGTCGAAATTGCCCTGCTTGAACAGCGGCGTGATCGTCTCGGCGATGATGCGGCTCGCGATGGCATCCGGCAGCGCCCCCTCGAGGCCGTAGCCGACCTCGATGCGCACGCGCCGATCGTCCTTGGCGACGATCAAGATTGCGCCGTCATCGACACCCTTGCGGCCGACTTTCCACTGGTCCATGACCCGGATTCCGAACTGATCGATGTCTTCGGGCTCAGTCGTCGGCACGACCAGAACCGCAATTTGGCTGCCCTTCTTCGCCTCGAGATCGGCGAGTTTGGCTTCGATGCGCTGCACCGCCGCACCCGAAAGCGTGCCGGTCAGATCGACGACGCGTGCGGAGAGCGGCGGAACTGCAACCTGGCCGCTCGCGACCGCCGCCAACAGGCATGCCGCGAGCAATGCCGGACCGCGCCGCAGACAGGCCAAACTGGTCACTAGGGCCGCGGTGGCGCCGTCGATGGTGCGGCCGGCTGCGCGCTGAAATCCACGGTCGGCGGCTTGGAAATGACCGCTTCATTCTCGACCGTGAAGTTCTCCTTCGGCTTGTAGCCGAACATCATCGCGGTCAAGTTTCCGGGGAATGAGCGCACCGTCGTGTTGTAGCTCTGCACCGCATCGATGTAGCGCTTGCGCGCCACGGTGATGCGGTTTTCGGTGCCCTCGAGCTGCGCCTGCAGGTCGCGAAAATTCTGGTCGGACTTCAACTGCGGGTAGTTCTCGGTGACGACCAGCAAGCGCGACAGCGCATTCGTGAGCTGACCCTGAGCGGCCTGAAATTTCGCGAATGCCGCCGGATCATTGACGAGTTCCGGCGTCGCCTGGATCGAGCCGACCTTGGCGCGCGCTTCGGTCACGCCGAGCAGCACCTGCTGTTCCTGTGCCGCGTAGCCTTTGACGGTGCTCACGAGATTGGGGATCAGATCGGCGCGGCGCTGATATTGATTCAGGACTTCCGACCATGCGGATTTGATCTGTTCGTCCTGCGCCTGCATGGTGTTATAGCCACAGCCGGATAACAGCACGCCCAAACTTAACAGCAAGCCCACGCCTAGTTTACGCACGATTGAGACCCCTCCTGGTCATTCCGCGATATTGAGAACCAAGCGCACAGTTTAGCACCCAAAAAAAAAGCCCCGAGAGCTAATCTCGGGGCTGAGGTGCGGACTTCATTGAAGGGAAGTAAAGCCCGCTAGGGGATAAAGTCGGTGTGCGTCAGTGCAATTGGTCCCATTGCAGGACTTGGATGTCGTTTTCCTCGAGATCGAAGCTTAGCGCCAAAACGCGGGCAATCTCCCGGTCTTTTTGCACCGCGCCCGATTGGCCGAGCAGCTCCACGACGCCACGATACTCACTGTAATCCATCGCACCGTTCAGATGCGCGATAAAGTGCGTGTAATATTTGAGGCTCATGGCATGGGAGCATAAATTCCGGGACGGGCTCTGGCTGTGAGCAATCGCTCAAATGCGCGCAAAGTGCTGGGAAGCGGATCACAAATCGCGCCTCGGCGGTAGGAGCAATGCATCATGTCGAGATACCGAGCCCCGGTTGCGCCCGGCTCCCAATACATTACGCCGGAGGGGGCGCTGCGCCTGCGCGAGGAACTGCACCAGCTCTGGCATGAGGAGCGTCCTAGGGTCACCCAGGCGGTCTCCGAGGCCGCGGCGCAAGGCGACCGGTCCGAAAATGCCGAGTACACCTACGGCAAGAAGCGGCTGCATGAGATCGACCGCCGCGTGCGTTTCCTGCGCAAACGGCTAGACGGCATGAAAATCGTCGATCCGCTCCAGGATTCGGGGCGGCGTGATCCGAATCGCGTCTATTTCGGCGCCTGGGTGCAAACGCTGCACCCGGATGGCGAGCGGCGCTGGCACCGAGTCGTCGGGCCCGACGAGTTCGACATGGCCGAGGACTACCTCAGCATGGATTCCCCGCTGGGCAAGAGCCTGCTCGGCAAACGGCTCGACGAGCAGATCACGGTGTTGTTGCCGAGCGGCCCTTGCATACTCGAGATCACCGAGATTCGCTATGGACCTCGTCCATAGCGAATCTCGGTGCTCGGCCCCGACGGGCCGGTTTCAGACGACACGAACGTTCTTGAATTGCCACGGATCCGAGGTGTCGAGGTCCTCGGCAAACAGCTCGCCGCGCTGGTACAGCGGGGTCCAGTCGGTGTAGCGGCCGACGAGTTTGCCGAGGTACGGCCGGCAAATCTCGAGTGGCCGCTCGAAATCCATGTCGTCGGGCTCGACGATGCCGCGTTTGGGATTCTCGATCGCCCAGATCATGCCCGCGAGCGCCGAAGCGGTGACCTGCAGGCTCGTCGCGCTGTTGAAAGGCGCCAAAGTGCGGGCCTCGCCGATCGACAGCTGGGAGCCGTACCAATAGGCGTTCTTGCGATGACCCGCGAGCAGCACGCCGAGCTCGTCGATGCCGTCGGTGATCTCGTCGAGCATGATGCGTTTGTGGTCCTGCAGATGCCAATTGCGGCCCGCGAATTCGTGCACCGACAACACCGCGCAGTCGCTCGGGTGGTATGCGTAATGCGCGGTCGGACGGTAGACGACGCGCTCGCCTTCCCGGACCGTATAGTAATCGGCCAGCGAGATTGCCTCGGAATGCGTGATCAGGAATCCGTGGAAACTTCCGGCTTCCGGCGTCCAAGTGCGCACGCGCGTGCTCGCGCCAGGGCGATTCAGATAAATCGCGCAACCCGAGCCAATCGTGTGCCGGCCGCCGTCGGCCGGAAAATGCCTCTCGTGTGTACCCCACCCGAGTTCGGCAGGCTGCGCGCCCTCGCTCACGAAGCCATCGACCGACCAGGTGTTCACGAACTCGTTGCCGCGCTTCGGCTGGTTCGCGACCTGGCTGTCGCGCTCGGCAATGTGCATGACCTTGATGCCGAGCTTCTGGGCGAGTCCCGCCCATTGCTCGCGGCCCTGCGGCCGCTCTAACTCGACACCGGTATCCGCGGCGATGTTGAGCAGCGCCTGCTTGACCAAGTGCGAGACCAGGCCGGGATTGGCGCCGTGCGTGAGCACCGCGGTCGACGCCGTCTCGTTGCCGGCGCGCAAGCCCAGCGCACCGAGGCGCATCGCGTAGTTGCTGCGCTCGGCGACGCTCAATTTCGCGTCCGTGTATCCACCGACCCAAGGCTCGACGCAGGTGTCCAAATACAGCGCGCCGCGTGCGCGCGCCAACTCGATCAGTGCGACGCTGGACACATCGACCGATAAATTCAGCAGGAAATCGCCCGCGCCGAGCAGCGGCCCGAGCACCGAGAGATAGTTGTGCCGGTTCAAGGTGGCTTGCACGAATTTGACGCCGTAGTGATCGGCCTCGGCGCGGCCGCTGGCGGCCGCCGAGACGATCGTGATGCGGTCCGACGACGTGCCGATGTGACGCAGGATCAGCGGCAGTACCCCCTGGCCGATGCTGCCGAAGCCGACGAAGACGATCTTGCCGGCAAAATTCACATGCACTTCGTGCTCGCTCATGATTCAAACCCCAAATTCATTATTGTTTTCCCTTAGCTTCGGTGGGCGCCCTGCGGCAAAACACCAGCAGGGTACCTGCCCGCGCACCGAATTCTCAAGTTTCGCGCCAATGCGGGGGATAGGTACGCTCGTAGCCGGGCAGCTGCTCGATTCGAGCGATCCAGCGGGCGAGCGCCGGGTAATTGCGTTCCATCGGCAAAAAGCGCGCGCCGAGCTCCGCGGCGGCGCTGCGGTTCAGAGCGCGACGCAACAATTGGATCCACGGGAAAATAACCATGTCGGTCGCGGAATAATTCGCCCCGACGATCCATTGCTCCTTGCTGAGCCGTCCCTCGATCGTGCGCGCCTCGCGCGCCACCACATGCATCGCATCGGTGAGCTCGTCGATCTGCGCGGCGACGCGGCCGGCGAATATCGCTGCGGTGATCTTGGCCAATGCGGGTTCGGCGTAGGCCTGGAATTCGCAGATCACGCGCATGATCACGCCCGCTTCTTCGGGCGTTGCGCCGAACATTGGTGCCTGCGGATACTTGACCTCGAGGTAATAGAGCACCGCGACCGACTCGAACACGACGTAGTCGCCGTCCTTCAACACCGGCACGCGTCCGCGTGGATTGAGCTTCAGCATCTGCGGCGACTGATGCTCCTGCTGGTCGAGGTGCAGCAGATGCGATTCGTACGGCAGCCCCTTGTGCTCCAACGCCAAGAGCACACGCCACGAGAACGGGCTGCCGCTACCCCAGTATAAAGTGAGTGCCATTGGGTCGATTGTAACGGATGAACTCGAGGCGGCATCGCGCTAAGCTCGAAACATGATCCATACGACCCTGATCGACGCACAGAGCCTCGCTGCACTCGCCGGACGGCCCGACATCGCCGTCATCGATTGCCGCTTCGATCTTGCCTCCCCGGCCGCCGGGCGCGCGGCCTACCTAGAGGCTCACATCCCGGGAGCGCACTACGCGGATTTGAATCGGGACCTCTCGGCGCCCGTGACCCCACGCACAGGACGCCATCCCCTACCCGATCCACAGCGCTTGGCGGCGCGACTGCAGCAGTTCGGAATCGGCGACGACACGCAAATCGTCGCTTACGATGCCGGCAACGGGGCGTTCGCGGCGCGGCTTTGGTGGCTCGCGCGTTGGCTCGGCCACGATCAAGTCGCGGTGCTTGACGGCGGATTTGCCGCTTGGACCGCGCTCGGACTCGCGACGGTCGGCGGCGATGCGCCGGATGCGCCTACGCCGGCGCCGCGGTTCACGGTGCGGCTCGCCGAGGGCGCCTGGCTCACGAGCGATCAGGTGCAGGGCGCTCTGCGGGAGCGGCGGCGGCTCATCGTCGATGCGCGCGCGCCGGAGCGTTTCGCGGGCACGGTCGAACCGCTCGATGCGATCGCGGGACACCTCCCCTCGGCCCAGAATTTTCCATTTACTCGCAACCTGCGTGCGGACGGCCGGTTTTTGGCCCCCGACGAACTGCGCAGCGTCTGGCGGAAGTTTCTCGGCGACACCGAGCCCTCCGAGGTCATCGCGATGTGCGGCTCCGGCGTGACGGCTTGTCACAATCTGCTTAGCCTCGAGGCGGCCGGACTTCCCGGCGCGAAACTCTACGCCGGCTCCTGGAGCGAGTGGATCCGCGACCCCTCGCACGGGGTCGCCACCGGCAGCTAGCGGGCGAGCGTCACAGACGCGCAAACCGTCATTTACATGCAGCCGCAATTTGCTATCGTTCGCGCCACATGAACGCACCTGCAAAGAAGCTGCCGGCGAGCCAGGCCTGGAAGGTCGAAGACGCGTTGGACCTCTACCAGGTCGAAGCCTGGGGCAAGGGGTATTTTTCGATCAATGCGGAGGGCCACGTGGTCGTGCGCCCGCGCATGGATTCGGCGCACGAGATCGATCTCTACGACGTCGTCCAGGGATTAAAGGCCCGCGATCTGCACACGCCGGTCGTGATCCGATTTTCCGACATCCTCGCGCATCGTCTGCGGCATTTGGCGGACGCATTCAGCACGGCGATCGTGGAAAACGACTACAAGAACCGCTACGCCGCGGTGTTTCCGATCAAGGTCAACCAGCAGCGCCTCGTGGTCGAGGAAGTCTATCGCTACGGCAAGGAGTTCGGCTTCGGCCTCGAAGTCGGCTCCAAGCCCGAGCTGCTCGCGGTCATGTCGATCACCGAAGATGCGCCGGATCGCATCGTGGTCTGCAACGGCTTCAAAGACGACAGCTACATCGAGGCCGTGATTCTCGCGACCAAGCTCGGCCGCACGATCATCCCGGTCATCGAAAATTTCGAGGAGATACACCTGCTGCTCAAGCACGCCGAACATTACGGCGTGCGGCCCAAGCTCGGCGTGCGGGTCAAACTCGCGAGCGAGGGCGCGGGCCGCTGGCGGGAATCCGCGGGAGAGAAATCCAAATTCGGGCTGTTCATCAGCGAGATCCTCGATCTGTACGCGCTGCTCAAGGAACGCAAGATGCTCGACTGTCTGCAGCTCGTGCACTGCCATCCGGGCAGCCAACTGCAGGACATCCGGCGCGTCAAAGATGCGATCAACGAACTCGCACACGTCTACGCCGAGCTCAAAATCATGGGTGCCGGGCTGCAATACATCGATATCGGCGGCGGATTGGGCGTCGACTACGACGGCAGCGGAACCAATTACGAATCCTCGATGAATTACACGCTCAATGAATACGCGAGCGACGTGGTGTATCGGATCAAGAGCGTCTGCGACGCGCGCGACGTGCCGCATCCGATGATCGTCAGCGAATCGGGCCGCGCGATCGCCGCCCATCACAGCCTGCTGGTGTTCGACATTCTCGGCGCCTCCAAGCTCGACCAGTTCAACGTGACCGGCCGCCCGGAGGAGGACTACCACGGCCACGAGGAAGTGCCGCAACCGGTGCGCGATTTGTTCGACAGCTACCGCTCGGTCAACGAGCGCCGCCTCGTCGAGTGCTACCACGACGCTCTGCAGGCGCGCGAGCAAGCGCTGCAGATGTTCAACCTCGGCTATCTGAGCCTCGAGTTCCGCGGGCTCGCGGAGAAGCTCTATTGGGCGACCTGTACCAAGATTCGCGAGATCTGCCGCAAGCTCGACAAGCTCCCCGAAGAATTGGAAAACCTCGAGTCGATGCTCAGCGACATCTATTTCTGTAATTTTTCGGTGTTCCAGTCGTTGCCGGACAGCTGGGCGATCGGCCAGCTGTTTCCGATCATGCCGATCCAGCGGCTCGGCGAACGCCCGTCGCGCAACGCCGTACTCGCCGACATCACCTGCGACTCGGACGGCAAAATTGACCGGTTCGTGAGTCCGCGCGAAACCAAGCGCACGCTCGAGCTGCACGAATTGAAATTGGGCGAGCCGTACTACCTGGCGGCGTTTCTGGTCGGCGCCTACCAGGAAACCCTCGGCGATCTGCACAATCTGTTCGGCGACACCCACGTCGTGCACATCCGCCTGCACGACGAAGGCGGCTGGTGGATCGAGGAAATCGTCAAGGGCGATACCGCCAACAAGGTCCTCGAGTACATGGAGTACGACACCGACGAGCTCTATCCGCGGGTCGAACGGGATTGCGAACGTGCGGTGCGTGAAGGACGCATGACGCTGACCGAGGCGCAGGCCGTCAAGCGCTTCTATGAAAACGAACTCAACGGATACGCCTATTTGGAAGTCGAATGAGCGCACCGATCCGGCGCACGCCGGCCGCCTCCCAAGCCTTGAAATGTTACGTTTGCCAAGCTTTAGGCCCTGGCGTAGCATCGGTTTGTAGGCTCGTTCCCTAGGTCAATTAGCGGGTTTCTGTGTGGATGTCCTGCCTAAATGGAGTAGTGCACGGCCGAAGGTACAGGCCTTCGTCGCGGCTGAGTTTGCGCGTCGGTCTGCTTGTTGAAACCGCGTGCGAGCGGGTTCAGCCCGCACTTCGCGCGCACTGTCAGTGAGACCAGTTGAATGACGACGATTTATGTAGGCAATCTGCCATTCACCGCTACAGAAGACGAAGTGCGCAGCCTGTTCGAGCGCTACGGTAAGGTCGACTCCGTCAAACTCATCAACGATCGCGAAACGGGCCGTCCGCGCGGATTCGCGTTTGTCGACATGGCGGCCGGCGAGGCGCAGAACGCGATTCAGCAAACGAACGGCTTTCAGATGGGCGGGCGCCCATTGCGGGTCAACGAGGCCCAAGAACGCGCGCCGCGAAGCAAGCCTTCGGGCGGTGGCGGTGGCGGTGGTGGTGGTGGCGGCGGTGGTCCGCGCCGCTGGTGATCGGAAACCAGAATCCTTAGATCGAACCGCAAGGCCGCGCAGAGCGCGCGGCCTTGCGGTCACCACATGTCTTTGAGCTGGCCGACGACGTCGACCCGGGCGGTATCGACCGGCGCATCTTCGGCGGCGCGCAAGGTCTCGGCGCCGCGCAAACTGCTATAAGCGGCTTTCTCGAAACAGGCGACCACCTTGTCGGTCATGAAGCGGCTCTTGGCCCCATAGATGTGCGCGTCACCGTCCTTGGGCTGCTGGGTCACCGCGTATCGCAGCGGCACGCACAGATGCAATTCGTTGCGCGCGCGGGTCATCGCGACATATAGCAGGCGCCGCTCCTCTTCGACGAGTTCCGGTTTGCCGTTGGAGAACTCGGACGGAAAAATACCGTCGCCGACGTTCAACACGTAGACGAAATCCCATTCTTGGCCCTTGGCCGAATGGATCGTCGAGAGAATCACATATTCTTCGTCCTTCGAGGCGCGGCCCGATTGATCGCTGCTGACCGACGGCGGATCGAGCGTGAGCTCGCTCAAGAATCGCTCGCGCGTGGGATGCTGCACGCTGAGCTGTTCTAGCTGATCCAGATCCCCGACCCGCGTCCAGCCCGAGTCGTAGAGTCGTTCGAGCTGCGGCTTGTACCATTCCTTGACGAGGCCGACCTGCCCGGCCCAGGGGGTCTGGGGATCAGCGAGCTTCTCGAAGAATTCGCAAAATCGTTTCCAGTCCATTTTGACCAATTGCGGCACTTCGAATTCGCGCAGGCGCGTCACGCTGTAGCCTTTGGCCTCGAACATATCCAGCGCCGTCTTGGCATGCGCCGGACCGATCCCGGGAATCAATTTCAATACCCGAAATCCCGCGACGGAATTTCGCGGATTGTCGGCCCAGCGCAGGATCGACAACAGGTCTTTGACGTGCCCCGCCTCGAGGAACTTGAGCCCGCCGTATTTGACGTAGGGGATATTTTTGCGCGTCAACTCGAGTTCGAGCAGGTCGCTGTGGTGCGAATTGCGAAACAAAATCGCATGGCGCTTCAAGGATCCGCCGCTCTCGCGCGTGATGAGTATTTTGCGCGTGATGTATTCGGCTTGGGCCTGCGTGTCGTCGAGGCTCACGTAGAGCGGCTTCTGCGACGACGGCCGGTTGCCGATCAGCGTCTTGCGATGCTGGCGCGCACCCTCGGCCATGAGCGCATTGGCGCCGTCCAATATCGGCTGCGTCGAGCGGTAGTTTTGCGCGAGCACCACGATATCCGCTTTGGGCTTGAATTTATCCGCGAATCCCAAAATGTTGTCGACCGCGGCGGCGCGAAACGAATAAATGGCCTGCGCATCGTCGCCGACCACGGTCAGTCCGGCGCCGTCGGGCTTGAGCGCCAGAACGATCTCGCCCTGCAAGGTGCTGGTATCCTGGTATTCGTCGACGAGCACGTGATCGAAGTTCTTCGCAAGGTTCTGCGCGAGCGCCGGGTTCTGCATCATGACGTGCCAGTACAGCAGCAGATCGTCGTAATCCAGCACGTTGTTCTTCTGCTTGCGCAGCACGTACTCGCGGTAGATCCGGGTGAGCTCCGGCTCCCATTCAGCGGCCCAGGGGAACTGCTCCTCGAGCGTAGCCTTGAGCGACAGGCGCGTGTTGACGCGATACGAGTAGATCGCGAGACAGGCGTCCTTGCGGGGGAAACGCTTGTCCTTCTGCGAGAACCCCAATTCATGGCGTACGACGTCCATGACGTCGGCGGCATCGGAGCGGTCCAGCACAGTGAAAGTCGGCTGCAGGCCCAGGTGCTTGGCGTACAAACGCAGGATGCGATTCGCGAGCGAGTGGAACGTACCCGACCACAACAACCGCGAGGTCACGCTGCGATCGTTCGATTTGCCGCGTTCCGCGAGCACGTCGCCGACGATTTGTTGGGTGCGCTTGAGCATGTCCTGCGCTGCGCGCCGCGTAAAGGTCAGCATCAAGATCCGCGCCGGATCCACGCCGTTCAACACCAAGTGGGCAACGCGGTGCGCGAGCGTACTGGTCTTGCCGGTTCCGGCACCCGCAATGATCAGCAACGGACCCGCGGTCACCCCCTTGCCCGGCACAGCCGTGCCGAACGTCGCGGCGCGGCGCTGCGGGGTGTTCAACGAGTCGAATGGCGTGGCCTTTGGTTTGATCATGTCGCGACTATACTGATGGACTGTACGTATATCCAGATGCGCTTAAAATTCGCGCTCATATCGCAGAATCGCCGATCCGACCACAGATTTGCGCGGAGATAGATCACAAGCGGCGGTTTAAATGCCCGACTTTGCGCCGAAATGAGCGCGTTCGAGCCAGATTCCCAGCTCGTGCCGCAACTGCGCGTACTCGCCGCGCCCCTCACCGCGATAGACCCACCGCGCTCCCGGCAGATCCAAAAAGACCGGTTCACGCGGCATATTCGCCGCAATTTCGTCCCACGGCCGGCCGTCCAAATGACCGGCGTGGCGCCGCCTCGAGCGAAAGCGCCGCTCGATCTCGGGCGCTTCCGCATAACAGCAGACTTGGGCCATCGGCACTTGAGCTTCCTGCGCCAAGGCCGTCAGCGCAGCTGTATGCTCGGCGCGCCAATTACCCTCGAGCATGCAAGGCAGTCCCGCGCAAGCCTGCGCCGAGCCGAGCCGCAGCAGCACCGCGAAGCTCGCACGGCTCAAACGCGACGACCAATCGCGTTCGCTCACACCGAGCGTGTCGAACAAGGCCTCTTTGATCTCGTCCTTGCGGTAGCAGGCAATATGCAGGTCGCTCGACAATGCCACGCTCAAGCTCGTCTTGCCGCTCGCGGGGCTGCCGAGGATGATCACGAAAGCCGAATGCATCACCATAAAGGACCAGCATGTTGAAACCAACGACGATCGCAAGCAAGCTCATGCACCGTGGGCGCGTAGTCGATGTCTGCACCGAGCGCCTGCGCTTTGCGAACGGCCGCGAAGAAGATGTCGACCTGATTCGCCATCCGGGCGCCGCAGCGGTCGTTCCGCTCGACAACGCGAACCGCGTTTGCCTGGTGCGCCAGTATCGACACGCGGTTGCCGATTTTCTCTGGGAGGTCCCCGCCGGAAAGCTCGACGCCGGCGAAGCACCCGAAGTCTGCGCGGTCCGTGAACTCAAGGAGGAGGCCGGGGTCGTCGCGAAGCGCTGGACTTCGCTCGGCGTCTACATTTCGGCGCCGGGAATCTTCAGCGAGGTCATCCATTTGTACCTCGCGCGCGAGCTCGATATCGGTACGCCCGTCCCCGACGCCGACGAGGAATTGGAACACCAGTGGATGCCTCTGCAACAAGCCGTCGAGTTGGTGCTGCGAGGCGACTGGAACGACGGCAAAACGGTCGTTGCGCTATTACGCGCGCAATATGAACTGCAACTGTGACGGCCCTCGAAGATTTCACATCAGCGTATTGACCGCGCTTGGTTGAGCCGATAAATAAGGATTATGAGCAAGGAAACTCCCAAATTTACGCAACGGCCGGTCGGCTTGCCCGACGAGCCGGAGCCGCCCGATGTCGCCAAGACGCCGGGTAGGCCGGCGGGTCAGGTCAAGTTCGATTCCCGCGGCAATGCGATATTCGATTGGGCGACGATGACCGGCGAATTCGCGCGCGACACGGCGACTGCACGGCTCAAGAAGCTCGAGAACCCGACCCTTTCGCTCGCCGACGATGCGCCGACGCCGGTCGTCAAGAACGTCAAGTCGAACCCGCTCGGAGCGGTCAAGGGCTACAACCCCTACGACAGCGGCAAACTGGGCAACAAGGAAGTGCCGAAGAAGAAGGATCTCAAGAAGCTCAGCGAATGGCTGGCCCTGAAGAAACAGGCCGCCAGCAACAAGAACCAAGACGACTGAAGCGCCGGACGGGCCGCGCCTCAGACGGCGAGCGCGTGGCGCAATTTCGCCGCCGATCCCAGCCGATAGAACTTGCGCAGCTCGCGCACCAATGCCTCGATTCGCGCCTCGCCCCGTTGCACGAAGCGGCGCTCCAGCCGCCGGCAATAATGGGCCGCGGAACGGTGTGCGGTCCGGTAGCGATCGTACTGATCCGGCTCCAGCCTCGAATCGAACACCACGCGATCGAACAGCCGCGCATGAACCTGGCTCGGATAGGCGCCGCCCTGTTGCTCGCCGAGCAGGAACACCGCGGCCGCGTACTTGTCGACCTCGGCCTGCGTCTCCAACTCGAGCAGGGAAACCGGCGCGTCTCGCTGCAGCCGCCAGGTCGAATACAGAAAGTGGCTGACGCCTTCGAGAGCCGTGCAAAAATCCGCCAAATTGCGCTCGGTGAGCGCGCCAAGAGGATTCGCTTGCTCGAGCCGGCGCAACAGCTCGTCGTCGAGATAGAGCGCGACGCCGGCGCCGTCGGGCGTTTCCGCGAGCAGCAGCTCTTCGTCCGGCGCACGCGCGTCGTTGTCCGGCGCAAACCCCGCGAGATGGCGCCGGTCGGTCACGAGGAAATCATAAACGTCGTAACAAGGTTCGACGTCGTAGAGACGTCCGAGCAGCGCTTGCAGGCCGCGAAGCACCATGGGGCTCTCGCCTAGTGCTCGCGGCGCGGGCCGGGCTGTCCAACCGGCTGGACGCCGAGGCTTTGCAGCAGGCCGTGCGCGCGGCGACTGCCGGTCTTCATCCAAATTTCATAGAGGCGCAGAACGTCGGCATCGGTGTGCCGGTAAGACATTTCGCTGACTTCGTTGAGCGCATCGACGAGGCGCTGAAATTTCTGGGCGAGCTCCGCATAGATTGCCGCGACGCATCGGCCCGAGGCCGAGCGCTGCATCGTGTCGGCGAGCGAGCTGTAAGCGTTGCCGCCCATCGCGATGTGATAGTCGATGTCGACCAATTTGCGCGCGAAGCTGCGCGCGAAGAACCCGGCGATGAACAGCGAGACGTCGCCGAGCCGCTGCAGGCTGCGCTGGCGCGCGTGCGCGGTCGGTGCTTCGAGCGCGTCGGCGAGCATATGGGCGAGCGGCCGGATGCGCAGGCCCTCGGCGGTCTGTTCGTAGAGCGCCTCGGCGCGCGAAAACATCGTGAGCAGATTGACGACATAGGCTTCCGCCTGTTGGTCGATGTCGAGGTGTTGATGCTCGCTCGCAGCGTGAAACGCGTCACGAAAAAATTCGCGAAGCGATGTGACCGCCACCAGAGATCCCGCAGACGCTGCTTGCATGCTTGGCATCCTTTGTGAGCTACATTCATCCTATCGACTCCGCGACTACGAAGTGAAGTAGCGAATCACAAAAAATGCCTTATTTTTCCGATCAGCAATCACCGCCCTTGGCTGCTAAGCAAGTTCCGCGAGCGTCGTCACGATGCGCGGCGGCGGCTCGAACTGCGGCGGCCATGCGCGCGCATCTCGATTGAGCCAGATCGAGCGCATCCCGGCGCGCTGCGCGCCGACGACGTCGGCGAGCGGGTCGTCGCCGACGTGCAGCACCTCGTGAGCCGCGACGCCGGCCTCGGTGAGCAGTTTCTCGAATATCCGCGCGTCGGGTTTGGCGGCGCCCGCCGCACGCGCGGTGATGTGCCCGTCGAAGAACTCGGCGATGCCGCAACGCTCGAGATCCGCGTTGCCGTTGCTGAGCGCGAACAAACGATAGCGTTCACGCAGGCGGCTCAGCGCCGGGCGCACGTCGGGATAGAACTCGACGCGGTTGCGCGCCTCGATGAACACTTCGAGCGCGCGGTCGGCGAGCGACTCGTGGTGACCCGTCGCGAGGAACTGCTCGGCCAAGGCTTGCCTGCGCAGAAATGTCATATCGTGGCCGTGATGCGGGAACCGGTCCGCCACGCTCGCGCGCAGCTCGCGCATCCGCTCGATGCTGTGTTCGCGCACGGCCGACGGATACTGATCCTGAAGCCACCGGAACAATTCGCGCTCGGCCTGCGCGATCACCGGAGCGACCGGCCACAGCGTGTCGTCGAGATCGAAGCTCAATATCCGCGGCGCGTTCACGATGCGTCGACGCCTGATAAACTAGGATTCATGGTCACTACTCGCGCCAGTAATAATGGACTCCGCTCGGGGCTCGGGCTCTTGGGCCTTGGCCTCGCGTGGCTGCTCGCCGCGACCGGCGCAGCCGCGTTCGACGTTCAGGATCTTCTCGCCTTGCGGCGGCTGTCGCAGCCGCAAGTCTCGCCCGACGGCAAGCTCATCGTCTACATGCTGCGCTCCGACGATCTGAAGTCCAACCAAGGCCGTACCTCGATCTGGCTGCTCGATGCCACCAAGCGCGGCGCGGCCCCACGCCGCCTCACCGAGGACACGACGCATGATAGCGCCCCGGTCTGGAGCCGCGACGGGCAGTCCATTTATTTCCTCTCTTCGCGCAGCGGCTCCGCCCAAGTCTGGCGCATTGCGACCGGCGCCGCGACCACCGGCGGCGGCAGCGAGTCCGCACCGGTTGCCGCCGTTCAAGTCACGCGCTTGCCGCTCGATGTCGGCAGCTTCCGCGTCGCGCCGAGCGGCGATCGGCTGCTCGTGAGCCTCGAGGTCTATCGTGATTGCGATGATCTCGCGTGCACCAAGCAGCGCTTGGAGGTGGCGGTGAAGTCGACCGCGACCGGTGTGCTCTACGATCGGCTGTTCGTGCGGCACTGGGATGCCTGGAGCGACGGACGGCGCTCGCAGCTGTATTCCGTGCCGCTCGATGCGCAGGGGATCGCCACGGGAGCCCCCGTGAACCTCACCGCGGCGATCGACGGCGACGTGCCTTCCAAGCCATTCGGCGGATCCGAGGATTACGCGTTCAGCCCCGACGGCAAACAGGTGGTCTATTCGGTGCGCGTGGCCGGCGCCTCCGAATCCTGGTCGACGAACTTCGATCTGTACGAAATAGCGGCCGGCGGCGGCGCGGCGCGCAATCTCACGGCCGACAACCCCGCGTGGGACGCCCAGCCGGCATTCTCGCCGGACGGAACTACGCTCGCGTATCTCGCGACCGACC
>Ga0187847_10002452_pt1 | contig 14956 bp, 10 predicted proteins | sample June2016WEW_4_10_FD_132458 | JGI IMG/M metagenome (GOLD analysis project Ga0187847, IMG submission 132458) | Peatland microbial communities from SPRUCE experiment site at the Marcell Experimental Forest, Minnesota, USA - June2016WEW_4_10 | ecosystem: Environmental > Terrestrial > Soil >...
CCATCATCCTCGAAGAAGCCGATCGTGTTCGTCCGCAGTTCTTCGAGACTCGGCTCACGCAGCGCAATCGGAGGGCTTACAGGATCGTGCGGGTCCTGGCCGCTAAGAGTGCGAAACAAAAGCACAACGTCGGCCATTGTGCGCGCCATCGGCCCAATGGCGCCGAGAATCGAGAACGGACCTACGCACGGCGGCAGGTGTCCACGTCCCGGAATCCGCCCAGGCGTGGGCTTGAGCGAGCAAATTCCCGTGAAGTGCGCGGGCACGCGAACCGACCCGCCACTGTCGCTGCCCAGGCCTGCCGCCGAAAGTCCCGCCGCAATGGCCGCCGATTCGCCGCCGCTCGATCCGCCCGGCGTGCGCTCCAAATCCCACGGATTGTTCGTGCGCCCGTGCAACAGGTTCGCGGTCTCGTAGGCCATCAGAAACTCTGGGCAGTTGGTCGTGCCCAGAATCAGCGCTCCTGCCGCGCGCAGCCGCGCAACGACGACTGCGTCTTCCGCTGGAATTTCGCCCTTGTGCAGCAGGCTGCCAATCTCGCACTTGAATCCCCGCGTCGCAATTGATGACTTCACGGTTACCGGCAACCCGAACAGCGGCCTGCGGGACCGCGTGCCACGCCACGCATCGTGCTTCCGCGCCCGCTCGCGCACCCGCTCCGCATCGAAGTCGGCAAACACATTCAGCTTAGGATTCAGCCGGGCAATCTGCCCGATGTGCGCCTCGGCCAACTCAACGACAGATATCTCGCCGGAGCGCAACAGCTCCAGTTGCCGCACCGCTGGCTCAATCGTTATGCCGCTCATGGCTCCAGCTCTCCGAATCCCGTTCCTCGATGGGGTTATAGCGCGGATTGAACTGCTTCTTCTCTTCTTCGGCGCGCTTCTCCTTCTCCTTCTTCTTCTTATCGGCATAGACGATTTGCCAGAACGTATGCACCAGATAGTACAGGACACCAATCGCCCCAGAAGAGATTCCTAGCCTCCGGGCAATCTCCTTTTGAAAATGATCGTCCATCCACTGGCCTGCGCGCAGCAGCCAATCGCGCGCCAGCCAAAGTACGAGCAGGATGCACGCAGCGTTGAGAACCAGCCGAAGGTGGCCCCTTCCGCGAGCCGCACCGATCTCCTGCGGGCTTTCAGCCAGTTCTTGAATCTCCGATTCGTCCATAGCACTCATGGCCTCGTATCATCGGCCGGCATCGACGGCGCCAGCTTATAGTTAAACCGATACGCACGAACCGGTGCGCCCGAGTCGAAGCGATCGTTCCAATTCAACTGGTAGTCCAGCGCATCCGCATCGTCGGGAAACCTCTCGCTCGCCGGATACGGATAGGCGCTCATCGCATGGAACGGCAGTTGCGCCACGGTGAACGGCGACGCATCCCACCAATCCATATCCTTGACGAATCCGTTGGCATAGAAGAAGTAGTCGCGCTTCCAGTGCGCGGGCAGCGCGGGCAGCTTGGCCGCATCGAACTCGGCGGCAATCTCTTCGCCGCTGCCGAAGATCACGTAGCGGTCGTCGATGCTCGTCAACAGCGGCGTTACATCGCCCATGCGCGTGTAGTTGCCGCGCTGATGCTGGAAGGGCCCCGTCAAGCTCACGCGGTTATAGTCGTAGTCGAGATCGCCAGGGCTTGCGCCTTCAATCTGCGTGGGGTAGCCACGGAAGTGCAGCGTCGCCAGCGCCAGCGGCAGCTCCACTGTCTTTGCCTCCGCGCCGGAACTCTGGTCAATCAGCACCTGATCCCAATAAATCTGAAGGTTGGTCACCAAGCGTATCTTCCGCGCGCCCTCGGGCAGCTTGCCGGTCAAATCCACCACAATCGTCCGCTCCAGGCCCGCTGGAAATCCAACGTCATCCGCGATGCGCTTCCATTCGCCATTCGGCAATTGCGCCTCGGCATACGGCGAGATCGGCTTGATGCCCCCCTGCCACGCCGCATACAGCGAAGTCGCGCTGAAATAATTCACATAGCCGGTCATCAGCAGACGCAGCGGAGACTTCGCGTCCACCGGACCCAAATCGAGTGTCAGGGCGTGGAGCTTGGCGAAGCCGTCATAAGGCAGCGGCGTAAATCCGCTTGCGAATTTGTGATCGCGGCTGCTCACCTGCTCCAGCACATCGCGCCCTTCGCCATCCCACGCGCCCACAGGCAGGCGCGCGCCCTCCGAAGCCACTACACGCCCCGAAGCAAACGGCGGATCGTCGAGGAACCGTTCGTCGGGATTGACCTCGACATTCTCCGGATGATCCACCGCGACCAGCCGCAACTGATCGATGTAGTTGACCTCCTCCATCGGCTCCATGAAGCGCAGGCTGAGCCTTCCGTTCACTGCCGCGACCTTGTCGCCATCCACCTTTATCCATTCGCCGGGATTGGGCGTGTTGCGCCGCGTGGGCGTGAACCAATGGCCTACCACCGCCGCGCCAATCACATCCGTCACTAACTTGTACTTATGCCCGTCCCACGCAAACAGCACCGGGCACGAACTCCCGCGCCGATCCGCCTCCTTCATCGCGATCACCGGCTGATGGGGCAAATCGATCTCGTCCTGCAACACGCCTGTAGGCCAAAGAATACGCAGCAGATCGATGCCCTCGGCATCGCCCAGGCCCACGAGAATCTGCGGCGGTCCCTGCGTCTGATAGCCCGAAGCGCCCGCCAGTTCCCACTTCTGCCAGTGGCCGCCGGCAAAGACATCCACCTTCACGCCCAGCGCCGTCTTGTTGTCGGCAAAGCCGGTCAGGTCGAGCCGAACAGAGTGATTTTTATTACCTCCCACATTACGCAGAAACACAGGCGGCGCGTTCACCTGCGTAACAATCAGGTCCGCCGCGCCGCTACCGGAGAAATCGCCGGCTATCAACCCGCGTGGCGCGACCAACTTCACGGTGTCGAGGCCCAGCGCAGTGCTCACATCCTCAAAGCTGCCATCGCCGCGGTTGCGAAAGACCTTTACCCGCGGACCCGCCTTGGTCTCCACAATCGCCGCCAGATCGATCCAGCCGTCGTTGTCAATATCGATCGGCGTCAGGCCCCATCCCCGCAGCGCGCCTTGCAGCGGGAGATCGACTCGACCAAACCGCCGCCCAACGCCTTCCGGTCCCGCAACATTCCGCCACAGTGTCAACCCTGGCGCGCCCGCGTGGGTAACTGCAATGTCCATCCAACCATCCTTGTTGTAATCGAGGACGGCGATGCCCGCAGCGGGTGGCAACTTCACGCCCTCGTACAAAGGCTGCGTCGGGTACTTTCCTTCCCGTGGATTTATATAAATCACCGGCGCCGGCCCATCTCCGGTCACTACCAGATCCACCGCCTTATCGTTGTTGAAGTCGGTGAGAATCGCCGCCGTTGTCTTGCCGCTACCGCCAAGGCCGGTTGGTTCGGTCCATTCCGTAAAAGTCTTGTCGCCGTTGTTGCGCCACAAGACATTTGGCGCATCACCTGCTTTTAGCGGCGCGCCAGTCAACAGCAAATCCAGATCGCCGTCGTGGTCGTAATCGACAAACGTAATTCCACTCGGCCGATTTTTAGGAGTGAGTCCAGCTTCCGCCGTCACATCCTGAAACTTCCCTTTGCCAAGATTGCGAAACAAAAGCACCGCATCGTCCAGCGCCACGGCCAGGTCATTCAATCCATCGCCGTCGTAGTCGCCCACGGCGCAGGCCACGGCATGGCCCGAAGCCCTAAGGCCCAATCCTCCAGCAGCGAGTTCAACGAAATGCCCGTTCCCTACGTTGTGAATGATGCGGATGGCCTCCGGCCCTGACCCCATCAGCACCAAATCCATCTGACCCAAGCCTGTTGCGTCCATCATGCAGGCGCCACCGGTTGCCGTCCACGGCCCAGGTAATCCGCCAATCGACACGTAGTCGGGCAGCATGGATACCGCCACCAGCTTTACCGGAATCATCGCTCGCTTCGCCGTCTCCGGCTGAGAGACCGGCACAACAGTCGAGTAGCGTCCCTGATCGCCGTAGGCCAACCCGACTGGCGCTGAGATCTTGGTGCTGGTCATGTGCTGGAAGAGCTTGAAATGCTCCTTGGCCTCGGTGGCGCGGCCCGAGCGCTGCATCGCGCGCGCGATGGCAAACTCCGCCGAGGCGTGCAACCGGTTGATCTTCAGCGTCTGCTCGAAGGCCGCAATCGCCTTGTCGTAATCCTTCATCTCCTGGTAGCAGACGCCCTCGTAGTAATACGAGTCCGCATCTTGCGCATCGATCTTCAGCACATGCTGAAAGCTCGCAAGCGCCGCGTCCAGCTCATTGCCCGCATGTTGCACCAGGCCCAGGTTGTACCAGGCTTGCGCGCTGCCTGGCTCCAGCGCGAGAGCCGCCTGCAAGGCATTTTTAGCCTCGTCCAGCTTTTGCAGATAGAGCAGCGAAATCCCCTCATTGATCGCCGCCTGCGCCATTTTGGGATCTTTCTTGAACGCCTCGGCAAACGAGGCCGCGGCCCGCTCGGTCGTCTGCTGGCCCATCTCGGCCACGCCGCGATTGTTCTCGATTACTGCCCCCGCGTCAAAGCGCTGCTGCGCTCCAGCCGCCGTCGCTGCCGCAACGAGAAAAGCAAGGGCCAACGGCCCGGTCATCCTCATCATCCTCATCCCCAATGCGGCCCAAGAACCTGCCTGCTCAAGTCCGCGCAACTCTATCAGTGTAAGCGAGCGGTCAGCCGCGCCGCATCCGCCTTGCCGTTCAGATGTGATACAAAGGCTGAGAACGGAGAGCGCAATGGATTCCCTCCAGCAGTTGTCCCCAACCCGTCACGAGTATCGCCTGAAGACCTGGCAAAGAGTGTTTTTCCTGCTCTTGGGCACGGCGGCAATCCTCGGCGGAGCCTTCCTCGCCACAAAGATCGCCTCCGAGCAGGACGGCGCTTTCCTCGCGCTCATCATGATGCTCTTCCCGCTTCTCGGCATCTACATCTTCGCCTGGGCGCTGCGCTCCCGGTTGGTCATTGACGGAACCCGCATCGAGGTGCGCGGAGCCCTCAAGGAGTCCGCTGCCGATCTCAGCCAGATCGAGGGCTTCCGCACCATCAATACGCGTAACGGCAGCTACACCCAGCTCGTATTGAAAGAGGGCCGCGGCAAGATTACCGTCTCGCAATCCTTTGACACCGACGACGACTACCGCGCATACTTCCAGCAACTGACCGACCTCGACGTACGCGACCGCGACGCACTGCTCGCCGAGATCTCGCAGGATGCTGAGCTCGGCGCAACACCCGAGGATCGCCTCGCCGCCCTCAAGAATGCCAAAACTCTGAGCTACGCTGCAATTGCTGTCTCGATTGTTGCCGCAATCGGTGCAAATGCCGCCCCGACTGTCTACCGCCTGCCTTTGGCCGTCCTCCTTGCCCTCGCTCCTGTGGCAGTCCTGATGCTGATGCAGCGCTCGCCCCTGCTCTATTCGTTCTTCAAGAAAAAGGCCGATCCTCGCGCCGATGTGGCCTTCGTATTGATGATATCGAGCTTCGGCATGGCCTTCACCGCTGCCGACATCGAATTCGTCTCGATCAAGCCGCTACTTGTTCTCATTGTCCCTGTCGCACTCGTCTACATCGCGGTCCTTTACAGTACGGCATGCAAAAACAACCCCGTCGCCGCCGCCGTCATGGGCCTGCTCTTCGTCTCGCTGCCTTATAGCTTTGGCCTCGCCGTCGTCGTAAACTCAATGGCCGACCGCTCCAAGCCCGAAACCTATGCAGTCCCCATCACCGGTAAGCATGAAACGCACGGCAAGTCCACCACCTACTACCTCGACCTCGCCCCCTGGGGACCGATTCAAAAGCCGAACGAGATCAGCGTCTCCTCCAGTTTTTACGGCGACATCCAGACCGGCGACCAAGTCTGTCTGGGGCTGCATCCAGGCAGACTCCGCGCCCCCTGGTATGAGCTTACCGAGTGCCCGGCCCAACCTGATTCCGAGCCAAAACAATAGGAACGGCAATCCAATTTATACTGCTGGTGTGATTCCGTCTCTCAAAGACCTCGACTGGCACAGCTTTCTGGAGCGCCCGCGACTGCCCTCGCCCACCCTGGGCGCGCTGGATGCGCTGCGCCAGGAGACGATTCTCATTACCGGCGCGGGCGGCTCAATCGGCTCCGCGCTGGCGCTGCGGCTGGGCACCTTCTCCACGGGGAAGCTGGTTTTGCTGGAAGCCTCCGAGAGCAATCTCTACGCGCTCAAGCGCGATTGGGCCGATGCATTTGCTGGCGGGCCAAACCCCCATGCGCGCAGCATGTCGCCCATCCTCGGCAGCGCGGACGACCGAGCGCTGCTGGATGAGATTTTTTTTATGTACGCCCCTCGCATCGTCTTCCACGCCGCCGCCTTCAAGCACGTGCCGCTGATGGAGGAGCAGCCGCTGGCGGCCATCGCCAACAACGTCTTCGCCACCGAAATTCTAACCGAAGCAGCAGCAGCCCGCGGCTCGCGCGTAGTGCTTCTTTCCACCGACAAGGCCGTCGAGCCGGCCTCGGTGATGGGCGCCACCAAGCGGATCGCGGAGCAGATCGTGCTCGCGCGCGGCGGCACGGTGCTGCGGCTGGGCAACGTGCTGGCCTCGCGCGACAGCGTGGCCGAGGTTTTTGCGGGTCAGATCGCCCAGGGCGGCCCCATCACCATCACCGATCCGGCCGCGCGGCGCTACTTTCTCACTCTCGACGAAGCGGTCGATCTGCTGTTGACGGCCGCTGCGCTACCGCTGGGTGCCCCATCCATTTCGCGTTCTTTGCGGAATGGGTGGGAATCCACGCTGCTGGTCCCCGTTTTACCAAAAACGCACTTCATTGCGGATCTGGCACGGTTCATGGCCCGCGAGCTTTGTCCTGAAGGCGAAGTCGCCATCGACTTCACCGCGCATCGCCCCGGCGACAAGGAAGCCGAGCAGTTGTGGTCCGCCGGGGATCGAACCAGCGCGTCGAGCCTCGAAGGATTGGTCCTGATCGAGTCGGCTCTGCCGGCGCAAGCCGAATTGGCAAGCCGGCTCGCCGGCCTGCGCGCCGCTCTCGATGCCCGCAATCTCCGCGATGCGCTTACTCATCTGCGCGCGCTGGTTCCCGATTACACGCCCAGCCGGACCCTGCTGGCCCTCGCGCAGCAATCGATGCCAGGAGTCTGCTTATGAGCGAAGCCGCGAACAAGCGCCGCATCGGCGTCGTGACCACCTCACGCGCCGACTACAGCCACCTCTACTGGCCGCTGCGCGAGCTGGCCGCGCATCCCGGCGTAGACCTCGGCGTCTTCGCTCTGGGCGCGCATCTGTCGCCGGAGTTCGGCTCGACCATTCGCGAAATCGAGGCCGACGGATTTCCGATTCTGGCGCGCATCGAGTGCCTGCTCAGCTCCGACACCGATACCGGCATGGCCAAGACCATTGGCCTGGCCATCCTCGGCCTGGCCGACGCGCTCACCGCCTGGCGTCCGGACCTGCTGCTGCTCATCGCCGACCGCTACGAGATGCTCGCGCCCGCCTCCGCCGCTCTCGCCCTGCGCATCCCCGTCGCCCACATCGAAGGCGGAGAAATCTCGCAGGGAGCCATCGACGACCAGGTGCGCAACGCTCTCACCAAGCTGGCTCACATCCACTTCACTTCGACCGCAACCGCGCGCCGCCGCGTCATCGCGATGGGCGAGGAGCCGTGGCGCGTTTATCGTGCCGGAGCGCCCTCGCTGGACCATCTGCGGCGCTCAACCCTGCTGAGCCGCCAAGTCCTCGAAGGCAAGCTGGGCCTTGCGCTCACGCCTCCCACGCTGCTCGTCGCCTGGCACCCGGTCACCATTCTCCGCTACACCAACGCCGAGGCGGACGCCTTCTTCGCCGCGCTGGCGCAGTCTCCAGGCCAACTCATTTTTGTCTATCCCAACGCCGACGCAGGGAGCCATGCGCTCATCGAACGCACGAAGACGTTGGCAGACGAAAGGCCGCACACGCATATCTTCGTCAACCTTGACGCAGTGACTTACTGGAGCCTGCTAGGCAATGCTGCCGCGATGGTTGGCAACTCCTCTTCCGGCATTATGGAAGCCGCCTCCTTCGCCCTGCCTGCCGTCAATGCCGGCATGAGGCAGCAGGGCCGCGAACGCGCCCGCAATGTGATCGACGCGCCTGCCGAATCCGCCGCAATTCTGGCTGCGATCAACCAGGCCCTCTCGCCGGAATTCCGGGATTCGCTGCGCGGCATGGCAAACCCCTATGGCGATGGAACCGCCGCCACCACCATTGCCCGCGTCCTCACCACCGTCCCGCTCGACGGCCTGCTCATCAAGCAACCCGCGCCGCTGCCCGAAGAATCGGAGCACTGCGATGAGTTTTGATGCGTCCGAGACGCCCGCCCCACTGCGGGTGCCACTCTCTGCGCCCGACATCACCGAGGCAGAAATCGATGCGGTCACAGCGGTTCTGCGCACACCCCATCTGAGCCTGGGCCCTGAACTGGAAGCCTTCGAAGCAGCGCTGGCCGCCTATCACGCCGTGCCTCATGCCGTGGCTGTCAGCTCCGGCACCGCCGCGCTGCACCTCGCTCTGCTCACCCTGGGCATCGGCGAGGGCGACGAGGTTATCGTGCCTTCATTCGCTTTCGTCGCCGTAGCCAACACGGTTCTCCAGGCGCGCGCCACTCCGGTCTTTGCGGAGATCGATCCCATCACCCTCAACCTCGATCCTGCCAGCGTAGAGCGGGCCATTACGCTACGCACGCGGGCGCTCATTGTCGTCCATACCTTCGGCGTTCCGGCGCAGATGGATGCCCTCCAGTCAATAGCCCGGCATCATCGCCTGGCACTGATCGAAGATACCTGCGAAGCCATCGGCGCGCAGTTCCAGGGCCGGCGTGCCGGCAGTTTTGGCGACCTGGCCATCCTCGGCTTTTATCCCAACAAACAGATCACCACGGGCGAAGGCGGCGCGGTGCTGGCGCGCGATCCAGCGCACGCCGCGCGTCTGCGCAGCCTGAGAAATCAGGGCCGTCCCTCGGATTCAAGTTCGCAACGCGCTGCCGCCGGCGATTGGCTCGACCACGCCGAAGTGGGATACAACTACCGCCTCTCCGAGCTGGCCTGCGCGCTGGGCCGTGTGCAGTTGAGCCGCATCGCCGAAATGCTCGCGCTGCGCCAGACCGCAGCCGAGCGCTACGCTGCGCTGCTCGGCGCAGTCTCGAACTCCACTGCGGGTTTGGAGCTTCCGCCTCTCAACCTTCCCGACCGCAACCTCAGTTGGTTCGTCTATGTAGTCCGCCTGCCGGAACAGGTGAACCGCGACCGCGTGCAGGCCTCTCTTGCGGCAAGCGGAATTGCCAGCGGACGCTACTTTGCCCCCATCCATCTGCAACCGGCCTGGCGCGGCCTCCCCAGCGCGCGCGCGGCCACTTTGCCCATCACCGAAGCCATCGCGCGGCGCACACTCGCCCTGCCCTTCTTTAACCGCATCACCATGCCCCAGCAGCAAAAAGTCGCCGCCGCGCTTCAGCAGGCAATTCAATCCGATAAGTGAGCTATATTGAACTGTTTTCCGCGCTCGTTTATGCGAGTCTTAAGTAATTGTCATTTTAGGCGTACTTACCGGAACCACTCGCCTTACAAGCTGTGCCGTCAACTGAGCTTGCCCAAGGCATGCTTTTCACGTATTTGGTTCGCTTGTTGGAAAGATGTGATTGCCTACATTGGAATACTCGAAATTCAAATCGCTGCTCCGCCAAATGGTCGTGGTTCCCATCGCGATCACGTCAGCCCTTGCATTATTACTTCTGTGGGAAACCTTCGACCTGAACAGATCCATGCAGCGGGTTGACCATTCCGATCGGGTAATCGATCAATCCGGGCATCTGCTCAAGCTGCTGCTCGATATGGAATCCGGAAAGCGCGGATTCATCGAAACTGGCGACGAGAGCTTTCTTCAACCTTATCTGGAGGGAACGAAGAGATTCGACTCCGAGTACCAGGCTCTGTTTCAGTTGGTGGCCGACAATCCCCAGCAGCAGCAGCGCCTCAAAGCAGTCTATGCCGGCTACGAGGACGCTGAAGAGTACGACAGCCGGGCCATCGCTCTCCGCCGCGCGGGAAAGGCCGACCCCACTCTCGTTGAGAACCGGCTGAGAAAACACAGCATGGATTCCCTGCGCGAGCAGATCGCGGAGTTTCAAAGCGTGGAAGAAGGACTGCGCATCGAACGTGTTCAAGCCGCGCACCGGCGCTGGACCTTGATGGTGGCAAGCTGCCTTGGCCTGGGCTTGGGTTTCGGAGTTTTCCTCGCGCTTTTCACGCGATACAACGTTGAAAAACTGGGCACCAAGCTCCTGCAAAGCGAAGAGCGATGGACCGCGACGCTGGGCAGCATTGGCGAGGCCGTGATCGCCACCGACAGCGAGGGCCGCATTACGTTCCTCAATCCCATCGCCGCCGCTCTCACCGGATGGCAAGTGGAGGAGGCTTTAGGTCAACCGATCGGGAATGTGCTCAAGCTCATCAATGAAAAGTCCGGCATGACCGCGGACAATGAAGTGCTTCGCGTGCTCAAGGAGAAACAGGTTCTATCCGTGACTAACCACATTGATCTGGTCACAAGGGATGGCCGCGAAATTCCCGTCGAGCACAGTGCCGCGCCCATCCTCGCCGCCAAAGGTAAGGTCATCGGCGTCGTGCTGATCTTCCGCGACGTTGCCGAGAGGCGGCAGGAGCAGATCGCCATTGCCGAGCAGGCTGCCCTGCTCGAACTTACTCAAGACTCGGTCTTCGTGATCGATATGGAGGGGGCGGTGCTGTTTTGGAGCCGCGGCGCGGAGGTCATGTTTGGATACACCAAAGCCCAGGCCGCCGGCAAGATTGCGCACGAACTGCTCCGCACCGAGTTCTTGTATCCATTCGCTGAGATCATCGCTGAATTACTGCGGGTCGGACACTGGGAGGGAGACCTCATCAAGACCGCCCAGGACGGCAGGCGCGTTGTGGTGACCGGCCGCTGGGCCTTGCAATGGGGCAAGCGCGGCCATGCTCCCCGCGTACTGGTGATCAATAGCGACATCACGGAACGCAAGCGCGGCGAAGAGTCGCTCGTGCTGCAAAGAGAACAACTGCGGGCGCTGGCTGAACGCCTGCAGTGGGTGCGCGAAGAAGACCGCAAGAGAGTCGCCCGCGACCTGCACGATGAAATCGGGCAGATTCTGACCGCGATCAAAATGGATATGACGTGGATCATTCGCCATCTGCCGCAGTCGGAAGTCGAAGTTCTCGCGCGGGTGAAGGAATCGATTCCGCTCATCGACGATGGCGTCAAGTCGGTGCGCGCGATATGCAGCGGGCTGCGCCCCGGAGTCCTGGACGACCTTGGCCTGGCGGCAGCCATTGAATGGCAGGCCACCGACTTTGCTTCTCGCAATGGCGTTCAGTGCCAGGTCTCCGTTCCACCTGTCGATCTGCATTTGGATGGCGACCGTGCCACCGCAACCTTCCGAATCTTCCAAGAATGCCTGACCAACGTGATTCGCCATGCGCAGGCAAAGTCGGTGCGCGTTGCGCTGTGCCAGGAAGAGGAAAGCATCCTGCTGGTTGTCGAGGACGACGGAATCGGCTTCAGCGAGTCCGGCTTATCGAATACACTTGGGTCTTTGGGACTGCTGGGCATGAAAGAACGGGCGCAGTTCTGCGGAGGCGACGTGCATATCTCCAGTTCTCCCGGCAACGGGACGACGGTCACTGTCCGCGTTCCCGTTGACACTCCACGCGCCGAGAGGATCGAAACATGCGTATCCTGATCGCCGATGACCATGCCGTCGTTCGCCGCGGCTTGAGAGAGATCATGGCCGATGCTCTTCCCGGCGCGGACTTTTCCGAAGCCGGCAACGGCGATGAGGTGCTGAGCCAACTGGGGAAATCGCAGGTCGCCCTTCTGTTGTTGGACATCACTATGCCTGGGCGCAGCGGGGTAGACGTGCTGCGCGATGTGAAGCATACCTACCCGCGGCTGCCGGTGATTATCCTGAGTTGCCAGCCGGAGGAGCAGTATGCGGTGCGCTGCCTGCGGGCTGGCGCGGCCGCCTATATCAACAAGGAAAGCGCCGCCGAAGAACTGGCCATGGCGACCCGTAAAATACTGAACGGCGGGCGCTACGTAAGCAACAGCCTCGCCGAGAAACTGATAGCCACTTTGGATGACTCCGCCGGTAAGCCCTTGCATGAATCGCTTTCCGACCGGGAACACGAGGTCATGAAGATGATTGCCGCCGGCGTCCCCTTGACGGAGATCGGCGACAGGCTTCACGTCAGCGTAAAAACCATCAGCAGCTATCGCGCCCGCATCATGGAAAAAATGCAGATGAAGAGCAATGCCGACCTGACCCGCTACGCGATGACGCACCACATGATCGAATAGTGCTTGCCGGTGTCGGAAAAGCCCTACAAAGCTTGCAGCCGAACCCTACAACAATCACGGCTTATGCCGATGCCATTTGCTTTGCACCTTCCGTATATTTATTTCAGGCCGAATTTGCGGCCCGGCAAACGGATAAAACGATGAAGATTCTGATCACCGATGACAATGCGAACGTGCGGCGCGGCCTGAGAGAGCTTCTGGTCGATTCCTTTCCGGGCGCTGACTTCTCCGAGGCCGCGAACGGAGACGAAACGCTAACCCAGTTGCTCGGATGTCAACCGGACGTCCTGTTGCTCGACATTAATATGCCGGGCCGGAGCGGTTTTGAAGTGCTCAAAGATGTCAAGCACACTTACCCGCTGCTCCCTGTGATCATGGTGAGCGTCCAGTCCGAGAGCCAGTATGCGCTGCGCTGCCTGCGCGCGGGCGCGGCCGAATATGTCAACAAGAACAGCGCTTCGGAAGAACTCGCGCCGGCGATCAACAAGATACTGCTCGACGGCGCAACTTCCGTGCGGTTCCCGCTTGGCAAATAGCCGTGTGATGCCGCGTTCCTTGGTAGATTGATCGCTGTTTCCAGTTAAGAAAAACCCTACATGCGTTCCGTGGAAATGACTACGCCAATCACAGGGTTCGCCGATGTTCAGCCTCCTTCTCACTTTGTATCTTGGATCTATTGAAGTCGCAAAGGATGACGGTAATTCATCCTCTTGCGCACCCTCTGTGAGATTGAAAAGGAAATATCATGGCCACTTGCTTCGCCACTATGACGAGTATCGCACCCAGGGCTCCGATGGAACCCTCATTCCCATTTCCTCCGGCTTCGCAGCATAACTTGAAACTCGTGCCGAACCGGATTGGCGCAATGCCCGCGCCGCGGCCCGCACTCGATCTACAAAGCCCGCTCAACAGGTTTGTTGCCGGCAAATCGCGGCGCGAATACCTGGCGGGCGATTGCGTCTTTTCGCAAGGCGACCCAGCCAATGCGGTCTTCTACATAGAGAGCGGCAAGGTAAAGCTCACCGTCGTATCGATGAGCGGCAAGGAAGCCGTAATCGCTTATCTCCCGGCTGGCAGCTTTTTCGGCGAAGCCTCTCTGGCGGGCGAGCTGCATCGCATTGCCTCTGCCAACACGCTTGAAGCCAGCACCATTGTTCGCATCGAAAAGAACGTCATGCTCGACCTGCTTCAGCGCGAGCCGGAGTTCGCCGAGCAATTCCTCGCCTACCTGCTCGCGCGCAACAAGCGCATGCAAGCCGATCTGGTCGATCACTTGTTCAACTCCAGCGAAAAGCGCCTCGCCCGCTTGTTAATGATGATGGCTAACTTCGGCCAGGAATCGAAACCTATTCCGGTCATCGCCAAAATCAGTCAGGAGACCCTGGCGGAGATGATCGGCACCACCAGATCCCGTGTCAGCTTCTTTCTCAATCGCTTTCGCAATCTTGGTTACATCGACTATAACTCCAGCGGGATGCTGATCAAGAGTTCGCTGGTCAACGTGGTTCTGCACGACTGAACCCCATAACGACTGAACGGCATAAATGGATACTTTGGCGCCCGTAGGGGGACTCGAACCCCTGCGGCCTCGCGGCCTGCGGAGCGTGCGCCCGATATTATCAATATCGCAGGTAATTGCGGAATGTCGCAAAGTGTTTATAGCATGGATGACCCCACGTGTTGCGAGAACCACCGGTATGCGAGATTCAGGCGCAGGGATTTATGATGCCGGTATGCGAAAAACGATCTTCGTGAGAAATCGACGACTTCGTCGCCGCTTATAGCCCAACCGCCTCACCCTTCGAGTGGACAAAAACCGCCGTCCACCCCTCTGCGCCTAAACGTTCTTACGCTGAGTTATGCAAGTAGGTGCTAGTGAGGCACTCCCAGAGAAAACGGGGAGCAACGGAAAGGCCGGACCTACGGCGCGTGGCGCCAGTCCGCGACCTTACACATCTCACGGGTTGGAGACCTGAGAGTGCCCCAGGTCCAGATTTTCGGACCTGGGATCGTTGCCGATTGGAAGTGAGGGTGAGTTACGCCTTGGCCAGCACGCCGCCGGTCAGGCGCTCTTTCAGGATTTCGTGGGCGTGCGAGAGGAACTCGTCCAACGGGATCTTGCCGGCGTCTACTTCGGACAGGATGGCGCGCTGGGCGGCGTATTCCTTGTTCACGATGCCGGCCTTGGATTGCAACATGCGCCACGCCTTGCGCCGCTCGACGCAGAACATGACCAATTGGCGGCTGAGGGCGCGGTACTCGGTCTTGCCATGCTCCTCGTAGGTGATGTAGACGCCGAAGTCGGGGATGAAGGCGCGGTGGCCGGGAGAGAGATAGCGGCGATAGACGACATCCTGCTGGGTGATGCGGACCAGCATGTTATCGAGCGGGATGAGCTTGGCCGCGGCTTCGGGCTTGATCTTCTTCAGGTGGTTGCGGAAGCGGGCTTCAGTCGTGCACCAGTGAGCAACCGTGTAGCGCTGGGTCTCGCCGGTGACCTTGTTTTTGGTCTCGTACCAGTCGAGATCGGGCGAGGGATTGCCCTTGATGTCGAGGGCTTCCTGATAGGTTTCG
>Ga0187847_10002453_pt1 | contig 14953 bp, 10 predicted proteins | sample June2016WEW_4_10_FD_132458 | JGI IMG/M metagenome (GOLD analysis project Ga0187847, IMG submission 132458) | Peatland microbial communities from SPRUCE experiment site at the Marcell Experimental Forest, Minnesota, USA - June2016WEW_4_10 | ecosystem: Environmental > Terrestrial > Soil >...
GAACAGGTTGTGTGCACGAAAGTAGACGGGAACCGGGCTGAGCGCGGACAGCTCGTTGAGCAGCTTTTTGCCGTTGGGTGCGTAGAGATAATTCGGCTCGTCGGCACCAAAGTAGTTCCAGATTGGGGTGTAAGGACCGGTGGGTTGGCCGGCATGAACCTGGATTGAGATTGGGTTGGCGGGTTGAGCCTGGGCCGGAGCCGCCGTTTTTGCGGAGGGCGCAACCACGGCAGGAAGCATCATAGCAAGTAGAACGACGCCGTTACGGATTGACGACTGCTTCATCGGGTCCACAATATCACTAACGCGCCATCATTTATGGAGTTTGCTCTACGCGGGGCGCCTGGTGGCGGATGGGTGAGAAGGTGGCGTCTTCGGCGAGGCGATTTCGGGAACTGATCGAACCACTTCGGCGTATAACAGCGCAAGAGGGCGATGGCCATGATGCGGATGAGTTTGCGCAATTCGACAGGTTGGGTGGCCGGCTTGTTGCTGGTGGCCGGGATTACGGGGTGTTTCAGAGTACATGTCGATAAGGACGCGAACGGCGAAGAAAAGAATGTGCAAGTAGATACGCCGTTTGGGGGCGTTCACGTAAATACCAACCAGACTTCGGCGGCGGACCTGGGGCTGCCGGCGTATCCTGGCGCACACCTGGTGGCGGATGACGATAAGCACAAGTCCGCGGATGTGCATCTGGGTTTTGGCGAGTGGGAATTGCGGGTGCAGGCAGTGAGTTATGCAACACACGACAGCCAGGAACAGGTCACCGCTTTCTACAAGAAGGCTTTGGGGCGCTTTGGCGACGTGATTGTGTGCCAGGGACATTCGCCAGTGGGCACTCCGACGCAAACTTCGGAGGGGCTGACGTGCTCTGACGATGGCAACGGCGAGCATGTGAAGATCGACCGCAACGATTACGGCGGCAGCAACGATAAGGTGGAATTGAAAGCGGGCTCAAAACGCCGTCAACATATTGTGGGATTCGAAAACTCCAAGGAAGGCGAAACCCGGTTTGCACTGGTAGCGCTGACGCTTCCCACCAACCCTGACAAGGGCAAGGGCGACTAGCGTCCCCATTCGTATAGAGCCCGGGTCTACGTCGTGCAGACTCGGGGTGTTTTGGATTCGGTGGACGGCGGGCCTGAGAGATGGCCTACAATTCCACCTAAGGAAAAAACACCCCTTGCTGACCGGAGATCTCTAGATGCCAGTGAAAATACTTCGCCTCTTCCCTGCGACCTTTCTGGCCGCGGCGTTACTGCTGCATGCAGCCGACAAGCCTAGACCCAGTGCGACCGCTCCTGCGGTCACCGATCCCTATGCCGAGGTTCAACCGGCCGCCGAGACGTTGGACCTTAATATGTACCAGCGGATTCGCGACGAGGGTCTGAACCACTCGCACGTGATGGAGTTTGCGACCGCGTTGATGGACGGCATCGGACCACGACTTACGGGGTCGCCCAACCTGGCGAAGGCTAATGCATGGACCCGCGACACGCTAACAAAGATTGGCTTGGAAAACGCGCATCTTGAGGACTGGGGCGAATTCGGCCTGGGTTGGCAGCAACTGAATACCTGGGCTCGCATGACGACGCCCGATACTGCCGTGCTGATTGTGCAGGCGACACCATGGTCGCCGCCGACTCCCGGCCCGGTCACGGGCGACGTGGTTTTCGTCAGCATCCAGGATGAGAAGGATTTCGACAAATATAAAGGCAAGCTGGCAGGGAAGGTGGTTCTGTTCGGCGCCATGCGCGAGGTTCCGCCGGTGGACAAGCCGCTGTTTGAGCGCTACACCGACCAGGAACTTGCGGACATTGCGGAGTTTCCGGTGAACGCCAATGCTGGCGGCATTCCCCCGGAGATGCAGGCGCGACTGCGCGAGCGGATGGAGCGCCTGCGCATGATCGATAAGGTCGCGCAGTTCTTTGCCGATGAGAAAGTGGCTGCGGTGATTGAACCGAGCCGCGACGGTAAGAATGGCGGTGGATCCGGCGGGACGTTTTTTGATGACAACGGCGCGACGCTGGGCCGTACGCCATACGTCGCGGAAAAGCGCGTGAAGATTCCGGTGGTTGTAGCGGCCATCGAGAGCTACGGGCGCCTTTACCGGCTTACTCAGGCACACGCGCCGGTGAGCGTGGAGATCAACGTCGATACCAAGTTCACCGGCGAGCACGAGCACGGATTCGACACGGTTGCGGAGATTCCGGGCACGGATCCAAAACTGAAGGAGCAGGTGGTGATGGTCGGCGGCCATCTGGATAGCTGGATCGCCGGCACTGGCGCAACGGATAATGGCGCTGGAACTATTGTGGCGATGGAAGCGGTGCGCATTCTGAAGGCGCTGGACGTAAAGCCGCGGCGCACCATTCGTATTGCGCTCTGGACCGGCGAAGAGCAGGGGATCTTCGGCTCCAAGGGCTATTGCACCATTCACTTCGGTTCGGCCAAACTCTCGACGGCGCCAGACCAGTTGCAACTGCCTGAATTTATGCGTCGGGCTGTGGGGCCGCTGGAAGTGAAAGCGGAGCAGAAACTCATCTCCGCCTATTTCAACGTGGATAACGGAACCGGGAAGATTCGCGGCGTCTACACGCAGGGCAATGCGGCCATCGCGCCGATTTTTGCGCAATGGATTGCACCGCTGAAGGACCTGGGCGTGACTACCATTACCAACCGTAACACTGGCGGCACCGATCACCTGAGCTTCGACGCGGTGGGCATCCCCGGCTTCCAGTTCATCCAGGACGCGCTGGATTACGAGAGCCGGACGCACCACTCGAACGAAGATGTGGTGGAACGGCTGCAGCCCGCGGATCTGAAACAGATTGCCACGGTGGAAGCTATCTTCATTTACAACGCTGCGCAACGCGACCAGATGCTGCCGCGCAAGCCGCTGCCTCAACCTGACCTGGAAGAAAAGAAGCGCGCGCCTCTCGATGTCTTCCCGGGTGCGGTTCTACCGGAGCCGGAAAAGAAGTAGTGCGGCAAAGAAGAAGTACAGCGGGGCAAGTCACTTAAGGCGAGAGCTTGCTCCGCTGTTGAAACGCGGGTTGGCTCTTTCTTCACCAAAGCAATTTACGAAGGGATGGGTCTCGGTCTCGCCGCGGCGTGGATTCTGCTACACTGATCGAAGCGCATTCAAGGGGTACAACGTGCCAGGCAGCGCCCCAATGATACGCTTCTGCAACCCATGTTCGGGGAGTGGCTCAGCCTGGTAGAGCACCTGGTTCGGGACCAGGGGGTCGGAGGTTCAAATCCTCTCTCCCCGACCATTTAAATCAATAACTTAGACTGATTTCTGGCCAGGCAAAACCGTCTGGGGTTCCCAAAAGGGTTCCCAATCGACGCCGATCCCATCGATGGGAAGTTTCGTCAGCGGGCTGGGCTGACGATCTTCTTTTCATCACTGACTGGTTCGGCGAATACCGCTTCAACCACGCGACTCACCGCCTCGACGCGCTCATTCCACCAGGTGTTCGAATGGACATCCAGCGTGATGCTCCCGGTAGTTCCTGCGTGCCCCATGTTGTCACGGGCGACCTCCAGACGGGCTCCGTACCGCCGCATCAGGCTGGCATGCATGGTGCGGAAGCTGCGAAAGTCAACGGTCCTGGCTATCCCCAGCTTTTCGGCCACGGGCTTGAGAATTCAAGCAGATTGTCAGTGCACCGCATCGACATCTGCGACCGCCAAGTGCTCGTTGTCTTGGAGGTCTGACGGGCCGACCCCGTGAACAAGGTAGATATCGTCCTGGGCCAGCAGTGCTTCGTAAATTGGGGTGTGCCTCCAGTGACGGGCCAGGGCGAAGGCGCTCATATTGGCGATCATCAGGGGCAGAACGAGTCCATATCCGCCGGTCATTTCAAAAATAATAAGCACCGAGGTCATCGGAGCACGAACGATTCCTGCGAAAACGGCACCCATGCCGACTACGGCGAATGCGCCTACGGAGTCGGCGGAATGGTGGAAGACAATGACGTCCAAGTAGCCAACCGCGCCGCCCAGCATTCCCCCCATGAAAAGCGCTGGTGCAAAGATGCCGCCCGAACCGCCGCTTGAGTAGGAACTGACCGTCGCAGCAAGCTTGAGAACACAGAACACAGCCATGGCGATCATCGTCATTTTGCCTGCAAGTGCCAGGGTCAGAGTTTTGTACGGATCTCCAGCGACGCCGTTGAGATGGAAGAGTGCCAACCCCGCGACGGCCATGCTGCCGGTTGCCGCGCCACCGATGGCCGGATGTACCCAGCGCGGCACGCCCGTGAGCCGCCGGAACCAGGTGCGAAGTCCAAGGAGCGAGTCGGTGAAGGCTACAGAAACGATAGCCGCCAGCAGGCCCAGCAGCGCGTACCACACCAGCGAGGAAGAATTGGATAGCGCATAGTTGCCCTGGACGTGAAAGACCGGGTTGGAGCCCAGAATTGAGTGTTCGACAACCGCTGCCAACGCGGCGGCCACAATCACACCGGAGAGCATCGTTTGGTCGAGGTCGCCGATCAGTTCTTCAAGGGTGAAGGTGACGGCGGCAATGGGTGCATTAAAGGCAGCAGCGATGCCCGCCGCCATGCCCACGGAAGCCATGCGGCGGGAATTCTTAGGGCCGAGTCGGGCCAGACGCGCCAACATGCTGCTAACGCCTGCACACACTTGTACCGTGGGTCCTTCAAGGCCCAGCGACGCACCGGAGCCGATTTGAAGGGCACACAGCACAAACTTACCGATTGTCTCGCGGACAGTAACCTCGCCGTTCCGCAGAGCGTAAGCCACTTTCACTTGCGGAATGCCACTGCCCGCTGCTGCAGGGGCAAAGTAAGTAAGACCGACGCCGGCGATCAGGCCGCCGATAGCGGGAGAAACGATAGTCCACCATATCCAGCTATGGCCCGAAGCGGCATTGGCACGGTCAATGAAGAGCGTCTCAAGCCCCATGATGCTCAAGTGGAAGGCCACCGCGGCCAGTCCACAGAGCCCGCCGGCTAAAATTGTCACCGCCAGCAACCGCTGCTGCTCGCTGGGCATGCGGCGCAAGAGCCATGCGTAGAAACGCGCATATAGTCCCAGGAGACCCGCCCAGTAACTAGGTATCTGCTCTTCCTCGCCGGTCGATAGAGTCACAATACTAGTATAGAAGCTAGAGAGGGAAGGCGTCTGGTCAGCACAAGTGGCTGCGCAGGGCGAAGGTCGAGCGACGCAACCAACGGAATCTCGCAAGCTTCTGACCCTCTTTACAACTTTCCAGATGACATTCAGACCTAGACCGATCCCAGAGTCCTGTCTGCTTTTCCGATCGAAATTAGAAACTCAAGCCTCATGGTCAGTGCGAGAACCGAACTTAAACTTCATTCCGGCTGTGAAATAAACAGACTCGACGACCAGCTTTTGAAATTGAATCAACCGAGCCCGTGAGAATTAGTACGGACTGTCTCCGGCTTCGAGATTCAAGTACTTGATGTGCCAAGAATTGTCATCTACGAAAAGGCCCTTTAGACTTCCGATCTCACCATCTTTGGCCCACGATCCGTAATACCCACTTCCCCCGACAATCTGAACGGCGCTTAAACATTGCGAGATGACGCCGCACTCCCGCCAATTAGGGCAAACTTACTTTGCGGGCATGAGATTACACAGCACGCGATGGCTGAAGGGCCTTTTGACGTGCACTCAATCGGCGTCACATCAAGTCGACAAACAGTGCCGTCGCGCTCCCATTCTCCCCCGTGGAAATCACTTGAACTTGATCGCCTTTCCCGGGTTCAAACTTCAGTCCTTCCACGGCTCCTGATCCAGTGTCTGCGACCGTGCTCCGCGTGACCTTGAAGGATTCGATGCCTCCCGTTTGGTCTTTGATCGAGAGTGAATGTTCCCCTCTTTCAAATTTGATCACCGTTCCACTGCTTTTCTTGAACGGCCCAGTCCCAAGGTCCCGCAAGGCAACTGCTGTCCTCTCATCGCCCTCGCCAAAATAGTAGACAATCACGCGCGTTTCATTCTTCTTGAACGCGTCTGCAGCGGTTGCATCTGCACGAAGTGTCTTGTCGAATTCGACTGGCGTCTTGGAATTCGTCATCGCTTTGAAAGTGCTTCCGGATCCGTCGTCGGTGACAACGGTAATCGTCTTTGCAGTCAAGTTGATATTGTTTACCGTTCCGGTCACGGCATGAACCACCTCTTGAGCAGTTGCTACGACCGAGGCCAGCAAAAGACATCCCACGAAAAGAGATATTCTTGAAAATCGTCTCATCATAAGTTCCTCCAGTGCTCGAAATTGTCACACCAAACGTAGCCCGCAGATTCGTTCAGATCCCTTTCAAGCCGAGAGTGCATGCGCCGAGGCGTGAAGCCCCTCTGTTCGATATGCATGAATACCGTGAGGAGTCCTCTCGAATCTCGCATCTGATCGACCATCTCCAACGCCCAAACGTGAAGTCGCTGCAACCCCACAACAGAGTCCGAAGTTGCAGCGAATCGCGTCAGCCCCCTTCATCGTCATCGGTGTGTGTCCAGGATCCTGTCTTACCGGTCCAACGAAAATCCGGCGCGACGGTTCTTCTGCCAGCAAGCCTCAGTTGACTTCGTGCAGAAGGGCCTCTCCTTGCCATAGCTGATAAGGCGAATGCGACTGGCTGCCACTCCGGCGTTTACGAACGCCTTCTTGGCGGACTCGGCTCGGTTTTGGCCCAGCGCGAGGTTGTATTCATTGGAGCCGCGCTCGTCGCAGTAACCGCCAATGAGCACCTTCACGCTTGGGTGACTGGTAAGATATGCCGAGTCGTGCTCAAGCGTGGTCTGCGCGTCGCTGCGAACATCGTACTTGTCGTAATCGAAGAAGATATCCTGAACGTTGGCCTTGAACTCTTCTTCAGCACTCATGTTGTTGACGGGTGCTGCCACTGGCGGTGGTGCATTGACGGCAATGCGAGCATAGGCATCTGCAGTACCTCCGGCCCCTTTCGCAACTAAGTGATAATTGGTCGAACTGGTTGGCGTCACGGTTTTCACTCCGGAGGTTGGTACATCGCCCAGACCATCGATAGAGGCAGTAGTGGCATTCGTCGTGCTCCAAGTCAGCACGACCTGATCGCCCGCAGTAACCATAGTGGGTGAGGCTGCAATCTTCGCAGTGGGAGCAGGGACGGCCACAGGAGGTGCGGTTGGTGCAGGCGGCGGAGTAACCTTTTTCTTACAACCCGCGACTGCAATCAAGGCGACAAGCAGTACAACATAAACCAGAATCCGATTACGTCGATCCAATGGATTACTCCTTCAGAAGCTGCATGAGCACTTTCATGGCAATCTGACAATTTCCGCTGTATCCTGCTACCGCTGCCCACCATCCTGGCGCACTTCAGCAGGCACATCGGTACTAGCCCTGATCGTTCATGTAATAGCTATGGTTGAGGCCGACGCCCCTTTCTCCCCTTAGACAAAGACCTTGTCGGCGCGCCACTTTTCCGTATCTTGCATACAAGTGATGAGATAAGGCCGGAAGTGTAGATCTGATTGTGGGTCAAGAAATCTGACAAAGGGTGTTCCTTTTGGGACAGTGGATTTAGCTTCGCCATTCTCGTGGCGACTGAACTCGGGTTCCCTATAATGAATTGATTCGCTTGTCTTTATGATTTTGCTCGACCGGACACCTGTGAGAATGGACTCCGCCAATGGCGAAACTGAGCAAACCTGGATTTGACGTTGACGCATATCTAAGGAATGCCGGGGCTGGACGCAGGGTCGTCCAGTTGAACAGCTCGCAAGTCTTTTTTTCTCAGGGAGATCCCGCTGATTGCGTTTTCTATCTGCAGAAGGGGCGCGCCAAGATCTCGGTGCTTTCTTCGGCCGGAAAAGAGGCCACAATTCGCCTGGTCGCAGCCAGCAACTTTTTCGGCGAGAAAGCGATGGCCGCGGAACCGGGACTCCGCGTCACAACAGCAACAGCCGTTACCGCATGCACTGCGCTCAGAATTGCGCGACCGGAGTTTCTCAGGGTTATGCGCGAAGAACAGGATTTTTCCAATTTGTTTTCTTCTTTCCTGCTCGATTGCAACTTGAGAACACAAGCGGATCTGGTCGATCAACTCTTCAACCGCGCGGAGAAGCGACTAGCGCGAGTGCTTCTGCTGCTGGCCGAGTATAGCCAGGCCGGGGATGACGATGCGCTGATTCAACCGATCTCCCAGGAAGCGCTTGCGAGCATGATTGGTAGTACGCGACCACGTGTTAACGCTTTCTTGAGCCGCTTCCGCAAGCTGGGATTTATTGAATACGACGGACGAATCCGGGTTCATAAATCATTGTTGAATGTGTTTCTGCGCGATTGAGCGTGCCGTGTTACTTAGATTCCTTTGAAGGTGGACTTGCGGTCGAATCAGAGACGGCGGGTGTGCTGCTGGTCGCAGCGGCTCCCTTTGGTGCAGGCTGTGGAGGAACGGGCTGTCTCCCCTGCCGCGAATTCTTTGGAGACGAATCCGTTGGGGTAGTGGCTCGAGTGCTGGACTGCAGCGGCTGGTTGGAGACAGGCGGGGGAGTGGGTAAGACAGTCGGAGATTTGGCCGCCGAGGTGGAAGCAGCTTCTCCAGCAGTTGAGGGCAATGTCGGTGATGTCGAAGCAGGACTCGACTGTGCGCCCAAAGAGGATGGATTCGGAATTGGCCCGGCGGGTTCTAAGGAAACTGCGGAAGTTGCAGAGAAGGGAATTGGCAGCGCTTCTGCTGGAAAGATAGCTGAGTTCACAACCAAAGGATCGTCGTGCAACTTTACATAGAGATGCCCGGCTGTCGGATGCGGAACCGTTACAACGTAACCGGGAAAGCCCTCGGGCACCTGACTCGGGTGATCGAACTGCAGATCGTTCGAGACCGAATCCACGAGGAACAGCTTGTCCCCTGTCAGTTTGCAAGGCTGATCGGATGAGCTCGGACACTGGAGATCGCCAAAGACCGGTAAGCGGACCAGCGTAGCAAGAGGTTGCCAATCGCTCGCAACCCCTTTCTCGATCAAGCGAAAGCGCAAGGGACCAGACGCTGAAGATGCGAATGCCTTGCCTGTATCGAGTGTCGCCAAAGCGACATGAGAGTCTTCCAGGGTCAAGCCATTGGCAGGCGTGAGAGTTGCTAAGTACGCTCCTTCGAGCGTGGCCACTTCGACCTTCTCGTCACCAGAGAACGACGCTGGAACTTGAGCATGAATCGAGAATGTCAGTTTGGCGTTTTGCGGAACCTCATCCTCATTGGCGAGTTGGATTTTGCTGGCGATGGCTGATGCAGAAGGCTGAACGCTCTTTCCAATCAGAACAACTTTGGGGCGTTGAGAGGCTATAGTCGTTTCGAGGCTGAGAACTCGGCCGTCGTTGAGAGCGACCCTGGCAGTGGCATCTTCCCCTTCTTTCAGTTCCTCGGCAGCTTTCACATCGACGGTCGCCAGGGATAGTTCATCTATGTCCTCAGTAGCGAAGTGCGGACTCGGTTTGAAGCTGATCCCGTTCAATGTGAGTTCTTTCACTTCTTCCAAATGATTGCCTTTGAGAACGCCGGATAAATCCCCGGCGTGAAGGGTAAAGCTTTCAAGATGGCCAGCTTGAGCAAATGCTTGAAGCGGGATGATATCGGGATCTTTGCTTCCATATTGTTTGACCAGTAACTTCAACGCGCCAGGCTTGATCTTTCTCAGTGGCAGGGTGACCGCGACCTGGTTTGGCCCGGTCGATTTCCAATCTGCTTTGACCATTTCGCCAGTTGGCTTTTCCAGTTGAATGCTGTCAACGCAGGCAGCATTTTCAGTTTCGATATGTATGAGATCATCGTGGCCCGCTATCAAGGACTGCTGATCCTCATCGGTCAGCTTCCAGTGCTGTGGATGAGTGTTTTCCAGTTGGAACTCAGGACCGTTGTATGGCTCAAAACCCCAGTAGCCGTGAAGAGAGCCGTCCAGAACATCGCCAAAGCTGGTGGGACTGACTTCAGCTGTATTCGCGACAAACCCGCCCTTTTCAGCATCGGCTTCAACCGGCAAATTGACAGATTTTCCATTCTTCCCCTTTAGGCGAAGAACCATATCATGGGCAAAGGCCGTTGCAAAGACCAGTGGCGCGCCCTCGGCGGGCAAAATCAATTCTGTCTTTTCAGCGCAATAGACCTCTTTGGGATCGACGGGATGGAGAGGCGGCATTTGAGGCGGCTCGACCGCCGGCAGCGCGATCACCAGCACCGACTTCGGATTGTGAAAAGAGGGAGGCGTATTGAGTTCGAGTGCAAGCTGATCATCCTGCTCACTGGCCAGCGCGGGAATGTACTGATATTGCGCTGTGTGAAACGAATCCATGATCCGCGCGATGTCCACCACCGAGGCGACATATGGGCTGTAATAGCCAAGGCTTACAGCGGGAGAGCTACTCAACTGCTGGACCAGATCGACCGGAGCGCCCGCAGTGAGCGCCTGGACAATCGACGTGCTGTGCCCGTCGTTCAAGACCAGAGAATCCTGACCCTGCATCAGGCAGGGAGCCTGCAATGCCGGCATTTTCTGAAGGCAGTCGGAATCAAATTTGATGGAGAGGCTACGCGCCAGCAACGGTGAGGCCGTCTTCAAATGATCGAAATCAGTTTGGCTGACTCTTTGGATGGCGGTCAGGTAGACCTTCAGCCGCGAACGGTCGAGCGTCGCCTGGTTTAGATCCTGAGATGCGCGGACGAAGGCACCAGGCCTTCCGCGAACCGCGCCAACAAGCGTTTTGAAATCTCCCCCAGTCTCCGGAGCCAGGAAGACAAGGACTTGCTGGGCACCCTTCGGAACCGTGATCTTCAGACCGTTACTGTCCTTGCGATTCCAGGTCTCCGATGCAAAAAACCAATTCTCCGGAGGAGGGTTGGTTGCACCGCGCAAAAACGCGGCTACTAGGAGATAGTGCACTGACTGACCAGAAGGAAGAATGGCCTTGATCGAAATCTGGTCGCTAACGGAGAGATTCGGTATCTCGGAAATTGGCAGTGTTTTGCCGGCATGAGTTACCTTCACTTCCAACGCGGGCCCAGGTAGATCGAACGGCGCTGGATCGGCGTATACGAGGCCGGAGATCGCGGAGAACAACAGACAACAAACGCTCCGCCGAGAAACGCTGATTCTCAAGGGGTCAATCCTTCAGCACAGAGGCACACCAGCTCCCTTCTAGATTGCCATTTCTCCGCAACCTGGGCCTGTTCCTTTTGGGACAGCTGCTGCTTCGCAACCCACGTCCTGCCGCAATATGCCGTATGCGGCTTTGTGGGTTCTCAGATCGAGTCTAAGCTGAGCTCGTGAAGAGAAGTGACATCGGCTTTTCGGTTGAGTGCATCTCTTCTCTCTTTTCAGTGCAATCAAATTCACTGCAATCAAACAGACGCAACGGCTCTTAAAATACTGATGATGGTCTCTCTCGGAGTCGGGCACGCTGCCGCCTGAAACCTCAACACAATCCTTACTCCGAGAGAAATTCGCCAGAGGCAGACCGACCCGAGGATTCATGTGTGCGTACTTGAGCATGATCTTCCACAAGCACTTCTTGGAGTACGGTTTCTATCTCATCGACAGCATCTTTGACTGGATCCGTCACGTGAGGGTTCTTGGCGTAAACAATGAATTCTATGGCTTGCAACGAATTCCGAATACGGTCGTTCATCCACTTGATTCTTTCGAAACGTCGTAGATTCTCGACTCTCTTTTTCCGCTGTCCGAGTCGCCACTGATAAACGAACCCGAAGGTCAAGGCAGCGGACAATGCGCTTCCGACTAGACGCAGCGGACCGTTCTTGTGCATCCAGTCGTCATAGATGAACCATTGGAGGACGATGGTAACCGAGAGTACAAAGAGCCCCGAGACTATTGAAGAAAAGCAGATCGAAGCGATCGAAGGAATTTGAGATGAAAGAGGAAGCTCAGCTTTGGGTTTCATCAAAGTGCACCAACTTCCTGCTTAGCGCTTTGAATTCAAACTTAGACTCCCACAAACAAACAGTCAATCGCAGCGATGGGTCTTACGCCTGCAGCGAAATGCGCAGTTCAAAACATACCCAGAGAGGCCCTAGCGAGCGAGATCGGTAGCACGAGACACTGCATCAACACCTGCGGGAATCGCACTCGTATGCTTGGACATTTCGAATACGGCGACCACATCGGGCCTCACAAATTTTCTTGCTGAACGGATTTCTGCGCGATTGACTACCCGGCCCCCAGGCTCTTCGGTTGGAAAGATCTGTCTTTGATTCTGTCTATAAGCTCTCAGCAACACGTGTACTGTTAGGCAATGGTCTTGCGAGCGGCTTGTCGGTTTCAATGAGGCTGGGGGTAAACACCCACTAATCTCCCTTGCCACTTGATTGGAGTTTCGGTTGCGCCGCTCGCTGCCTCTCTTCATGATTGACTAGCGTATGGTCGCAGTCGCTTACGCCCGAAACACAACTTTGCACGTTTTGCGTTTTCTCAGCGCTCGTAACCTCGTTTCGTTCTTCTGCGTTTAGTTGCGATAGGTCACAGTCGCCAACACTTTCAAGGCAGTTCTGTAAATTGTGTTCCTGCATGGCAGTCGCGGCGGCTTGTTTCTCCCAGGGGGTCAGTTCGATTTCGTCACAGCCTCCAATGCCGTCGAGGCAAGTCGTCAGATTGCTTATATGCTCAGCTTGCTCAACCAGCCTCTTCTCGGACTCATTAAGCTGGTCTTTGTTGCAATCTCCGATACCCTCGAGGCAGTCTTTCAGATTTCGGGTCCTGGCTGCGCGTGCGACCAAAGAACTCTCGGGCGCTGTGAGCTCAGACTGACTGCAGTCGGAAAAACCGTAGTAACAATCCTGAAAATTCTGATTGTGCAGCGCTCGTGCAACCGCCTGCTTCTGGCTCGAATCAAGCTGCTTCATGTTACAGATCGAAAGCCCATCAAGGCAGTCTTGGAAATTCTCCGAGCGCGGTGCCTCGTAGCGCTGCGCTATCGAAAGCATTGGCCAGATCGCCAAGACAGAAAGAAGCAAGACATATCGTCTAAACATCATCGTCGCCTCCTGGGTGCCATGGAGCGAAGGTAGTTAGTCCCCATTCTATGGAACTCTCCGAAAGGCTAGATGCTGAAAGTGGCCGCGAGGTTATCAGCCTACGAGCAATATTTCTCTAGCAGTATTTCTCTATGTGTTCAAAACCGTAACAACGTTGGGTGGCGGTCTCGCTGTACCATTTTTCGTTGTCCGGATGCCAGAAATGAACGCAACTGTCCCAAAAGGAACTGCGCGGCAGTGTCCATTCATACAAACTAAAAGCGGGATGGTTTGCATTCGTCGCGGGTGAAACCCGAGAAAAATGCGCGGTGTGGCAAACCAGAGTGGGACCCAGTTCGGCTGGCAGCCTCTGTTCCAATAGCCAGTGATCCCGCTCTAACTTCCAAATCCGCGCGGAGCCAATCCCCAAAGGAGATGACTGGCGATGCGAATGATGTTATTGAAGGTGTCTTTTCTTGCCTTGTGTGCCTCCCCTTTACCGAGCCTCAATCCGGCGATTGCTCAATCTCAAGACTCAGCAAAGCTCAAGGTTCACGCGCAGCCAAAGCAAGCCTATTTGTTTGTCGATGGGAAAGCCATTCGCGCCGGAAGCAATGCCATCCACTTGACTCCCGGCGACCACACGATAACTGTGCGCAATTATGGCTACACCGCCAATACGCAAAAGGTACAGTTAACCAGCGGGAACGAAACCAAGCTCAATGTGGACCTGCATGCCTACGGCGATAAGGTCAGCGGTCCGTTCGCCGACCTTGAATTCAAGGGAGATCATCAGGCGGCGATCCTGTTGAACGGCGAAACGCCTGCATACTTTGTTGGGCGCGCCGGAGAATTCGATTGGGATTGGCTTTGGCACCGCCGACTGCTCGTGCAGCCGGGAAGTTACCACGTCACAGTGATACGCGAGGGTAACACCATTTGGACCGGCAATGTTACGGCGAGCGCTGGACGAAAGGTGATCATCCATCTCAACGACAACGGCAGGGAGGTCGACAAGAACTTTGCTGCGGGAAAAAAGTTGGGACCACAGCCGCGGTTCCACGCCGGAATTCTAAGCAGGACAGTTCCGGTCGCACCGGTGACGGCGGAGCTTGCGGCTAATTCGGATCACGTTGGCTGTGGAGTAGGCGATACGTTGAAGTGGAGCTCTACGGACGCCGTGAACACTTCGATCACCGGACTTGGATCCGTGCCCAACGACGGCGATCGCGTCGTGACACCTACACGAGACGCGGCCTATGTCTTAAAAGCAATCGGCCCCGGCGGTGAGGTGACTAAGACGGTGGCCGTCGCTGTCAATAAGGAGCCCACGGCAACGCTGGCGCTGAGCGAACCGGTGATTCATTATCACAGGATCGGCGACAAGGTTGTGGAGCAGGAATCTGCCACGTTGCGCTGGTCGGCCTCAAATGCGGCTTCGACAACGGTTAATCCGTTCGGCAAAGAGGCGCTCGATGGAAGCCAGATCATCACGGCAGATCCGAAGCAGGAGCAGGTGGGGCCGGTCGATCAAGATCTCACCTACACGCTCACGGCTTCGAACCCTTGCGGGGGCACCGTGACCAAAACAGCCACGTTGCGTGTTGAGGGGTCGGTCGACCCGCCTCCCAGCACCACACTAGCCAGCCTTTTCTATCCCACCGCCTATCCAACCAGACAGCATCCAAAGTTCGGCCTCGTTCCCAGTGAGAAAGCGGTTCTCGATCGCCTGGCCACGCAGTTCGAGAACTTTGGGAACTACGAGCAGAATGCCGGTCTGACGATCGTTGGACATGCCGACGTCCGCGGTTCTGAAAAATATAACCAGGCGCTCAGTGAGCGCAGGGCGGAACTCGCAAAAGAATATCTCGTTTCCAAAGGTGTTCCGGCGACAGAACTACGGGTTGAGGCGAAAGGGAAAGACGACGAGATAGCACTAGGCACAGTCCAGTCTC
>Ga0187847_10002454_pt1 | contig 14951 bp, 9 predicted proteins | sample June2016WEW_4_10_FD_132458 | JGI IMG/M metagenome (GOLD analysis project Ga0187847, IMG submission 132458) | Peatland microbial communities from SPRUCE experiment site at the Marcell Experimental Forest, Minnesota, USA - June2016WEW_4_10 | ecosystem: Environmental > Terrestrial > Soil > Wetlands...
CCGCGATGCGTGGGCGCGCTTCATTACGCCTGCCGACGTCGTGGCCATCAAGGTCAACTGCTCCGGCGCGCCCGGCATCATGTCGTCCCCCGTGGTGGTTGCCGAGATCGTTCGCAACCTGATGGCGGTCGGCGTCAAGCCCGGCGGCATCTGGATCTACGAACGTTTCCAGGAGCAGATTGAAACCGTCCATTACGACCGCTACGTGCCCGAGGGCGTGCACATCTGGACCGCGGAATCCACGCGCGGCTCCACCGAATCGTACGACCCCGCCACCTACGTCGAAGCCGCTTTCTTCGATGAGGACGACACGCGCTCCAGCCTGATTCGCCTGGTGGGCACCCGCTTCACCAAGATCGTCAACGTGCCGAACATGAAGGATCATGGAGCCTCCGGCGTCACCGGCTGTTTGAAGAACATCGCCTACGGCGACTTTTCCAACGTCGCGCGTTCGCACTCCGGCTCCGAGACCAACACTTACTCCTTCATCGGCACGCTGGCCGCGGTCGAGCCGCTCCGCTCGCGGACGGTCCTCCAGGTGATGGATGGACTCCGAGGCGTGTGGCATGGCGGACCGTTTTCGGAGAACCGCAAGTTCCGCTTCTATCCGAAGCGCATACTGTTCGGCACCGACCCGGTGGCCGTCGACCGGCTGCTGCTCGATATCATCGACGACAAGCGCAAAGCGGAACATGCCGTCTCGGTGTGGGACCGTTCCCCAAAATACCTGGGCGGGCAAGACGGCCACGAAAGCAATCCAAACGTGAACCAGTTCGTGCGCGAACCGGGGCACATCGAGTATGCCGGGAGCCTCGGCTTGGGTGTTTACGATCTCGACAAGATCAAAGTCACGAGCATCGAAATCTGATGCCGCTGGCCTTTCTCGCAGTTCTGTTGCCCACGCTTTTCTGGGACCGGCCCGTCGACACGGCGGACACATTGCGCAAAGCCGGAATCGAACGGCTGTATGTACCAGCAGGCCAGGAGCCGGCGTGGCGCAAGCAAGGTTTCGCGGCGTCCCCGTTCGATCGCGCGCATGCCGTCCAGGCGGTGGCGCCCACGGTCGAGTACCGCATGGACGTTGCCTCAGCCACGCGGGTGCCCTGGCTGGATGCCAACGGTTGGCGATTCGACCGCGAACCAGCGCGCGCATTCTTCTATGACGCGCCCGCCGGCAGTGCGGCGCTGGCCGCCGCGGAAGCCTTTGCCTATGGAGCCGATGCCGCCATCCGCGCAGCGCCGGAAGACCTGGCGCAGTTCGCCAGCATGCTGCATTTCCTTGGCGAAATCGACCAGCCGCGCCTGCCCGTGAGGGCCAACATAGGAGTGCTCGACGATGGCTCGGACACCCTGGCCGAAGTGCTGAACCTAATGGCGCGCCATAACCTCCTCTTTCATGTGGTGCCAGCCGCCGATTTAAAGTACGACTTGAATATCCGCCAGGTTCCAGCAAACGCCGATCCCTACGAATTCGCCATGCAGATCCGCCGCCAACTCACGGATGAAAAGCGGCTGCTGCGGATTTACGGTAGCAACCTGGTGCTGGCACGCCTGACGGGCGATGCCGCACAAGCCCGCCTGCACCTGCTCAACTACGGCAAAGGCACCGTAAAAGGCCTGCGAGTGCGAGTCTTAGGATCATATCCGCAAGGCAAGCTCTCTGCATACGAACACCCGCATGCCGCGCCGGAAGACTATACCGTACAGGACGGAGCCACGGAATTCACCATCCAAGAAATGGGAACATACGCCGTAGTGGACCTGCGCCGCTAATTCTGTCTTCTGACTTCTGTCTTCTGACTTCTGACTTCTGTCTTCTGACTTCTGTTTTCCGCCTTTTAAAACATATTCCACAGATATTGCGTGTAAACCTCGTGATGGTACTGCACTTCCGGCGCCTTCACCACTGTGCCGAGTGCACGAGGGCAGCGGTCCGCTGCGGCCCTTTTCAAATCCGCGTACCGGCCCTTCACATCCTCGCCCAGAAGCTTTGTGGTCCACTCCGATTTACTAAAGTTCTCGATCGCATCGTAGATGTTGTCCGGCAGGAATCGGGGAGCGTTACGAAGATTCTCGATCTGCGCGATGTCACCCTCGATGCCAGTCTTGAAGATTCCGTGCAGCACCATGTACGGATTCGCATCGGGAGCGACCGCGCGCACTTCCACGCGCGCGCTGCGCGAATTGCCGATCGGGATGCGTACCATCGAGCCGCGATCCGTCGCCGAAGCCTTGAGCTGGTTCGGCGCTTCGAAGTGCGGATCGAGCCGCCGGTAAGCGTTGACGCTGGCATTCATCAGCAGGCACAGGTCGTTGCCGTGCGTCAGTATCCGGTCCACGAACTCCCAGGAGAACGGGCTCATTTTTTCCAGGCCCTCCGGATCCCAGAACAGGTTCTTCCCATCCTTGGTGATCGACACGTTGGTGTGCATGCCGGTGCCATTCACGCCCACGATCGGCTTGGGCAGGAAGCACGCGGTGAGCCCCATCTTCTTGGCCACCTGGCGGCAGATTAATTTGTAGATCTGGATCTGATCGGCGGCCGCCACCACCTCGGCGTAGCCGTAGTTAATCTCGAATTGTGAGGGCGCCACCTCCGGGTGATCTTTCTCGTTCTGGAAGCCCATCGCCCGTTGCGCTTCGCAGGATGCGTCGATAAACAGGCGGAGCGTATCGCCCGGCAGCGAGTGATAGTAACCGCCCGCGCTGACGTACTCGAACTTGCCCGTTTCGTGATAGCGCCGCTCGGCGTCCACACCGTTGAACAGGAAGCCTTCAATCTCGTTGGCCGCGTTTAGAGTGTAACCCTCCTTCTTGTACACTTCATCCGCGTAGGCCTTCAAAACGGCGCGCAGGTCCGCGCCATAAGGACCGCCTTCCTTGTCGATGACGTCGCCGAAGACCATCACTTTCCCCGCGCCAAAGACGTCGGCCGGCCCCCAATAGAAAGCGGACCAATCCACTCCCAACCGCAAGTCGCTCTCTTTCTGCGCCGTGAAACCCCGAATCGAAGAGCCGTCGAAGGTCATGTTGTCCCAGCTCTTCAGCAGGAACTTCTTGTCGTAATCGAGCATGTGCAGCCGGCCTTCCAGGTCGCTGAACAGCAAGGTCACGGCCTTGATGCGTTTCTCGTCCGTCAGGTACTTGAGGCGCTCCTCTTGAATCTGGTGAATCGGAACGCGGCTCATCCGCTCCTCCTTGGCACGCAGATTCAGTTCTTCCAATTCGGCATACGGCAGCCGCAAAAAGTCTTGCAGTTCGTTACTCATTCATCTCCTTTTGATCATTGTGGGCGCAAGACAGCGCCCCTGGCAACAGTTTCGCCGATAGATTTTGTTTATCGGGTTTATGGAATGGAGGGCGGGCTTTAGCCCGCGCGGGGCTTAAGCCCCGCTGCGAAGTTCATTGTTCCCCGGTCATGGAGACGTACTGCGCCGTGCCGGATGCATCGGTCACCGCAAGAGTTCCCGTGATCGGCGTAGCGGAACACCAACTCACCGTGACGGTGCAACTCGCTCCCGAACCAAGCGTTCCGCAGTTGTTCGCCTGGCGGAAGGGCTTGGTGACCTTCACGGAGTTGAGGGAGGTGCTCGAGCTTAACGGATTGGTCACCGTGACCGCTCCTGACGCACAGGCAAACATAATCAGCGAATTGGTCGAAAGCGTAACCAGGGCCCCGCTTCCGCTTAGCGGCGTCGACTTGCTCGATGCCCCCGTCAACGTGAAGTCCACGGCTCCCTTCCGCAGCCCACCCGCGGTCGGCTGGAATGTTACCGTTGCCAAGCAGTTCTTTCCCGCGGAGAGCGTGGACGGGCAATTGTGAGTGATGGGAAAATCCGCCAGAGTCGATGCAACCGATGTGACCGTAAACGGAGCCGTCCCAATGTTGCTGAGCATCGTAGTCGCGGTCGGGCTTTCGGCGCCCACCAGTTCCGTCGGGAACGTTAAGCTGGGGGGCGTCACCGCGGACACGGGTACGCTCTTCAATATCTGCTGTGCCACCACGGCGTGCGGCAGGCTCAAATTCCCTACACCGGTTCCCGCCGTTCCCAGAGCCATCTGGTCGTTGTAACTCATGCCGAAGAGCCGGTCGACGCGATTGTTCTTCGTGTCCGCGATGTAAATCGTTCCATCGGGATACACAAAAATCCCCGACGGCGCTTCCACGCCATTAATGTACGCCAGGTAGTTCACATTAAGCGAGACCTCATTCGCTCCGGAAATATTGTCCGCACGAATCACCTGACTCTGCAGCGAGTCCGTCGTATAGATCTTTCCCGCCGAATCCACCGCCACCCCATCCGGGGTCAGATAGTTGAGCGGAAACTGCCACACCGCCCAGTTCGTTCCCAGCATGTCGGAGAATTCCACCACCCGGGCGTTCGCATTATCGGCCACGTAAATGTTCCCCGCCGCATCCGTGGTCACCGCCGCCGGATTGCTGAACTGCCCCACCGCGTTCCCCAGCGTGCCCAGCGATGTGAAATTCGTCCCCGTAATGTCGTCCATGCGCACAATGCAATTGTTCCCGGTGTCGGCCACATAAATCTTCCCGCTCGAGTCCACCCAGAGCCCCTCGGGATTGGCGAACTGCCCCGTACCCGCTCCGCACGTGCCGTACGAAGTCCAGTTGGTCCCCGCTATGGTGTCCATGCGCACGATGCGGCAGTTCCCGCTGTCGGAAACATAAATCTTTCCCGCCCCGTCCAGCGCGACGCCCCACGGTCCCGAGAACTGATTCGTCCCCGATCCCAGCTTCCCGAGGCTCGTCCAATTCGATCCCAGAATGTCCGACGTCCGCACGATCCGGTTGTTCCCGGTATCGGCAATGTAGACCGGCGCATATTGCTGGCTCGTCTCAATCAGTCCAGTCCCGATCGTGCCCGTCCCCGGATTCAACTGCGTGGTCATGGTCGGCAGAGTCTCCATCACGGCCCCCGCCACCGCGACCGACCTCCCATTAATCGTTTGCGATGCGGAGAAGTTCGCATAGAGCGCGTAGGCGTGGTAATAAACCCGGTTGACTTCACTCTGCGTCATCGTGAAAACTCCCGAGGTGAAGACGCCGGTGACGGAGGTCTTCCCGTCCGTCGATTGCGCCGAGAAGTTCCCACCGGTGCACGACCATTCCGACGTGAAACCAAATTGCGGCAAGATTGGCGTCAGGTTGCACGACATCGAAACCGTGCCTGCCGGACTGCTGATAGGTGACCCGCTGATGGTCAAGGTGGTGGCGGTCTGGCTCACGGTTCCGCCGCTATTGCTGTAAGAATACTGAGTCGCGGGCAACGTGGTCGCCGAAGCGAGCACGAATACACATCCCCAGAGTGCTTTCATGTTGGTTTTCCCCTTTTGTTCGAAGACAGGACGACGGCGCACCCAGCGCCTTCCCGATATTGTAGCGAAGGCTGCCGCCGTGTCAACTCAGATTTTCAGTGATTTCCTGGGCATCGGTACTATGTTCATAGGCGTTCTGATTGCCTACTCCTGATTAAACCCCGTCGCCCGCCTGAACTCCTCCACGTAGTGCCCGTCCTTCTTCCCCATCTGCCGAAGCTCCGCCTTCAGCTTCTCCAGCGCCGCCCCATCCCAGTCGGGCCGGTACTTCTCGACCGACGGCGGAAACTGGCTCACGTGCGCCGCCGCCGCATTCAACTTGATCTCGGCCACGTCGTCGATGTTGACGAAGTAGTTGGCATCCTTCCCCGCGTAGTAATAGTATTCCTCGGGCACGCGCCAGGGCTCCAGCCCGTCGTGCAGCCGCTGGTTGGGAAAATACAGGTGCCATTCGGCAGCGCGGATCGCGTCCATCGTGTTATTGGCCGCCATGCGATGGTCGGTCTTGTGCCAGCGCACAGAATCGGCGCCGGGGTCCACGCTCAGCACCACGTCGGGACGATACTTGCGGATCAGCCCCGTCACCTGTTCCACTAGGTCGCGCGGGTTGGCGTATTCCAGCATGCCGTCGTGATATTGCAGCCACAGGATGCTCTCCTTGGCAATGCCCAGTATCCGGCAGGCCTCCTCTTCTTCGTGCATGCGGATGCGCGCCAGGCGCTCGCTGGTCATGTCGGGGTCATACGATCCCTTGTCGTCATTGGTGTAAATGACGATGTGGATCTGGTTGCCGTTTTTCGCCAGCTTGTACAGCGTGCCGGCGCAACAGAACGTGTCGTCGTCCGGATGCGGCGTGAACAGCATGACCGTCTTGCCGCGCATGTTCTCCAGGCGGCCCGTCTCCGGCACCTGGGCCAGGGCCAAAACCGAAATCGCGAAAGTCAGAATCGAGAGTCTCATAGCCGTTAGAATGGAAGGATAACCCCCGCGGTTCCCAACGTGCAACTCGCGACAAGCGGGAGTCTCAGGCGGGAACAGTCGTCCAATGAGCGAAAAACTATTGCCACACGCGCTCGACCGGCCCATCGGAATCTTCGATTCCGGCGTAGGCGGCCTGACCGTGCTGAAAGCGCTGCGCCGCAAGCTGCCGCATCGCGACTTCGTCTACCTGGGCGACACCGCGCGCGTCCCCTATGGCCGGAAGCCCGCCGCCATGGTCGCGGAATTCGCCTACGGCATCACCGAGTTCCTGCGCGAGCTCGGCGTCGAAGGCGTGGTGATCGCCTGCAATACCGCCTCCGCATCCGCCCTGCCGGAATTGGCCGGCCACTTTTCGATTCCCATCTGGGGCGTGATCGAGCCGGGCGTGGAAGCCGCCGCCCGCCGGACTCGCACCCGACGCGTTGGCGTCATCGGCACCAAAGGCACCATCGCCAGCGGCGCCTACCAGCGGCGACTCGAACGGCTCGGGCTAACGGTGTGGGCGCGCGCTTGCCCCATGCTGGTCCACATCGTGGAGGAGGGGCTGGCGGATTCGCCGGAATGCGATCTGCTGCTGCACCATTACCTCGACGGACGTGCCGGCATTGACACACTCATATTGGGATGTACACACTATCCGCTCTTGCACGATGCCATCCAGCGCGTGGTGGGCGATAGCGTGACACTGGTGGATAGCGCCGAAGCCCTGGCCCAGGCAGTTAACGGGAGTATGGGCGCGGACCCGCCCGCAGGCGCTCCGGGCCGGATCGTGCATTTCGTGACCGGCGATCCCCTGGCCTTCGCCCATACCTCCGAGGTGATTGGCGAGGTGGCCGGCGAAGTGGTGCCGCTGCCGGTCACCGAACTGATCCGCCTGCAATCGCGATGAAATCCCGGTATTACAACTGTTCAGAATTTTTCGTGGGGCAGGCCCTCGGCCTGCGGCGGCCTCTCAGGCCGCCTCTTTGGTTGCGACTATGCTGCTCAGGCCGATTGTGAATCGGCCTTTCCCTCCACCTTCCGTCGCACGTTTGCGGCGCAGGAACTCGGCCGCGGTGCGTTTTATCCTCGCGCTGGCGCTGCTGGCATTGCGGCCGATTGCCGCCCAGCGCTCGGGTCTGCTGCTCGGTTATTGGGACCAAACCGGGCAGCAACATCGGACCCTCTGGGTCCATCATTCCGGCGACGCGGCGGCAGTCCAGGTAATCCCGGGCCTGCTCGTCCCCCGCAAGACCGGTTTTTGGCATCTGGGGAGCTACTTCACCCTAAACGCGGAGGACCAGAGCGACGAGCGGCATATCTGGGCAGTGCCCGCGGATCGCCAGCCAGCCATCGTTCTGGCGCCCGATGAGATGTTGGTGAAAGCCTGGGCTGACGGCGCCTGCCAGGATATTTCGCGCGAGATCCATTTCGTCGGCCCGTCCTACATCTCATACACCATGCAAACAGGGTACTCGTGCGGCCCGCATCCCGATTTCGAAACCGAACTGCGCGTGGTGCCGCTCGACCAGTTGGAAGGCGAGAGAATTCCCGTCTCCAGGTTTCTCGGGCCTGCCGCTCCAGCCGCCATCCGCGATGGCATCGAGCATGCGGAAGGGGCGCAATGCTACGAACCGCCGCGCGTGGATGAACGCAATTGGCAAATTACCCGCCGCCAGGGTCATTGGTCGGCCGAGGGATGGGCCGAGACGGCCCGCACCTGCGGCTATGGCGTTGACTTCGCCATCAACCTGCCTCTGCCCCAGTCAGTCGTCGGCTACGACCGCTTGCCTGCCAGTTGGGACGCATTGAAGCACAGCATTCCCGGCCTGTTCGACGCCTTCTGCTCGCCCACCCAAGACATCTTGGTCGCCACCACCGAAATGGAGCTCTTGGTATATCGCCTCGATCGCGGCAAGCTGGGGCGCATCGTCCTGCGCCGGACGTGGACCCAGATCCAACTCGGCTCACGCGAAGGCCGAAACGATTTGCCTACGGTGATGGCGCAATGGGCGACAGGCCCCAGCGTCGCTCGCTGGACCCGCGAGCTACCGAAAAACTGATTAGCTGTAGGGCAGGCCATCGTTTTTCGTGGCCTGTTCGGGACGGCCTGCGGCCGGCGAATTTTCATGAAAAAGGGATCGAGCCAGCGGCGTGGCAAAATAGAATTGCGACGCAGCGAGGTCGGTTCGGCAGTGGTGCAGTTGAGACCGTTGGCCTGTTTGATCCGGAGCACGTTCGCCTTGCGCGAATAATTGGGCGTCGTGGGTCTACCCAATGGGCAGCCCCGATAGCCACGTGACCCTGCATATAGTAACCTTAGCGTGCTCTCTGCGTCGCCCCAAAGGAGCATGATGAAGTATCAAGTGGCAGCCATCGATGTACACAAGAAGATGTTAGCGGTAGTGGTGGCGGACGTAGCCGGCGAGGGCGAGTATCAGTTTGAGCGGCGCAAGTTCGGCACGACGCCTGAACAATTGCACGTGTTGGCGCAACGGATGATCCAGCAGGAGGTCGAGGAGATCGTCATGGAATCCACGGCACAATACTGGAAGCCGGTGTGGGGCGCGTTGGAGCGGTTGTGGAAACCGGCGCGCCAGCAGCGCGAGGGCGCCACCAAGATGTCCGGCAAGTTGCATTTGTGCCAAGCCAAGTCCAACCGCGGACAACGCGGGCGCAAGAGCGACTTTCTGGACGCCGAACGGCTGGTCAAACGGCTGGTGGCGCAGAAATTGGTTTTGAGCTTAGTGCCGGATGCGGAGCAGCGACTCTGGCGCACAGTAACCCGGCGCAAGTATCAATTGACGCGCGACAAGGTGCGTCTACACAATCAGCTGGAGAGCTTGTTGGAAGAGGCGCATATCAAGCTATCGAGTTTCGTATCCGATCTGTTGGGCCTGAGTGCGCGCCGGATGTTGAAGGCGCTGGTGGAAGGGGCTACCGACCCGGCCGCCATAGCGGCTCTGGCAGACGGTCGGCTGCGGGCCACGCCGGCGCAACTGCGCGACGCCCTGGGTGCCAGCACGCAGTTGCATGGAGTATACCGGCGCCTGCTGAAGATGATGCTGGAGGACTTGAAGCAACTGGAAGAACAGATGGAGCAACTGGACGGGGAAATGGCCACGTTGCTCGAAGACCATCAAGAGGTGGTGCAGCGTTTGGCGGAGGTGCCGGGCCTGGGCGTCAGTTCCGCGGTGCAGATCATCGCCGAAGTGGGGCCGCAAGCGGAGGTTTTTAACAGCGCCAAGGAACTGTCCTCGTGGGTGGGCGTATGTCCGGGTAGCGAAGAGAGTGCGGGGGAGTCGCAAAGTACGCGCTCACCCAAGGGTAACCGGAACATGCGGCGGCTGCTGAACCAGGCGGCGCAGGCCGCGGTGAAGATGAAAGGCAGCATATTTGAAGTCACGTTTCGCAAATTGGTGCCGCGCCTGGGATACAAAGCGGCCATCTGGGCTATCGCCCATCGACTTTGCCGACTGCTTTGGATCCTGCTCCGGAAGGGAGTGCGCTACCAAGAACACGGACCTGCGGTGAGTGCCAAGTCCCAGCGCGCCCGCACTACGAAAATGATCAAGGAGCTCAGAAAGCTCGGCTATCGCATAGAAAGCGGGCCGCTTCCAGCCGGTGCCGTAGCATGAGTGGGGGTAGGGTTTTTCGACCCTGCCAAGTTCGAGCACGGTACGCAGACGACGAATAACGATCGTCTCACTAGCTCCCTTCCAGCCGCGCCCGCACCACCTCCATCATGCGCGCCGGATCGGTGATGCGCACCGCCGCAAAGCCAGCCGCGCGAGCGCTCTCCATGCCGGGCGGCGAATCTTCCACCGCCAGCGCGCTGTGGATTCCCAAACGCTCGCCCGCCAGCACATAAGGATCGGGAGCCGGTTTATGGCGCTTGACGTCGTCGCCGCCGACCACCGTCCCCAGGTACTGGCGAATGCCCGCCGCCTCCAGGAACGGTTCGATCTCCGCGTGCGAGCTGGAAGAAACCACGCCCAGCTTGTATTCCCCGGAAAGTTCGCGAAAGAACTCCGCCACGCCTTCGGCGAACGGCGCATTGGCGGCCATGCGCTCCCGGAACCGCTGCTTCTTCAGCGGATACTGCTCCCAAAGCTTCGCCGGATCGGCGGGCGGATCGGCGAGCTTGGCGAAGACCTTGACCATGCTGCTATCCACCGCCCCCACGCAGTGGGCCGCATAAACTTCCCAAGTCACGGGCACGCCCAACGGCGCCAGTACCTCCCGCCAACAGTCGCAGTGTACCGGCTCGCTGTCCACCAGGACGCCGTCGAAATCGAATAGGATCGCTTGGAACTCAGGCATGGGTGCAGAGTTCCAGTTTATCGAACTTGCCTCGCCACCGTGCCGCATGCCTAAGGCTGGCTGGAAGCGCTTCCGGTGCCGGGATACACGCCCATGATGCTCAAGGTGTCGCCGGCTGTGATAAAGGCCTATAATTGGCCTTGCGTGTACACCGTGCCCGTATCGCTGATATAGTTGCTTGACGCGGCTTGGTACAGCAACCCGTGTACCTGGCCCTGGATGGTGCCTCTGGCGATCAGATCGATATTGCCCGCGCTGGCCTGCGACTGCAGCGTCGCCCAATTGGTCGAAAAAGTGCCGGCGGTGGCGGACGTTAGCGTGATCGTGTACCCCACCGCAGGCGCCGTTCCCGTATCGAAGCACAGACTGTAGGCGATCATATCGGTTTTCTCACTCGCGGTGTAGGTCTTGAAGAGCGGGCTTGACAGAAACGCCGCGAGCCCCGCGAAGGTGCCATCATGCCCCAGCCCAAAGCCATCGATGGTTGTTGCGGCGGACGTGGTGAACAGCAGTTTCTGATAGACGTTCCTCAATTCCGGCACTTTCATCGGCTGCGGGGTCACCGGGCCCAGCATCACTGTGTCGATAACCCGGTTTGAACCGGGGCCGGGATTGGATGTATGGCATTGGTTGCAAGTCCCTTTCATCGTAGCCGTGCCCGTGCCCGCAATCGTGAGGAAATCGGACTGCCCGGTTACGGCATTCCCCCCATCCAACGAAGTAGGCATGGTGCGGTTCAGGTTCTCGTTAGGATTCGGCAGGAACAGAATGCTATTGGCGAAGTCAGTGTACAGCGACATGTCCTGGGTGGAAATCTGGGAGCCCCCCATCAACTCGTTGAAGGCCACGTTGAAAGCCGCGAAGTTGGCCTTGTCCCCTCTCCAATGATAGGGCGAGAGGTTCAGAAGACCGCGCAGCGTCTGTGTGGTCATGGGCCCCTTCATGGGGTGAAACTCGATGGTGACTCCGTTCTGCACCGTGCTGGTCATACTGCCAGTCGGATCGCCCAGGTTCCACGCCAGGTGGTCCATGTCTCCGTCCACATGACAGGATGCGCAGGCCCCCGTGCCGTTGCCGGAAAGCTTGGCATCGTACAGAAACCCGCGTCCCGCTTTCAGCAAGGCAGGCGTGGGGTCGGTGCCCACCGCGATTTCACTGGTCACCGCCTTCGTAGCGGTGTCGATCACCGAAATCGTATCGGAAATCCGGTTCAGCGAATACAGCGTCTGGGCCCCCAAGTTGAGCGCCAACCCTCTCGGTCCGCGCTTGGTCGTGGAATTGACCGCCGACCCGACGCTCTGCGGGTTCACCTCTACAAACCAAGTCACATTCCCGTTGGTGTCCACCTGCGCCACGCGGTCCGTGCCAAACGACGCCACGTACATGAAGTTCCCGCTGGGATCGAAGACCACGCCGGCCGGTTGCGCCAGCGCCGTGCTCAAAGCTGCCGGATTGGGCAGGGTGGCGTAGTCGATGTTGGGATTCAGATTGAAAGGCGTGACCGTCCCGGACTCGACTTGAATGCGCGTGATTTGGTTATTCACCCAGTGGCCGTCCAGGTTTGGCTGGAAGGCGGTAAGGTTGAGGGCAGCCGTGTTGGCGACGTACAGATCCCCGGTGACCGGGTTCACCGCTAGCCCCAGGTTGACGGTGCCGACACCCGAGTAATAGCCGGCGATGGAAGGGTCGCTGCCCGCGCTGATGGCTACCACGCCATTGTCCGGCATCGTATACTTGATATCCGAACTCCAGGTCGGGTCGGTGGCCGAGACGATCAGAGCCACTTGCGGCGGGTTTGGCAAGGCCGTATTGAAGGCGGGAACGCACTGAGCGCTGTTAAACTTCGTCTGGCCTTTCACTCCGCATTGCACCGGCGCCAGGTTCGCCGGGATAACCGTGGTGGCGTTTCCGGCAATCGCAAAGGCGGCGTAGACTGTCTTCCCGTTCGGACTCACGGCCAGCGCGCGTGGGCTGCCGCCGAATACCGGGAGCGCACTGATGATGGCGTGCGTAGTCACGTCCAACACCGCGATCTGATTGTTGCGCGAAACGCTGACGTAGGCCTGATCGCCCGCAAATACGACATCCATCGGCTCTGTGCCGACACCGATCGTATCCACGACAATGCCCTGCGAGATCGAGACGATGCTCACGCTGTTGGAAACCTGGTTGACTACCCATACTTCGTTGTTGGTGCGCGGATTCACGGAAACCGGACCCAGTCCGACTGGAATTTCGGAAAGCAAACTCGGACTGCCAGGCTTGGTTACATCGAACACGGAAAGCGAGGCGTTCGGCGTGTTTACGGCAAACAGGAGTGTGCCATCCGCCGAAAGGCGCACAGGGTTGGTCTGCGCCTCTTCGAAATTGGCGAAGACCGGCGCCGGTGCTTGCGCCCGCGTGGTCGTACGAGACAATAGCACGGCCAGCAGTGCGAGAAGAATCGCGGATCCGATCGCTTTGCGTGCGAATGGCATTAGGTCTCCCTCCTTCGCGACAAATGTGTCCCTCTGCATTAGGGCTGGTGTGGGGCGGCCAATCCTGGCCGCAGCCGCCTTTTAGGCGGCTCGGGCCGGCTGAAAAGCCGGCCGCGGGCAAAATTGCCCGCCCCACAAGACCCAAGCTTTTAGTGTCACTGTATTGTGCGAGCCTCAAATAGTTGACTATAAGTACAGTAGGGCAATTGCAGATGGCCGTCAAGCAAAGGTCAAGAATTGCGGTACTATATACCACCACTGCCTTCGCGAACGGATCGAACGATACTATCGAACGATCTTGTAGGTCAGGTTGCCGCTGACCTCACCACACCCGGCAGGGCTTGTCCCGCACCATCGGCTGTCCCACTTTGCAGGCGAAAGCCGTGGCGAACTCCGGCATGTTCGCTACCACGCCGTTCACGCGATACTCCGCGGGCGAGTGCGGATCGGTGATGGCGTGTACCCGCTTGCTCTCGGCGCGCTCGTCGCCGCAAGCCCACTGCGCAAATCCGATGAAGAACCGCTGCTCCGGCAAGAAGCCGTCGCTCGCCGTGAGCTTCTGCTCGCGGGTAGCGTCCTTCCAGGCCATGTAAGCGAGCAACTCCCCGCCCAGATCGGCGACATCTTCGCCCAGCGTCAACCGGCTGTTGATCTTGATGTCGTCCACCACAGTGTATTGCGCATACTGATCGGCGACGCAATCGGCGCGCTTTTGGAATTCCTTGGCATCCGCCTCCGTCCACCAGTCGTGCAAGTTGCCGTGCGCGTCGAACTGCCGCCCCTCGTCGTCGAACCCATGCGTCAATTCGTGACCGATGGTGCCGCCGGTGTCTCCGTAATTCGGCGCGTCGTCCATCTTGGGATCGAAGACCGGCGGCTGCAGCACGCCCGCCGGAAAGTTGATGTCGTTCATCTGCGGATCGTAGTAGGCGTTCACCGTCGGCGGCGTCATGCCCCACTCGCCGCGATCCACCGGCTTGCCGATCTTAGCCAACTGACGCCGCCCTTCGAAAACCGCCGCGCGATACACGTTGCCCGCGAAATCGCCGCGCTCGATGTGGATAGAGCTATAGTCGCGCCACTTATCCGGATAGCCTATCTTATTCGTCACCGAGTGCAGCTTCAAAAGCGCCTGCTGCCGGGTGGCTTCGCTCATCCAGGGCAACTGTTTGATATCGTCCTCCATGGCCTTCTCAATCTCTTTGGTCATGGTCAGGGTGCGAGCCTTCATATCCGGCCCGAACGTGCGCTCCACAAACACCTGCCCCAGCGCCTCGCCAAGGTCGTTATCCACGTATTGCACGCAGCGCTTCCAGCGCGGCCGCTGCTCGGGCGTGCCGCGCAGATACTTGCCGAAGAATTCGAAATTGGCCTGCACGAAGGCCGTGGAAAGATATGCCGCGCGCGCATGCACCAAGTGCCAGCGCAGGTACGCTTTCCAATCGGCGAGCGGAGTCGCGGTCAGCAGGGTTTCCAGTTCCTTGAAGAAGGCCGGCTCGGTCACGTTGTATTCGTTCAGCTCGCCAAGGCCGCTGGCTTTCAGATAGCGTGTCCAGTTCAAAGCCGGTGTTAGAGCCTGCAACTGCGCGCGGTCCATCTTGTGAAACAGCTTATAAGGGTCGCGCTGTTCCACGCGCGTCAAAGAGGCCTTCGCCAGCGCGGTTTCGATGCGCATGATCGCCAGTGCATCCTTCGCCGATTGCGCCTGCGAGCCACCCGCCAGTTCCAGCATCTGCGCGACGTGCGCGACATATTTCTTGCGGATTTCCTCGGATTTGGCGTCGGTCTTGGTGTAATAATCGCGGTCCGGCAAGCCCAGACCGCCCGCGCCCGCAAACGCAATCTCGCGCGAGG
>Ga0187847_10002458_pt1 | contig 14935 bp, 15 predicted proteins | sample June2016WEW_4_10_FD_132458 | JGI IMG/M metagenome (GOLD analysis project Ga0187847, IMG submission 132458) | Peatland microbial communities from SPRUCE experiment site at the Marcell Experimental Forest, Minnesota, USA - June2016WEW_4_10 | ecosystem: Environmental > Terrestrial > Soil >...
AGCGCTCGAAGCCCACGGCATGGATTCCCGCGAAACCGCCTGTCCCTTGCTCGTTCCACTTGTCGAAGAAGGATGGGTGGACCATCCTGTGACCGAGCAAGTCGCGCGCATCTATCTCGAAAAGGCCTTCTCTGACGGATTTCTAGCCGCCGACACGCTTTTGCTTGGCTGCACGCACTACCCGCTCATTACGCCCGTATTGCGGCGCATCGTGCCCGAGCGCGTGACGATCGTTGATTCTGCCGAGAGCACGGCGCGCGTCGTGCAGCGCGACATGCAGACACATCCCTACTTCGCGGCCGGCCATCCGACTCATCCCAGTCGGCTAAAGTTCTACGCTACAGATAGCGCGGAGAAGTTCAAACGCCTCGGCGCCCAATTCCTAGGCCAAGCGATTGACCAAGTCGAGCACGTGGATTTGAAAGAGTAAACAATTCTTGCCATTTGTCATTCCGAATCCGCTTTAGCGACGAGGAATGACAAGTTGGTTAGGGACGTATTCGCCGCAAAATTCGGATAGCCGATCCCCTCCGCATCCGTTTAGCCTGCTAAATCATCTGATGAAGCACATGTTTCCGCTCGATAACATCACCTGGCACGCACTAACCACTTCGCAGGCTCGCTTTTCGGAAGGCGACGGTGTGGCCCGGCGCTTTCATCCGGCGATCGGACCGTTGGCCGGAGTTTCCGCCCCCGACGCCGGAGGTTTCGCCGCGCTGGCTCAACTGATGGGCACGCGCGAACCGGCCGCGTTATTCCTGGAAAAAGCAGTCGAGCCGCCGTCGAATTTCAAAGTGCTGCGATCGATCCCTTTGTTGCAGATGTTGCATGACGGTACGCGCCCATCAGAGCCCAAGCATAAGCACATTGTTTTGGGCACGTCCGATGTTCCAGAGATGATTGCTCTGGCACGTCTTACCGAGCCCGGCCCCTTCGAACAACGAACAATCGAGCTTGGCGGATACATTGGCATCCGAAAGAACAGCCTGCTTGCCTCAATGGCTGGAGAAAGGCTGCGCATTCCCGGCTATACCGAAGTCAGCGCAGTTTGCACTCATCCCGATCATCTGGGTCACGGCTACGCTGCGTCGCTGATGACGGAGATTATCCACCGCCTGCTCGACCGCGGCGATGTGCCCTTTCTCCATTCGCGGCATGACAATGAACGAGCCATAGCGCTTTACGAACGCTTGGGATTCCAGAAACACGCGATGCTGCATTTGCTGGTGGTGGCGCGGGAACAGTGACCTACTGGTTAGGGCGGCATATGGTCCCCAGAAGTAGTTGCTCTAGCCTCGTCGCTTCATGTAAAAACTCGCATGAATAAACGGCACACTGCGGATGTTTATCCCAGCCTCTCGCCGACAAGGGGAGAGAAGATCTGGATACAGTGAAGACTGTATTTCCTCTTGTATCGACTCTCGGTTAAGTTATGTTCGTAACTCCGTCTTAACATTGGCGAATCTATTAGAGGATCATTGAGTTCCGCTGCTACTCTTAACGTGGTTGCCGAAACACGCGTCCCCTTGGACAGGGACATTTTTTGCGAGGCCTCATACGCGAACTGAAGGGCACGCGCGAAGAAGTTGTCGGCCTCAAGGATGCCTCGGGTTACATCAGCATCGTCGGCCGAAAACCGGCGAACAGATGAACCGCGATTACAAGGACGCGCTCGGAGCTTCCAATCTGACGCAGGAGCAGGTTGCGGCGGCGTGGTGCTCGAAGTTGGGGATGCTGGCCGCGGGATGTCTCAGGGAAATAGCGGATCGTCACCGAAAAGCGGGGTGGGTATTCGGGGGATGCAGGAGCGCGTCCGCCTGCTCAACGGCATGATGGAGTTTCTCGACACGGGTCCGGGAACGCTGGTGCGCACTAAGTTACCTCGTCCACCCCAAACCTCAAGTGAACCGGGCCGGGACGACCTCGTTGCGGCCGGAAAGTCTGGAGTCAATGCCGATTAGAATTTTCGTAGCGGATGATCATGACATCGTGCGGGAAGGCGTCAGGTCCTTACTGAAGGGCCGTCCTGGGTGGACCATCTGTGGCGAGGCGGCGGACGGAATTCAAGCGTCGTTACAGATTGGCGAAGGAGATTGCGACATCGCGATACTCGACATCAGCATGCCTGGCAAGAGCGGACTTGAAGTTGCGGCTTCGGTCAGCCGCAAGTTTCCAGACCTGAAGATTTTGATTTTTACGATGCATAGCGGCAAGGCCCTTCACAGGGCAGCCCGCGAGTCCGGCGCACGGGGAGTGGTGCAAAAGTCATTAGCTTCCCGCGATCTCATTCCGGCGATCGAGGCGCTGATCGACGGCGGTTCTTTCTTCCCGAACGATTCGCCCCTGTCCTCTCGATCGTCTCTGCGCTCGAGTATGAACTTTCTCTTCCTCTGTACACCTGCTTTGGGAGTAATCTGAATCGCTGAGCGAAGGACTCGGACGCGGATTTGCCGTTGATGCGAGGGTTCGCACCAGCGATAATTCCAGAAGCGATAAGTCATGGAAAAGTCCAGCGGCAACAAAGGATTTCGACCATGCGATTTTGGAAAACATCTCATGAGTAGACCAAACCGCCTTGCTCTTTTTCGGTTGACTGGCGCTGTATCTTCAGTGTTCGGCTTGTTCTGGCTCTTGGCACCATCCGCATTCTTGTTAGCATTGATGCAGGCACGGGCAGCGGAAAAAGACGAGCCCAGATCTGCCGCTCACAGCTCATCACACTTAACCGCATCTGCGACCGCTCGTCTCGCCGCCCAAGACACTCTCTTCAAAGATCAGTATGAAAACGACCTCAAGGCTTCTCCCGAGAGTGAGAGCTCCAGAGGAGATTACCGCGACAACGCCATGCTGGATGATTACTCTCTCGCGGCCAGCAGAAAACAAAACACGACCGATCGCATGTTTCGCGGCAGGCTTCAAGCGATTTCGACAGAAGGGTTCCCGGAACAGGATCGTTTCTCCCACGATCTGCTGCTTCGCGTCCTGGAAAATCGTATTGCAGATTTCGACCTCAAGGACTACGAGATGCCCATCTCACAAATGCAGGGCATCCACAACAGCCTGGCTGATCTTCCTAACTCCGTACCGCTGGATAGCATCCAGCATTACGAGGATTACATTGCCCGGCTTCATCAGATTCCTCGCGCGTTTGAGCAAACGATCGATGTGCTCCGGCAGGGAGAAAAAGATGGATTGATGCCAGCACGGATTCTGCTCGAACAGATACCCGCGCAATGCGAAGGCACCATCGCCGAAAATCCATTTGTGGAACCCACAAAGAAATTCCCGGCTTCCATCTCCGTCTCAGACCAGAAGCACCTGACGGAAGAAATCACGCAAGTCGTGAATACGGAGGTGTTGCCGGCTTATCGTCGCTTCGCTGACTTTGTCGCAAAAGACTACGCCCCGCGCGGCCGCGCAGCGATTGGGTTGAACAGTCTGCCGGACGGGACGCGGCGCTACCAGCAAGCCATTCGAGAGCAGACAACCACAAATATGTCTCCGGAGGAAATTCATGCCCTCGGACTGCGGGAAGTCGAGCGTATCAATGGCCTGCTTAGCGAACTCGCCATCAAAGCAGGCTACAAAGACCTGAGCAGTTTTCGCGCGGCCTTGAACCACGATCCGAAATACATTCCGACGTCCGCGGACCAGATCGTTGAGGATTTCCGCCGCTATGTTGGCCAGATGCAATCACGTCTGCCTGAGCTGTTCGGAGTGTTCCCGCAAACGCCGCTCACCGTAGAGGGCGCCCCTGCGTCCCAGCCGAACAATCCTACCCACTATATTTTCGGTACACCGGACGGGACCAGGCCAGCTCGCGTCATGGTAGCGACTTCGAACTTCGAGCACCGCAGGCTGCTCAGCGACGAGACCCAGACCTACCACGAAGGTATCCCCGGCCATCACTTGCAGATTTCCATCCAGCAAAAGCTCACGGGCCTGCCTGAATTCCGACTTCACATCATCAACAATGCGTACGCTGAAGGCTGGGCGGTCTATGCCGAGGCATTAGGCAAGGAGATCGGATTTTTTCAGGATCCGGCTTCGGATTATGGCCGGCTCAATCTGGAGTTAATGCGCGCAGTTCGCCTGGTTGTTGATACGGGCATTCATTCCGAAGGTTGGACCCGGGAGCAAGCTGTGGCCTACTTTCGTGAAAGCGGCGCCGGCGATGAGCCTACGATTCAGGCTGAAATCAACCGCTATATCGCGTGGCCGGCTCAGGCCTTGAGCTACCAGATCGGTAAGCTTGAAATTCTCAAGCTCCGCGACCGCGCCCAGCAGCAACTCGGTTCCCGCTTCGATATCAGGTCTTTCCACGATGAAATCCTCAGCGGCGGAAGCCTCCCGCTCGACATTCTCGAAACCCGCATAAATAGCTGGATAGCTAGCCAAACTCCTGTCTCGCCGTCGTTATGACTCCGTAATATCTGTACGCTGTTTGTGCTGTCACACGAGGTTTCGGCTTTCGCAAAGGGTGGAAATCCCCCGAACCGCGACAAAGTGTTTTTCGGTTCGTACTCCCTAGCGTTCCAAGTTCGCGCCGATCTTTAGTTGTTGAGGCCTGTTAGAATCCGCATCATGCCTGGACGGGCGATTAGGACGACATCTCGCATTGTGTTCCTTCTCTGTGGATTAGCCTCTTTTGCCACCACCATTCCTTACGCGATGCTACAGGGCGCCGAACTGCCGGTTGAGAGCGAATGGATCATATTTGCGAGTGCCCTCTGCGCGGTAGGTGTTTTCAGCGCGACGGTTGCGGTGCTGCCCCGCTCGTGGCTCGCGAAACTGTGCAAAAGAGATCGTGACGATGTGCGGTTATACTCTACGCCACTCAAAGTGCTCGGCGTCTTTGCGGTCATTTCATATTTCGTGGCGTTAATTGCCTATCTCGCTCCCCACACCTGGAATCTCGACCCTCAAATCATGTTTTCACTGTGTCCGTTATATTTCGTGAAGATGACGTTCGATCCGTCGCTGGTCGCCACTCTTTTCCTGCTTGCACCCATGAACGCGGCTGTGTACGGCGCGCTGGGCCTTACATTGGGATATGCAGCTCTGGCTCTCCGTAAACGAGCCTAAGCTATGTTCATAGAGGCACAAACTGCGTATAGTTGCTTGCATCTGGACCTGCGAAAGCGCCTGCCAGACGGGACGAGGAAACCGCATTGCCCTGCGCGAAAGACAACACGGGTGCTCTCGATAAGAGCAAACGCTACCCGCCATATCGGTTAAATTTCGGATGCCTACGAGCATATCTGGTCTTGGCTTTATGTTTCATCGTATACGGGGTCGGATTCGCCTAAATGATCGAAGGTGTCTAAAGTAGGGTGCATTACATCGAACGTGAAAGTGGGGGGAAGAGCATGACAAAGTATGTTTTTATTCTGCTGGCAATTGTGGCCACAAACCTGATTGGATATGCGCAGGATGCATCGAGCCAATACGTATCGCCGTCGCAAACGAGCCCCAAGGGCACTGCCCCAAAGATGCAGGTTCAATTGCTCAACCTCGGTGAATCCACGAAGCAGTACGCAGTTATTTTTTACGATGGGGACGAGGCTTTTTCGGGGTTGCTGGAGTTCGCGGAGAAGTATCACATTACAAGTGCCCATTTCACTGCTATTGGCGCCGTGCGCGAAGCAACTTTGGGCTGGTTCGATCCCGCGCGCAAAATGTACAAAAAGATTTCTATCGATGGTCAGCACGAAGTTATCGGAATGAGTGGCGATATCGCGGTTTACCAGGGAAAGCCAGTTGTACACGCTCACATGACCGTCGGAGATTCGGACGGAACAATGCGCGGTGGTCACGTCCTCGCGGCATACGTATCCCCCACACTCGAAGTGATGGTGACGGTGGATCCCATCACAATGCAAAAGCGATTTGACCCGGCCACGGATTTAACGTTGATTGACCCTGCATCGAAATAGTCTCCGATAGAAGCTGTCTTTAGGGTCCTGCCTGGTGCCCCACGTTTGCGCGTTCTTTGCCTTGCACTAACGTGGGCAACCGGCACCGTAAACAGCGCACTGGCAAATCGCCCTTATTGGTGGCCCATTCAAACTCCGCTTCTTGCATGCATCTCCTCACATTGAGGATGGCCTACCCTCGCCGACCTTTCTAGTATCCGGGCGGATGTTCTCCCATCACATTGAAGCTGCGTTCGAGCGCGATGCCTGCGCTGACAAGAGTTCCCTCATCAAATAAGCGGCCGATCAGGGTGACTCCATGGGGCACGCGGCGAGGCGGATTGAACGTCGGCAAGGGATGATTCGGGTCGGGAGCCCAATCGCTGCGGGCTTTGGAGACTTCCACGAACCCGGCGCGAAGAGTTAAAGAAGGATGGCCGGTGAAGTTGGTCAAGGTCAGCATTTCGTCACGGAGCGATGGCACGAGCAATACATCTACTTGATCGAAGACGCGTTCCATTGCTTCGGCGACTTTGCGGCGGAAACGATCGGTTTGGACGAAATCCACCGCGGATAGAAACCGTGATTGGCGGAAGATGTTAGGCCATGCGTCGGGGACTTGGGCTTTGAGCTGATCGAGGCCCCCGTTGAGCGTGAGTTCTTCAAATGACGCGGCGGCTTCGGCGAAGAGAATCAATCCGAGGGAATCATACGGCCAGTCAGGGATGGAAACTTCGACAAGCGTCATACCGACTTTCTTCACCGTTTCGAGCGCAGCGCGGTCAACGTCGGTCGCGGGAGATTCTTTCATCCATCCAGGAATATAGCCGACGCGAAGTCCAGAAACATTCGTGCCAGCATTGAAATCAAGCTTGCTGGGCTGACAGTAGAGATCGGAATTGTCCGGGCCAGAAATGGCCTGTAGAACGAGCATGGTGTCTTCTACGCTGCGAGTCATGGGACCGAGTTTGTCGAGCGACCAGCAGAGCGTCATTGCGCCGGTACGAGGAACGCGACCGAAAGTTGGACGCAGACCATTGACGCCGCAGCGCATGGATGGGCTGACGATGCTGCCTCCGGTTTCGCTCCCGATGGAGAAGCCGACCAAACCTGCGGCGGTGGCAGCGCCGGGGCCGGCGCTCGAACCGGAAGAACCTTCTTCGAGCAGCCATGGATTCATAGTCTGCCCGCCGAACCAGATGTCGTTTAATGCGAGCGCACCGAGGCTGAGCTTGGCGATGAGAACGGCTCCAGCGTCATTGAGACGTTTGACCACGGTCGAATCTTTTTCGGGAACGCGATTGCGGAAAGGCTCGGCACCGTATGTGGTAAGAATTCCGGCGGTGTCGAGCAGGTCTTTTACGCCGTAGGGAATGCCGTGAAGCGGACCGCGATAGTTGCCAGCGGCAATCTCTTCATCAGCTTGCTTGGCTCGCGCCGTGGCCGTTTCGCGGGTCAGCGTGATAATGCAATGCAGCTTGGGATCGAATTGCGCAATGCGGCGAAAGTAGATATTCGTGAGGCGCGCGGAGGTGAGTTGGCGGCTTTCAATCCATCTGGAGAGTTGCTTAACTGGGGCAAAAGCGATATCGACTTCACTGTTTGGGAGAGGCCGGGTGTCCGTACTGCGAACGAATTCCTCGCCCTCTGGAAGGTGCTTAATTCCTGGCAACAACGGATTCCACAGTGTCGCCGGGGGGAGGTTCGTTTCCAGCGCGACCTTACGCGGTCCGGTGCGACGTTCGTACAAAAATGCCATGGTCTCGCGCCAACTGCCGGCGGCTTGGGCGCACTGGCCTTCGGTCAGCGTGACCTGGACGAGTTTTTCCGCTTGATCGAAGGTCGAGGGAGACACTTCAGGTCCGACGGCCGGGCCCGCTCCGAAAGCGGGAGGCGCGCCGGGAGTGGTGTCACTCGGGTTCTGGGCGAAAGCGCGGCCAGCCAGAGCCGCCGCCACGACGCCGTATGAGGTTTCAGCAAGAAATTGTCTGCGCGATTTGGACATGCGGGGAATTGTAGCGTGAGGCAAGCGGAAATGTGTCAAGAGTAAAGCAAAAGCCGCGGACAGGAGTGTCCGCGCCACACACGGCTATTTAATCAGCTCTTATTTAATCAGATTCAGGAATGCCTGGTGGATGCGAGTGTCTTCGGATAATTCGGGATGGAAGGTTGCTGCCATTGCTCTTCCCTGCCGCACAGCTACAGGATCGCCACCTTCGGTGGCGATGACTTCGACTCCGTTGCCGATGCGCTCGATTTTGGGAGCCCGAATAAAAACCATTTCGATAGGGGCATCTCCAAACTTGCCTTCACGGATGGAACTGTCAATCTGGCGTCCGTAGGCATTCCGACGGATACCGATATCGAGTGCGCCAAGGCCATTTTGCGCCGGGTTCTCCACTTCTTTAGCGAGCAGAATTGCTCCGGCGCAGGTGCCGAAAGTGGGTTTCGAGTGAACGAAGTTCTTCAACTTAGCAAAACCGTCTTCGCCTAACAACTTCAAAAATGTACCTGATTCGCCACCGGGAATGATGAGGCCATCAATTTCGTCGAGTTGCTCTGGCTTTTTGACGAGCACGACTTCCGCGCCCAGCTCTTCGAGCCGTTTGCGGTGCGCGTCGAAATCTCCCTGGAGGGCCAGAACTCCGATTTTCATAAGTGCAGCCGTCGTTATACGGACAGACCTATTTTATCTGGAATGAGCGGAGCGCTCCCGAAAGACATCCTTGAACGCAGAGTCGTACAAAAAACGGCGCTCGCTCAGGATGACAAATCTTTAAAACGCCCGCGGCGGAAAAGTTGCAATGGAAAGAAGCCCAAAACTATTTGGATCGGCGATGGGGGACATTGGTGCTTCAGCCATCGAGCAAGTGCCATTCGCTGAAGTGACTTGCACTTCTGCAATGCCCGATGGTGAGCCGAACTCGGCGACATAAACGCCGCCGCCATTTCCGGAGGAACTGGCCAAGGCCAATCCAGCGAGATAAGACCAATTGGAGGAATAGCCCTTGAGAAGATTCGACTTGCAGCCTCGGGTTAGCTGGCCGGTTGTTTTGTCGAAGAATGCCGCGGAAACGGTGTCCCCCTGGGTATTGCTGATGTAGAGCAGAGTTTCGTCCGGGCTGAGCATGACGTTGCTGGAATTGATGCTCGCGAGCGCGCGATATGCGGTGGTTGGGGTGAGTTTGCCGGAAGAAATGTCAGAAACTTCCACTAGGGTTGCAGTCGAGGTGTCTCCGAAAATCGCGAAGTGTCCGTCCTGCGTGATGTCGATGCTGCTGGGATAGCTGTTGCCGCCTTTTGCTCCGGTGGAGTTTTGCTTGTCGCCATTCGAAACCGGCACCCCAGATGACAGGTTGAATGACTCGATCGAACCGTCGCCATATGTCGCCACGAGAATGTTGCCATGAACGGCCATACCATCCACAATGCCGCCTTGCAATCCGTTGACTGTGATGTCACCGACAAAACTCAGACCGCAATCGGATTGAATCTGGAATGTTCCGATATTGCTGGAATCGGAAAAGCTGGCGTATAAGTACTGGCCATTGAGCGCGAGTCCAACGCCATTGGAAAGACCTGTGTCGTCGGAAGAACCTTTGTCATGCCCGACTAAAGTCAGTGTATTTGCGTTCACGCTGGCGACTGTTCCTGTTGCGGAGTCGGAAGCAAAGATGCACTGGTTCGAAGCGTTGTCCAAGGCAATGACGCGATTTGCTGCGAAATAGCCTCCCGTGGCACCGGTAACGCCGATATCCACTTGACCCGCGAGCGTAAGTTGGCCGTTTGTGGCAATCGTGTAAACCGTCATCGTATTCTGAATGAAATTTCCTGTGAGATCGTCGTTGGTGACCAGATAGTGCCCAGCGTTGGCGGCGAGCGCCGAAGTGACGGAAAGAATCCCTATGATCAACGCCGCGAATGCCGTCGAACTGTACAACTTCATTGCTATCCTTAATAGTTGCAGTGACTTAGAAAAGCACATCGAGTACAACATGCAGCGGCGAACTTTTCAATGATCGCAAAGCAATTCCAATAGAGAAAAAAGACTCAGTGCAAAATATTGAACACAAGGAGCAAAGAGCTGCGATAAAATTGCGCCTCGAAACTGCGTCAAGAGTTTGCGAATTTCAGGTCGGCACCGCAATTGGCATGCTGTGAGCGTCCAGACTGGTGGCTACGTACATTTTGTGTAAATCCGATTCAGGAGAAATCTATTGCCAAAGTATCTGATTGAACGGGAAATTCCGGGTGCAGGAAAGCTTAGTCCCGCTGAACTACAGGGCGTTTCGCAGGCTTCGTGCGGAGTTTTGAAGAACCTGGGGCCGCAAATTCAATGGGTCGAAAGTTACGTGACTGCGGATAAAATCTACTGCGTTTATATTTCTCCAAACGAAGAAATGATTCGCGAACACGCCAAGCAGGGCGGATTTCCGGCGAACAAGATTTCAGAAATCAAGACAATGATCGATCCCAAAACGGCGGAAAATAGATAGAAACATGGCCACCAGGCTCATCGTCTTGACGCAGCGGAGGAGGCGCTGCAATGATTTTGGTACGGGGCGGCAGCACCGGATGCTAAACTCCCGCAGTGACTCGGCTCATCGTTAATGCAGACGATTTTGGCTTGACCCCCGGCGTGAATCGGGCGGTTGCAGAGTCCTGTCAGCGCGGCATCGTAACATCGACCACGCTCATGGCAGACGGAGGAGCATTTTCCGATGCTGTTGCGATTGCGTCCACACTAAGAGAAATCGGCATTGGCTGCCATGTGGTACTGGTGGATGGGTCGCCGATTCTGCCGCCAGCGCACGTCACGAGCTTGGTCGAAGGGCAAACTGGCCGCTTTCCAAATGAACTGAGCCCGGTTGTGGTTCGAGCACTTCGCGGACAACTCGATCCCAATCAAATCGAAGCGGAAGTCACGGCCCAAATCCGCAAGCTGCAAGATGCCGGCATCGCGGTTTCTCACGTTGACACACATAAACATACGCACCTTCTCCCGCAAATCTTGCGGCCGATCCTGCGGGCGGCACGATCCTGTGGCGTGAAGGCGATTCGAAATCCGTTTGGCCGAGTGAGTATCCGTCTGGCGTTGAGCCGGCCTGTACTCTGGAAGCGCACCCTCCAAGTCGGACTGCTGAATCGCCTGGCTAAGACCTTTCTTAGAACCGTTTCGGATGCAGGAATGGTCACAACCGACGGCAGCCTCGGCGTGGTTGCGACGGGAGCGCTCGATGAGAGTTTGTTCCGGTCGATTATCGAGGACCTTCCCGAAGGCACCTGGGAATTCGTGTGCCACCCCGGTTACAACGATGCGGACCTTAACCAGATCCAGACCCGGTTGCGAGCGGCGCGCGAGCGGGAGTTGGCTGTGCTCACGGCCGAATCTACCCGTAAGCTATTGCAAACTCATGGAGTTGAGCTGATTTCCTACACCGAGCTGACTCGTGGGTGAAACCCGGATTCTACGCGTACACGGCCTTTGGATACCTGCTTGCCCCTAGATTAGCAACACTAAATCCGGCCAGGTCGGGATATCATGCGGATGTTCTCCCACGAACGCCAGCGGGGAGCCGAAGATTTATGGACAAACGACCAGAGAGCCGCATTGAAGCCGAAATTCCGGTTCGAGTTTGGGGCATGGACTCGGAAGGCCGACCTTTTATCCAGTTCACCGTTGCCAAGAACATGAGCAGCGATGGAGCACTGTTGACTGGCATCAACCATCCGCTAAAGCCGCACGACGTGATCGGCGTGCAATATAGCGACAAGAAAGCGCGCTTTCGAGTGGTGTGGGTGATCGACGCGGGCGCCCGTAAAATGGAATTAGGCGTTCAATTGCTCCCGGGACAGGAAACGCCCTGGAGTGAGTTGACGCCGTCGGAAACGATCCCAGAAACCGGCGGCAAGAACAAAAGAAAATTTGCCCGTCACAAGGTTTCTTTTCCGATTGACATTGGATTACTCGATAAAGGGCGAACGCATCTGAGCACGACATCCACGGATATCGGCGGACGGGGTTGCTATGTTGAGACCCGTTCTCCTCTGACGCGCGGAACGAGGGTCAGCATCTCATTCATGCTGGGCTCGGAAGAAATCCGCACTAGCGGCGTGGTGCGGGCGAGCGATCCGGGAGTCGGTATGGGTATCGAGTTTACCGACCTCGAAAATACTGTGCAGCATCAACTTCAGCATTACGTTGAAACCATGGATGATCAAGCCGAGGCGCCAAAAGGCAAGGCAACGGCCCGGTCTTAGCCAGTTCGCATCAGTTGCTATCCTCAAAATCTGAATCTCGTCTATCCTGACACCATCGAATGATGAGGCGAAATCATTCTGGCGAGGGTCCCCTTTGAAGATCGGCATTACGTGTTATCCCACGTACGGCGGCAGCGGCGTGGTTGCCACGGAACTTGGACTGGAACTGGCCCGTCTGGGCCATGAAATCCACTTCATTTCTTACGCTCAGCCGATTCGGCTGACCGGCCCGCATCCCAACATTCACTATCACGAGGTCGAAGTTTCAAGATATCCGCTCTTCGATTACCCTCCTTATGACCTCGCCTTGGCGACCCGAATGGCAGAAGTAGCCGAACTCTACGATTTGGATTTGTTGCACGTTCACTATGCGATTCCACATTCGGTGAGCGCTATGCTCGCGCGACAAATGCTCGCGGCGGGAGCAAACAAACGTAAGCTTCCTTTTGTTACAACTCTTCACGGAACCGATATTACTCTGGTCGGCCAAGACCGTTCTTATTTGCCTATTACGCGTTACTCGATTGAGCAAAGCGACGGCGTCACTGCGATTTCGGAGTACCTGCGCGAGAGGACATTGCGCGAGTTCGACATCAAGAACAACATCCAGGTGATTTACAACTTTGTGAACTGCGACTTATACGTGCGAGATGAAGGCGCTGCGCAACGTCGCCTCGAATATGCACCGAACGGTGAGCGAATTCTGGTGCACTTGTCGAATTTCCGTCCGGTTAAGCGCGTAACCGACGCTGTGGAGGTTTTCGACCGGGTACGCAAACAAATTCCCGCGAAATTGCTTTTGATTGGAGACGGCCCAGACCGCTCCAAAGCGGAATGGCTTGCGGTCCAAAAGGGCATCCATAACGACGTGTACTTTCTCGGCAAGCAGGACCAGGTAAACGAGAAACTAGCCATAGCCGATGTGCTTTTGTTGCCCAGCGAACTCGAGTCTTTTGGGCTGGCGGCCCTCGAAGGAATGGCGTGCAAGGTCGTTCCCATCGCCACGAACGTGGGGGGTGTGCCTGAAATGATCGAACACGGAGTTAGCGGTTACCTGGCAAATGTCGGTGATGTGGACACGATGGGCCGATACGCGGTCGAACTGCTCAGTGATGACGCTCTTCTCGATAAAACGGCAAAGGCAGCGAGGGCTGTCGCACAATCGCGTTTCTGCACAAGCAAGATTATTCCGATTTACGAAGCTTTTTACCGCGCCGTCTTAGAGCGTTCGTAGATGGCGGTGGGAAGCGCACTTTCGGCATCTAGCAGAGGCAAGCGCAGGCGGATCAGGGTTCCGCTGCCAGGACTGCTATTGACCGTCATGCTGGCCGCTCCGCTGTAGAGGACCTTGAGCCTCTCGGCGACGTTCGCCATACCGATGCCCGTCCCTTCGGTGTTGGATTGCCCTTGCATTTCTGCCGCCATCCCCACGCCGTCGTCTTCGACTTCGACAATCAAACCAACGTCTGTGATGCGGCTACGTAAATAGATGCTGCCCCCTTCAATTTTCGAGGAGAGCCCATGCTTAATGCAGTTCTCCACCAGTGGCTGAAGCAACATGCTAGGGACGGTCACATCGAGCGAACCAGCCTCGATTTCTTTGATCACTTGGAGCTTGTCGCGTCCGAAGCGGACGACCTCAATGTCGAGATAGTTGTCGATGAACTCCAACTCTTCGCTCAGAGGAACGAATGCCTCGGTGTTGTTGAGCAAACGGCGCAGGATGTTTGCGAGTTTGATGATCATTTCCCGGGCAGTGTCAGGATCGAAACGGACGAGAGAGGAGACGGAATTCAGCGTGTTGAACAAGAAATGTGGATTGATCTGATTTTGCAACGCTTCCATGCGAGCGTTGAGTAACAAGCGCTCTTGTTCTTCCAGTTTGATCTGTATTCGGACGCTGCTCCAGATTTTGAGTTCGGTGCCGATAACCATAATCGAGGTCGCATAGATCAGCACCTCGACCCACCAAGTCGGGCTCTCCAGGCTAAAGATGGAGTGCGGAAGGTATCGCCATAGCTCCGTCTGCATAAATCGCAACGCGACAATCATGACAAAAAACATCGTCTGCCATTCGAACGGGCGCGGGCGCGGCAAGTTGCGGCGCAGCCAACGGTAAATGCTTAGATCGACAAACGGCGAAAACGACCAGATGTCTTCCTGATCTTCAACGAGCTTGCGGAGTTGGCCGGAAAGGAATCCGCAAATGAGAACGAAGGGCATGGTGGCCCATTCGCCGTGCAGCGACGCTGGCAAAGCCAGCAACGAACCGCCGACCATTCCGGTGAAGCGGCCGCCTAGTACGCCTAGCAGGATTGTCGTCTCCAGCGTGAGATCGCCAGCACTGAAGCTCTTGGAAATAAGGCGGAACCAGACGCCCAAAGTTAGGGGCAGCGCGATCCAGAGGATAAGATAGATGCGTTGCTTCAACGAACGTCGTTCTCGAAATAGCAGCTTTTTGAACTCGACAGAACGCACCAAGGCACTGGCCACGGCTGCTGCCACGCCTAGCTTAATCAGCAGATTGATGAGTAGAACGCTTTGGTCCATGATTGGCGCTACGATTACCGGAATGAAGGTCTAAGAGAAATTTAGCACGAAGGAGACTGATGTTCGCGATCTCAAGAGGTTAGGTCATGCGCCCCAATTATTTAGGGCGTTACTTCGAAAACGGTTCCGCAGCCGTTCTCTCCGCTTGAGTCGCAGTTGGGGTCTCCTCCATAGCTTGAAGCGCCGAAAATCGTTGCGCCCCTTACGAG
>Ga0187847_10002459_pt1 | contig 14934 bp, 19 predicted proteins | sample June2016WEW_4_10_FD_132458 | JGI IMG/M metagenome (GOLD analysis project Ga0187847, IMG submission 132458) | Peatland microbial communities from SPRUCE experiment site at the Marcell Experimental Forest, Minnesota, USA - June2016WEW_4_10 | ecosystem: Environmental > Terrestrial > Soil >...
AGGCCTTCGTTGCCGACCTTGAGGGCCTCGATGTCGCGGCGGAGCATGCGGACGCACATGGAGTGGAAGGTGGCGATGAGGGGCTTGGCGAGGGACGAATGACCGAGCAGCTTGTCGACGCGGGCGGCCATTTCAGTAGCGGCCTTGTTGGTGAAGGTGACGGCGAGGATGGAGTCGGGGGCGACGCCTTTTTCCTGGATGAGCCAGGCGATGCGGCTGGTGATGACGCGGGTTTTGCCGGAGCCTGCGCCGGCCAGGATGAGCAGGGGTCCTTCAGTGGCCTCGACGGCGGCTCGCTGTTCGGGATTCAGATTGTCAGTGAGCGGGTGCAAGGCGGCGTCCGGCGGGAAGGTTCCTGTATCCAGTGTACCGGTTGTCGCCCACGAGATATCCTGAGGTCACTATGACATTGAACAACAAGGCTGCGCGCAGGGTGGCGGTTTACTGCGGATCGGCGAATGGGAGCGATCCTGCGTTTCTGGCCGAGGCACGGGCGCTAGGGGCTGCAATAGCGGCGGCCGGGCTGGGTCTGGTGTACGGTGGGGCCAGCGCGGGATTGATGGGCGCGGTGGCCGATGCGGCGCTGGCGGGAGGCGCCGAGGTTATTGGCGTGCTGCCAGATGTGCTGGCGGGGAAAGAGATTGCGCACGCGGGACTTACGCGGTTGGAGCTGGTTCAGACGATGCATGAGCGGAAGGCTCGGATGGCGGAGCTGGCTGATGGGTTCCTGGCGCTGCCGGGCGGGTATGGGACGCTGGAAGAGCTGCTGGAGGTGGTGACCTGGGCGCAGTTGAGGCTGCATGCCAAGCCTGTCGTTCTGGTGAATACGGTTAGGTATTGGGATGGACTGCTTGCGCTTTTGGATACGGCGGTGGCGGCAGGGTTTTTGAAGCCGAAGAATCGGGCGCTGATGATGGTGGCTGGGAATGCGGTTGAGGCGGTCGGGATGGTGGTCGGCGAGGCCGGGCAATGATTGTTGAACTTCTGAATCGATTTGTGCCCAAGTCAGAGGGGCTACTGCGCGAGATTTCGAAGCATATCAATGACGAGATGCTTAAGGAGATTGCAGCTGCGGACTTCGGATTGGACCAGGAAAAGCAGCTCTTCGCTCTGCGACATGTTAGAGAAATCGGCACATTTCCGGAGCAAATGTATCGGTTCCCGATGGAAGTGCTAGAGCTGATTCGCTGGTCGGAGCCTGAGGACCCTGCATGGAAGCCCGGAAGGACCGGCGAATTCGGTCATTGGATGCGGGCATTCTCTTGTGCTGCGATTCTGCGCGCCGAGCATGAGCCTTATGACTACCATTTTAACGCCGGGAGTGTAGATTCAACCGTTATACAGATGGTCTTGAGTCTGCACGCGCTGCCAATTGACTTAGATGTTCAGGCAGCGAAGTTCATTGCGTGGCTGCTGCTTAACTCGGAGCCTAAGAGGCGAGACGTCCGGGTCTGTGCCTACGGAGTTGGGTTGTTCTGGTTTGCACTTCAGCTTGATCCATCTCCGCCAGATGCGGATTTGATTTCGCTCGCGACTTGGACCCTGCGGTGTGCGGACGAGTTTTACGGGAGATACTCCCTCGACCGTCTCCCCGGCCTGCGGGAGATGGCAGTTGAGTCCCAAAAGCGGTCATCCTGGGAGCGCCTGGGGCGTGAACTATCTTTGCTCGATGTCAGTGGGCACTGCGATGAGCTTCAGGCGTTAGTAACAACGATAGGGGAGCAGTTGGCGGGGTAATATTTCTGTCAGCGACACGCCTGAAATGCCTTCGGTCAGTTCGGCGTGCCGGTGGCTTCTTCGGCCGCGAAGGTGCATTCGCGGCACTGGCAGACACGGCGGAGATATTCCCAGGAGTAGATGCCGGCGGTGTGGCCGTCTTGCCAATTGAACTGGAGGGCGTAGCGGCCAACGGCGTGGGCGCTGGCGGGCTTGGGCGGCGGCGTATACATGGGCAGCAGGGCAGTCGATTTGGCTTTGGGTTGGCCGGGTTTGCGACCCTGGGTGGTGCGTTCCTCATTGCAGGTGGCGCAGGGGCAGGCGTCGCGGAGCCAGGCGAAGGTCCAGGCGCTGCGATGGCCGTCCTGCCAGTCGATCTCAAGGCCCTTGCCTTCGGTTAAGAGCACGCGCACCTTCTCCGGAGTGACGGCGATGCGGGGCAGGGTGCGAGTCTCCTCCGACTCGCGCGCTGCGTGTTCCTTATCGACAAAGCGGATGCCTTCGTGGCTCATAACAACAGATTACAGGTTATAGATTGCAGATGACAGTTCTGGGTTCGGAGTTCTGAGTCCGCAAGGGGTCAACGAAGCTGGGAGTGCAGAAGCTGCGCGCAGTTGCTTTGACTGTAATCTGTAACCTGCAATCTGCTCTACCGTCTTCCGTCGTAACGGAGTTTGAGGGTCAGGATGGCCAGGGCCAGGGCCAGCGTGACTGCGTTGGCGGCGATGATGGGAGCGGACTGGATTCCCACGCCATAGACGAGCCAGCAGGCCACACCAAAGCTGAAGAGCAGGAACATGGAAAGTGAAATGTCTCGGGCACTTTTTCGCTGCCAGACGCGGATCAGCTGCGGCAGGAAGGAGATGGTGGTGCAGACGGCGGCGACAGAACCAACGCCGTTCATGGCCCAGCGGGTAAAGAGATTGAAGTTAGGCATATTATTTCGTGCTCCAGAAGAACCAGGCGGCCATGGAAAAGCCGATGAAGATGACGATGCCGCGCAAGACAGTCTGGGGAACCATGCGGGCGAAGCGTGCGGAGGTATATCCGCCAATAGCGCAGGTGACCATGGCCAGCAGGCAATAGCGCCAGACGACCTGGCCGTTGCAAACAAAGATGATGAAGGCAATGCCGTTGGCGAGGGTGGTTGAGACGACTTTGAGGGCGTTGATTTCGTTGAGGTCCTGAAAGCCGAAGAGTGAGAGCAGCGTGATGATGAGGAACCCCGCGCCCGCGCCGAAGTAACCGATATAAAAGCAGACCACGATGGTGCAGAGAAACACGGGAAGGCGGTGGGCGGCAACGGAAGTGGCGACGGCTGCGCTTGTGCGAGCGCGGCGAGCCTCACTGAAGCGGGTGAGCCAGCGGGAGACTGGTCCGATGGCGGCAAAGATGGTGGCGGCAATAAGAAGCAGCCAGGGAACGAGATGGAGGAAGGTGGTCTGCGGGGTATTGAGCAGGACGACAGCTCCCGCGGTGCCGCCGAGAAGGCCGGCAAGCCCCATGGGGAGGGCGAGGCGAAGGTTCTTGCGGATGTCGTAACGATAGGCGGCGATGGAGGTGAGTTGGCCGGGCCAGAGCGCCACAGTGTTGGTAGCGTTGGCCTGGACCGGGAGCATCTTCATGCCGAGCATGGCGGGAAAGAGCAGGAACGAGCCGCCGCCGGCGACGGCGTTGAGTACGCCGGCTATAAACGCAGCGATAGAAAGCCAAAGCCAATGCCAGTCGACCAGGCGAAACAGGTTTCCGAAAACGGCCATCTGTTTTCCATTGTAGGGGGATACGGCAATGGCCTTGGGCGTCGACCGAGGGACGGCATTTCCCGACCCGCGTGCGAGTTTTCCCAAGTTGCGGAGTTTCAAAAAACCTTTCCATCTAACTGCATTGTGAAGGGCGCTTTTGGTTGTGAGCAATCTGCGCTTGACGACTCCAGAGGGAAATGGGCATACTCGCCACTTGTACAAAAGCTGGAACGTTTTATCTCCATGCCAGCGGGAGTTGGTCATTATGGATTTGATTTTGTTGCGTCTTCTTTTTGTGGCGTTGCTCGCCGGCGTCTGTTATTTTCTTCACCCATTTGGCTTGACAGGGTGGATGGGTGCTGCGATCGGCGTTGGGGCGGCTGCGGCGGTGATCGTTTTTGAACTGCGGGTTCGGGCGCTCAGTTTGCGGCGTCTGATTGGCGCTGTAGCAGGCAGCATATTGGGGATCTTTGGCGCCGCATTGTTCTGCCTTGTGCTGCGCTCCGCACCGATTGTGGGGGGCACGTCGGCAGTGCTGCAGATTTTTGTGCTGCTGCTGATGACGTACGTGGGGCTACTGGTGGGGGCGAGCAAGGGCGACCTGCTGAATCCTGCAGCGCTGGGCACGATTTTCAGCGGCGAGCGGCCTGCGCGCCGGAGCGCAAAGGTGTTGGACACCAGCGTGATTATCGACGGGCGGATTGCGGACATTGCCGAGGCCGGCTTCATCGACGGCATGATGGTGGTACCCGAGTTTGTGCTGCGGGAACTGCAGATTGTGGCCGATTCGACGGACGGGTCGAAGCGGCAGCGCGGGCGGCGCGGGCTGGACATGCTGCAACGCATGCAGTCAAACACGAATATCCAGGTGCAGATTGTCCCGGACGACTTTCCTTCCATTCGCGAGGTGGACCTGAAGCTGCTGGAACTGGCCAAGAAGTGGGAAGCGAAGGTCGTCACCAACGACTTTAACCTGAACAAGGTGGCGCACCTGCACCACGTGGAAGTGCTGAACATCAATGACCTGGCGAACGCGCTTAAACCTGTGGTGCTGCCGGGCGAAAAGATGACTGTACTCATCTTGAAAGAGGGCAAGGAGTACAACCAGGGGGTGGGGTACCTGGACGACGGGACCATGGTGGTGGTGGATCACGCGCGGCGGATGATCGGCAAGCCGGTGGAGATTTCCGTGACCAGCGTGCTGCAAACGGCAAGCGGGAAGATGATTTTCGGCAAGCTGGAGGAAGCTCCCAAGCCCGGGGAGGTTGCGCGGACGGTGGAGATGACGCACTAGCACCTGCGGTGCGGCCAGTGGCTCGCGGGAGGCTCGCACAAGCTTTTATCCGTTCCCACTCATCGCAAATACGCGATGAATGGGAACGGCTTCCTGAGCATACTTAACGCTCTAACATTTCACTCGTACATCGACTCATCATCGAATGTTGCGATTGTTTTTACTGGGGCACGGAGAATCCGCCGATGAAGCCGGCGTCGCTCGGGGGCATTACCTGGAACATGTCGCCTCCTGCGCCGTCGTCCAGCGACTCGGTTGAACTCGCGTTGCCGCCGGCGTCGGTGTTGAAATCGCTCAACTCATAAGCCCCAGAGCTGTTGAGTTGCACAGTCTGCGACTCGACTGCGCTGTAGTTCGTGTTGGGAGCAGCACCCGACACAACGAAGATCATCGATCCATTCGAATAAGTGACGGTGCCGCTGGTGAGTGGGTCCTGGGGTGAGGATCTGGTTGCCACTCCTGCGCCGTTGGTCGTGCTTGCGGGCAGGAGCGGGGCCATGTAGACCGTTCCGCTGGGGAAGCCACCAGGGTCGGAATTTGACGCGGGAAAACTGCCGGTGGAGTATGCGGCGCTTTGGAGCGGGACTGAGTTGCTGGAGGCAATCAGATTGAAATCGCCAGCCCAATTGCCCGGTTTCGGAAACAGCATGATCGAGGCGCCGTTCCCATTGGCACCCGTTGTTACCGAGGCTGTGTCGAGGCAAGGTGGCGCGTCGCTGGTTCCGTTGTATTGCACGAATGCGGGGCAGAAATCAGAGGTATAAGTCGTGTTCGCCGCTGCGCCGGTGAGCTGGATGGTCACGTTCCCGCTGGTATCTACTGAGATTCTGCCGCCGATGGTTCCGTAGTCGTTAAAAAGCGAGGCCTGAAATTGCGGGACGGGAGGGGCGGCCATGGTGGTGAACGTGGAGGTAAACGAGTTTGCCATGGTGGTTCCGGTGGAGCTGGTTACTCCGGCTACAGTCACGGTGTAGGTGCTGCCGAAAGCCAGTGCGGCAGAGGGCGTAAAGGTTGCCGTGTTCGTGGTTGCGTTGTAGGTGATTGCGCCTGCCACCGGCTTGGGATTAGTCACCGCGATGTTTGTGGCGGTGACGGACGTGGCTTCAGCCGGGGACGAGAATGTGATTTGGATGGTGGCGTTTGTCTGCACCTGCGTGGCCCCGGCCGCCGGCGCGATGGCGGTTACGGAGAAACTTGGGGGCGGAGTAGAGCTTTTGGGATCTGCCGGGGCGGAGTTGCTGGAACAACCGGTTAGAAACGCGAGAGACACGAAAAGCAATGAAGCGAGACAGACACAGCAAGACCTTGGGTGAAGCATCGGGAAGCCCCCTGCTTCAGTTCGATGCCCCGCGGCCTGCCGCGGTGATCCAGTGATGCGATCAGCGCGGTAGTTCAGTGCTTCCGCACCCTGAGACGGGTCTTGTCTACTGCTCGATTCGGAGTTCGCTGATCTGAACGATTGGCTCGATATCGGTGTAGTTGGGGATATCCGCCTGGAGCTCGCGATAGTGGGGCATCACGGCTTCATTGAAGGCTTGCACCGATTCGAAGTCGAATGCGCAGATTGCCGCGTTAGGCGGCGGTTGATCGGGCATGGCGGAGCTGATTCCGATTTCCGCGGAGACATGCTTGAGAGTGGGCCCGAGCAGCTTGATGGCGAGCGGCATGTGGACGTTGATGTAGTAGTCAGCGTCGAATCGACCGCCCGGCTTGTTGGGATAGAAGAACCTCACCCTGATCATGATGGCTCCCTCGCTGGACGCAAATCGGATCGCATCAGTGCGGCCCTTAGTACTTCTGTACTGAGGGGTCGATCTCGTCGCTCCAGGCCAGGATTCCGCCGGCAAGATTGGCGACGCTGTTGTAGCCGGCTTGCTTGAGGACTTCGGCTATACGCTGCGAGCGTGCACCGGAACGGCACTGGACAATGATTTCACGATCGCGGGGGATCTCGGCGAGGCGGTTGGGAACTTCGCCCTGCGGGATCAGCGTTCCGCCGATTTGTGCGATCTGATACTCGTAGGGTTCGCGGACGTCGAGGAGGAAGATGTCTTCACCTGCGTCGCGGCGAGCTTTGAGCTCCTTGACGGTAATTTGGGGGATTCCATTCTTCACGTTCTTCTCCTGTGGAGTCTCGGGTACGATGCCGCAGAAATGTTGATAGTCGATGAGCTGAGTCACTGTGGGATTCTCGCCGCATACGGGGCACTCGGGATTCTTGCGCAGCTTGAGTTCGCGGAAGCGCATGCTGAGCGCGTCGACGAGAAGCAGGCGGCCGATGAGGGGCTCGCCTTTGCCGAGGATGAGCTTGATAACTTCAGTGGCCTGGATGACTCCGACGAGGCCGGGAAGGATGCCCAGTACGCCGCCTTCAGCGCAACTCGGAACGAGGCCGGGCGGGGGCGGCTCGGGATAGAGGCAGCGGTAGCATGGGCCCGTTTCTGTGGCGAATACGCTGGCCTGGCCTTCGAAGCGGAAGATGGAGCCGTAGGCGTTGGGCTTCTTGAGGATTACGCAGGCGTCGTTGACCAGGTAGCGGGTGGGGAAATTGTCAGTGCCGTCGGCTACGATGTCGTAGTCCTTGATGATATCGAGGGCGTTGGCGCTAGAGAGCATGCAGTCGTGCTTGACGATGTTGATGGAGGGATTCAGCGCCTTGAGCTTCTCTTCGGCGGAATCTAGCTTCTTGCGGCCAATGTCCTTGGTAGAGTGGATGATCTGGCGCTGGAGATTGCTGGAATCGACGACGTCGAAATCGACGAGCCCAAGTGTCCCGATGCCGGCCGCGGTGAGATAGAGGGCGAGCGGCGAGCCGAGACCGCCGGTACCGACGCAGAGGACGCGCGCGGCTTTCAGTTTCTGCTGACCCTCCATGCCTACCTCGGGGAGGATCAAGTGGCGGGAGTAGCGGGAGAGATCGTCGGTGGTCAGCTCGGGCAGTGCGGTTGGTTCAGTAACAGTCGGCATGTGGGTCTTCCCAGTTCTTAGTTCGCAGTTCTTAGTTCATAGTCTTCGGCGCCGGAGGCGCGTACGCCCGTGCGGCAAGCACCCCGCCGGCGATGGAGGGGATGATGGAGAGCGTGTCGGCGGCGGTGATGGCTGTGGCCTCTTTGGCGGGGAGGTAGCGGACGTCCTCGTCGTTTAAATACAGGTTAACAAAAGCGCGCAGTTTGCCCTCGCCGGTAAACAGGTGCTTGCGGAGATCGGGATGCGCCGCGGTGAGCGATTCGAGCGCAGCCGAGATAGTGGCGGCCTCGACTTCGATGGTATCTTTGCCGGCTGCAAAAGGCCGCAATGGCGTGGGGATGAAGATGGTCATGCGTCTTTAATTCCTCGCGTGCACACTTAACAGATTCAACTGCGGCAGCATTCGAATCAAATTCGATTCAAGGTTGCTCAAAATTGCTCCTTGTTTTCGTCGTCAATCACAATCGTATCCTGTTCGAAGGCTTTGTCTTCCTCGCTGATGCCGGCCAGACGGAACGAGTTGGTCTGCGCGGCTTTGCCCTTTGCGACGGCGGTGATGACGTAGGAGCAGCCGAGCCAATGCGCTTCCGCGAGGTCGGTAGTCGACCATTGGGCGGGGTGGTCGGGGTGGGAATGGTAGAAGCCGGCGATGCCGAGACCCTGGCGACGCGCATCGCGCTCAATCTTCACCAGCTCCAGAGGGGAGATGTTGTAGCGGTTGTGGGCGGAGTCGGTGCGGGTATTGCCGGCGCGGACAGAGGCGACGACGGTCCAGCCGTTCTCGATGGTGGTTCCGAGAAGGGCGCCACAGCACTCGTAGGGATAGGTTTGTTCGCCGTGGGCGCGGATTTCGTCGTAAATAGCGCGGGTTAAATGGAGTATGCCCATCCGTCCTCCTCCCAAAAGCGCTCGGACAGGTACTTGTCGGCAGAATCGGGCAGCACAGTCACGATAACGGCTTCGCGACCGGCGGTGTTTTCTTCCTCAGCAATCTTCAGGCAGGCGACCACGGCCGCGGCGGCGGAGATGCCGACGAGAAGACCTTCATTGCGGGCAAGGCGTTTGGCCATGTCATAGGCTGCCTCGGTCTCCACTTCGAGTTCGCGGTCGGCGAGGTGCGGGTTGTAAATGGCAGGAACAATGGAGGCGCCCATGAACTTGAGCCCTTCGAGGCCGTGGAAGGGGGAATCGGGCTGAAAACTGATGGCTTGAATGGAGGGGCTGAACTCCTTGAGCCGGCGGGTGGTGCCCATGAAGGTGCCGCTGGTTCCGAGACCGGCAACAAAATGGGTGATTTTACCGGCGGTCTGCTGCCAGATCTCAGGACCGGTGGTGCGGTAGTGGGCGAGCCAGTTGGCGTCGTTCGAGTATTGGTCGGCGTAGAAAAAGCGGTCGGGATCATTGCCGGCGAGTTCGCGGGCGCGGCGAATGGCTCCATCGGAGCCCTGATCCGGATCGGTCCAGTCCATGTGGGCGCCGAATGCGCGGAGAATTCTCTTTCTCTCCGGTGAGACGTTGATCGGCATGGCGAGATGGACGGGGAATCCGAGGGCAGCGCCGAGCATGGCAAAGGCGATTCCGGTATTTCCGCTGGATGCGTCGAGGAGGATTTTGCCGGGCGTGAGCAAGCCGCGGTCGTGGGCGTCGGCGACGATGGAGGCGGCTGCGCGGTCTTTGACGCTGCCGCCGGGGTTGGCCCACTCGGCTTTCGCGAGCAGGGTGATTCCCGCAAGATGGCGAACCGGGCCGTCAAGGCGAATCAGCGGCGTGGAGCCGATGCGCTCAGGAAGGGCGGAGCCGAGCGATGCGCCTGATGTGGGAATTGACTTGCCTGTTTCCATGAGAAATTGCAGCCTGTGTTCCAGATATGCGAGATTGAGTATGCGACGTTGTTGTTCAACTGAGTTGCCGCCAACCTCTATTTCAACATCCTCGCAGACTGGAAAGCGAACATGGCTCGAAAATCCCGCAATCCGAATTTCGATCAGGCACTGGAACTCCTTCGCACGCACGGCTTTGACGTTCAACCCTTCCCGGCAATAGCGGGAGGGATGCTGGTGAGCAAACATGGCGCTGGGGCGGTATTGGTTCCGGCCCCGGTATCGAAGAAAGAGGTGGAGGGCAACGGGGCGGTGGCGTTTGCGGAGCGGCCAGGTGCGCTGATTGCAGGGGAGGTGGCCCGGTTGCTGGACCGTGGCTACCAGAAATTCATTAAAACTTCTAAATTTGAGCTACCCGCGTCGGCCCTGCAATTGCAAGCTATCCACCTGTTCAGCGAGGAACTGAGTCAGTTGACGGGAGCGATCAGCCTTTACAACGAGTCGCTGGGGACCACCAGCGATCTGTATCAATACGATCGATTGAAGGGCCGTGAACAAGCGCGGCCTGCGCTACAGCGGCCCTGGGATCCGGCAACGGGGCACTAAGCTGCGCTGGCTGCAGGCGGAGCCAGCTATGGAAGCGCAACAGAGTGCAGAGAGTCAGGCGGCCGGGGTACCGGAGCGTCGCGCACGACCTCGATACGTGGTGGATGAGAGCGCCACGCTTCTGCTGCTGAGCCATGGATCGTGCATCGCCGGCCGAATGATTGAACTGAGTGTAGATGGGTGCCGGTTACGCACTCCAGGCACGTTTTCGGCGGGAGTCAAGACCCGGGTTGAGGTCGCTTTTCGCATCCACGGAATTGCCTTCCGGTTCGGCGGGGTGGTGGAGTGGACACTGGGCGGGCATCTGGCCGGGGTGCGATTTGTAGAAGTACCTTCGCGCAACCGGGTGGAGTTGTGCGATGTGCTTATGGAGATGGAAGCTGACGCTGCAGCCACAGCGGCGAAAGAGGCGGCAAAATCATCGCGAGCGCAACCTCTCAAGGAATCGCGTTCCCACGAAGACCAGAAGCATGGCCAGACACAAGCTCCTTTGCAAAAGAAAGCCGAACCTTCCGCTGATCTGGCGCGGCCGGGAAGCACACTGCCCGGCATTGTTGGCCTTCAAACGAGCTCAATGGGGCCAACCCTGCCTGAAGCGCAGGCTGCACCGGTGTCTGCTCCTCCACAGGCCGCTCAGGCCGCTCAGGCGGCGAAGCAGGCCGGGCATGATCGCCGGGCGCAGTCCCGTCTGCCGGTCGACACCTCAGCCGACATCCTTCTGATCAATATTGGCTGTCATGTGCGAGGGCGAATTCAGGATCTGAGCGTAGGCGGCTGCCGGATTCATACCGATGAGAGGTTTCCGGTGGGAATCTACACGCGGGTGGAGACTGAGTTTCGACTGCAGGGATTGCCGTTCCGGCTCAGCGGTGTGATTCAGGCGGTGCATGATCAGCAGCGGCAACTTGTGGGGGTTCGGTTCCTCGATATGAGCGTCCGCAAGCGGGAGCAAGTGGAGCAGCTGATCAAGGAGATTGAAGAGGTGTAGGAGTACTAGAACGGCTTGAATGCCGGCAATGCGAAGACAACGGCGGGGTGGCTGTGGGGGCAAAAGCCTTCCCGCGAGAAACTGTAAATCTAGAGGCCGCGTCGGCCGGTGATCAGGTTGAAGATCAGGACGACGACCGCTACGACGATGAGAATGTGGATCAGGCCGCCGCCGATGTGCAGGGAAAATCCGAGGAGCCACATCACGACGAGAATTACGAAGATTGTCCAAAGCATAACGATCTCTCCGGAGGCGAAGGTGCGCGGAAACCAGGAAGGTAACCGCGCATTCTCGCGAGTGTTAATTATGGATGGTTAATTTGAGGCGATGGCCTGGCCCTTGGCGTCTCTGACGGCTTCGATGAACCTGTGGGCCGACTCAGGAATGGCGACTTCGCCCTTCAGAATGCGGCGGGTTGAGGCATCATGACCGTAGATGGCTTCGGTGGCGTCCGCATCGCCGCGAATGGACGACCCTGCCAGCGAGATGCCGGCGAAGAGGCCCTTGGCGCGCGAGTAGGTGAGAACTTCAGTGCTCATGTCCCAAGACGTGTCCGCAGAGGCGTGACGGCCAACCGGACCGGCTGCGACTGAAGCATCAGCACCGAGCTGGAAGTGGCTGGAGAGCAAACGCTCCATACCCTTGTCGTTCTGGATGATCATGACCAGGTCGACGCCTTCGACGCCGATCTGCAAGCCCCAGCTGGCGCCCGTGATGTCAAAGAACGCGGGTGCGCTCCAACCTTCGGCGGTGCGGCAGGTGGCGACGCCCTTGCCGTTGTCAGCGCCAAATACAAACCCGGCCTTGAGCATGTGGGGAACCACGGCGATGCACCGTGCGTGCTCCAATACTTCTTCCGGAATGCCCCTGTCGGGCGCGGACATGACTTCATGGAGAACCGCGCCAGCCTTGTCCAGACGATCCTGGACGTTTTCGCGTGTATTTGCCCAGGCTGAACCGGTCAACCCAACGATTGCCACTAACGTCATAAGCTTCTTCATGCAATTCACCATTTTTCTACCCGGCGCGGTGTCGCTGTTTCTTTAAGCGCATTTGAAGCGCACGGGATATTTCCAACTTAGCGGCATTGCGGAATGCAGTCTGGTCAATTAAGACCGGAGTCCCAGGGAAGCCTCTTCCCCATTCATTGGCGTGCATTGAACAGGGCGACGAGCGGCGGGAGCATGCTCGAACTCGCTGGACGATGTTGGCGTGGCCCGGGGATGAAAACTGGTTACGAAATAAATGCTTGTATCTTCAATAGAATCAGGTATGGTACAGTCAATCGCTGACATAAGCGGACGCAAAGCCGTAAAATCAAGGAGCTTGAAGTTTTCCGTAGGGATGATCAAAATTGACCAGTTTGCGCGATTCCCCAATGCGATGCTGCGACAGAATATGGGTTTGTGTGTCCTTGGGTCTTAAGACGGTTGGGGGTCGCCGAAACGAGGTGTGAGTTTGGCAGGCAGCCCGAATCCTGCTATCCGGTTGGACAGTTTTCGCGCGGAAATGTCACGCCAGGATCGCACGTTCGGGGAAAGGCCATACCGATGATCGACTTGGGCAAGCCGGACTTCGATGCAGCAACGTTCCTGACCAGCGCAGGGCTAGGCCGAAGAATTGTTCAGTTGGCACCCAAGATGGTTTTTTTTACCCAGGGAGATCCGGCTGATTCGGTTTTCTATCTGCAGAAGGGCCGGGCCAAGGTGACTGTTGTTTCCGCTGCCGGCAAGGAAGCCACGATCACAATTGTTGCGGCGGGGGAGTTTGTGGGAGAGGGAGCGCTTGCGTCCGCCGCCGGACGCCGCCTGTCCACCGCTACAGCCATAACAGCGTGCACTGCGCTGAAAATTGGCCGGGACGAGATGATCCGGGTGATGCATGAGGAGCACAGCTTCTCTGACCTGTTTTTGAAATTTCTTCTGGAGCGCAGCATGCGCATCCAAGCCGACCTGGTGGATCAACTCTTCAACTCCAGCGAGAAGCGGCTGGCGCGGATTCTACTGCTGATGTCCGAATTCGGGAGGCCCGGCGAGCCAGAACAATACATTCCAAAAATTTCGCAGGAGACGCTGGCGGAGATGATCGGGACAACACGCTCCCGGGTGAGCTATTTCATGAACCGGTTCCGCAAACTGGGCTTTATCGAGTACAACGGCCGCATCAAGGTTCACAAGTCGCTGCTGAATGTGGTGCTGCACGATAACCTTCCGGATGACAACGCTGAAGGGCCGCCTATCGGTGACCTTCCAACCAAATAGGACATCTCAGGAAAGCAAATCCTGCGAAAGGCCGCTGGAAATCCCTGTTCAAGTTTGACCAGAAAAAGCGGCTCGGTTCTTGGGAAACTCATTCTAATCCGTTCATGGGCGGACTGGGTGGGCTCAGGTATGTCCGACGCGAAAAAAACAATACTGGTGGTGGACGACGAACTCACCATTCGAACGTCGCTGTCGCTGTTGCTTGGTGAAAGCGGATATTCAGTAACTACAGCCGAGGATGGATTCTCGGCGTTGGCCAGTCTTCGGGAGGATATTCCCGAATTTCTTATCTCCGATCTGTACATGCCGGGCATGACGGGTTTTGAGTTGACATCCGTGGTTCGGCGCCGCTTCCCCGAGGTACGGACCATCGCCATGAGCGGGGCGTACCGGGGCGACGAAGTACCTTCCGGCATAGCCGCTGATGCATTTTTTCAGAAGGGCAGCCGCGTCACTGACCTGCTGGGAATTCTGGAAGCCATGACGCTTGAGACCGGGAGAATTCCGGCAAGGGAGCGAAGGGTTGCCGTTTCCATCTGGATTCAACCAGACAAGTATGGCAAGAACGGCGTTGTTCACATCACAGTCTGCTGCCCGGAATGTCTTCGAGCTTTTGATGAGGAGGCGAGCGATTTCCGAGGAGGAGTGCATGAAACGGTGTGCACTCATTGCCGGATTCGCCTTCACTATGCGCTCGTACCTTCCCTTGACGGGGCGGCCTCCAGGGCTTCGCAAAGAGCCCGAACCACTGGAATGCAGATGCTGGCCGACAGGCCGCAGTTCGATCACTAGGAAGATCATCAGGAAAAGGAAGAGGTTGAATCCATGCACACCATTGCAGAATTGAACATGCTTTTACATTCACGGGCCGATTTGCCCAAAGGTCTGAAACTGGCTACGGAGGAGTTTGAAGATGGGTGGAGCTTTGTGCGCCGGGTGGATGCGCGGCGCCTGGGCAAGAGGATTCAGACGCGGGGATGGAATTTCATCCGGATTGCGGACGAATCGCTCAGAAGCGGAGTTGGGGATACATCGCAGGAGGCGATCGCCAGTGCACTTAAGCTAGCTCTTCGGCGGGTGAGCGACCACTCGAATGCGGTAGAGGTGGAACATATTGAACTGACGCAATATCCGTGGTTTTTTCTGGCCAGAGTTCGGGTCAACCCTTACAGGATTCAGGAGAGTTCAACCCTCTTGGAGATGCCTGCAGGTGTATCCGACTCGATCCCCACGCATCGCCAGAGTTTGCCGGATAGGAGAGCAAAGGATCTCCCGCTTCTGGGCAGCGCGATGCCGACGCTGAAACAAATCCTTGTTTCATCGAAGAATTCAGCCGCTAAGGCAGCATGAATTCACCTTCATAAAATAATTCCGGTATTTGGCAACCCTCCCTTGGGTCATTCGCATCTGATCATTCCTACCGGGAACCCTCGCTTCAGTTTCTATCGCGGCTCATCTTGTGAGGTGAAGGATGACTCAAGCAAAGACAAAGCTCCTCATTGTGGACGACGAACATTCCATTCGGACGTCGATGTCCCAA
>Ga0187847_10002460_pt1 | contig 14932 bp, 17 predicted proteins | sample June2016WEW_4_10_FD_132458 | JGI IMG/M metagenome (GOLD analysis project Ga0187847, IMG submission 132458) | Peatland microbial communities from SPRUCE experiment site at the Marcell Experimental Forest, Minnesota, USA - June2016WEW_4_10 | ecosystem: Environmental > Terrestrial > Soil >...
CAACCAGCTGATGAGCGTGCATGGAAGCGGGACGTCGGGCGTGGATTGGGAACAGGCAACCAAAGTTTTCAAAGTGCTGCTCATTTCACCAATCGTCGGATTCGGTGCAGCCGCGCTTCTGTTCCTGCTGGCCAAAGCAACCATCAAGTACCCGGAACTCTACGAGGCTCCGAAAGACGCCTCGCCTCCACCGTGGCCCATCCGCCTCCTGCTGGTGATTACCTGCACCGGCGTCAGCTTCTTCCATGGTTCGAATGACGGCCAGAAGGGGATGGGCCTCATCATGCTCATCCTGATCGGCACGGTGCCGACAGCCTATGCGCTCAATCACGCAGTGAGCGCTGGCGGGGTACAGGACTTCATCGCGGCATCGGAGCAAGCAGGACGCATCCTCGACCGGCATGTGGATAAAACCGGAATGCTCGGCGCAGACGCTCGCGCCGAAGTCACCGATTACATCCGGACGAAGCAGGTCCAGCCGGATACGATTCTCGCGCTGCGCGAGTTGGTGGAAGACCTCAACCACGAAGTTGCCCTCTACAAGGAATACAGAGCCGTTCCGGCCAGCCAGCAGACCAACGTCCGCAACGACATGTATGTGGCCAGCGAGGCACTTCGCTTGCTGCAGAAGCGTGATGCCGGTTTGGTGAAAGACGGAAAGCAGCCGCTCTTCAGCAAAGACGAGAATGCATCTCTCGCCAACTACAAGAGCAAGGTCGACAAGGCCACCAAGTTCATTCCCACCTGGGTGAAAGTGGCGGTCGCCTTGGCTCTCGGCATGGGAACCATGGTTGGGTGGAAGCGGATCGTCGTCACGGTCGGCGAAAAGATCGGCAAGGAGCACCTGACCTACGCGCAGGGCGCCACTGCTGAACTGGTTGCGATGGCCACCATTTTTGCAGCCGATAACTTCGGCCTGCCAGTGAGTACGACGCATGTACTCAGCTCCGGTGTGGCGGGGACAATGGCGGCAAATCGGAGCGGTTTGCAGATCTCGACCATTCGAAACATCGCCGCAGCTTGGGTCTTTACGCTTCCTGCGGCGGCACTGCTGTCGGGTGGGCTCTTTGTGCTGTTCCGCCAATTCGCCAGCTAGGATTCGTTGGTGTTCAAAATCCCAGGGGACAGGCTTCGGCTTGTCCCTTGCTTTTTCCAAGCGCAAAAAACAAAAAGCCGCGAGCCGAGAATCTCTTCGGGTATAGTTGCTCGGACAGCGAAACCGGGAGTCCCGTATGCCGGTAAGCGAGCGCCCTCAGGCAATGTCTTGAGCGCCCAGGTCAGCGGCATACGGTACCGGATTGGCTGGAATTCCATTTCATAGCATCCCGACAGGAGACCGTCATGGCTGTTCCTTGTGCAAAATGCGGTGCCGAAGTGCCCGCCGGAAGCCATTTTTGCGCCGTATGTGGAACGCAGTTAGCTGCGGCTGCTGCGCCTTCGACCGCACCATCGGCAGGGTCCGGCTACACGCCGGTGAACGTTCCGACTCAGCCTGCCGCAAGCGCGCAGCCTGCAGCCGGCTCCCAGCCGTTGCCGGGCTACACGCCGGTCAGCGGAGTTCCGCCTGCCGGATACACTGCGCCCAGTGGGGTTCCTCCTGCTGCGGGCTATGCTCCTGCTGGCGGTTACGTGCAACCTCCTCCGGCACCTGTGGTGAAGAGCGGGGGGGGCAGCGCACTCAAAATTATCCTGATTATTTTTGCGGTCCTGGTGGGGCTGGGCATTTTAGGCGCGGGTGCGGTCGGCTTTATGGTGTGGCGGGTGGCGCATTCCTTTCACCTAAACGGCCGGAATGGCCAAGTCACACTGAATTCGCCCAGCGGCAGCGTGACGGCGAGTAATGCCAGCAACTTCACATCGGACGAGCTGGGTACAGATGTTTATCCGGGCGCTCAACCCGCACAGGGCGGGATGCGGATGAATTTGCCCACTGGCTCCGTGGTCTCAGGCGTGTTTTTGACGCCGGACTCGAAGGACCAGGTTCTGGCTTTCTACAAGAGCAAGCTGGGAAGCGAGGCTTCCGTTTTCGACGGCGGCAACAGTGCGATGATTTCGCTGCGAAAGGGCTCGCACGAAAACATCATGGTTTCGATTTCGTCCCAGCAATCGCAAAACGAGGGCAAGACGAAGATCTCCATTGTTCACACCAAGAACAATCATTCCTAGTTGGGACTTCGTAGTTGGGACAAAAACTTCCTGAAACAATTCAGGTCGGGCACCTGTAGAGCTGGATCGAAACCCGGGGCGTCCTCTGTCTTTGGACTTGATTTCCTCATCCGGCAACGTGCACAGGGCTCCGTTGCATCCGGTACCATACGGTAGGTACTGATTGCTGTATGAGCCTGAGAGCCAAGCTGGAAGCTGTTATTTACGCCGCGGAGGAGCCGGTCACGCTGGCGCAGCTCGCCGGCTTGTTTGCCGATGAGGCGATGGAGTGGAAGGCGGAGCAGCAGGCTGCCGCAGCGGCTGCAGAAGCTGCAGAGAAGCCCGCCCCGCTGCCCATGATCGACGAGGGGCTGCAGTATCTGGGACTTGAGCAGACGCCGGAATTCTATGCGGCGTTAGGTGCCAAATCAGTCGACGAGCCCGAGGTATCTGTGCCGGCTTCAGAGCCAGTGAATGAGGCCGATGCTCCCACGGTGGAGTTGGGTCTCGGGGATGCGGCAATTGAACCAGCTACCAGTGAGGCATCGAATGCGGAGGCGGAGGCCAAGCGCCTGGCCCGGCAGCGCGACCGCGAAGTAAAAGCGGTACTGCGGCAACTGTTGGACGAACTGATTGCAAGCTATGCGGCCGACGAGCGAGGAGTCGAGATTCGCGAGATTGCGGGCGGCTATCGCATGGCCACCAAGCCCGAATGCCACGACGCGGTTCGGCTTTTCATCAAGAGCCTGAAGCCCGCGATGAAGCTTTCGCTGCCTGCCCTCGAAACGCTGGCCGTGATTGCCTACAAGCAGCCGGTGACCGCACCAGAAGTGAATGAAATTCGTGGGGTAGAGTCGGCGGGAGTACTTGGCTCGCTGCTGAGCCGCAAGCTCATCACGACGGCGGGCCGCAAGCAGGTGATCGGGCGACCGATTCTCTACAAGACTACGAGAGAGTTTTTGCTGCGCTTCGGACTCAAGGATATTGCCGAGCTGCCGTCGATGGATGAATTCGAAAAGATGGCCGCGATCGAGCTGACCGATGCGGATGCAGAGGGCGAAGACGTGGGGGGCCCTGGCCCTGGAGGCGGTCCGGATCTGGACGAGAACGCACCGGAAGATGAAACCGGCGAAGAAGCTTCAACTGCAGCAGCATTGGGAAGCGCCGGGGCCGGTGCACCGGAAGAGCCGGCAGCCGCTGGCGCAGCGGATGCCCCTGCCGAAACCTTCGCGAATACGGAACACGCAGAAGTCGAGACTGCACCACATGACTGACGAGTTGAAGCATCCGGCGGATGGGCCTGAGCAAGAAATCTCATCGGAACCAGCAGGATTTACCGCGGACGCGGCGGAAGAGACGAAGCAAGCCATCGCCGGTGCGCCCGGATCGACGGGCCCCGAAGCAACGACGAATTCCGGCGATGAGAATTCGGAGCGAGTGGAGGACGCCGGGGAAGGCGAATCCGAAGAGACCCCTCCGGCCGAAGGCCCATTCGCCGAGCGCGAAGCTCCCGAGCCGAAGCTAGAACGGCTGCAGAAGATCCTTGCGCAGGCAGGCGTAGCCAGTCGCCGCCACGCGGAAGAGCTGATTACCGGGGGCCGCGTGCAGGTGAACGGCCAGACCGTTACCGTGCTCGGCACCAAGGCCGATCCGGCGCGCGACCATATTCGTGTGGACGGAAAACTGCTGCACGGCGCGGAGCGTTTGCGCTACTTCGTGCTCAATAAGCCCAAGGGCTATGTAACGACGGTGAGCGATCCCGAGGGCCGGCCCACCGTGATGGAGTTTTTTGCAAAGACGGGTCAGCGGCTTTATCCCGTGGGGCGGCTCGACTACCTCAGCGAGGGCCTGTTGCTGGTGACCAACGACGGCGAGCTGGCCAATAAGCTGACAAAGGCTTCCTCCGGTGTGGAGAAGACCTATCTCGTCAAAGTGTCAGGCCAGCCCGGCGAAGAGATGATTGAGCGCCTCCGCCAAGGTGTCGTAATCGAGCGCGGAAAACTTGGAGAAGGTAAGGTGCACACGGCTCCGGCGCGCATAGAGCAAGTACGCGCGGGAGACAATCCGTGGTACGAGGTCGTGTTGATCGAGGGACGCAATCGCGAATTGCGGAAGATGTTCAGCGAGATCGGCCACCACGTGGAAAAGATTCGGCGCGTGGGCTACGGGCCACTGGTCCTCGACCTTGAGCCAGGCAAGCTGCGCGAACTTGATCCAGAAGAAGTGACTGCGTTATGGCGCGCTGCCGAAGGCAAGTGGAAACCGCGCCGCCTGAAGACATCGCAAATGCTGCCGAAGGAGGCTGGGCAATCGGCGGAGGTACGCGCGGCAAAGGCCGCAATACGTGCCGGTAAGAGTTTCAAGCCGAGAAACGATCGCGGTGGAAAGCCGGGATTCAAACCGAGAGAAGGCACAGGAACGCCGTCCGCTCCTTGGAAGCCCGATTTTCGAAAGCCTAATTTTCAGAAGCCTGATTTTCAGAAGCTGGGCCGCGAGGATTCGCGCCGTTTCGGGAAGACGCGGGACAAGGATTCCAGAGCAAAGCCTGCTTTTGGTGCAAGGCCGGGTTACGGAGAAAAAGCTGGAGACAGGCCCGGATTTGCGAGGCGGGAGAATCGCGGCCCCGGTGCGAAGCCCAGTAGCGCGAAGCCCGGGTTCGAAAGCCGAGGCAGCCGTGGTCCCGGAGAAAGGTCTAGCGGTTTCGGGGTGAGGCCGGGCGCGAAGCCACCGTTCCCAAAGCGACCGTTCTCAGGACGAGGTCCGGAGCGAGATGCTTCGCGCAGCTTTGACAGGGGAGCCTCTGCGAATCGACCGTTCCGAGGCGATCGAGATGCGCGCCCTGCCGTAGGCTCTGGAGCCCCGCCGCGCAAGCCGTTTCCTCCGCGTGACGACCGTCCGACTCGTGTTTCTGAAGAAAGACGACCGCGCATCGAGATACGGCCGGTAGAGTTCAGCGAAGGTCCTGGAAAGCCGGCGGGGCGACCGCCGCGTCGAGAGGGTTCTAATCCAGCCTTCCGGGGTGCCGGGAAACAGGAAACCGGTGGAAGCGGCAGAACTGGCTTCGGCGGGAGGCGCGCTCAACCTGGGTTCAGTAAGCCGGCCTTTGGCTCGAGAGCGAAGCCGGGATTTGATTCAGGAACGGAGCCCGCATTTGGTTCGAAACCGAAGACCGACTTTGGCGCGCGAGCCAAGCCTGCCGTTGGTTCCAAGACGAGATCGGATTTTGCTTCGAAACCGAAACCAGCCTTTGACTCAAAATCCAAACCGGCATTCGGCACGAAACCCTTCGCCTCTAAATCCCGCACGGGGGGCTCGAGGCCCAACGCAGGAATTGACCGTCCGGCGAAGAATCGGTCAGGTTCTCGTCCGAGTGGCTCGCGTCCTACCGGATCGCGTTCTGGCGGGCCGCGTTCCGGAGGTGCTCGTCCTGCCTCACCTGGTGGGAGACCCCGCCCAAGTGGAAAGAAGTCCGGTGGCAAGCGTCCTGGTAGGCCAAAGGGGAAAAGGCGGAGTTAGGTTCATAAGCCATTCAGGAGAGAGGATGCACTTTGGGATTTTGTTACTAACTCGCGCCCATGGGCATCTGAAGGAATATGAGCACAGAAAAAGCTACATTTGGTGCCGGGTGTTTCTGGGGCGTCGAGGCTGCATTTGCGGCAATTCCCGGCGTGTCAGCGACGGCAGTGGGCTATGAGGGCGGGTCGCTGCAGCGGCCGACTTACAAAGATGTCTGCACGGATCAAACCGGACACGCCGAGGTGGTTGAACTGGACTTTGACCCGGCGCAGGTGAGTTATGAAAAGCTGCTCGATGCATTCTTTGCACTGCACGATCCGACCACGCTGAATCGGCAGGGGCCCGACTGGGGCACGCAATATCGCTCGGCGATTTTCTTTCATTCGCCGAAGCAGGAAACGCAAGCGCGCGCAAAGATTGAGCAACTGAACGCTGAAGGCAGCTTCAAACCCAAGCGCATTGTGACCAAGGTTGAGCCAGCGCAGACTTTCTGGCGCGCGGAGGAATATCACCAGAAGTATCTCGAGAAGCGCGGGCAGGCGAGCTGCCATATTTAAGCAGCGTGCAGTGGACAGTGAACAGCGAAGCAGAGAAATAGTGAAACAGTGGAGTGGGTCATTTTAATGCCGGAGCCGAAATGCTCCGGCATTCTCGCGAGCCCCCTATTCCCTATTCCCTATTCCCTGGTTTTTTGCTAGCCACCATGCCTTGATGAATTTCCAGTGGATGTAGACAGAGTGGTTCAGGTGGAGCAGCAGGCCTTCACGGCCATCGAGAAAGCCGAGTCGGAAAAAGTAGTTATAGAAAAAAGTCGCGATCGGGTTGAGGACTCCATTCCAAATAAACGCCGGTAAGGATCGGCTCGTGCGGCCGCTCCTGTAGAGTAGTTGCGCGATCTCGCTGCTATAGCGGCTCATGTGTTCGAGATAGATCGCCAACGTGGGGTAGGCATAGTGCAGCATGTCGTGCTTGAGCGTGCCGCGCCGACCTTTGAACTGCGGCGTCGAGTGCGGACCGACTCCTTCGCTGAGGCGCGCGGCCCCGCGCTTTAAGAGACGCAGTTTGTGATCGGGATAAAAGCCGCCGTGACGAATCCAGCGGCCAAAGTACAGATTTAGCCGCGGAATCCAATAGGCTCGAAATTCCGGTTCATCGCTGAGAAGCGCTAGAATTTCCGCCTGCAGTTCGGGCGTCAGGACTTCGTCGGCATCGAGCAAAAGAGTCCAATCGGAACTGCAAAGATCGAGAGCGACATTCTTCTGCTCGCCGTGGCCGGCAAAGGGGTGATAGCACGTCCTAGCGCCGAAGGATTGCGCGATTTCGAGAGTGCGATCATTCGAGCCGGAATCGACAAGGACGATCTCGTCGGCCCACCGGACACTTTCGAGCGTGCGAGGCAGGTTCGCCTCCTCGTTCATCGCGATCATGGCGACGGAAAGTGTCTGGCGCATCGAGGGAAGGATATATCAGCGAGGCGGCTTGATCGCCATGCGAGTCACATCAAGAGAGCCCCGATGTGGGCCGGGCTCAGCGATCCACTTGGGGGCGATGATCACGTGGCCGACCGAACACATCACGTCTTCCCAGGACCAGCGCGCGGCCAACTCCTTCACATTGGCCTCGGAAAACCTCTCATCGAAAGTGACAAAGAACGGAAGGGGGAAGACGCACGTCGGTTCCTGGCAAGCAAGCCAATCGAGCAACACGGTAGATCCAAAAGGTCGTGACGGGACGAACTTATGCCGGGTGTTATAACCCTGGCTGCCGCGAAAAAGAGAATAGGTTCCCACGCGGCCGCAAGACAGGCATACGGTCCCGATGGATCGCGCTTCGATTTTGCGGACGAGAGGCCCGCCAAAAGGCAGCCCGAGGTGCTCATGCGGAAGCAGGATGGGCGTTGAGCACCACGAGCAGTAGAAGCAGCAATGCGGAATTTCAATTTCGGCTGATACTGAGGGGCGATGCGGCGCTTCCGGTTCCCCGATTGTGCTTGGTGGCGGCACCAGGAAATCCGTCGGGGCCGACACGCGCACGGGAGAGGTGAATATGTGGAGCTGATCGGTCACAGCGCGCAGTATATTCATGGCGTTCTCCTTCTATCTGACTCTGGCGCCGGGGCCGCGCAGATAGAGAGCCCGATGAATCCATCATTGTCTAATTAATTCAATTGGAAATGCCACTTATGAGCTAATTACTCCCCGTTACTCATGCATGTTACTGAATCGCTAAGTTTGGATAAGTTATGGTGACCAAAGGTGGGCTTTGGTTTGACTGGAAGATACTTTGGAGATATCACCATCATCCAGTGACACCGTTGGGCGGCGGGCCTGCGAGAATTGTAGTGCATAGCGCATGTCCGGATGCGGGGTTGAGAAGAGGCTCGAAATGAAGGTACTGATCTTTGGCGCGACGGGAATGGTAGGCCAGGGCGTGTTGCTGGAGTGCCTGCGGGACCCCGAGGTTGAGTTGGTGGTCACCGTGGGGAGGACCGCGACCGGCGTCCGCGATCCGAAACTGCGCGAGATCGTGCATCGGGATCTGCAGCACTACGACGGGATGGAAGGGAGCCTGACCGGCTTCGATGCGTGCTTTTTCTGTCTTGGCGTGGCTTCGACGGGAATGAAAGAAGCCGACTACGAGCGCGTGACGTATGGGTTCGCGTTGGCGGCGGCTGAGACGCTGAGCCGCGTAAATCCGAAAATGACGTTTATTTATGTTTCGGGATCGGGCACGGATAGTACAGAGCGCGGCCGCATTATGTGGGCGCGGGTGAAAGGGCGGACGGAGAATGCGCTGCTGAAGTTGCCGTTGAACGCATACGCATTTCGGCCAGGATTTATCGAGCCGATGGACGGGATTCAATCGAAGACACCGTCGTATCGGCTCTTCTACAAAGTGCTGGGGCCGCTGTTGCCGCTGATGCATCGGATGTTTCCGAACCGGATTTTGTCTACGCGCGAGATCGGGCATGCGATGCTCGCAGTAGCGCGTCACGGATATGCAAAGCGAATCCTCGAAACGAAGGATATTCGGCGCGTCGTGGGTCCGCGCGCCTCACCGTGACATGCGTTGAAGGACAAAAATCGCCTTCCTCGAACTAGCGGTTATGCTGTTTCAGCGCGGATTTCGGCAGTTTGACCGCCTACAGCGGTTCCACAATTGCTGTACCCCGAAGCCACTACCGCCGAGTGGCATTTTCCTTGAGAAAATACCACCTTTCACGAAACTGAAAAAGGCGCATAAATTGGTGGAACCACTCTAATGCCGTCGATGACCTACAAGCTGTGCCGCGAGGAATCCGAAGACTGGAAATGTGACGTACACGATCCCGATCTCAGAGTAGTAGGCCAGAGGGTGCATCTTCATTGGCCCGAACGCAAACATCGGAAAATCGAAGATCAGATTCATGACCAGCCAGAGCGATCCGACCCACACGGCTTCGTGGGTTGACATTGCGCGCTTGTGGAAGTAGCCCAGAACCAGCACCCCGGCGGTCACCAGGACGATGAGATACATCGTGGTGCTGAAGAGCTGCGGATTGGACTTCTTGAGCGGCGACAGAACAAACGATAGAACTAACGGAATAAACCAACTTAGGAGCCCGAACAGGACGGCGCGAACAAATGCAGCCATATTCACCTCCACGGCGGAAAGTGTAGGCCAGATTGGCCGCGAAATCCATAGCAAATGCACAGCAAGACAGGTAAGTTACGCCGGTCTTCCACAGCGACAGTCAGGTGCATTCTAAGTGTGCCATTGGCGTGGTAGAGTGGGAATCCACGGAGGTCAGGGAATGGCGGCTGGATTGCAGCTACCAGGCAACGGCGAAACAATCGAACTGCAGCAGCAGGTGGCGCGTTTGCAGGCACTGCTTGAGGCATCACGGCAGGTTCACTCCACGATTCGCGAGGACGAAGTACTGGAGCAGACGCTACGGATTGTAGTCCGCGAGCTGGAGATGGCCGGTGCGGCGTTTCCCAGCGTCGGCCTTGCGTACGGCAACGTGAAAGACCTCAATCTCGGCGATGGCAGCGGCGCGGCCCAGCCGATGTACTTGCTGCAGGACCGTGAAGGCCGCCGCATGACAGAGCTGGTCGTGGCGCCTCCCGACGGCCGCGAGCTGACCTTGTATGAGGCGGATTTCCTGGAAGGGCTGGCCCTGCAGGCCGCGGTTGCCTTGGAGAATGCGCGCAACCACGAGCGCAATTTGCAATGGGCCCGCGTGCAACAGGACCTGGATGCAGCGCGGAATATTCAGCGGTCGCTGCTGCCACAGAAGCTGCCGCAGATTGCGGGCTACTCCGTGGCGTTCCGTTCCGTGACTTGCTATGAAGTCGGCGGCGACTATCTCGACATTGTGGAGCTACCGGACGGCAGCATGCTCATGGTTGTGGCCGATGTTGCCGGCAAGGGGATGGCTTCGGCGATCATGTCGACCAGTTTCCGTGCGGCTTTCAGAGCCATTGCGATTACCGGAATGCCGCTGGACGAACTGGCCGCGCAGATGAATCAGCATCACTGGACTGAGGGTGAGGAGGCGCGGCGCCGCTATGTGACGGCGATTTTTCTGCGCTTGAAACCAGAGCTGGGTGAGCTGGAAGTAGTGAACGCCGGGCATAATCCCGGGTTTTTGCTGGCGCCGGGGTGCGAAACGGTGCAGTTTGAGTCGACTGGGACCCCCCTGGGGCTGCTGCCGGGCATGCGCTACTCCACCGAAAAATGCGGGTTTATACCGGGGACGAGGCTGCTCTTCTACACCGACGGATTGACTGAGGTTTTCCGCGGCGATGAAGAATTTGGTCCGGAAAGGCTTCTGAATGTGTTTTCTACGTGCCCGGTGGTTAAAGCGGATGATATTCTCGGTGCATTGTGGACAGCCATCGGTGAGTTTTCGCAAGGCGGAGCGCAAGGCGACGATATGAGTGCCCTTGCACTTTGCCGGGAAGCGAAGTAGGGATGGGGACGACGGTATGACCAAGGTGAAATCCACCAGCGTGGAGGTTCGGCTGCCATCGCGGCTCGGTTATGAGAAGGTAGCGATGAGCACCGCGGCCGCTGTTGCCAAGCTGATGGGTTTCAAACCGGAACGGGTCGAAGATTTAAAAACCGCGGTGGCCGAAGCCTGCATCAATGCAATCGAGCATGGCAATCTGTTGAATGAGGGCCTCTCCGTAGGCGTGGTGTTATCGTCAGTGGACGATGCGCTCGAAGTGAAAGTGATTGACGATGGCAAGGGGCTGAAGAACTTCCCTGTGAAACCCGACATCGACCGCAAGATTCATGGCGAAGAAGGTCCACGCGGCATGGGCATGTTTCTGATCCAGGCATTGGTGGACGAAGCGGAGTGGGTGAAGGGTACCAACGGAAAGAGCAGCTACGTGCGGCTTGTCATTCGGCTCGACAAGGAATCGGACTAATCCTGAACGGGAGACACGACAATCGTGCAGACTGATACAAAAGCGCGCATCGACCAGGTCACTTCGCCAGCCGGACATCCGGTCACTGTCTTACGCTTTGAAGGCGATATCGCCAGCACGTCGAAGGACGCGGTGCTGGGCACTTATCAAGGCTTGCCGAAGACCGCGAAGCTGGTGCTGCTGGACTTCACCAAGGTGGACTACATCAATTCGAGCGGCATCGCGCTGGTGATCCAGATGTTGATCGAGGCAGCGAATTCCGGGCAAAAGGTGTACGCGTTCGGACTCTCGCCGCACTTCACCAAGGTATTCACTATGGTGGGGATCACGAAGTATGCCGGGTTGTTTCCCAGTCAGCCGGAGGCGCTGGCGGCACTGTAGAGGCGCATTCTCGAACTCAGAAGCTTAACGCGTAAAATTGCCCTATGGAATTAGAGGCGATCCAGGCCGCGCTGCGCGAGGCCGGCCACGATGGCTGGCTTTTTTACGATCATCATCATCGCGATCCCATTGCCGAGCACATTTTAGGCCTGGACGAAAAGGCGCACATCACGCGGCGCTGGTACTACTTTGTGCCCGCTGACGGCGAGCCGCGCAAGCTGGTGCATCGCGTGGAGCAGGGCCGTCTGGATTCTCTTCCCGGCTCGAAAGGACTCTATTCAAGCTGGCTCGAGTTGGCGGGCGGCCTGGAAGCGATGCTGATGGGCGCGACTGAGATCGCCATGCAGTACTCGCCCAACAACGCGATCATGTATGTCTCGATGGTGGACGCGGGTACGGTGGAGTTCTTGCGCGGGATCGGCAAGCAGATCGTGAGTTCGGCCGATTTGGTCAGCCAGTTTGAAGCGGTGCTGAGCGAAGAGCAGATGACCACCCACAACATCGCGCGGGGGGCGATCGACCGGATCCTGGAAGAAGGATGGAAAGAGATGGGGCGGAGATTGCGTCCGCCGTCGGGTTCGCGTCGTCATGCGGCATTGACGGAGTCCGATCTTGTGCAGTGGTTGAGCAAAGCCATGCGGCGCGAAGGATTGATTTGGGAGAACGGTCCCAATGTGAGTGTGAACGCGAACAGTTCCGACTCGCACTATGAGCCAACCGCCGAGCACTGTGCGCCGATCCGCGAGGGCGACTTTGTGCTCATCGATATTTGGGGACGGCTGAACGAAACCGGCAGCATTTTTTACGACATCACATGGACCGGCGTGGTGGGACGCGAGCCGACCGAACGCGAACAGCAGGTTTTCACCACGGTGCGCGACGCGCGCGATGCGGCGATTGCCGCGGTGGAGGCTGCGTTTGCCGAGGGCCGCAGCATTCGCGGGTACGAGGCAGATGATGCAGCGCGCGGTGTGATTTACGCAGCGGGTTTCGGCACCTATTTCACACATCGCACGGGACACAATATAGCTCGGGAATTACATGGACCGGGCGCGCATCTCGACAACCTGGAGACGCATGATGAGCGCCACCTGCTGCCTTACACCTGCTTTTCTGTCGAGCCGGGCATCTATCTGCCGGAATTTGGCGTGCGCAGCGAGGTGGATATGATGACGTCGGATACGAAGGCCTGGGTTACGGGAAAGATACAGCGCGAGCTGGTAAGGATTTAAAAAGCAGGGAACAGGAAATAGAAAAACTCACCCCGCATTTTGCGCCGCAGTAATAGGCACGCTATCCTGCACGCGAGGAGAACATCATGACAGAATCGACTGCTCCTTTCCCTTATGAAACGCGCTTGAACATTCTGCACGGACCGCTCGAACGAATCGATGTGAAAGCGCTTGCGGATGCTTGCGAGTTCAAATGGTTCAACCAGACGTTATGCCAGGTGAATGGCTCCGTAGTACGCGTCGGCGTGATTGAAGGGGAATACCACTGGCACAAACACGACGAGGACGACGAATTTTTCTACACGGTGGAAGGTTTGCTGCTCATCGATCTGGAAAATCGTGTTGTCGAACTTGCGCCGGGCCAGGGCTTCGTGGTTCCACGCGGCGTAGTGCATCGCACGCGTGCACCGCAGCGCACCGTAATCCTGATGGTGGAGAACGCGGGGATCATTCCCACGGGTAACTAACCGGAGACATGTCTGGCCGTTCCGGTGCGATATAGTCGAAGAGGCATGGCAGCAACACCGAACAACACTCCAGTAGCAACCAAAACCGCGCAGCAAGGATTCCTTTACCTTCCCTTGATTGTGGGCTGGCTTGTGCCCGGAGCCGGGCATTTCCTGGTGGGCAAATGGCGCCGCGGGGTTTTGCTGGCCTTGTCGATCATGGGCATGTTTGTGCTGGGCCTTTTAATGCAGGGCAAAGTCTATTCAAGCGCGCACGACATTCTTGACATTCTCGGCCTGGCCGGCGACTTGGGCAATGGGTTGCTCTACGTGGTGAGCCGGGTGCTTGGACTGGGCGCGGATTCGGTGCAGGTGACGACTGCCGACTATGGCACGCGGTTCATCGTGGTGGCGGGCCTCTTGAATGTGATCGCCGCCGTGGACGCCCATAACCTGCGCACAGGGAGGAAGCCGCTCTGATGTTCAGTCCCTCCCACTTTACGGCGGTTTTGCTGTTTGCCTTGTGCGCCTCGACGGTCTTCGGCATCACCCAGCGCGAGACGCCGCGACGTATGTTCCGCTACGGCCTCTATTGCTTTCTGCTCTTTGTCGGGTCGGCGGTCGTGCTGAGCTGGGGCATGTATCTCATCGCACGTTAAGGCTCATGGCGCGTTAGGGCCGCTGTAAAAGAATCCTTGTCTTGAGAGGGTTCGACCATGAACAAAGAATGGCACGCGGAAAATCGGATGCCGCCCAAAGCAACTCTGGAACAAAGAATCCAGTGGCATCGCGAACACCAGAAGCATTGCGCCTGTCGCGAAGTGCCGAAGAGCTTGCTGCCGCACATGAAACAGAAGAGGTAATTTTTTCGGGGCAGCTGGCGAATCCACTCGTCCCGTGTGGCTCGTCGCTTGCGATTCGCGGTGCGATGATTCTGGATTTCTAGAGCATTTATGGTGAGCGCCGGTTCTTACTGTGCAATCACTTTTTCCGACGTGGCACTCATCCTCAAGGCGGTAAAGGGAAGAAGAGGTATGACATCAAAAGTGTAATTCGCCGTCACTTTTACCAGGCAGCCTTTACTGTTGGTTGGGGCGGTGCACCCGGTGGTAGTGCCGTCCGGGTTCTTACCCGGCCAAATGTACGTGTTCGATGTGTTAATCGTCAGATTGCTTGGGTTAATCGCCCCCAGGCTTTGCACATAGTTCTGAATATCGCCGCTGGCGGCTTCGCAGTCGAATGCCATCGTGAAGTTCGGAGGCGCCGATGTTCCGCAGGGTGTAGCAATGGTTCCACTCGCGGTATGGCCGCGCACCATGGCGAAGCGTGCGCCCTGCTGCGCCGCCCAGGCCGTATAGTGGTAGACATACATCGCAAACATCCCCTGGAGAACGGCGAACAGAAGGAAGATCAGGAGCGGCACAGTGACAGCGAATTCCACCAGCGCTGAACCGTGCTCTTCGCGCGCCAAACTGAACCACTTCTGCATCTCAATCTCTCTCTTCATTGACTGGCAGTTCCCTTGCTCTTTCGCTCCCCCTACAGGACGCCGTTTAGGTTTGCTTTCCTGCCCATTGGCCGACAGGCAGAAGGACTCTCCTCTGTCTGCCGATAAACCGCCAAGATTAGCTACCCCCGCTGCGCATCGACGCCGAACTGGAAAGCGACATGGTGGAAGGAACACCGGGCCAAGGGATCAAGGGCGAATAGGTTCCTGTAACCGTTACATTGACGCGTTGTACCTCAGTGTTGGCCGAACACGTCGGCTTGACGGAGCAACTCGCGCTGTAGCTGG
>Ga0187847_10002461_pt1 | contig 14931 bp, 10 predicted proteins | sample June2016WEW_4_10_FD_132458 | JGI IMG/M metagenome (GOLD analysis project Ga0187847, IMG submission 132458) | Peatland microbial communities from SPRUCE experiment site at the Marcell Experimental Forest, Minnesota, USA - June2016WEW_4_10 | ecosystem: Environmental > Terrestrial > Soil >...
CATGCCTACCATGGTGAAGACCAGGTTCGTGAAGCCGATGGCAATAGCCTGCTTGTCGCCTGAAATCTGGCTGAATCCGGCAGATGCAAAGATACTCGGCAAGTAGTAGAGGATCGCATTGATGCCTGAAAGCTGGTTGAACGCTCCGATGGAGATGGCGAGAAACAGCGGATAGCGGTACTTCCAGCGGAAAACCGGCTCGTTCGCCGTAGCATGTTCCTGCGCCAGCGCCGCGCGGATATCGTCCAGTTCAGCCTTGGGGTCCGGCTCACCCATCAACTTCAGCACGGCAAGCGCTTCGGCGATCTGATTGCGAGACGCAGACCAGCGCGGACTGCGGGGGATACCGTAGAGCAGCACCAGGAAGCCGACGGCCGGTAGTGCGGCCACACCCACCTGCCAGCGCCACTCCGTCGCACCCAGTTGCAGAGTGCGAATCCAGTAGTTCGATACATAGGCCAGCAGAATCCCGAACACGATGTTGAACTGGAACGTTCCCACCAGCCGCCCGCGCCACTTGGCGGGCGAGAGCTCTGCAATGTACACCGGTCCCAATACCGACGACGCACCGATGCCCAACCCGCCCACAAACCGGAAGAGCATGAAGGAAGGCCAGCTCCATGCCAGCCCACATCCAATGGCTGAAAGAACGTAAAGTACAGCGGTCATCCGCAAGGCTTCCCGGCCGCCCAGCCTTTGCCCCACCACGCCAGCGCCCAGCGCTCCCACCACGGTGCCGACCAAGCCGATTGCCACGGTCAAGCCTTTGCCTTGCGCGCTCAGGCCGTAAAGCCGCACCAGCGCATCAATTGCGCCGGAGATGACCACGGTGTCGAATCCGAAAAGCAGGCCGCCCAAAGCTCCGGTCAGCGTGGCCTTCATCAGGTGAGAGTTGGGTCGCATCGTAGTTGGTCCCTGAAGTTCCAAACCATCCTACAGACCAGCGCCCCGACCGGCAAACCTTTGCAAAGGTCATTCCGAGTTGCGCTCCGCGCCGGCCGAACTACGCTCCGTGCCGTGCGCCACGGCCAGAACCCGGCAGCGATGCTTGCCCAGCGCACTCCAGCTAAGCGCCATCTCGCTCTCCATCCAGGCGCAATCGCCTTCCTCCAGCACCTCCTGCATGCCGCCTGCCTGCAACTGGAGCCGGCCTTCCAACACGAAGACCAGCCCGCTGCCATCCGGAAGCCCTTCCATGGCGCTGGCGTTAACGCCCGGGGCGAACTCGACCATGAGCGCACTCAGCCGGGCACGCGCGGTCGCCGGGTTTAGCGGTATGACCTTCGTCGATTCGGCGCCTCGCCCCTTCCCGAGCAGGTGCGCTTTCCGCGTGATGGACAGGGTATGCCGGGACGGTTCCGAAAAAAAGTAGCTCATCCCCACGCCGTAAACACGGCTGATGGTGGCCAGCGTGGGCAGCGTCGGAATCATGCGGTCGGTCTCCAGCTTCGAGAGCAGCGCCGTGGAAAGTCCGGTCTCGGCTGCCAGCCGCGAGAGTGTGAGCCGCTTCTGGGTGCGTAAAGTGCGCAGCTTCATTCCAATGCAGTAAGGCTCGAGCGCCCACTGCGCATAGCTATCCGTCTTAGGCATGGCGATTTCCCCTGGGAACTGATTGTCGTTGCTAGCAGTTTGCCATCAGCGCGAACCTGTTTTTCTGCAGAATTCCTGAAGTTTTTCCGCTATTCGTTTACGGTTTGGCGGGGTTAAAAAGCGCTCTTTGAGGCGGCGCCGACTGGCTTCTCAACGAGCCGCCAACAACCTGAAGGCGGAACAAAAACCTGTAGCGGACGATTCTGTGTGTTTATGACATTAAACCATTCGTATTTAGCTAGATGCAGCTTAAACGTTTTATTTACTTAAAAGTGACCTAGTAACCACTTTTGGATTACTTCGAGCCGGAAAATGAGCGTGCAAAGCGCCCCAATCAGCCTGGGAAACATGCATAATCGGCGTAGATCAAACTAATGCGGCTTACCGCAACCCAGATGCTTCTGTTGTTCCTCTTCACTCTTCCCCGGATGCCCCTGGCAGGTGTCCTTCCGGACCCCTGCAGACGGCTGGGTTTTTGTCTTGCAAGGGCGGCAAAATTCCAGGGGCCAATGATGGCCCTAGACCGAGGGTAAGCGTTGAAAAGCATGCAACAAAAAACCGCAGCACCTGCGAAGACCCGCGAGCTGGACTCTTACGCGCCCGCTCCCGGGCACATCGAGGGTCGGACAGAAATCTGCTTTGGGAGTTTCCGGCTTAAGGCAGACGGAACTCTGCTTCGCGATGAAACCATGGTTCATCTGCCTCCCAAAGAACTGGCCGCCCTTCGCCTGCTGGCAGCCCACGCCGGTGTGATTGTGACACCCGCGCAATTGCGCAAGGCGCTATGGGGCGACGTCCATGTGACCGCGGACAGCATCCCGAAATGCGTCTCCTCGCTCCGCGCCCGGCTGGAACCGGAAGACTGTATTCAGACTATCTACAAGCGCGGCTACCGTTTTACGGCAGAGATCCGTTATCCTGAAGCGCCGGGAAGCGCGCTCCCCCGGCTGGCCGTGCTGCCCTTCGTATCCGGATACACCGTTCCCCCGCATCTTGGCCCGGTGATTGCGGAGGAAACCATCTCACGGCTAACCTGTGCATCGCCGCCGGCAGTCGCGGTTCTGGCGCGTGACTCGGTGTTCACCCTCGCGGCCCGGGGCCTGACCGCGCAACAGATTGGGGACACGCTGCAAGCGGATTTCGCCCTCACTGGAACGGTGAGCAATCTTCCTTCGCACTTTCGTCTCCGCGCGGAGATGATCCGAATCAAAGATGGCATCCAGATATGGGTGGAAGACGTGCTTGTACCGCACAACCGGATTGCGGGTCTTGAATCGGAGTTGATTGAACGATTGTACTTTCGTTTGAACGTTGAAAATGTCTCCATCTCCGCCGCGGCTGAGCCGGAAGCTGAGCCTGAGAACGAAGCGCATCGCCGTGAGGCCTACCAAATCTTTCAGCGCGCCCATTACGAGTGGCAGTCGCTGGAGCGTCATCGGATGCAGGACAGCCTGCAGCAATTGGGCCGCGCCACCGAACTGAGCCCTTCCCTCATCGCCGCCAAGGTTGAACTGGTGCGCCTGGGAATCACGCAGGCTGTTTTCGGCTTCATGCCCCCCACGGCTGCGGCGAGCATGGTACGCCGCGTTGCCGATTCAATTCCGGAGATTCCCGCTCAGGTGCCGGCAATTCTGCCCTCACTGGGTTCGATCAGCTTCCATGTGGACCACGATCTGCCCTCCGCGCTTTGGGCATTCTCCAAGTCAGCACACCTGCCGCATGATCCGTGGGTCACGCGCGCCCGGGTGATGTTCGCGCTGAGCCGTTGCCGCTTTGCGGAAGGCATCCACCTGCTGGAGTCCGCGTTGATTGACGACCCGTTTTCTCCCTGGCTTCATGCCAGGCTTGCCTGGGCATTCCACCTGGCCGGTCAGCCGCAGGAAAGCGTGAAACAGATTCGTCAGGGTCTGGAGCGCTTCCCCGACCACATGGGCATGGCGCTTTACGGTGCCATGATCCTCCCCTTCAATGGCGATGCGAAAACAGGCATACGGCTGGCAGAGAACCTGGCGGCGCGCCAACCCTATCTCGACATTGTTTCCGCCCTGCACGCGTACGCGCTCGCCTGCGCAGGACAGGTGGAGGAGGCCCGCGGCATTCTCGAACAGCTGGAATGGCTGAGCCGGGAGAGGTTCGTCATGCGCTCGTTCACGCCGGCCGTTTACGTTGCGCTGGGCGATTTCGATGCTGCAATTTCCGAGTTGCACACCTCGGCCGACGCAAGATGTCCGTGGTTCTTCCAGATGCTCGCCGACCCGCGCCACAAACCCCTTCATAACCGCCAGGAGTTCAAAGAGCTGCGCGCGATTCTCACGCGTATCGAGGCAACCGCCGCATCAGCCTGAAGGTCGTTCATCCTGCGCAAGGCAAGAAGAACGACCCTGCGGTAAGCTCCGGTTGGGACCAGCCGGTTATTGCTTCGCAGCGAGTTGCGCCTGCCTGATCACCGCATCGAACGCCGGCTTTGGCTTCCCATTCCGATCGAAGAGCAGCGGATAGCTTGTGCGCCCCCGCACCGGCCAGTTGTTCAGCCATGAATCCGCATCTGTCACGCCCCAGAATGTTACCCGGCTCATCTCTGCGCGGTGCTTCAGATAAACGGCAAAGAGCCCCGCATATCGCTTTGCCAGTGCCTGCTGCACGTCATCCGGCAGGCCGTTGGGGTATGGATTCAGCCTCGGATCCTGCTTAACCTTCAAAGAGACATCGGCGCTGAACAATTTTGGATCACGGGGCAGCACGTCGATGTCGAGCTCCGAAATCGCCACCTTGACTCCGAGCTTGTCGAATGCGGTGATGGCGGCGTCTTCCTGCTCAACGGTTGGCCGCTCGAGGCTGTCATGCCCTTGAATACCGACCGTGGTAATCGGAATGCCCTCTGCCTTCAGCCTGGCCACGAGTGCGAGCGCGCCTTTGAGTTTGGCTTCGTCTTCCAGCGAGTAGTCGTTATAGGTTAGTTCCGCCTGCGGATCGGCCTCGTGCGCATACTCGAATGCCTTGGCGATGAAGTCGTCCCCGATGATCTGCTGCCACTTCGACTTGCGCAGGGTGCCGTCTTCATTCAACGCTTCGTTCACGACGTCCCAGCTCTGAATCCGCCCCTTGTAGCGCCCTACCACGGTAAAAATGTGGTCGTGCATTCTTTTCAGCAACGCGTCGCGTGTCAGTGGCTTTCCCTGGTCGTCCTGAAAAACCCAGTTCGGAACCTGCGAATGCCACACCAGGTTATGTCCGACGATAAACATGTGGTTCTTCTCGCCAAATGCCACGTATTTGTCGGCAAGTTCAAAGTTATAGGTGTCAGGCCTGGGATGAATGCGTTCCCACTTCAGCGCGTTCTCCGGAGAGATGGAATCGAACTGCGCCGCAACAATACTCGTGCCGAGCGCGTCGGTTCCGGCGATCTGCTGGTCGTTTATGGCTACGCCTATATGGAATACTCCGCGATAAGTGTCCTTTAAAGTGGTGGGCTGCTGTGCGCTCGCCGCAACACACGCGGCCAGCAGAGCGGTAGTAAATACGAATCGCCTTTTCAACATTACCTGAGCGCTCCTGAAGAACTTCATGTTACGGCAATCGGGGAAATCGAGCGTCCCGATGGAGGAAGCGGCCGTAACCAGTGCTTGCAGTTGCGGCCGTGTGTATGGGAACAAATCATTAACTCTGCGACGAATAGCCTTTGCGCCGTTCGCTGAGATCGTGCGAGATGGTCATATTGAGCTTCATTGTGATGCCGTAGAAGAGTAGGCAAACCGCGGCAGCAAGAAAGGCTGCACCGGAGTAAACCGAAGCCGTGAGGCGAATTCCCTCGAGAGCTCGATCGGATTGAATCGCCGCTGAGGAGGAGTAGCCGTAGATCTCGAGCAGCCAACTGCAAATTGCGCCGCCAATGGCGACACCAACCCACAGGGCGAAGACGACGGCTGAGGTGACGGTGCCGGTTGCGCGGCGGCCAGTCTTCCACTCGCCAAAGTCGGCAACGTCGCCCATCATGGACCAGAGCACGGGACCGGAGCAGCCGAAGCAGAACTGGCGCATAACTTCAAGCGAGATGATAGGCACAGTCGCCGTTGCCGGGAAGAAGTAGAGCGCGATGCAGCAGAGGCCGGTGAGGAACATGCTCCAAAAAAAAGTGGCGCGCTTGCCTATCTTCTTGACGACCGTTGTAGAGCACGCGACACCGACAAGCAGGGAGATCAATCCGAAACCGTTAAACCAGCTGAAGGTAAGCCTGTTGCCGGCGAGGTTTTCAAAGTAAGGCAGCATGATGTTGCCGCGGATGAGCAGCGCCGTGAAGTAGAAGACGGTGACGAGGAAAAGTGTCACCCATGGGCCATTGTGGATCAGGTCGCCGAGGTCGCGGATCACGGAAGTCTTCTGGCGGGCATCGGGCTGGATGCGTTCTTTGGAGACTGAGAATGCTATGAGGAAGAGAACTATGGACATGCCAAGAAAGGTGCCCATCGTTAACTGGTATCCGCGAGCACTGTCGTTGCCGCCGAGGAACTTGACCATGGGAACGGCAAGGCTGCCGACGATAAAGCCCGCGGCATTCGCGAACATCTGACGGTAAGTGGCGATGCTGTTGCGCTCATTGGGATCGTCGGTCATGACGCCATTCAGGGAGGCATAGGGCACGTTATTGGCAGCATAGATCAAGCGCAGGAGCAGATAAGTGCACCAGGCGTAGATCAGCTTACCCTCGGGACTGAAATGCGGCGTGGTAAAGGTGAGAATGCCGATGATGCCGAAGGGGAACGAGGTCCACAGAAGCCAGGGACGGAAGCGGCCCCAGCGCGTGTTGGTGCGATCGGAGATGACGCCCATGACGGGATTGAAGCACGCCGATCCGAGGCCGACGACGAGGAACATTATCTTTGTCTGACCCGGCGTCAACCCATAGGTCTTGGTGTAAAAGTCCACCTGCAAAGCCATCAAGGCCTGAAAGACAAAATTCGCAGCCAGATCGCCCAGGCCGTATCCGAATTTCTCCGCAAAGGAGAGTTTTCCGTTGGTACCGCTCATCGATTCCTTCTCTCTTTCCGTCCCTGTCGTCGAAGAACACTTCCTGCGTTCTTCAACTCGCGACTACCCATTGCACGGCCGCGCTGATTCGTCTCGTGTAGTCCCAATGGAATATACGCCGGCATGCAAACTGCCAGCCCTACCTTCCAAACGCAACACTGCGGGGCAGAGATTCGATTCACACAACTATATCGCTTTACTATTGGATTTGGCGACAACAAAACAAGCATCTGAAGGGTATAATTCGCTGCGAGGAAACACCATGACTAAACGTGCACCGCTCTCCTGCCGCCTGGGGTTCAATGCCCAGCATTCCCCGATGGGCGCATTCATGAGCTTTACCTGCGGCAACTTCGGCACCCGGGGCGGCATTGGCCTGCAGATCGGGCAGCCTGGCGATCAGGAAGTCTTCATCGGATTCAAGGATGGCGATCGCTATTCCGACGCAACTTTGAAGTGCCTGCCCTTCTACACGGCCGCCGTCAGCCGGGCCGCCGATGCTTTCCTGGTGGAGCAGGCCGGTCCCTCGGAACAAAACGTGAAGCCTGATGCCGAGCCCTTCAAGGAAAGCGAGTTTTCCCGATCCTATGGCTGGGCCAGCGATGAATGGGCAGCGGATGGGCTGACTTTTTCGGTCTACTCGCCATTCGGAGCGATCCCCGACCCAGCGGTGGCAAGCAAGGAACAAATGCGCGAGGGGTTGTTGCCTGCGGTCATCGCTCGCCTCGAACTGGACAACACCACCGGCACAACGACCAAAACGGCAATGTTCGCGCTCAACCATGCGCGCCCCGGCAGCCGGATCCTCAACGACGATCTGGGCAGCGGCCGATTGGCCTTCGCTTTCCGCCGCGAGGCAGGCGGCGCGGCCGAATTGCGCGACTTCACCACCTCCGCAGATGGGTCGAAAGTTGAGGATGAGCCCTTCGTGTTCATGCGCTGGTCTGCGAGTGACGGCGTGCGGGAACACCACAATCCGATTCACCTGCTGGGCTCCTGCCCCGGATTTGGTTTTGAAGTTCCGGCCGGGAAGAAGTACGGAATCACGATCGCACTTGGTTCTTATCTTGAAGGCTTCCAGACCAACGGGCTCGATGGGCGTTATCTCTACACACGCTACTTCAAAGGACTTGGCGATGTACTAAAGGCGGCGCTCGATAGCTCCGCCAAAATCATCGCGGCAGCCAAGGCGCTCGATAGCAAGCTGGATCAGGCAGATCTCTCCGGTGATCAGCGCTTCCTCATCTCGCACGCCACCCACAGCTACTACGGCAGCACGCAGCTTCTCGAAATCGAAGACCAGCCTTTCTGGGTTGTCAACGAGGGCGAGTATTGCATGATGAATACGCTCGACCTCTCGGTGGATCATGTCTTCTGGGAGCTCGAACACAATCCCTGGCTGGTTCGCAATCTGTTGGATAACTTCGTCAGGCTCTACAGCTACAACGATCAAGTGAAGGTCTACAAATCGGAGTTTGCGCCGACCACCGAGACGATGCAGATTGATCCCTCGCAGGCTCCTCCGCCGCCCGATGAAGCGCAGCTCAACCGCCCTTACGACACCAAGCCCGGCGGCATCAGTTTCTGTCACGATATGGGCGCGCACAACAACTTCTCGCCCAGGGGCCGCAGCAGTTACGAGTTGGCCAACCTGACCGGCTGCTTCAGCTACATGACGGTAGAGCAACTTTGCAACTGGGTTCTGACTGCAGGCTGTTACGTCGCCAAGACTCGCGATTTCGAGTGGCTCAAAGCCAATGAGTCCGTGGTCGATGCCTGCCTGGCCAGCATGATCAACCGCAGCGGTGATGTTGGGTTCGCGCAATTCGACTCGACCCGCTGTGCCGGTGGACAGGAGATCACCACGTACGACTCGCTTGATCACTCGCTGGCGCAGACACGCAACAACATCTATATCGCCGTAAAGAGCTGGGCAACGTACAAGGCGCTGGAGCTGATGTTCCGCGAGTTAAGCGATAACGCGAACAAAACCCGCTGCAAACAGCTGGCTGCCAAGGTTGCTTCGGTGGTCTGCGATCAGGCTGTCGACGGTGTGCTTCCCGCAATCTTCGAAAAGTCCAACCCCGGCTATTCCAGCCGCATTCTACCCGCGGTAGAGGGATGCGTCTATCCGCTTTACTTCGTCAACACGGGCTTTGCCGGATGCACGCTGGAGCAGGTGTATGCGACTGAGCACGAACAGCGCATGTTCGAAGTTCTCAAAGAGCATACGCGCAATCTGCTGCTTGATCCCGAACGACGCAATCTGTTTGCCGATGGCGGCATCAAGCTCTCCTCCACCAGCAACAATTCGTGGATGAGCAAGATTTCCATCTTCATGCACGTTACCCGCAAGGTCTTCCATCTTGACGCGGATGCTGCTGTGGCCGAAGTCTTCCGCCAGGCGGATGCCGCTCACGTGAAGTGGCAGGTTGAAGGCAGCTCCTATTGGGCCTGCTGCGACCAGATCGTATCCGGCGAAGGCAAGGCCAGCCGCTACTATCCGCGCATTATTACCAGCGCGCTGTGGATGGAGTAATTCGCGCAGGTTGAGAATCGATCCCGCAGGATAGAATGGGCACGCAGGGTCACCGCGTGCCCATTTCTGTTGGACCCGAGGTTTGACCCGATTCTGTGCGACGGGACCACCGGCATAGAAGGTTGAGGAGGATGGATCTTGTTGCATCGTCGGCTAATTCATTGGTTTGTTGCCCTGGTTACCGTTGGAGCATTCACCATTTCCGCCCAGAATGCGAGCGCTCAAAACGCGAGTCAGGATGCGACGCCGATCTATCAGGATCCGTCAAAACCCGCCGCGGATCGCGCACACGACCTGGTCGGCCGCATGACTCTCGATGAAAAAGCAGCCCAGCTTGAAGACTGGGCGACATCCATTCCGCGGCTCGGAATTCCCGACTACCAGACTTGGAATGAGGCCCTGCATGGTGTGGCGCGCGCAGGCTACTCCACCGTATTTCCCCAAGCCATCGGGATGGCGGCAACGTGGGATCCGGCGATTGTTCACAGCGTGGGCTATGTCATCTCCACTGAGGCTCGTGCCAAATACAACCAGGCGCAGCGCGAGGGAAACCATCGCATCTTTTACGGACTCACCTTCTGGTCCCCCAACATCAACATCTTTCGCGATCCGCGCTGGGGCCGCGGCCAGGAAACTTACGGCGAAGACCCCTTCCTCACTTCAAAAATGGGTGTAGCCTTTGTTGGCGGCGTCCAGGGCGGCGATTTGAACCACCTCCGCGCCGTCTCCACAAGCAAGCACTTCGCGGTGCACAGCGGACCTGAGCCCATGCGCCACGGCTTCAACGTCGACCCCAGCCTGCGCGACCTCGAAGAGACTTACCTGCCCGCTTTTCGCGCAACGGTTACCGAGGGTCACGTCCAATCCGTCATGTGCGCCTACAACTCAATTGACGACTGGCCAGCATGCACCAACAAAATGCTGCTGAAGGAGCATCTGCGCGACGCATGGGGCTTCAAAGGCTTCGTCGTCTCCGATTGCGGCGCCATCGTCGACATTAACCAGGGCCACAAAAAGACCCTCGACATCATGCACTCCGCCGCTCTTGCTCTCCAGGCTGGGACCGATCTTTCCTGCAGCATGTGGACGCCCGGCTTCAACACCCTCGCCAACGCAGTGCGCCAAGGCCTGGTCACTGAAGACCTCGTCACCCAGGCGGCAGAGCGCCTTTATACCGCGCGCTTCCAGCTTGGGCTCTTCGATCCGCAGGGCTCCAATCCGTTAGATCGCCTCCTTTACAATCCGCGTCTTCTCGATGATGATCGCCAGACAAGCCTGAAGGCCGCGCAGGAAAGCATTGTCCTTCTGAAGAATAATGGCGCGCTGCCGTTAAAGGAATCTTCCGGGCGAATCGCCGTCATTGGACCGACCGCCGACCTGCTCCCTTCTATTCTCGGCAATTACGTCGGTACGCCAATTCGTCCCGTTACCCCCCTCGATGGCATGACGAAGCAATTCCGTTCCATCCATTATGCGCAGGGCTCTACGCTTGCTGCTGGCGTCGGCGTTCCAGTCCCGCGCACCGCCTTCCTGAATCTGGCGATCAAGACAGAGTTCTTCGCCACGCCCGATTGGACGGGCCGTCCCGTTGCCACCACCATAGAACCCGCCATTCAAACCGACTGGGAAAATGCGCAGCCCGTCCCTCAGCTCGCCACCCACGACTGCTCCGTCCGCTGGACTGGCAAGCTCGCCGTTCCCGCCGCCGGCCATTACGTCTTTACTCTTGAGCAAGGCGACAGCTTCCCCTACTCACCGGTTGAAACCTACCGCTTCATTCTCGACGGCAAAGTACTCTCCGAGGGAAACCTGCGTCAGGGAGGCGACCTTTCCGCGATGGGCAACTTCATCACAATGGCCGGCAACTCACCTACCGCGCCGCCATTAATGAAATTCGCCAAGACACCCGTAATTCCGGTCGACTTTACTGATACCAAACCGCACGACTTCCGTCTCGAGTACTCGCATGCGGGCGATCAATCTGGGGGCGGGATCACCCTCAAGTGGGTAGCGCCCGCGGACGCGCAACTTGCAGAAGCCATATCGCAGGCGCAGCAAGCGGATGTGATCGTTGCCTTCGTCGGCCTATCGCCGCAGCTCGAAGGCGAAGAGATGCCCATCAAGATAGAAGGCTTCAACGGCGGCGACCGCACCAGCCTTGATCTCCCTGCGCCTCAGCAAAAGCTCCTCGAAGCGCTCTCTGCCACCGGCAAACCCCTCATCGTCGTCCTGCAAAGCGGCAGCGCCGTCGCGCTCAACTGGGCCAATCAACACGCTGACGCAATCCTCGAGGCCTGGTATCCCGGCGTCGAAGGCGGCACAGCTATCGCGCGCACCCTCCTCGGACTCAACAACCCGGCCGGACGCCTGCCGATCACGTTCTACTCTTCGCTCGATGGTCTGCCCGCCTTCACTGACTACTCCATGAAAGGCCGCACGTACCGCTACTTCACCGGCAAGCCCCTGTGGGGCTTCGGCTACGGTCTCAGCTACTCCACTTTCAAGTACGGACCGGTGACGCTTTCTGCCGATTCGATCAAAGCCGGCGATCCCATCACGGCGACGGTCACAGTCATCAACACAAGCGCTGTAGAAGGGGACGAAGTGGTGGAAGCGTACTTAAAGACACCGCAGACGGATGGGCCCATTCACTCGCTGGTCGGATTTCAGCGGGTCAATCTCGCCCCAGGAATCAGCCAGGAGGTCACCATCACAGTCGATCCCCGTTCCCTTTCGAGTGTCGACGACAAAGGCGACCGCGTCATTCTGGCTGGTAAATATACGCTGACCCTCGGGGGCGCGCAGCCCGAAGAAACCAATGCCAAATCGGAAGCCGCGTTCACGGTGAGCGGCTCCGCGCCGCTGCCAAAATAATTCCAACCTTGCAGGCGGACGATTGTAAGCTGGACTACAGAAGCGTCTATCCTGAAAGTCGCGTCCGATCAATTCTGAGGGTATAGATTTCACGGGTCCGGGTCTATGGCGTTCCCGCTTTTTTCCTTGCTGATCCAATCAATCTTATCTGCGATACCACCGCGCAAACAAATGCCCACAGCAGCAGTAAAACGCCTAGCCCCACCAGCGGCGGCCCACCCATCGCGGCTGGGCCGGTAGTTGTGACATTGATACTCAGCGTTGCGGCGGAGGAAAGCGGCCATCCGGCAGTTGCCCCCACTGAGCCGTTGCAATATCCAAACGTGACATACAGGCCAATGGCCAGAAGCACCACTGCGGCAATCAGGAAACGGTCGGGCTTCATTTTGCACTCCTAAAGTGTTGAAGCCCAAATTCTATATCCTGCTCGGCGCCTAAGCGGATCTGTTTCCGCGTCGCTTACTCCCTCGGAAACAGCCGCCCTTCCCGCCCCATTTCCTTTTCTTCCCGCTCACGCCGCTTCTGCGCGAGACGCTCTTCACGATCCAGCCGCTTCTGTTCCAACCGATCTGCGCGCGCCGGATTATCGCGATATGCGTCTGCGGGGGTGAACAAGCCGACAACGGCGCAAATGAGCGACCAAGCCAGGATCAGCAGACCCAGCGCCACCAAGGCGAGCCCGCCTACCGCGGCAGGTCCTGCAGTCGCAATGGAAAGTTGCAGGCTTGCACCCGCCAGTGGGTACGCAGCATTGAAAGCTCCCGTGCCAACGCCATAGGTAAAGATCACAGTCACGCCGGCCGCCAAAAACAATACGGCCAGAAGGATGGGTCCATCGGATCTCATGCCAAATCACCTCGTGCGTTCGTTGTGCGCCGCGCATGCCGCGCCGGACCGCACGAGCCCGAATCGGGCTCAATCAAATCAGATGCAATCTGTCCCGTGAAAGCCGCCCTGTGATCCTCATACAGCGGCGTTCGTGTGCTGGAGTAATCCGGAAGATGCTGCTCGGCACACGCGGTCGATCCCGCCGCTGCCGCCCAGTGACCGACATCACATAGTTCCGCTTGCCAAATCCTCAATAATTCTTAATGATTGCCGCGGACGCGTCGCCGCGCAGGGTACCTTACCCCCGCGCTGACCGCATCCGCAGCCAGTCACGGAGGCATTTTGCGTTTAGGCATTCTCCATGAAACCGCTCCCGGAGAGACGCGGGTCGCCCTGCTGCCGGAGAGCCTGAAAGCGCTACTGGCACAGGGCATCTCGATCGTCGTAGAATCCGGCGCAGGCGTCAGCGGCGGCGCATCCGACCAGGCCTACGCGGAAGCCGGCGCATCCGTCACTGCCGACCGCGATTCGATTTTGTCCGGCGCCGACCTGCTTCCACTGGTCACGGCTCCCGATCCGGCGGACCAGGCGCGACTGAAACCCGGCGCCGTGGTCATCGGCTTTCTGAAACCTCTTGATGCACCCCAGGCATTAGCCAACGCCGTTGACCGCCCAACGACGCTTTTCAGCATGGAGCTGGTGCCGCGCATCAGTCGCGCACAGTCCATGGACGCACTCTCTTCAATGGCCACCATCGCCGGGTATAAAGCCGTCATCTCGGCGGCCGACCTTCTTCCGAGGCTCTTTCCCATGCTGATGACCGCCGCGGGTACCATCCCCCCGGCGCGCGTCTTTATCATCGGGGCGGGCGTAGCCGGCCTGCAGGCAATTGCCACTGGCCGCCGGCTCGGCGCTGTTGTGGAAGCATACGATGTGCGCGCAGCGGCGAGCGAACAGGTGCGCTCGCTGGGCGCAAAGTTCCTCGACGTCGACCTGGGCGGAATCAGCACCGAAGGCGGAGGCGGGTACGCCGCCGAACTCACTGAGGAAGCACTCGACCGCGGCCGCGACCTGATCACGCGTACCGCTGCCCATTCTGACGTGATCATTACGACCGCACAGGTTCCGGGCCGGCCAGCGCCTCGCCTCATCCGCAGAGCCGCCATTGAGGCCATGCGCCCCGGCTCCGTGCTTGTGGATCTTGCTGCCCCGGCAGGCGGCAATTGCGAGCTGACCCAACCCGGCATTACTCAGACCATCAACGGCGTCACGCTTCTGGCGCCGCTCAATCTGCCCGCGGAAGTCCCGGTGCACGCAAGCCAGCTTTACGCGCGCAACATTCTCAACTTTCTTGCCCTCATCATCAAGAACGGAGAACTCGCTGTCGACCTCGCGGACGAAGTGCTTGCCGGCGCCTGTGTATCCCACCAAGGCAAGCCCATCAATCCGCGCGTCGCCAAACTTCTGCAACCGGCAACCACTTCTACCTAAGAATCCCATCGGCGGCGAAGCAGCGTCCGCCGCACCGCAGGTGCTATGAACCCCGCTGTCCTCATCGCTTCGGTTTACGTCTTCGCGCTGGCTGCCTTTCTCGGTTACCAGGTCATCAGCCGCGTGCCGCCGCTGTTGCACACGCCGCTGATGTCCGCCACCAACGCCATCTCCGGCATCTCCTTGATCGGCTCGCTGGTGCTGGCCGGCGCAATGAAGAACCAACCCTCCGCGCACATTCTCGGCTTCGTCGCCGTCACTGCGGCCACCATCAACGTGGTGGGCGGCTTTGGCATTACCGATCGCATGTTGAAGATGTTCGGCAAGCGCAAGGCCGAAGCCAAGCCCGAAGCGAAGGAGGCGGCAAAGTGAGCCTCACCTCCTACTTCATGGAAGCCACGTACCTGATCGCTTCCATCCTCTTCATTCTGTCGTTAAAGGGAATGTCCCACCCGGAGACGGCGCGGCGCGGCATGTTCATGGCCGAGGCCGGCATGCTGGCTGCCATTGTGGGCACGCTGGTGGGCACTCAGATTGTTACCTGGGTTTGGATCATCGCAGGCCTCACGTTAGGCTCCGCCATC
>Ga0187847_10002462_pt1 | contig 14929 bp, 6 predicted proteins | sample June2016WEW_4_10_FD_132458 | JGI IMG/M metagenome (GOLD analysis project Ga0187847, IMG submission 132458) | Peatland microbial communities from SPRUCE experiment site at the Marcell Experimental Forest, Minnesota, USA - June2016WEW_4_10 | ecosystem: Environmental > Terrestrial > Soil > Wetlands...
GGTCAACATGCATGAGGGCGCGGAAGGTGCGGATCATGAGGCCGGAGCAGATGAGCAGCACGAGCGCGAGAGCGACCTGAACGACGACGAGAGTTTTGCGGGCGCGGTGGCGCTCGCGGCTTTGCGAGAGGGCGCGACCGCCTTCGCGGAGACCGGTTGTGGCGCGGACGCCGGCGAATTTGACGATGGGGATGACGCCGATGAGGAGGCTGGTGAAGAGAGCGAGACCGAAGGTGAAGAGCAGGACCGGGATGTCGATGCCGATTTCGTGGATGCGGGGCAGGCCGGTGGGTGCGGTGGCGACGATGGCGCGCAGCGCGGGGTAGGCGAGCGCGAGGCCGATGGCGCTGCCGACGAGGCCGAGGACAAGACTTTCAAAGAGCAGATCGCCGGCGGAGCGCTTCCAGGGAGCTCCGAGAGCGGAACGAATGGCGAGTTCCTGGCGGCGGCCTTCGACACGAACGAGAAGCAGGTTGGCGACGTTGGCGCAGGCGACGAGAAGCACCAGGGCGATGGAACCCATGAGGACCCAGAGGACTTTGCCGATGTCGCCGATGACGTCCTGCTTCAAGGGGCGGAGGTTGGGGAGGAAATGCGCCTTCTCAAAGAGGCTGACGGAGAAGCCGTCGGGCGGGGGAAAGCTGCGCATTGTGATGGGAAGCAGGCGGGCCATGTCGGCGCTGGCCTGCTGCATGGTGACTCCAGGCTTGAGGCGAGCGAGGGCCCGCTGACTGAAGTTGCCGAGCTTGATCTTGCTGCGGTCCCACTGGAAGGGCATGACGATGGCTGCGTCGGGAAAATCGAGGAAGTGGAAGTCGCGGGGCAGGACGCCGATGATCTGGCGGGCGGTGCCGTCGACGGTGATGGAAGTTCCGATGACGGAGGAGGCACCGCCGAATTTCTGCTGCCAGTAGGCGTAAGAGATGAGCACGGTTTGCGGGGCGCCGGCGGTGTCGTCTTTGCGGGTGAAGACGCGGCCGAGGGCCGGGGTGACGCCGAGGAGCGGCAGCGTGCCGTCAGTGACGTCGAGGCCGCGGACGTGTTCGGGCTGGCCGGAGCCGGTGACGTTGACGGCGTCGCCGTCGTAGGCGCCGATGTCTTCAAAGGTGGTGTTCTGCTCGCGGTCAATGAAGTAGACCGAGGGCGCCATGTTGAGGTCTTTGATGTTGACGCCGGGAGCGCTGTGCCAGACGCCGATGAGGCGGTCTGCGTCGGGATAAGGCAGGGGCTTGAGCAGGACGCCTTCAATGACGCTGAAGATGACCGTGTTTGCGCCAACGCCGATGGCGAGGGTCAACAGCGTGATGGCGGTAAACATGGGGGCGCGGCCGAGACGGCGCAGAACCTGCTTGAGCTGAGTCATCAACGTTGTCATTTGCCTGACCTCCGAATGGGTTTGGATGCGCCGTGCGGGTGATGAGTGATACGGCGGTTGAGATGCGATGGTTCAAATGAGGGAGAGTGCCTTGGGTTGTGGACAGCAGTTGTGATTCCAAAGTGGTGGGGAGAATTTGGGGGAAATGGCGGGGTTTTGGGGACGAATGGTCAAAGCTTGAGGGGAATGGCGTTCGATTTTGCAAAGGGGCGTTCGATTCCGAACAGGTTAATGCAGGCAGGAAATCCGCGAGGCTTCCTATTTGGAAGCCTCGGTAGGGCGGAGGTGGCGAGCGAGAGACCATTTCAGATCTTCGATTCCCTGCCCGGTGACAGCGGATATCTCGTGGAATTCGAGTTTCTTCCGTTTGACGTGTGTGCGCAACTTCTTCAGCTTGTCAGGATTCGCGCTGTCCATCTTGGTGGCACAGACGATCATGGTTTTATTCGCCAGAGGGTGCTGGATCAACGGGCCTGGATTGTCGTCCATGGGGTCGGCCACAGTTGTGGTCGTGAAGCTGTCCAGTTCCTTGTTGATAACTTTGAAGTCTTCGACTGGATCGGGACGGCCGGACGCGTCAGAAACATCGACCAGGTGGAGAAGGATGCGCGTGCGCTCGATGTGGCGAAGGAACTGGATGCCGAGACCGGAGCCCTGATGCGCGCCTTCAATGAGGCCGGGCATGTCGGCCACGACATAGGATTCTTGATCGGGCTCTTCGCCAACGGTGACGACGCCGAGGTTGGGTTCGAGGGTGGTGAACGGGTAGTCGGCGATTTTGGGCTTGGCGGCGGAGATGCGGGAGATCAGTGTGGACTTGCCCGCGTTGGGATAGCCGACCAGGCCAACGTCGGCCAGCAGCTTCAATTCAAGTCGATAGGTACGCTCTTCTCCGGCACGTCCAAGCTCGTGTTCGCGCGGGGCCTGGTGGACGGGAGTGGCAAAGTGCTGGTTGCCGCGACCGCCGCGACCGCCTTTCGCGATGACGAGGCGCTCATCTGGCTCGGAGAAATCATGAATGAGCTCGCCGGTTTCCTGGTCATAAAGGGATGTGCCGACAGGGACCTGCAGGATGATGGAGTTGCCGTCCAAGCCGGTGCAATTGGAGCCCATGCCGTGCTGGCCGCGCTGGGCCTTGTGCTCGGGGTTGTAGCGGAAATGGATCAGGGTGTTGTGACGCTGGGAGCTGACCATGACGACATCTCCGCCACGGCCGCCGTCACCGCCGGAGGGACCGCCGCGGGGAACGAATTTCTCGCGGCGGAAGGCCATGCAGCCATTGCCGCCGTCACCGGCTTTGACGCGAATTTTAGCTTCATCGATGAACATGGGGGACCTGAGGACCAGTGAACGAACGCAAAAATGAACTGGTGGAAAAGTGAACCGGTGAAAGAGCGAACAAGTAACGAAGCGAGCTTGGCTCAGTGATGCCGGTGTGCTGGAAATCACACAGCTTGCAGGCCGTCATTCCAGTTTACCGAATTGGGGCTTAGAATCATGATCAACTTCACTTTTTGCCAATTTGGGGCTGCGAGAAAACGGGCTTGAATGAAAGCCTGGGCTCGTGTGCCCGTGCGGGCCTGAAGTCCAGCGGCCGGGCAGCGAGTGGGTGGTAGGTTTTCCCATGGTCTGCCGCGAGCGAGTAACTCGATGGCAGCGGCAAGACAGAGTTGCACTTGGGGCTTGACAGCGCTGCTGATTGCAGCGGCTGCGGGATTGTCCCTCCTGGGACAAACGACCATAGGGTCGAGTGCGGCTGAGAATACAAGAAGAATCAGCGGGACCAACAAAATCAATGAAATAGATGTGACTGCCGGGGCCGTTGGGTCGATTGCTGGCAGACTCACGAACTTGTATTCTGCGCCACTCGCCGGAGCTACGGTAGTGGTGCGGAATGAGGCCACCGGTGCGGAGCGGCGAACTACCTCCGGAAGGAATGGGAGTTACCGGTTTGCCGGACTCGAAGCTGGCGAGTACTCGTTGGATGCTGAGAGCAAGGGGCTGGGCGCGGGACATTTGGACGGGATCGTCGTGGCTGCGGGGCACGAAGCGCGATTGCAGACGGCAGTCGATCTGCAGCCTGCGCCGGTGGCGCCCGTCATGAACGGGAATCGGGTGATTGCTGCTGAGGCCGTGCGTCCGTCCGCTGCAGACCGGGACCTTGCTTCAAGGACTGTCCCTGCATTGAGTCCGCCGACGGTCGTGCCAGCGAGAGAGAAACCTGCGACCAATTTGCCTGCATTGACTGCGGAGCTTAAGAACGAGCCGATGTTAGAGCTGGCGGTGAGCGGCTGGCGGACCGTAGATCGCGCGCTGGATGTGCGGGCGATTCTATCGCCGTTTATCCATGTCGGGGACACAGCTCTTGTTGCCGCAATTCCGGAGGTTGCCGCGGCGATCGATCCAATAGCCATGCGGGGATTGACACTTACGGACACCGAACTGGCTAGACACGGAGCCGTGCGCGCTGGGGTCGACGTGAAGGATGTGGACCCCGTTACACCGGTAGTGACTACGACGCTGACCGCGGAACAGTTGCAAGGGTTGCCGGCGAGTGGACGACGCTGGCAGGATTTTGTGCTCGATACTCCTACGGCGGTGGGTGCGGTAGGCGGCGTATCTCAAACGGCATTAAGGGGCGCTGTACAACAGCCGACGCAAACCACCATCGATGGGGTCAGCACGCGGCTGGCGTTTGGCGGAACTGGTTCCAACTCAGCATCCGGTTCGGAGAACGGGACCAATCCGAGTGGGATGGGTCAGGCGTGGGCTGGCGGAAAGGGATTCGCGCCGGGCGAAGCGGCGATCCGCGAGGTGCAGACGGTCGCAGGGAACGTAGAGACAGAAGGGGCCCGTGCGGCTGGCGGACGGATGAATGTGGAGACCGCGCGCGGCATGAACGGGCTGCACGGGCAGGGGTTTTTGTTCGACCGGCAGAATGTCTGGGGCGCGCAGAACCCATTCACCCAGTGGGTAAAGGAGACTGCGCCAGCGACGGAGACCACCACGCCGACGTTTACGCCGGAGCCTTATACGCCGCCCGACCACGAGACGACGTGGGGAGTTGGCGTGGGGAGCCAGATTCGGCGTGACAAGCTCTTCTGGTTTACTGCACTTGACGGTTACCAGCGCAATGATCCAGGACTCGCCACGGTAAAGCATGCAGACGAGTTCTTTGCTCAGCCTTCGAACGACCAGATGGAGGTGCTGTGCGCACGACTAGACCTGGCGGCGCCAGGGCAGAAGCTCGCGTGCAACAATCCCACCGTGCAAGGGTTGGCAGCTTACTCAAATCTGCTCGGATCGTTGGGCGGATTGCTCGGGCCCTCTCCCCGAACAGCTACGCAGCGGGTCGGATTCGCGCGTATGGATTGGCAGGCAGCGGAGCGGCATCGATTCACTGTGGAAGGAATCGGCGCAACATGGAATTCGCCGGGGGGAGGACTGACGCGGGTGTCAGAGACTTACGGAGCCAACAGTTTTGGCGCGAGCAAGGCCAGTGAGGAGTGGCTGCTGGGGCGCTGGGAGGCGTTTCTTACACCGAATCTCCTGGCGGTTACGCAGGGCTCCGCTGGACGCAACATCCTGGGTGTGCATGCGGAGACGCCTTCAGCCTTCGAGCAGACGTTCCTGACTCCGAGTATATGGGGACAGTTGCCCCAGATCGTAGTGGACAACCGCTATGGATTCACGATCGGGAATCCTTCGCGATTCGGTGAGGGCAGCTATCCGGATGAGCGTCTTTTCGAAGGTCAGGAGATGCTGGACTGGGTGCACGGCAACCTGCTCGTGAAGGCAGGCTTCGACCTGAGCCATAACTCCGACGCGACCAGTCTGCTGCGCAACCAGACCGGGACTTATTCTTACTCCAGTGCGGAAAACTTTGCATCGGACGCGCTCGCCTTTGCTGCATTCGGCGTAGGTGGCGAGCTGAACAAGTTTAACCAGCACAACTGCGATCAGACGGGAAAGGTTTGGCGCGATTCGACGGGAACGCTGCACGGGCTGGGCTATCTTCCTTGCTACTCCTACTACTCGCAGACGATGGGGCCGTCAGACTGGCACTTGAGCACCAATGACTGGGCCGGTTACGCCACCGCGCAGTGGCAACCGAAGCGGCTGTTCGTTGTTTCAACCGGGCTGCGCTGGGAGATGGAGCAGATGCCCCCGCCGATTGCCGCGCTGGCCAACCCCGAGCTTCCACTCACGGAAAAGCTGCCTGGTTTGGGCAATAACCTGGGCCCGCGGGTCAGCATGGCGGTGGGCAACGCGGAGACTCACTGGCCCGTTCTGCGGCTGGGCTATGGCATGTACTTCGGTCGCACAGAGAACGCCACACTGGAGACAGCGCTGACGCAGACTGGGTCGGCAAAAGGCGATCTGAGTTTTTTCATGCGTCCCACGGACAATCTCAATGCTGGCGGCGCACCCCCGTTTCCCTATGTTTTGGCTGGAGAACCTGCGAGCATGGTGAAACCGGATGCGGTCGAGTTTACGCCGACATTCCGCAATCCAGAAATACACCAGGGAGTGGTAGCCCTGGAGGAGAGCTTGCCCGGTCGGGTGGAGTTGACCGCGAGTGCCATGGTGAGTCTCGGTAGGCGATTGCCGGTCTCCATCGACACCAATATCGACCCGGCATTGAATCCAGGGACGATTACATACGGAGTGGTGGATGCGTCGGGCCTCGGGCCGATCAAGACTACGCAGATCACGGTTCCCTTTTATGCTTCGTGGCCCTCGGCGACTTCACCGACAGGGGATGCGGGACGATCGAATCCGGATTACCAGCAGATCTCCCAAATCATGAGCCGTGCCAACTCCACCTATGAGGCCCTTATGGTGAAGCTGTCGCGGAGTGCGCATCGCGGACTGAGCCTTCATGCGCACTATACCTACGCGCACGCCATGGACTGGAATCCCAATGAGAGCACCACAGTGGCCGGGAGTGACGTGCTGGATCCCGCGCATTTCAGCGAGGAGTATGGGACCAGCAACTTGGACATGCGCCACTCGGCTGCTGTGTTGGCCGTTTGGGAAGCTCCCTGGAAGTTGCGCGGCGGTGTGGGACGCGTGGCGAATGGATGGATGCTATCGGGGATTGGGCAGTACAGAAGCGGACTGCCGTTTACCATGCGCACTTCGGGCTCGCTGGCCGAGGAATTTACCGCGGGCACGGGCACTGCGATTGTGGGGCTGGGGCCTGGGATGAACGGCTCAGGCGGCGACAACCGAGTTTGTGGTGTGGGTCGCAATACATATCGGTATCCTGCCACATGGAAGGTGGACGTGCGACTGGGCAAGAGCTTTGACATGGGAGCTATGCGGAAGCTGGAACTGCTGGTGGAAAGTTTCAATCTCTTCAACCATCAAAACGTGACAGAGTTGGAGACGACTGGCTACTACCTCGAGCCAGGCAGCCTGGACGGGGCACCGCCAACGCTGAACTTTCTTACCGGGCTGAAAGCGAACACGACTGCCTTCGGGCAGCCCTTGAATGTGAATGCGACCGACTTCTATCGGGAGCGGCAGATACAGGTGGGGGCCAGGGTGAGGTTTTAGTGTGTCGAGTAGTTGAGCTTTGAGAGTGTCCGGATTCGGACGTGGCGCAGCGGAACCGGACATGCAAATGCCGACCAAAATGATCGCACTATAGAGAGTAAGCATTTTATTATGAATAGTTTGAAAAGATTAAGATCTTTGGATCTCGAACTGCACTATCCTTATCAGACAAGCCCCAATCCGGCGAAATAGTCTGGAGGCGTCATTATGACTGCACTACTCCGGGATGCACGATTCGCATTGCGGCACCTTTTCAAAAGCCCCTGGTTCACGATGGCGGCGATTTCAATGCTCGCCCTCGGCATCTGCGCGAACGGGACTGTTTTCAGTTGGATTAATGCGACACTGCTGCATCCGGTTCCTGGCGCTCGCAATACGGGAGAACTGGTCACGGTGATGCGCGGGGCCTGGAATACCTCGCCATCGCCACCGCTTTCGTATCCGGACTACCGCGACCTGCGGGAGGGGAACCGCACTTTCAACGGTATCCTGGCCTATCACGCCGACTGGGTGACGCTGACTGGCGGCGACACTCCGAAGCGCATCTACGCCGTCAACGCATCGGCGAACTACTTTGACGTGCTGGGAATCAAGCCTTATTTAGGCCGCTTCTTCCGTCCCGATGAAGAGGCGAGCGAGGGCGGTTCACCCTACGTGGTCATCGGCTACTCGCTATGGCAGACTCGCTTTGGCGCGGACCCGGCCATAATTGGAAAGTCTGTCGAGATCAACCAGCATGCATTGACGGTGATTGGCGTTGCACCCGAGGGATTTGTCGGTTGCATGACAGGCATTCGTTCCGATGTGTGGGTGCCGCTTTCCCCGGTTCGCCAGGATGGCTTCAATTGGCAGATACAGGGACGCGACCGTCCGTGGCTCAATGTAACGGGCCGGCTACGCCCTGATGTGAGCCGCGCGCGCGCCACGGAGGATCTGGAAGTGCTGATGCGACAGCTCGTTGCCCAGTATCCCGGCGACCACCAAGGCGTGAACACGATTTATCTTGACCCGTTGTGGCGTTCTCCATTTGGCGCGAATATTTACCTTGCGCCTTCGCTGCCTATTCTTCTGGCCATTGCGGGCGTGGTGCTGGTGCTGACTTGCGCCAACGTGGCAACGCTGATGCTGGTGCGGTTTGTTGCAAGACGGCGTGAGATTGCAATTCGGCAGTCACTCGGCGCGAACCGGATTCAGCTCATGCGGCAGATGATTCTTGAGGGTATGTTTCTTTCACTTGGCGGAGGCGTTCTGGCGATACTGCTGACTGAGTGGTCGTCAAAAACCATGGCGCGTTTCATTCCGCCGAGTAGCAGCCCGATCGCAATTAACGGGTATCTCGATTGGCATGTGGTTGCGGCCATCATGGTTCTTGCTTTTCTGGCCAGCATTTTGTGCGGGGCAATGCCGGCGTGGAGATCGTCGCATGTTGCTCCGGCGGAGGTTCTGAAGGATGAAGCCGGCAGTGTGTCTTCCGGCAGGAGCAACCAGTTCCTGCTCAGCGGGCTTGTGGTGGCGCAGATCGCGTTGTCGCTGACGTTGATGGTGACTGCCGGGCTGTTCATGCGGACGCTCAGAAATACGAGCGAAGGCGATGCGGGCTTCGATCGCAGTCATGTGCTGCTGGCGTCGGTCGATCTTCAATCTGCCAACTATTCGTGGGCAGCGGGCAAGACATTCGAGCGCAGTGTGATCGCGAAGGTGCAGGCGCTGCCGGGCGTTGAATCCGTGGCTGTGTCGGACTGGGTGCCGCTCAGCCTTACACGCGGATCAGTGAACGCGTTTCCCGAGGGGTATGTGCCGAAGCCGCATGAGTCGACCGAAGTGCGCAACGCCTCTGTCAGCCCAGACTATTTTCAGACCATGAGGATTCCGGTGCTGCAAGGCAGGGCTTTCACGGCGCAGGACCGGGAAGATGCGCCCAAAGTGGCAATTGTGGATGAGACCATGGCGAACCGTTTCTGGCCGGGACAGATCGCAGTGGGCAAACGAATGCAGCTTTACGGCCAGATGTTTACCGTTGTGGGCATTGCGAAAAACTCGAAACACCAAAGCATGAATGAACCGCCGGAGTCGATTGTTTATCTTTCATACTTTCAATTCTCCGGGCCGCAAACGATCTTCCACGTGCGAACGAAGGGTGATCCGCAACTGCTGGCGCCTCGGGTGGAACAGGCGGTTCACGAACTGGATTCCAGGCTTCCGGTCTTCGACGTTCTCACGCTGCAGCAAAGCACGCAGCTCGCAAACATGTTTGCGATGATTGAGGCCACGTTCGCGGGCGTCTTCGGGATTCTGGCACTCATTCTTGCTGCATCGGGAATCTATGGGGTGATGGCCTACAGAACCGAGCTGCGGACGCATGAGATTGGCATTCGCGTGGCCCTGGGGGCTTCGCGTTCGAATGTGCTGAAGCTGGTGTTGTACCAGGGGATGCGACTAACGGCCATCGGACTTTTCCTGGGACTTACAGCATCGTTGCTGCTCACGCGCTTCCTGCGCGGGCTGCTCTTCGGCGTTTCAGCCATGGATCCGTTAACGGTTCTGTCGGTGACCGTGGTGCTGTTGCTGATTGCTGTTGCGGCGTCGTATATTCCGGCTCTCAGGGCGATGCGTGTTAATCCGATTACGGCGATTCGAGAGCATTAGCTAGGCAGTAGATGGTTCAGATTTGAGCGAATCAAGCTCTTCCGGCGATGGAGGATTATGAACGGGATCTGCATGGGGGAAGGGTTCTGACCAAAGTCTTTTGCACCATTTAAGGGCGAATTCCTGGGCCAGCTTTTCGTGAGCAAACTTGAGTCGAATTGATCGCGACCTTTCATTCACGCTTTGCAGATGGCCTAGTTCGTGAAGAAAAACGTTGTAGAGCATGAATCGGCGAACGGCTAATGTCGGCCACTTTTTGCCGCGGGTGGCTCCAAAGTGTTCACACGTCTGACCCCTGAGGGCTCTGGCCAAGCTTATGCGGGGCGGCAGAGCGCACAATGCGATTTCACGATCACCGCGGTTGACATAACCGAGGATGCGCGGCCCCCCGGCGCGATCGTTGAAATGGATGGCGCGGAGACGCTCCCATAATTCTGCGGGAATACGGCCCAAGACAACGCGTACATCATCCTCGTTGGCGTAGTGGATTCGATCAGCACCCGGCTTGGTTACTGTGAACTTGACTTGAGGCGGCATAGGTTTATTACTTGACGATACGCCATGCGGCATCCAAGACTGACATGTAGCCGAGCGTCGGCCTCACTGCGATTGCCGCGAGGCGCAGTCAGGCATCGGGGTCACGGTTTTGCCGTTGAGGCGGAAGCAAGTGACGCCGTGAATGTCCGTGCGGAAGGTGCGGACGTGCGCGGCTTGCAGTTCCTCTAACACCTCCTGGCGAGGATGGCCGTAGCGGTTATGCAGACCGCAGGAGATGACAGCCCACTGCGGGGTGACGCGAGCCAGGAACTCCGGTTGCGAAGAAGTGACGCTGCCGTGATGGCCTACTTTGAGCAATGTGCTCTGAAGGCCGGACTCTGACAGCATGGCATCTTCAATCGGAGCTTCGGCATCCCCTTCGAGCATGACGGAGGTTGTGCCGTAGGTCATGTGCAGGACAAGTGAGTCGTTGTTGGTGGGCTCGGGACCAGGCTGGTAGTTGGGGAATGGGGCGAGGACGGCGACCTGGGTTGCGCCGAAGGTGAGCTCGTCACCGGCACGGAGTGAGCGCACACGGACGTGCAGGTTAGCGGCTTCATCGAGCAGAGCGTTGTAAGCGCCGAAGCGGGGATTGTTCCCGACCCATAACTCACTGGGATGGAAGTTGCGCAGGACGGCGGGCAAGCCGCCCATGTGGTCAGAGTGGGCGTGGGTGAGGGCGACGGCGTCGAGATGACGGATGCCGCGCGACCACAGGACTTCAGAGACAACTTCTTCGCCGACGTCGAATTCCTGCGGGGCCTGGCGCGGTCCTCCACCAAAGCCGCCGCCGTCGACAAGAAGTGTCTTACCATCCGGAGTGATCATTAGCAGCGAATCGCCCTGGCCGACATCGATGGCTTCCATGAGCAGTGCGTCGCGGGGATGGTCAATGGGGCGGGGCGCAACGGCGGCGACCGCGGCAAGAATAAGAGCGGCCCAGGACAAGAGCACCCCATGGACCTTTGTCGCTTCCCACCCATTTCGCAAAAAACGCGCAATGGATGGGGCACCGAATTCATTCTTTTGGCGGAGTGAATCACAAGAGGCGAGGGCGCGGTGGGCAAGCGCGACGGCTACGCCCAGCAACAGGACGAAGGCGGCCGATTGCCGAAGAAGAGGGCCGGGGATGCGGAGATCTCCGAAGGCGAACGAGCCGAAGAGACTGACCAGGCCTGTGCCGAAGTGAAGTGGCAACGCGACGAGCATGGCGGGATACGCCGCGGCTGCGGGCCAGACAAGAGCAACCAGAAGAGTGATGAGTGCGGCAGGCATGAGGACGAGCAGCAGCGGCAGGATGAAGAGATTGACGGGCAAAGCAAAAAGCGTGATGCGGTGGAAGTAGGTGGCCATGGGGAGGGTCATAGCCAGTTCAACAACGCAGGAGACGACGAGCAATTCGCCGAGACGCAGCAGGAAGCGCGCGGTCCACGGAAAGACGCGCCACGCAATGCGGGAATTGGATGATCTTTGCAGCGCGGCCGCAAGCATTCGCAACGTGACGCGAAACTGCGCCAACGGCGGGGTGAGCTTGTTGTCGATAACCACGAGGCGCAGATCGCGTGTTGCGGTGAGGTAGGGATGGATAGTGGTCTGAAGCAATGGAGCCGCAACGCCGGCAATGGCGACGACTGCGAGCAAGGTCATCTGGAAACTGGAGTCGAAGAGACTGCGAGGGCTGACGGCGAGCAAGCAGAGCGCGGCAAAGCCGATGGTGTTGAGTGGGCTGCGCTCGCGATAGAGGAGGCGGCCGAGCAGATAGAGAGTGACCATCCACAACGAACGCTGGACGGGCGTGGCGAAACCGGTGAAGAGCGCGTAGGCAAGGGACGCAAGAATCGTGAGCAACGTGGCCGGCACGCGAGGGATGCGCAAGCTGCGCGCGATCCAGAAGATGAATCCGGCGACGATGGCAAGGTGGAAGCCGGAGACTACCAGCATGTGGAAGGAGCCGGTGCGCTCAAAGCCTACGCGCAGGGAGTGAGTTAGATAGGTGCGGTCGCCGGTGACCATTGCGGCAAGCATGATGGCGTCGTCCTGGGTGAGACGCAGAGGCGCGGGCAAGCCGCGCATGGCAGCTGGCAGCGCGAGTAGGCGTGTGCTGGATGCATGTTGGAGAGAGGCAATACGGCAGGAGAGAAAATGGTCGGGCGATTTTTCGAGATGGGCAACTTGGTCGACGTTCAAAGTCGCGCTGGAAGTGATTCCCTGGTCAACGAGAAAATCCTCGCGGCTCCAGACGCCGGGGTCGTGATAGACCTCCGGTTGCAACAGTCGGACGACTGCGCGGATGCGGTCCCCGCACTGCAGGGGTTGCATTACGGACTGAGTTAGCGTGGATTCAGGCCAGCGAAGGGTTAGGCGGACCGCACCTGAGACAGGGACTTCTGTGTCTTCGCTATCAGTGACGAGTTCGAGGTTGGAGACGCGAAGGTCGACTCTTTGTGAGGGACGCTGCGCAGGTTGTTGCTCGGGCAACGGTGCGGCGGATTCGCTGGGCTCCGGCAGGTTCTGCTCGATTTCGCTGCGTAATGGACCGGCATTGATGACGGTTCCTTCCACCGTGCGCAGCAGGCCATCAGAAAGCGCTGCGATCTCCGGCGCGGGAGCGGGTTGGGGTTGCATCCAAGCGCACCAGGCACCAAGCAGGAGCCACAGGACGGCTAACGGAAGCCAAGCAATACGTTGTGCGCGAAAGGCAGCCAGGCCGCAGAGTGCAGCGAATAGCGTCATGGCGACAAGGACCACACTGGGGCGCATCCAAAGCCAATTTGTGGCGGCAATTCCGGTGGCAAAGAGCCATGCAGCATGGAACAGTGGAACGGAGGAGAGGCTTACGCTCAGGCCAGTGGAGGCCGGCGCGAGGTGAACTTGACCGGCAGTGGTCGGTTGAACTCGCATCGGACCTTTGGGCTGAAGCGCCGCGAATCTGGAAGGGTGCTATGCGGTCAAGCCTAAAGCATTTTCGGAATCGGCGTCAGGAGCGGCGCAGGTGAACCACTGTTTCCAGATGAAAAGTCTGGGGAAAGAGGTCGGCGAGAGCGAGGGATTCGATCTGGTAGCCGGCGGCGACTAGAGCGTTAAGGTCGCGCGCGAGGGTTGCGGGATCACAAGAAACATAGACCAAGCTGGGAGCAGCGATCTGCGCGAGCGACCCAGTGATTTCAGCACCGAGGCCGGTTCGCGGAGGGTCAACCACGATGAGGTCGGGACGGCCGCTCTGACGCGGAAGGCGAAGAAAGTCGAGGGTTGCGGCATGCACTGCGGTTGCTGATGTCCCGTCGAGATTCTCCTGGAGTGCAGCGATGGCGGAGGAAGCGGATTCGACAGCGATGACCCGGGCAAATGTGGAAGCGAGTCGACGAGCGAAAAGGCCGACGCCTGCGAAAAGATCCCAAGCCAGCGAACCCGACTGACCAGCGGTGACGCAGTCGACCAGCGCGTCGACGAGCCAACGGTTGACCTGAAAGAAAGCGCCGTGATCAACACGATAGTCGAAATCGGCGGCGCGATATGGAATTGATGTTGCGCCCCATTTTGCCAGCGTGCCAGAACGCTCACCCGCATTGCCTTGCGCTACAAGTTCAGCACCCTGTAGCGCGGGAACACGCTCGTGCACCGCTTCCGCCAATTCGTCAAAGCGGATTTTGGGAAGGCTCGCAACGAAGACGCTCGCGAGCAGCGCAGTTTCGTCGGCATTGCAGAAGAGCGAAAGTTCTGTGATATGCAGGGGAGGAGAAGATTGACGGGCGGCCTCAGCAAAAGCGCGCGCGGCTTCTATCAGCAGCGGCGCGGCGATGGGGCACTCTCGGATGGATACTACGGAGTGCGAGCGGAGACCACGGTAGCCGAAGTTCCCGCGCGCATCAAAGGCGAGTCGGATGCGGTTGCGATAGGCCCAGGATTGGGAGAGTACTGGGGTGGGAAGCACCGCAATCTCTTCCGGCGGTTGGACTCCGCCGCGTTGCAGGGTTTCGCGCAGGATCGTTTGCTTGAAATTGAGCTGAGTTACGTAGTCGGCGTGTTGATAATGACAGCCACCGCAGATGCCAAAGTGAGAGCATTTGGGCGCTACTCGTTCGGGCGCGATGGCGACGATCTGTTCTGCCTCTGCCGTCGCGTAGCCGCGCTTGTTCTCAACAATACGTATGCGCGCCTGTTCGCCCGGCAACGTGAGCGGAACAAATGTGGCCTTGCCGTCGATGCGAGCCATGAACGCGCCGCCGTAGATTGGTTTCTCAATGGTCACCAGTTGACGCTGCGCGGCATCCGCCGGAGCGAGTCTCGGCACGTCGGATTGCGGGGCTTTGGGCCTGGGCTTTGCTGGCTTCATTGTTGGCTCATGTAGAAGAGACTAAGGCGCGGCAGCCCGTAGTGTACGAGCAGTTGTTTCTGGACAAACTGATGTTCCACCTGGCGCAGTTGTACGACGCCCATCTTGCTGCGGTATGGGGCCAATTCGCGCGCGGCGTGCTCCTTGAGGCCGACCAGTAATTCCTCAGGAGCCGCGGCAGTGAGTGCGGCGAAAAGTTTTTCTTCGAGTACGGTGAGAGTGCGTTCGAGGGCTTCCAAATCGTGAGACGCGGGGTTTTCAGGATTGGTGATGCGAACTTCCGCAGCTAACTCGCGAAGACGGATTGCGGTTGCGGTGCAGGCTTCGTGGGCAACTTGAGCGACCTCTAGCGCGGCGGCGGCGGCTTCAAGATGCGCGGCGACGCGTTCATGCTCGAAGCCGGACTCGTTCGCGATGGAGGTTGCGGGAGCTGTACCGGCCGCGGCTTCGCGCAGCTCTTCGGCGGCTTCCATCAC
>Ga0187847_10002471_pt1 | contig 14901 bp, 8 predicted proteins | sample June2016WEW_4_10_FD_132458 | JGI IMG/M metagenome (GOLD analysis project Ga0187847, IMG submission 132458) | Peatland microbial communities from SPRUCE experiment site at the Marcell Experimental Forest, Minnesota, USA - June2016WEW_4_10 | ecosystem: Environmental > Terrestrial > Soil > Wetlands...
GCCGTGCTGGAAGAAGGCCGCGCCCAGCGAATTCGTCACGTGGAACGAAGCGGGAACAAGCTGCACCAGTTGCGGACTCGAGGGGGACCACAGGCTGGCGCCGGTGGGTCCGGCCGAGACGCCCGTTACCAGACCACGCACGTCGATGGGGTAGATGGCCACGTTCGCCCGATTGCACTCGGCGATGGCGGCGGCCAACTCCGATATATTCTCGGCGGGGACCACAAAGCCGGCGGTCAAAAACACGACCATCTTGCGGCCCGGTATGGGGGCGAGCATCTTGGCCATGCTGCGCAGGGCCAGCAACTCGTCGTACAAACCGAAGGAGGCGGACGCGGCGCCACCCAAACTCGGCATACCGGTGGATGCTACCTCGACCGGCTCATTAGGCGAAACCGGCGAGAACTTGACGCCGCCGACTACCTTCTTGAGCCGGTCGGCGTCCGCGGTGAAGTTTTGCGCCACCACCAGACCGCCGGCGTAGTCGATGACCGCCATCAGGCGGTTCGGCCCGGCGTTGGCGTCGATAAATTTTGCCGCGGCCTGACGCGCCAACGCCTGGTCGCCAAAATTCATGGTGGCGTTATCGAACAGCAGCACCATATAGTGCTTCTGGCTGTTATTAGGCGAATTAGGATCGGCCTCAAAGGAAAAGCTGGTGATCTTCTGTTCCTTATTGTCCTCAAGAACGTGAAAGTCTTTCTGTCCGAGGTCGCGAACGTATTGCCCCTTCTTGTCGGTGACGACCGCGTCCACCAAAACCACGCGGGTCTCCGACTTGATGACCGGCATGGAGCCGGAAGCTTGGGCGTTGGCATCCTGTGCGCGCGCCGCGCCCGCGAAGCCGATCGCGGCCGCCAGAAATAACATGCTGCGAAGCTGCATCGTGCACCTCAATTCATCGGAATATCGACAGTGCCATTGGCCGCTGCCATCAGTTGTCCTTCGGAGTCCCGGATCACCATGCGGATCATATAACTGCCCGGCTTGACGTCAAAGCTGCTTTTCACGGTGATGCCTGAATTCAGCCTGCTTTCCAGGGTCTGGTCTTTCAGGCGCATTTCCACGGTCTTGGAATCGCCCGTAACGAGATTTCCGTTGCGGTCGAAAAGTCCTGAGACGACGGTCAGGTCGTCCTGGTTGCGTCCATTTTCCTTGCGAAAACGCAGATGTTTCACATCCACGCGAGTCATCACAGCCAGCCGCGCGTTGTCCGCGTCCGGCTTGAAAAACTGCGTGTGTATGGATATGGGGATGTCGCGCAGCTCCTCGCGCGAGAACAGTGCGTCCTGAATTTCCTGCTTGGCGGTTTCCGCCGGGTCGGCCAGATGTTGGGGCGCGTAGTAGCCGGTGCGGGCCTGCAATTCCAGCTTGCTGGACTTGCCAAGCGAAACCTTCAGAGTGTGAAACCTGCCGTCGAGTTTCAAGTTTTGCGGCGAGAAACCCAGCACATAGATGAATTCGGGGCGGGCGGCGACCTTCTTGAATCCTGCGACCAGATCGTTGTTGTTGTGAAAGAACGTGCCGCCGGTGCCATAGGCGACTTCGGCGAGCAGATCCTCCTCAACCTGGGCGGCGGCCAACTGATAGCTGGAGTGTGCGGTGACCCCGGCGATGTTCTGGGGAGAAGGCGTGCTGGCGTCGCCGCCGGGCACGATGGTGTACAGACCGCGCGCGTTCAAAGAGCTGATGACGACATTGGCGCGCACGGCGCGGTCGATGAGCTGGGTGGTGTCCTGGTACAGATCGGCGAGCGCGAGGAAGCCGGGAGAAATCAGAATAATGCTACGCTGCCCCGGCATGCTGGAAAGCCGGCGGACCGCGTCCCGGAGCGCGTAGAGCGAGACGCGGCTCTCCGCATCGCCTGCGTTTAGAGCTTGTTGCGCGGTGGCTTGGGCCGTGGATATGGCCTGCTGGACTTGTCGCGTAGGGTCCAGATTCATGCAGGAAATGGTGTCCTGCACGGCGGTTTGCAAAGCGACCGAATCGTTGAGGTTGACGATCAAGTCCGCCTGGTAGTAGCTGATATTGGGGCAGGATTGGCCCGAGGCGCGCGCGATGGGCTGGGGAGCCAGGCGGGTGAGCGCGGCATGCAGCTTATCGCGGTCGTCGGTGAAATCGAGGTTGGTGCGGCCGGAAGTGGTCAAGATGGCGGCCCGGTCGGTGGGCACCAGCGAATCGCGCATGTGCTGTTCGGCGGCGTTGCGGACCAGCATCAGATCGCCCATGGCGAGGTGCACGTCGTCAAAGAAATAGGCGACGAAGCGCTTGGGAATGTCGGCGGGGTTGACGGGCGTGGGCGATTCGCCAGCGCCGGCGGCGGCATCCGGCTGCGGCTTGGCGGGTTCGGCCATCTGGCTGGCGAGGGTTTCGACGGTGAAAGAAGAGATGGTCTGCGGTTTGCCCTTGTCGAAGATCTGGAAGTCTTCCTTTTTCAGATCGCCGACGGCGCGCCCTTGTTTGTCGCGGACGACCACCGGCACCAGCACGAGATTGACTTTGGTGCGGAAGGTGGCGGGGGTATCGCGGGTGGTCATCTCATCGTTCGGATTGGCAGGCGGTGGCTGGGTTTGGCCCGCTGCGGCCGCCCAGAAGACCGGGGGGAGGCAGAGGCATAGACACGGCCAAACAGCGGGTCGTAGCATCGAATCAATTCTACTCCTTTAGTAGGCGATTTGCGCGGGGTTGAGTACGGTATGCCAGCGTGACAGGCAGGGAGGCGTGACTACTCACAGGCTGAAGCCCATGCTACCAAGCCGTGCAAAAAGCTGGCAGAGCTTCGCGGCAGGCGGCCTACGAGGCCGCCGCAGGCTGCTAGGCTGCCCCACCAAGAGGCCAAAGTCCAGTCACCGGCTGACGCGTGTGCCACCTACTGGAGATATTAGGTCTCGACTTGTTTGGTGGCGGCGTCCTGGGCCCAGGCGGTGGCGGCCAGCGAGCAAAGTAAGGCGATGCGGAAAAACATGTTTGGAATTTCCTCCAGGTGCTGTTTGATTTGTACGACAAGCGCGGACAGGCCAGCGCTAAAGGCCGGCGGCGCATGGCGCCGCCCCACCAAGCTCGATGACAGACTGACGCAGGCGCGCGTCGCTTTGCATCAGGCGCAGGTAGCGCGTTTCGTCGCGGCCGCTGTTGGCCCGCAGGTTAGCGATGCGGGGCAATACCGAATCGGCCGCGCGCACTCCGGTCAATTTGAGCGCCAGATTGCGCACGCGGAAGCGGTCCCACGCGCCGTGGTCGGCATCCGCGCATTCATAGAGCAGATAGGACTGGGCCAGCTTTTCGAGCGTCCGCCGCGAGCTGCGATATCCGGGCGTGCGGCGCATGCGGCGCTCTTCGCGCGCGACGAGATGCGCGGCGGCGGCGTCCAACGGACGGAAGCCCAGCTTGCGGTAGAACCAGAATGCGCCGGAGTCGAGCGCTTCGTCGTTCTCCAGACCGATCTGATAAGGATCGACGGAGAAGCAACGGACGCCGAGGATCTGACGGAACAGGCGCAAGAGACGCGCGTAGAGCCAAGCGGACTCGCCCTCGCGGAAGGTGTAGTAAAGGTTGAAGCCCACCTCGGCACGTTCAAATAAAGAAAGGACTTCCACGTAGCCGGCGGGCACGCCATTCTTGAAAAACATGCCGGCGTGATAGGCACGCAACGGCAGGCGCCAATCGGGCGGCACGCCGAAAAAGACAATTCGGACGCCGCGGCCGGCATCGGCGCGGAAGACGCGTTGGGTGTCCGGATGGGTGAAGCCGTATAGCTCGCGAAAGCGCACGGCGGAGGTATCCAGGATCAGATCGAGTATTTTGCGGGCCTCCGGCTTGGTAAGCTGCCGCACGGGCAGGGGCGGGCTGTGCAACTCCCTCTCGAGATCGATGTCGCGGCGCTGCAAGAGCGGTTGGCGATGGAAGTACGGCTTGCGCAGGGGCAGGCGCAGGCGCGAACGGCTGGCGCGGGCGTCGATGCGCCACAGCAGCAACAGCTCCAGGGATTCGAAGAGATCGGCGCGTTCGCGCGGGTTGAGGGGCAACGACGCGATGCGCTCCAGCAGCCACGCGAGAGCGGTCGATCGGGGTGGGCGCGCGGCATCGATCCAGGCACGGAATGGGGCGTGCGCTTCCACCGGCCAGTCCTCTTCGACCAGGGGCAGGAAACGCCGCAGAACGGGGCCGAACTTGTCCGCCCGGTCGTAGTTTTCCCAATCGATATCGATTTGGCGCGGATAGCGGGCGGCGAGCTGGCGGGCCACTTCGAAGCTGAAGACGGCGGAAAACGATGTGCCCGCGATGCCGGACACGGCGGGGTCTTCGAATGGCGAAAGATCGTGCAATTTGGCGACGCGCGGCGCAAAGGAGGAGAGCTCGGAGCCGGCCAGGCGCAGGACCTCGGCATCGGGCGGATAGGCACACAAGAACAACAGGGTTTCGTGGAGACGGATGAGGGAATCCGCGTCGGTGAAGGGTTGGCTGGCGATATCGGCGAGCAACTGGTGGAGGGGGTGGACATCCGGCGCGCCGAACCGGGTCTTCCATTCTTCCAGGCGCGCGAGCAGATCCATGGGCATTGGTTTGAGCTTATTACAGAGCCGGGCCGGGTGGGGCGCTGGATGGCTGGCGCTTGTGCGGATTTGGGCTTCGTTGTGCGTCGGGGTGCGTGGGGCCGGATTGGCGCGAAAGGCGTTTTTGGTACGAACTAAGCCAATAAGTAATTTAGAATCATACATTTCCAAAAATAACGAACCGCCGTTTGGCGGGGCACGGGAGACAGCCGGAGAATGGGTGGTGCGGGAGCCGGTGGGCATAAAGTTCGCGCGTGGCCTTTCGTCTCGATGTGAGAATAGCATGGGCGCGTGCGGGAGGCGGCATGGCGTTTGGCGTTGCTCGTTTGTTTTGTGGGGGGTGGGCGCTTTTCTTGACGGGTGAATCCGAAGGAATGCAGGATGAAGATAGTTTAGCGGGTCTAAAGCCCCGCGCCCGGCGAGCTTCGCTCGCCTGTGCCGGCAAGAGCGGGCGGCGGTCCCGGGCGGAAACTCCCTGGCACTAGAAACCATCGCCGGGGGTGGGCAAGGCTCCAAGGCAGGCGGCCTGCGAGGCCGCCGCAGGCTGCGAGCCTGCCCCACTTAGCACGCCCTGCTATTCCACGATCGCCTGCATCACGGCGTTCTCGAAATCCCTCTGCACGGACGGCACCTGTGTCTGGATCATCACCATAGTCACCATCTTCTCGTGCGGATCGATCCACGTCTGCGTGCCGTAGGCGCCGTCCCAGCCGAAGCTGCCATTCGACAGGCGCAAGCCCGCGGCGACGCTGTCCTCCACGATGCCCACCAGCAGCCCGTAGCCCATGCCATGCGCCGGGCGTCCGAGCTTCCCGTTGAACATATCGCCCACGTGATTGGATGCCATCAAATCCACCGTTCGCGGGCTCAACAGGCGTTTGCCATTCCGTTCTCCGCCATTCAGGAGCATCTGCGCGAATTGCAGGTAATCCTCCGCGGTGGACATGAGCCCGCCGCCGCCGGAGAAATAAGTCTTCAAGGAAAAGCCGTCCTGGTTATCCGCCTTCAACAAACCGTTGGGACTCTTGCGATACAGGGTCGTCATGCGCGGACGGCGGTCGTCGGGAGGATAGAAGAACGTATCTTTCATCCCCAGCGGCTGAAAGATGCGCGTGCGCAGGAATTCGTCGTAGGGCTGGCCGGAGACCAGTTCCGCGATGCGCGAGAGCGTGTCAGGGGCGGCGTATCCGCTATAAGCCCATTGCGTGCCCGGCTGGAAATCGAGGGGGACCGGCCCCAGCTTCGGTATATAAGTGGCCAGCGTGTCGCCCTCCACCATACGCGGAGGGCCCGCCTTCGATCCGATACCGCCGGTCATCAGGCCGTTAGTGTGGGTCAGCAGGTCGCGAATGGTGAGCTCGCGATCCGCCGGGACCACGTAAAACTCTCCGGGGCTTCCCTTGGCGACGGCCACTTTAGGATCTTTGAACTCGGGCAGAAACTTCGACACAGGGTCGTTCAGACGCAGTTTGCCCTCTTCGAGCAACATCATCACGGCGACACCGGTGATGGGCTTGGACATGGAGGCGATGCGGAAGATGGCGTCCTTCTGCATGGGGCGCTTCGATTCCAAATCCATCAGGCCATGCGCTTCGAAATGCACCAGGCGGCCGCGCCGGGCTACCAGCGTGACGGCGCCCGAGATTTCCCCGGCATCGATGTGGCGCTGGATGGCGTCGTGGATTCGGTGGAGGCGCTCGGAGGACAAGCCGGCGTCTTCGGGCTTGGCGAGGGGCTGGTCTGCCGCGGGCAACAGGGCGGCGAGAAGGGGCATGAGCAGGAAAGGGATCCGGTGAGTTTTCATGGCTACCATCTACGTTACCCGGTTGGTGGAGCAGATGCGAGAGCGGGCGGGGCGCACCGAGACTGCCCTGCGAGTGGCGGCGCGAGGATTGCCCTAATCCCCCAGCCCTTCCGCGCCGATAGGAAGGCAGGAAACGTTATGTCCTTACTTCTTGCCCGTCCGCAAGCACCCTGGGCCCTGCGCCTGCTGCCGCCCTTCCCGGCGATCGCCCAGCGCGTCCTGGCCCTGGTCAGCCATGAAGATGTGGCCGTTCGGGAACTCGGCGATCTGGTGAAGATGGACCCGTCCTTTTCGGCGGAATTGCTCCGGTTCGCGAACTCCGCGCTGTTCGGCATCCGCCACGAGGTCAGAAGCGTCTCACAGTCCATCGTGCTGCTGGGCCTGGATCGCGTCAAGACCATGGCCACGCTGGTGGCCGTCAACCGGATGATCCGTTCCTCGGTCCGCATTGAAGCGCTGCGCAAGGTGTGGATCCACAGCTTGGCCACCGCGCTGATCGCCGAAGAAACCGCCCGCGTCAGCGGCGTGCCTGCCGATACCGCCTACACCGCCGGCCTGCTGCATAACTTAGGCACCCTCGGCCTGATGTCCGCCTATCCGGAGGAATACTCGCGGATGCTGGAGGTCACCCAGGATTTCGGATTCGATCTGCTGCAAACCGAGCGGGATCTCTTCGACATCGACCATTGCCTGGCGGGCTGCTATCTTGCCCAGGACTGGGACTTCCCCGACGAACTGGCCGCCGCCATCGCCGTGCACCACGAAGACCCTGTCGCGGGAGAGGCCAGCCTCGACAACGTCGTGAAGGTGAGCTGGCGCCTTAGCGATGCGCTGGGCTACGTGGCCTTCCCGCCGGACCAGTCCTGGACTTACTCCGAGTTGATGGCCTTCCTGCCCAACGGCTCGTCTTTCGGGCGCGGCAAGTCGCCCGCGGAATTCAAGGCCGCCATTGATAAGCGTCTGGCCGCCGCCCCGATCTAGTAGTACTCACAAGAGTGCACCGGCGGCAGGCCGCCGGAAGTGCGGGTACCCCCCGTATTGCCTTGTATTCATTATTTGCCCGCGGGTGTTTAACAGTCTTGGGGAAACCGCTCCCTGACGGTCGGGAATCCCCAAACGGCAACGCACCATTGCCGTTTTGCGCCGTTTGGTGGAAGGCCTCTGGGGCGGCTTTCGTGCTATACTCTCGGCTCCGGCCCTATTCCCCGTCGAACGGTTTCCGGTATCAGACGACCGTGGTGGAATATGTCCGTGCCCGCACAAACCGCCGACCGCCCCATGCCGGCGCCCTTCTCCGATTATGAGATCGACGCGGCGTATGACGAAATGTTCCGAGCCAAGGGACGCCCGCGGGCGCATTACAAGAATCTCTATACCCAGCTTCTGAATCTGCCGCCCGAAGAACTGCAACGCTGCAAAAAGGAAGCCGATCTCTCCTTCTTCAATCAAGGCATCACTTTTACGGTCTACGGCCGCGCCGAAGGCACGGAGCAGATCTTCCCTCACGATTTACTGCCGCGCATCGTCACGAGTTCGGAATGGGCGACCATCGAGCGCGGCCTCACCCAGCGCATCACCGCCCTTAACCATTTCCTGGCCGACGTTTATCACGAGCGCCGTATCCTTAAGGACCGCATCATCCCCGGCGAGGTGATCTATACCTGCAAACACTTTCGCCGCCAGATGCATGGCGTAAAAGTTCCGCGCGACGTGTACGTCAGCGTGGTGGGGACCGACTTGATCCGCCTCCCCGACGGCCGGTTCGTGGTTTTGGAGGACAATCTGCGGGTGCCCAGCGGGGTCTCCTACATGCTCACCAGCCGCAAGGTGATGAAGCAGATCTTTCCCGCCCTGTTCCGGAAATGTGGCGTGCGGCCAATCGAGCAATATAGCCAGGCGTTGTTCTCCACCCTGCGTTCGCTGGCGCCGGAGGGCCGCTCCACCATCGTTCTGCTGACGCCCGGCATCTACAACTCCGCGTACTTCGAGCACGCCTTCCTGGCCCGCCAAATGGGAATCGAGCTAGTGGAAGGGCGCGATCTGGTGGTGCACGATAACAAAGTTTACATGCGCACCACTTCCGGTTTGCAGCGCGTGGACGTCATCTACCGCCGCGTGGACGACGATTTCGTCGACCCGCTGGCTTTCCGCGCAGACTCGTCCCTGGGCGTGGCGGGGCTCTTCAACGCCTATCGCGCGGGGAACGTGGTGCTGGCGAACGCGCTGGGCACGGGCGTGGCCGACGATAAAGCGATCTATTCCTACGTTCCGAAGATCATCCGCTATTATCTGGGCGAGGATCCTATTGTGGATAACGTGGAGACGTTTCTGATGACCGACCGCGCGCAACGCGAGCACGTCTGTGGAAACCTGGAGAAATATGTGGTGAAGGCCGTCGGCGAGTCCGGAGGCTACGGCATGCTCATCGGGCCGCACAGCAGCCGCGCGCAGCAAGCCGAATTCCGCGAAAAGATTCTGGCGGATCCCAGGAACTATATCGCCCAGCCCACGCTGACGCTGTCCGCCGCTCCCTGTTTCATGGACGGCCGGATCGAGCCGCGGCACGTGGATCTGCGGCCATACGTTCTGTTTGGCGAGAAGGTCACCATCGTGCCGGGAGGGCTCACGCGCGTGGCTCTGCGCAAGGGCTCGCTGGTCGTGAATTCATCGCAGGGCGGAGGGTCGAAGGACACATGGGTATTGCAGAACTAAGGAGGGCGCGGGGCTCAAGCCCCGCGCGGGATAAATCCCGCCCCCCTGGAGTAATACGATGCTTTCGCGGGTAGCCGATAGCCTGTATTGGATGAGCCGCTATTTCGAGCGGGCGGACCACTGCGCGCGCGTATTAGAGGCGAATTACATCCTGATGCTGAATCCTTCGAAGGTTTCCGCCGAGGAGAGATGGCGTCGCATCCTGGCGTCACTGGGCATTCCCGAGACGGCCGACTCGATCGATCCGCAAACGGCCATGCTCAAGCTGACTAGCGACCCGGACAACGAATCGTCCATCGTATCCTGTATCGCGGAGAGCCGCGAGAATGCCGGCCAGGTTCGCGAGCAGATCAGCTCGGAGATGTGGGAGCGCTTGAACCGTTTGTATCACTATGTCACGCAGGCCAACGCGCGGCTGGAGACGGATGCCGACCCGCTGCGGCTGGTGGCCGCCGTACGCGAAGGTTCCTACCAGTTTCGCGGTGTGACGGCCGCCACCATGAGCCACGGCGAAGGCTGGCAATTCATTCAACTGGGCAAATATATGGAGCGCTCGTGCGCTTTGCCGGTGCTGCTGGATGCCTATTTCTCGACGGCTGGGCAAGCCGACGATCTGGACTGGGTTGGGCTGCTGTCGAGCTGCGCCGCCTTTGAATCGTACTGCAAAGTATATACGGCCGATCTGAAGCCCGACTCGATGGCCGAATTCCTGCTGCTGAATCCGGAGTTCCCCTATTCGGTGCGCTATGCCGTCGAGCGGATGAGCGAGTCGATTGGCGCGATCTCCAAGACGTCTTTCACGCACGCCACCAGCCGGATCGAGCGCATAGCTGGACGGCTGCGCGCTTCGCTGGCTTACGCCCAGATTACCGAGATCATGGCAGGCGGGCTGCACCGTTACCTCGACAGCGTCATCGAGCAATGCAAGAGTCTGCATGCGGCGGTGCACGCCGTGTATATCGATTATCCGATCCAGTCGGCTCTGGAGGCTTGATGTTCTACGCGATCCGGCATTTCACCCGTTACCGTTACAGCCGTCCCGTTTGGCAGAGCGTCATGGAGTTGCGGATGCAGCCGCGCAGCGAGCACACCCAACGCTGTTTCACCTTTCAAGTATCGGTAAGTCCGCAGGCCAGGGTTTTCTCGTACCAGGACCACGTCGGCAACTTCATTCACCATTTCGACGTACCCGGACAGCATCGGCAACTGACGATAATCGCCGACGCCCTGGTGGATGTGGAAACTCCGGCGCCCCTTCCGGAGTCCTTAGGCCCCAACGCATGGGACGAGCTGGATGCCATGATCGGCGGGGAGGATTACTGGGACATGCTGATGCCCAGCCGATTCGCGCGCACTTCGCCGGAGCTGGAAGCGCTGGCCAAGGAGTTTGAAGTCGATCGGCGCGGCGGGCGGGAACCCTTGGAATTGCTAACCACGCTGAACCGCAAGCTGTACCATCATTTCTCGTATGTGAAGCGATCCACCGGGATCGATACGGCCATCGAAGAGGCTATCCGGTCGCGGCAGGGTGTTTGTCAGGATTTCGCGCACATCATGATCTCGATGGTACGGAATCTGCGCATTCCGTGCCGGTATGTGAGCGGCTACCTGCATCGCGATCCCGGCCACGCGGACCGCTCCGACGAGGGCGCCACGCACGCCTGGACCGAGGCCCTTTTTCCGCGTATCGGCTGGGTGGGGTTCGACCCGACCAACAACTTGATTGTGGGCGGCAGACACATTCGCACGGCCATCGGGCGCGATTATGCCGACGTATCGCCAACGGTGGGCACCATGAAAGGATCCGCTGAGACCGAGCTGCAGGTGCGCGTCCGGGTGACTCCTTCCGATGCGGTGCTGCCTCCCGACCAGGAGTTCGCCGCGGACGAAGAATGGTCCCGCTTCCTCGAAAACGACCAGGAGGCCGAGAAGGTGCACGCGCAGCAGCAACAACAGCAATGATAGTTGTGGGGCAGGCTCGCAGCCTGCGGCGGCCTCGTAGGCCGCCTGCGAAGATCATATGTCCATTCACGTCGCGCTTCATCATCAGACCCGCTACCGCTACGACCGGCGCGTAAATCTGGGACCGCACATCGTCCGGCTGCGCCCCGCACCACACTGCCGCACGCCCATCCTGGCTTATTCGTTGAAGGTCCTCCCCAAGAACCACTTCATCAACTGGCAGCAGGACCCGCAAAGCAATTATCTGGCGCGGCTGGTCTTCCCGGAGCCCACCACGGAGCTGTTCGTGGAAGTCGATCTGGTGGCCGAAATGGCGGTCTACAATCCGTTCGACTTCTTCCTGGAGCCTTACGCGGAACAATGCCCTTTTTCCTACGATCCCTCGGCCGCCCGCGAACTGCGGCCATTCCTCGAAACCGAGCCGGCCGGGACCATGCTGGCCGCGTTTCTCGCCAGAGTGCCGCGCGGGGCCACCCGCACCATGGATTTCCTGGTCACTCTCAATCAAATGGTGCAGCACGAAATCGCGTACGTGATTCGCATGGAGCCGGGCGTGCAGAGCTGCGAGCAAACCCTCTCTCTGCGCAGCGGCTCCTGCCGCGATTCGGCATGGCTGCTGGTCCAAATTATGCGCCATCTGGGACTCGCGGCGCGCTTCGTTTCCGGCTATCTGATTCAACTGGTGGCGGACGTGAAGCCGCTGGAAGGTCCCGCCGGCCCCACCGCCGATTTTACGGACCTGCATGCCTGGACCGAAGTGTACCTTCCGGGCGCGGGCTGGGTCGGATTCGATCCCACCTCCGGGCTGCTGGCGGGCGAGGGACACATCCCGCTGGCATGCACGCCGGACGCCAGTAGCGCCGCGCCCATCTCCGGCCTGCTCGACCCCTGCAATACCGAGTTTAGCCACGAGATGACGGTGCAGCGGATTTACGAAACCCCACGCGTCACCAAGCCATATACCGCCGCACAATGGCATGCCATCGAGAAGCTCGGCCATCAGGTGGACGCCGATCTGCGCGCCGGAGACGTACGCCTGACCATGGGCGGCGAACCGACTTTCGTTTCTCTCGACGACCACGACGGCGCCGAATGGACCACCGCCGCGCTGGGGCCGCTGAAACGCAAGCTGGCTGTCGATCTGCTTGGCCGGCTGCGCCGACGTTTTGCGCCCGGCGGCCTGCTGCATTTCGGGCAGGGGAAGTGGTATCCCGGGGAGCCGCTGCCGCGCTGGGCGTTCGGCTGCCACTGGCGCAAAGATGGAGTCCCTATCTGGGAAGACGCCAACCTGATCGCGGAAGACACCAAAGATTACCATTACACCGCGGAGCACGCGCGGCAGTTTCTGGAGGCCCTGGCGCGCCGCCTGCAGGTGGACGCCGGCTTTACCATCGCGGCATACGAAGACGTCTTCTATTACCTGTGGAAGGAACGCAAGCTGCCGGTGAATGTCGATCCGCTGGACCCCAAGCTGGCGGACCCCATCGAGCGCGCGCGGGTGGCGCGCATTTTTGAACAGGGGCTGGACCAGCCTATTGGCTACGTGCTCCCACTGCGCCGCGTCCCAACGCGGTCGGGCACGCCGCGCTGGACCAGCCAGCCCTGGTTCCTGGCGGCCGCGCGCATGTTCCTTATCCCCGGCGATTCATCCATGGGATATCGCTTGCCGCTGGAATCTCTACCGTGGACCAAGCCGGAAGATGTGATGTATAGCTACGATGTGGATCCGTTCGAAAAGCGTGCGCGGCTTCCGTTAAGGCCGGAGCGCCGGCGCGACCTTTTCAGCGCGCCGTCTGTTCCCGACGAGCCAGCGCCGAGCGCTTTACCGAGCCGCGACCGTGAGGAAGCGGTTCCGAAGAAAGGCGAATCGGCATCCTGGATCTCGCGTCCCGCCCTATGCATCGAACCGCGCCAGGGCAAATTATTCGTCTTCATGCCGCCGGTCGAATTTCTCGCCGACTATCTCGACTTAGTCTCCGCCATCGAAGACGCGGCGGCTTATCTCTCAATGCCTGTCATGTTGGAAGGCTACGCGCCGCCTGCGGACCAGCGGATCGCCGTGCTGAAAGTCACTCCCGATCCCGGAGTCATCGAAGTCAACATCCATCCGGCGGCATCCTGGGATGAGCTGACGGCCAACACCACGGCGCTCTACGAACTCGCGCGCCAGAGCCGCCTGGGCACCGAGAAATTCATGTTGGATGGACAACACTCCGGCACCGGCGGCGGCAATCACGTGGTGATCGGCGGCCCCACTCCGGAGGACAGTCCCTTCTTACGCCGCCCCGATCTGCTGCGCAGCCTGATCGGCTACTGGCACAATCATCCGTCTCTTTCATATCTGCTCTCGGGAATGTTTATCGGACCCACCAGCCAGCATCCGCGAGTGGATGAGGCGCGCACGGATTCCATCTACGAGCTGGAAATCGCCTTCAACCAGATTCCCGACAAAGACTCGCCCGCGAGCCCCCTGTGGCTGGCCGATCGCGTCTTCCGGCACCTGCTGACCGATCTGGCGGGCAACACGCACCGCGCCGAATTCTGCATTGACAAGCTCTACTCGCCCGACGCCGCCGGAACGCGGCTCGGCCTGGTGGAACTGCGCGCGTTCGAAATGCCGCCGCACGCGCAAATGAGTCTCACCCAACAATTGCTGGTGCGCGCGCTGACGGCGCTTTTCTGGGAGACTCCCTATCGCCGCAAACTCGAGTGGTGGGGAACCGCGTTGCACGACCGCTTCATGCTGCCGTACTTCGTGCAACTCGACTTGGAGGACGTGATGGCGGACCTGCGCGCGGCCGGGTACGATTTCGAGACGGAGTGGTTCGCCCCGCACTTCGAGTTTCGATTTCCGCAGACCGGTGCGGTAACCGCGCGCGGCATTCATTTGGAACTGCGGCACGCGCTGGAACCGTGGAATGTTTTGGGCGAAGAGGCCGCCGGCACCGCGACGGTGCGCAACGTGGACTCATCCGTCGAGCGGCTGCAGGTGAAACTGACGGGCATGACCGGCGAGCGCTTTGTGGTGGCGTGTAATGGCCGGCGCGTGCCGCTGCACTCCACGGGCGCGGTGGGCGAGTATGTGGCGGGCGTGCGGTATCGCGCGTGGCAGCCGCCGTCGTGCCTGCACCCGAATATTCCGGTGCACACGCCCCTGGTGTTCGACATTATGGACACGTGGTCCGGGCATGCCATCGGCGGCTGCACGTATCATGTGGCGCATCCCGGCGGGCGGGCCAATGAGCAATTTCCGGTGAACGCGCAGGAAGCGGAGAGCAGGCGGCTGGCGCGGTTCCAGGCGACGGGGCATACGCCGGGTACTATGGTTGTGCCGCCGCAGGAGCGCAACCCCGAATTCCCGTTGACGTTGGATTTGCGGCGTGCGTAGGACCTCCCGGCCTGTCCGTTCGCCATACTCGGCGGTCGAATGCCGGGGCCGGACGCGCCTGAAAGGTCCAATTGAGGTCTTGCGCCTTACGGTCAAGGCGGCGCGACGGGGACTTCACGGGATCTATGGCGGGGACACTTCGCTCCGAGCACTTCTCTCAGGCCGGTAAACGCTACGCCGTCGATCGTTACTTTTACAATACCCAACGGGCGAGCATCGCCACCGTCCGTTGCCCTGGACTACTGGGGCCGGCTCCGCCGCAGATCCCACAGTCCGCGCGCCGAGAGGATCAAGGTGAAGCCCCCCAGCCCGCCGAGCGCCCAGAGTGTCCAGACGAAGAAAAAGCCGCCGGGGGATTTGGCGATCTCGCCGTAATGTGCCCCCCTCATGTGCATAACGGGCATGGCTGCTGCGAACAATCCGATGAGCAGCATGATGACGTGCCCCGATCGCCGTTCGGGGAGCACGAGTGTCCCAGAGGA